>Ga0209022_1001153_pt1 | contig 28834 bp, 19 predicted proteins | sample PinacodermPK_FD_187300 | JGI IMG/M metagenome (GOLD analysis project Ga0209022, IMG submission 187300) | Host-associated microbial community of the marine sponge Aplysina aerophoba from Gulf of Piran - sponge pinacoderm, lysed by proteinase... | ecosystem: Host-associated > Porifera > Sponge >...
GGTAATTGTTCATTAGAGGCTTTGTTTACTGAGGTAGAATCATCTGGAGGTGATCCGGCAGAGAATCAACCTACCGATACGCAGCCTACTACTGGTACGCAGCCTACTGGTACACAACCTACTAATACCCAGCCCACTACTACAACTCCAACCAATCAACCGACAACGAATCAACCTACCACTACTACTACGAATCAACCAACTACTACGCAACCTACCAATACCCAAACTCCCCCGCCTACGATTGAATGTGATGATACTAGGACAGATCTCATATACGAAGAAGATGGAATCATCAAAGCAAGTTGTGCTGCTTGGTCAAAAATTGGTCAGCGTGTTACCTATGCTGGTAATCAGTATCTTATTGCCGATACTCGAATACTAAGAAGTGAAGCAAGGGGTGGTGAGAACCTTCAATACGTAGTTACCACATTTGTTACGAGTATGACTCAATTGTTTAGGGTTCCCCATCCCGATCATAATATGATAGTCCCAACAACGTATAATCACGGAGATATCAGGAAATGGGATGTGAGTAATGTGAAAAATATGAGGAATATGTTTGCAGGTGTTCAGGGTTTCCCTTATGATCTCGGTGTTTGGGATGTCAGTAATGTGAGGGATATGAACGGTATGTTTCAGGGAAGTGACTACAATCAACCTCTTGGTTGGTTCGATGAGGTCAGTAATGTGAAGGATATGAGTTTTATGTTTAAAGATGCAAGTGAATTTAATCAAGATATCGGCGATTGGAATGTGAGTAATGTAACCTTTATGCAACATATGTTTGATGGTGCGACTAAATTCAATGGAAGCATCAATGGTTGGGGTGAAAACGTCAGGAAGGTGGATAATATGATCTATATGTTCCGCAACGCACGTGCCTTTAACCGACCTATCCATAGCTGGAATGTGGATAATGTAGGTCTTATGACTGGAATGTTTTCTGGTGCAAGGGAATTCAATCAAGAGATCGGGGCATGGGATGTGCGTAGTGTAAGGGATATGAGAGAGATGTTTAAAGATGCTGAGAAGTTCAATGGAAACATCAATTCTTGGAATGTCAGTAATGTGACCACGATGAAGGACATGTTTCGAAATGCTAAAAAATTCAATCGGTATATTGGTGATTGGAAGGTTGGTAATGTGATGGATATGTCTGGTATGTTTAGAGATGCTGAGATATTCGCTGGAGACATCAGTCCTTGGGATGTCAGTAATGTGACCAATATGAAGGAAATGTTTCGGGAAGCTGGAAAATTCAATCATGCCATTGGTTCTTGGAACGTTGGTAATGTGAGGGATATGTCTGGTATGTTTCAGGGCACCAAGACCAATCACCATCAGTTCAATAGAGACATCGGCAATTGGGATGTCCGTGAAGTGAGGAATATGAGTGGGATGTTCAGTAACGCGAGAACATTTAATGGAAACATAGAATTGTGGGCCGAAAAGGTCGGTAATGTACAGAATATGAGTGGGATGTTCTTTGAAGCACAAGAATTTATTCGGAACATCAGTTCATGGGATGTTAGTAATGTGCAAAATATGAGTAATATGTTTGATGCAGCTATCAAATTCAATATAAACGTCGGTTCTTGGAATGTTAGTAGTGTGAGAGATATGAGCAATATGTTCCTAAAAGCAAGAAAATTCAATAATGGTGATGAACCAGGCATTGGCAACTGGAATGTCAGCAATGTGACCAATATGAGTGGAATGTTTAATGAAGCTGAAGTGTTCAATCAAGACATCGGAGGATGGGATGTTAGCAATGTGACTGATATGAGTAGAATGTTCAGACAAGCACGCGCCTTCAATAAGAATATCGGTTCTTGGGATGTTAGTAATGCGCAAGATATGAGTAATATGTTTGAATTTGCTCGCGCCTTCAATAAGAATATCGGTTCTTGGGATGTTAGCAATGTGACCGATATGAGTGGGATGTTTCTAAGTGCTACTTTCTTCAATCAAGATATTAGCTCTTGGGATGTCAGTAATGTGGAGGATATGAGTGAAATGCTTACCAATACTCGCATTTTCAATCAAGACATCAGCGATTGGGATGTCAGTAATGTGAAGTATATGAGTAGAATGTTTAATAATGCTGACGGTTTCAATCAAGACATCAGCGACTGGGATGTCAGTAATGTGGAGAATATGAGTAGAATGTTTCAGGATATTGAAATATACAATCAAGACATCAGCGACTGGGATGTCAGTAATGTGAAAGATATGAGTGCAATGTTTAATCAAACTGATAAGTTCAATCAAGACCTCAGCAATTGGAATGTCAGTGGTGTGACAAGTATGCAGCAAATGTTTTCTTTTGCATTAGTTTTTAATCAAGACCTCAGCGATTGGGATGTCAGTGGTGTGACAAGTATGCGGCAAATGTTTTTCGGTGCAGCGGCTTATGATCAAGACCTCAGCGATTGGGATGTCAATGGTGTGGAGGATTGTGCTGAATTTTCAAGGCTTAGCCCTATCGAAACACAAAGTGCTAAAAAACCTAGTTTCACGTGTACTGAATAATGTTTTTAGGACAATCGCTCATTTATTCGTATGCTCAGTTGAACAATCCAATTTCAAAATCTATTGCATCATTGGTTTGCAGAGACCTTAAATTAAAGAGAAAGGAAGATTGCTATACGCAAGTTTGTCAAAATCGAGATTCAATTATTGATAATCAACTACTTATAAATATATCCACTACAACAAAGCCCTCTTAGTTGAACTGTTTTGATCGGTTCACCAGGGAAAATTATTTGGTCAAGATATCCTGTCTACAAAAAGAGAAGGCAGCCTTATTTTGTTTTGATTTTGGGGATATTGAGTTTTGTTTGTATAGGCATAAAGTAAAATTTTGCCGAGGTTATGATAATAAAAGTCCTAAACCTACATAATATACATCCACACAATGGAGATTTCAAAACAAATAGGCCATTTAAATCTCTTCATGAATATAAATGTGACAATAGAAAGAATTGTTAGTTGTAAATTAATTCAATAAAATGACTAAAAAAAATTTTTACGAAAGAAAAAATGCCCTTTTGACAAACTTGTGTATTGTAACTAATGTAGGTTAACTCTTACTGCCTTTTTTCATTGGGAATAGTCATCCCTCGTTTTATTAAAGTTGAACTTGTTAGCAAAGGTTATAGGAAGTTTATCATAGTGTTTTTTAGGCACACTGTCTATAAACCTCCCAAAAGTGCACTTCGCTGAGAGGTCCGGGAGGTATTGATGACGCAGAGGTAAACATTTTCAAATAATTACTGCTTTTCTTGCCATTTTTCAAACTTCACAAATGTTTTACTAGTTTATGATAAGGAATCAAAAAATGCAGTTCGATTCCATTTTTTATGAAGTATTCATCAGATGTTGAACAAGAATCAGGTCCTACGATAGAAAAAATATGGTTTAGATGTAAACGATGTTGCTGGAAAACGGCTATTGCATTTTCCAGAGATTTTGGAGGTGGTACCTTTAGGGCAAACAGCAAAACTTTTTGGTCGGGGTTTAATTCTCCCTCAATTTGATTCTTTAGCCCATGCTTTTTGGCAGAACCTCTCATATAAATGAATCGATAGTTCAAAATTTCTGCTACCCTGACACCCAAAGACATTCCCTGAGTTGCAATACCTGCTATTGTAATTTTCTCACTAGAGATTTGTTTCATCTCCTGAGCAATTTGGTGGCATAATAAACTACAAAATTCAGGTTGAAGAGTTATGGAATCTTGGTCAATAATGATGTTTTTTTCATCATTATTGCTTGATTTTGACTTCTGGCTAACCAATCTAGAGCAAGAAGCGAAATTTCTGAGTAAATCGTTCTTCATCTGAGATTCAAGCTAGTTGACTTTTATAGATTTTTCAAATGGAATCCTAGCGATAATACTTCTTCCAAGAGTTAGTTCGTCGGTGTATTCCAAATCATCGCCGAGAGGAATTCCACGTGCTAAAGTGGAAATTTCTATATTGTGATTTAATAATTTCTTATAAATGTAGTAAGCAGTTGAATCTGCCTCCACCGTTGTACTCATAGCAAAGATTAATTCTTTTACATTGCTATCAGACACTCTTGAGATCAGCTGGGCAATGGTTAAATCGTTTATTACTATTCCCAGAACCGGGGAAATAACCCCCCCAAGAACATGATATAATCCTCTGAATTGAGCCGTATTTTCAATTGCCATCACATCCTCAATGCTCTCAACCACACAAATAACAGTTGAGTCTCTTTTGGTGCTTGAGCACAAATTACAAACTGCATGGTCTGAAATATTGAAACATACCTGACAATACATAACCTTTTCCCTTAAATCAGATAAAGATTGGCTTAACAACTGTGTTTGGACTTGAGGTTGTCTTAAAAGATACAGTACGACTCTAAGAGCCGATCGCTTCCCAATTCCAGGTAATTTGGAGATTTCATTTACTGCATCATCAATCAGCCTATTATTGAAATTCACGCAGTAAAAGTAATTAAAAGACTCGGGGCTGAATCCCCCATAACAACCTTAATTCCTGGATTGGAGTATCCCGAAAACTGTGTAAATAGAAATCAGGTGGATCTCTATGCATCAACTGTATTGAAAGCTGCAAAGCTTAACCGTTTCATCAAATTTTTATACACACCTTATTATTGGTAAATTTTCAAGCAGGTCGTTTAATTATAGATATGAACATTTCTCTATCAAGGTCATTAATCAATTCTAAATCAGGTGAGCTCCTAATTGCTCTGGGTATTCCACTGCCCACGCCAACAAAAGGAAGAATATATCTAGCATTTGTAAACAATATCGGATTTCTTGGGATAGATATGCCAAATTTAATATTGTCAATCGTCAACGTATCGGGCAATTTGCCTGGACTAATTATTTCTATTCTACTGTCAAAGATGAAAACCTTTATACTTGATGAAATAAAGTAATTTCTATGAATTAACGCATTTACAAGCAGTTCTTCAATTGTTTCCATTGAGACCTCCAACTGACCATGAGTATTAAAACCATTTACTTTTTGTATTTTCTTTAAATTTCGAGTAATAAATGAAAGAGTCTGTTCGTATAGCTGTTTTAGGTTACCCACATATGGGTCTTCTTTATCCCGGAACTTGTTTGAGGTAATACTGTTTCCAACAAAAGACACACACTGAACTGTAAATAACTGTTTAAATCTCTGGGGATTTTCACCAAACAAAAGCAGACCTGCTAGACTAAGTTTGCCTTCTTTTATCATTCCTAAATTTGAAAGAAGAGCCGAAGTAGGAAGACCTATTTCTTCGACAGTCTTCTTTGTCTTTTCTAATATGAACTCACTAAAAATTTTTTGATCTATGTCATTGATGGTTGTTCCATTTACAATTGTTTGGTCTGCAAAAAGATTTCCGCTACTCTGGAGTAATCGCGCTAATTCTTCTTTATCAAGTAACTTTCTTTTATCAGAACCATTTTTAACCCATATTATCCCTCTGATGTCCGTATGAGGTTTACTATTTCCCTCTGGAATATGTGCTACAATGACATTTTGATCTTTTATACTTATTGTCTCAGTATTGATACAAATCGGTGCTCTTACATTGTTTGATGCTGCATTCGCCAATAGTTCATTTGAAGATTGTAGTTCTTCAAAGGAAAGTCCATTGATATCACCTGTTTTGGCATCAATCCCAACGATTATCATACCACCATTCGTATTTGCAAAAGCAACCATCTCTGCTCCAATGGAATTAGCGTTGGTTACACGAACTTTAAATTGTACCGTACTTGACTCGCCCTTTTGGATTAAATCCAATAACTCTAATGTGTCCATAATTCATAAATCTTTTTTCTCTGTTCAAAAGCTTCTTTGCCACCTTCCATAATGTCAACTATTTCATTTTTAATAGTTTCATTATCAATACTTCCTAGTTTCGTTATGATGGTATTTGATTCATATTTACACGTAACAACTTGTTCGCGATCACCTAATACGGGAATGTTTGGGTTGTGAGTTGCAAAAATAAATTGAGAAGAGTTTTTCAATTCCTTCAGCACTTTAATAACATCGTTATATATAGTTTGATTGTCCAAATCATCTTCGGGTTGGTCAATGATAATTAAATCACTTTCCTTTAGAGTCAATAAAAATATTATTAAAGCTGAAGCTCTTTGACCTAAAGAGTGCTCATTCAATGGTCTCTCACTATAAATAATACTGTACTTATCAGGTACCCTGTAAGTCAAAAATGCGTCAATATAACGATTGAAATAATCTCTAAATGTATTTAACTGAACATCAGAAAGTATATCTGAAATTTTATTTTGTGGTAAGTTTAAATCATCATAAACTGCAATCAAATCATTATAATTATCTATGATTGCCTGAATGCTTCTATCTCTTAACTTGCTTCCCCTCAGGATTTCTTTTAAATAAGATTTGAATTCTTCTTTGTTTCCTTTTAAATCAACCAATATATCAATTGATTTTTGGCCTTTATTCACTTTTTTTACTTCTTCCTGCACAATTTCAAACTCATCGTGCCACAAATTTTGCAATGAAATCAAGCTCTGTTTTAGTTCATACTCTATCTCTTTTTTCTTATTTGAGAGTTTGTTCAACTCAGATAGTTGATCTTTTGTAAGGTTTAGTTCTTTTGTATACCTAACATAATCATCTGCTTGAGTATTGGGCAGTTTAATCTCTCGCTTAATTTTCGAGAATTCTTCTTTTAATGCTTCATATTTCAAATTGAACTCCTCTTTCTTAGTTTGAAGCAACGAATTCTCGACAACTAATTTTGATAAAAGGGATTTGATTTCATTGAAGAGGGTTTCAAGAGATATAAAATGTTGTTTTATGTTATCAATTTCAATCTTATTTTCTTTTGAAGAATAAGATTTAAACACATGAAAACCATCTTCAAATGCACTAATATATTCGTATAGAGCGTTGATAACTTCTTGCTCAAACTTTTCAAGTCTTATTATGAAATTCCTATCCTTGTCAAAAGAAATTTGCTTTTCGAGTTTTTTATCCATTTCATTATCCCTATAGACTTTTATTTTGTATTCTAATTCGGCATGCTTGGCTTTTATATCTGGTTCTCTGGAAACTATAGAATCAATCTTCTTGAGTTCACTTATAAGTCTTAGTACATCTTGTTTTTTATCTTCTATTTCTATTTTTTATTTGATAAACGATCGCCAATTAATTTATTGATTATGTATTCAGTCGAAAGAGTATTGCCTATTTGGGAAAGATCTTTCTGCCCAAAATATATAAGCTTTTTAACAATGGCATTTGGCTTTAAGTCTAATTGGAGTTCTCCTTTTTTATAGATATTGGTTCTTTCACCTAGAATTTTTTCAGCGATATACTCATTCCCATGATTATCAACTAATACCGAAGTTATTTTCCCTCCACTTCCCAACAAGTTACCTACCAAATCGGTTTTATATTTAAAGTCTACATTTTGACTTTCGTTCAAATCAATGTCTAAAGCATACCTAATAGTTTCTAATATTGAAGATTTACCACTACCTCTTATACCTATCAAATTATTCATAGAACGACTTAGGTGAAGTGTCGAGCCGTCTAACTTTCCACCCTTAAAACTGATGGATTTTACATAACCATTAGTTGGTTTACTAGTTTTTTTCCTTAATCTGTGTTGTTTATCTAACAAAGCATATTTAACAGATTTAAAATTAAAATCCCCTATTTTTAAGTATGTTTTTTGGATTGTTCCATTAACCAAATTCCCCGTTCCTATTTCTTCAATACTTTTACAATCAGAACCTTCGACAAAAGCTGGTAATTTTGATTCTAACCAAATATTCAAATTATTAACTATATCTCTTGACCTAATTTTTTGAAATGCAAGTATTGAATTTCGAAAAATAGGATTCTTCCCAAATTCCATAATTCTTCCTCCTTCAAATTCCTTGCAAAACCCGCTTCTTTGCTCAACATGAGCCATGACTATAAAATAATCCTTCTGGAAAGCATTAAGTTTTTTAATGGTCTCAATTAAATTGTCATTTGAACGTCCATTTTCGTTTTCAAAGTTGTGCTTTCCAACAAAAGTTTGAGTAATGAACTGATTTATATAATCATGATTGTATGAAAGCCATTCTAAAGGATTAAAAATTACCAAGCAATGAATTCCATTTGCCCCATCATTTACAGAGAGTTCAATTCCAGGCAATATGTATATTTCCTGTCTCAGAGCCTCTTTCGAAATCGCCTTGTATTCTTCCCAATCAAACTTGTTATGGTTTGTTATTGCAGCAACACCTATATTTTCTTTGCTTAACTTTTTCACATAATCAGAAACAAAACAATTATCATTCCCATCATATTTAAATTCTCTATCTGCTCTTGTATGTAAATGAAAATCAGCCCTTAACCAAGTGCTTCCATTTTCGAAAATTTTAAATGTTTTATCCATTTTTCTAACCTTCTTTAGTTGAAACCAATAATTCTCTTATGTCAACATCCAAAACTTGGGAAATCTCGGTCAATACCTGAATGCTAGGTTGTGTATTATTATTACAATAGTTGGTAACCACGACATAACTTTTGCCAATTTTTTCAGATAGCCAAGTTTGAGTTCTTCCCTGCTCTTTTAAAACCTTCTTAATTCTATTCATTGATTATATACTTACAATTTGATTATGATAATCGAAGATATATTAAATTAACGCAAAATAGTATAATTATATATCAAATATTGATATATAATATATTGGACAATGATAATAAAACTCATTTGTTTTCGAATAAATACACTTGAAAATTAGATTCCAATAGAGCCCAACCCCTATTACCGGATCTTAACATTGATCTTAGCATAGTTGTTTTCTATAGATTCAATCACAATTTTTATAACCGGAGTCCATTTATTATGACTTCTACTTTTGTGATTTAACTGATGGTATTATCTCTTGACCGTAATCAAACGAATCTGATAACCTAAAGATATGGTCTTATCTTGAACTAAGTGAAATAATCATTCTAATTTTTAGTGAAGAACCATTTGGATTTATACTTTTACTACTTAAAATTAAAATAGTGGTCACTCCAATTCTTATTTTCTCAATCATCGTAGGGTATTTTCTTTTACTTATCTGTATTTCTTGGTTAACCAGCAAGCAAGATTCTAACGAAGTATTTTTTACTGCTAGTAGAGGATCTAGCTGGCCTATTGTTGCTTTTGGAATGATTGGAGCATCTCTTTCAGGAGTCACTTTTATTTCAGTTCCTGGATGGGTAGGTGATTCTCAGCTCACTTATTTTCAGGTAGTACTAGGATATTTAGTTGGTTATATGGTGGTTGCATATGTATTGATGCCAGTTTACTACAAAAACAAAACCACCTCGATATATGAGTATTTAGAGCACCGATTTGGAAGAAGCTCTCACCTCACTGGTGCTTTTTTCTTTTTTGTCTCTCGAGTTTTGGGGGCAGCTTTTCGACTTTTCTTGGTAGCTATAGTACTACAGGAATATGTTTTCAACGCTTGGAACATCCCTTTTGAGGTCACTGTGATTATATCTATACTACTTATATGGATCTACACCAATCGAGGAGGGATCAAAACTATTGTTTATACAGATACCCTACAAACTGGAATGATGTTGTTGTCGGTCGGATTTACAGTGTATTTTATTTTAGACTACTTGGGATGGTCCTTTGGAGATTTTTTAGTTTCCCAAGAATTTCAGAATTACAATCAAATTTTTGTTACAGACAGCCTTTTGTCCCGAAATCATTTTATTAAATCATTTATCGGTGGAGCCTTTATTACTATCTGTATGACTGGTCTTGACCAAGACATGATGCAAAAAAATCTCACTTGTAAAACCCTTTCAGATGCTCAGAAGAACATGACTGTTTTCAGCATAATCTTGATCTTAGTTACAGCCCTTTTTATGCTTTTGGGTGCTCTTCTTTATATTTTCGCTGCCAAAACCTCCACTCCAGTTCCACTCTTAGATGGTACTCCCAATTCAGATCTTCTTTTCCCAGAAATTGCTTTAAATGGATCGCTTCAAATTATCGTTGGAGTAACTTTTATTCTAGGTTTGATTGCTGCGGCCTATTCAAGTGCAGACAGTGCCCTAACATCACTAACCACATCATTCTGCGTAGACTTCCTTCATTTTAACAAAAAACCAAAAGTCCGTCAAAAGAAAATTCGTAAAACAGTCCATATTTTTATGAGCGTTATGATTATAATCGTTGTGATTATCTTCCGTTATGTTCTTGATAGAAATGTAATAGATGGGTTGTTGACAGTGGCCGGCTATACCTATGGTCCTCTATTGGGATTATTCGCTTTTGGAATTTTCACTAAATTTAAAATCCACAATAGATTGGTACTATTGGTTGTTGCTTCCTCAGTGGCGATCACCATTGTTCTGGGACTAATACCACCCAGTATGCTTGGTGGCTATATTATCGGATATGAATTATTACCCCTAAATGGTATATTTACTTTTATAGGTCTATGGCTCATTAGAACTAAACCTCCAAGAATAAATCATATTAACCACTGAAAATTATCTTTTACGTTACAGCAAATTACATACATTTTTGTGCATTATAAAACGCTGCTATAATCATAATCAAGTTTGTAATAATCAGTATTCAAGTATTTATACATTTACGGATATCCAACACAATAAACGTGCTTTTTATTCGGTTCATTGTATGACAAATTTCGCCTATTTAGTCCGCCTATTTTACATACGGCCTATTAAATAAAGAGGCTCTAATCACTTTGTTGTGGAATGGGCGGAATTGAAGCAAAAATAGACGGGGTTCTCGCTTCATAATTCCACACCTAAATTCATTTGATAGATTCTGTTCATGTATCCATCTTGGATTTTTATTGCTACTGTTCTTTTGCTTGGGCATGAGCTTCCTTAGTTCATGCTCGCTCTATTGTACTTGTATGTCAATTTTTTTAGGCATATAGAAAATTTAATCAATTAATTTGTGTCCTATGAATATAGTATAAATCAAATGGTTGATCAGATGGATTCTGAACTCATAAAATGCATTACAGAATATGAATGACATATCAAATCTTTTTTGAGCAAATATAGTGACTAAATGGTATAACTATATATTTTAGAAAATAAATAAAAAAGTCATTTCTTTTAACTATTTTTGTGTTGAGACTTTTAAAAGAGAGTAATAGTATTTTTAAAAAGGCGTGTACTATAATGTCTGTTAGAACAATTGTTAATTTTAGATGTCGTTTAAGTGGTGATAAAAGAGATTATCGACTATTAAACGAGATGTCCGGCGCCAATAGATACCTCTATAATCAGGCACTAAATCATCTGTTCAAACAATACCAAGAAAGCGGAAAATGCGATTATTCTTATCAAGATTTGGGGAAATGGTATACCCAGCATAAAAAGACTGAAGCCACCTGGTTATCTCGTTATTCACCAGCTAAAACCAAATTGGTTTTAAAGGATTTATCTGTTGCTTTTAAGGAATATGTAAAGGGACAAAGAGGCAAACCGAAATTCAAATCAAAAAGACAAAAGCAAAGTTTTCCGATCACTTTATACCAAAGAGAGATAAAGGAAAACGAAAATGGCAATGGCTATCTTTTATTAAAAAGAGGACTCTTTATTCAAATAAGAGGATATAAGAAACAGATTTGCCGTTATAGTAAACCCAGGTTTTTACAAGGGCGTATCATCAAAGAAATTACCGATAGAAGTAATCCGGAGAATAGAAAAAGACAAAATAAATATAAAGAGAATAAGTGGTATTTGTCTATTCAGTGTGAAGTAGATGCCATTGAAAAACAAATAGAACATATAGATATAGATAATATCGTAGGTATAGATAGAACCGAGTTTGCGAGCTAGACGTTCCCCTAGTTCCGTAAGGAACCATAATTAGCCTTAGTCAAATGTAGGTCAAGTAGCCGATAGTAATGGACAGATTCATTTTCTGGCTGACACCAAAAAGGAAGAAAAGAGGATGAAAGTTCTTCAAAAAAGAAGAGCGAAAAAACAACATGGTAGTAATAAAGCCTACAAAACGAATATCCTTATAGCCAAAAAGCACAAAAAAATAAAAAACAAAAGAAATGATGCACTAAGAAAAATATGCAAAAAGATATCCAGTAATTCTGATTTAGCGGTATTGGAAAATCAGATCCCCGTCACGGGGTTTGAAAACCAAGAATATGACCAGATCAGCTAAAGGAACGATGGACAATCCGGGCAAAAACGTGAAGCAAAAATCGGGGTTGAATAGAGTGATTTTAAAAACGGCATGGCATAAAATTGATCCCTGTCACAGGGTTTGAAATTTATCTAGGACAAAAAATGCTAGTGATTAAAATTCCTCCACATTATACCTCACAAGAGTGTAGTCGATGTGGAACTAAGGACAAAAAGAACCGAACGTCACAATCGGAATTTACATGTTTAAGCTGTGGATTTTCTATGAATGCGGATATCAATGCTGCCAATAACATCAGGGACATCGGAGCGTGTTCCTTCTTCCAAAACCCTCTGAGAGGGAACAACTTTGGGAGTAAAGAGTGTTCCTTGTCGAATCGGGCGATGGTACACCGAACCTTTAAAATACCTTGGATCATGCATGGTCGTAAAGGGAAAAAGGGGGTAAGTCAACATGAGTAGATGTTCATCTACATATAGCTTTCGTTTTAAACGAATTCTAATCCACAATAAAGTGATTAGAGCCAATAAAGAGTCTTCTAAGTGGAAAGGACTTGTATTGGTTATAGTTTGGAAGTTCCCAACTTACATCTATTGGTCTAGATTGGGTATGGTATTGATACTTAGTCATCAATAGAAATTAGGATTCGTATGTAGAATCAATTGGGAGTTTTCTGGTCTGCTAAAAAATGACTTTTAAGAGTTGTTTGCACTCGGTTTAACCAAAAAAAAATGAAATAAGTAGCTCAGTTTATAGTATAACATCCAAACATCATCTTTTACACATGAATAGTTAGTGAAAAAAGAAATACGTCAAGTATATAGATGAAGAGCAAGAAAAGTAGGGTTTTCTATACCAATCAACACACTATGCACAAGTGAAATTTTGCCATAACAAGAAATTTTGTTAATCAACTAAATGAACTATTCCATAACAAAGTTATTAGCCCCAAATTTTTATTTGCGAGACCCAAAATCAATTAAAACAATTATTATCCTGACAAAATGACAGGTATTTTTAATTGGTATTTTATTTGAATAAGTAATCAAAACTTATAATACATAATAAATGGAGACAACCAAAAAGGGGAATATTAATGTTTCGGTGGAGAACATCTTCCCGCTAATCAAAAAATTTCTATACAGCGACCACGAGATCTTTCTTAGAGAACTAGTATCCAATGCCACTGATGCGACAACCAAATTGAAACATCTTTCAAGTATTGGAAAAATCAAAGAAGAGGTTGGTGATTTGAATATTGAAATAAAAGTCAATAAGAAAAACAAAAAAATTCATGTAATTGACTCAGGTATTGGAATGACTCAAGAAGAGGTCGAAAAATATATCAATGAAATAGCGTTTTCAGGCGCTGAAGAGTTTTTGGCGACATATGATGAGACTGAGAACAAGAAAAAAAGTGGAATAATTGGCCACTTTGGATTGGGTTTTTACTCTTCATTTCTTGTAGCTGATAAAGTTGAAATCATCACACAGTCATACCAAGAAAATGAACCCACAGTCCATTGGACATGTGAGGGAACCCCTGCTTATGATCTAGTGGAAACCAAAAAAAGACAGCGAGGTACTGAAATCATCTTACATATCTCCGATGATTCAAAAGAGTTTTTAGATGATATAAAGATTGAGGGATTGCTTAATAAATACAGCAAGTTCATCCCCGTTCCTATCAAATTTGGTACTCAAACCGAAACTCTTCCTTTGCCGGAAGATGCTCCAAAAGATGCCAAACCAGAAACACGTGAAGTTGATAAAATAATCAACAATACCTCACCGGCATGGATAAAATCCCCTAGTTCACTAAAAGACGAAGACTACAAGTCATTTTATCGTGAATTATACCCTACCCAATTTGAAGAACCCCTTTTTCATATTCATCTTAATGTAGACCACCCATTTAAACTGACCGGAATTTTATATTTCCCGAAACTCAAAAACGATTTAAGTGTCCAAAAAGATAAAATTCAACTCTATCAAAATCAGGTTTTTGTGACTGATAATGTTGAAGGGATTGTCCCGGAGTTTTTGACACTACTCAGAGGGGTAATTGATTCTCCTGATATTCCTTTAAATGTTTCAAGAAGTTATCTGCAATCAGATGGAGCAGTTAAAAAAATAAGTGGACACATCACTTCTAAAGTTGCGGCAAAACTCCAAAACCTCTTCAAAAAAGATAGAAAAGGATTCGAGGAAAAGTGGAATGGCATCAAGGTGATTATTGAGTACGGAATGTTAAGCAATGATAATTTCTTTAAAAAGGCCCAAAAATTCGCTCTTTACCCAACTACAGAAGGAGATTATTACACTTTTTCTGAATTGGAAGAAAAAATAAAAGACACCCAAACGGATAAAGACGAAAAACTTATTATTCTTTATACTTCTGATATTCAAGAACAACATATCTATATCCAAAATGCAAAGGAAAAAGGATATACCGTTTTACTCTTTGATTCACCTATTTATGGACATTTACTTCAAAAATTGGAAACTGATAAAAACAAGACAAGTTTTTCCCGTGTGGACAGTGACTCCATAGATAATTTGATAAAAAAAGATGAAAAAATCGTCTCAAAACTTGACGATAAAGAACAAGAAAAACTAAAAGAAATCGTCAAAGAGGTGATTAAAGAACCTTATATCGTACAACTAGAGCCTCTTGACAGCAAAGACCTTCCTTTTGTTATTACGCAACCTGAGTTTTTGAGAAGGTGGCAAGAAATGCAATCGGTCGGGGGAACCGGAATTGGTGGAGATATGCCTCCATCTTACAATGTAATTGTTAATACCAACCATGATTTGGTAGTTCAGATTCTCAACACTGAGGAAGCAGAAAAAAGAACTAGTTTAATCAATCAATCTTTTGACTTCTCTAGACTTTCACAAAACTTACTCAAAGGTGAAGAATTGACTAATTTTATCAAAAGAAGTATTAAGCTGATTAAATAAAGTTTGAACCCATCGGAAAACCAAACCGCCCAAAAGTTTCATATTCCAGATGGTGAAATCTCGTTGTTCGATTCTTTTTTCAATAATACCATTTCAGAATTCTATTTCAAGGTTATTCAAAGAGAAATAAATTGGAAACAACATCGTATTAGCCTCTTTGGAAAGTCTATTCTCGAACCTAGGTTAACTGCTTTTTATGGAAGGCCTGGTGTTTCATATAAGTATTCCGGAAAGGTCATGCAAGCTCAAAAATTGACCAAAGAACTAATTGAGATACAAGAGAGCATAGAACGATTTAGTAAAACAAATTTTAACTCCATCTTGTTGAACTATTACCGATCCGGCAATGATTCAATGGGATGGCATAGTGATGATGAGTCCTGTCTTGGTAAAAATCCGACAATAGCCTCAATAAGCTTGGGAAGTACAAGAAAAATGCATTTTAAGCATAAAACCCTTAAAAACCAAAAAGTCAACATAACCCTCAACAACGGTTCTCTTCTTCTGATGAGTGGGTCTCTTCAGCATCAATGGAAACATCAAATTCCAAAGTCTAAAAGGATCTTCCTTCCTAGAATAAATTTAACTTTTCGGAAAATTTACATATCTTCATAACCGCAACCAACCAAACACAATTTATTGTGTCCTCTTTTTTATGGCAGCCCTTCCAATGGTATATAATCATAAATAACCAATTGGTGTTGTATTGTAATTTTTACCATCAATCATAAAAACTACCTCTCAAGTATTAAACGAAACTGAACCCATTCCATATTTTGAATTATTTTAGTCAGATTAATTAATTTTCATGACCATTATCCTAGTAATTTGAGGATTTTTTATTTCTTCTTTCTTGCATCATTTATAATAGGATTAAACTCAGGCTACGGCCAAAATAAATTCCCCCACGTTAATATCAATTATACTAACCAAGAAATCCTGATCGATGGCCTAGACAATGAAGAGGCTTGGCAAAACGCGGAGATTGCCAATGATTTCTGGCAACATTTTCCATCTGACAGCATAAAAGCTATAGAACAAACACAATTCAGAATACTCTCAAGCGACACCCACCTTTATGTGTTTGTTGATGCCTTTAGTAGTCAAAAGAATTATCGTACACCCTCTTTAAAACGAGATTTTGCCGGACGGGGTGTAGACAATATTACCCTTGTACTAGATACTTTTTCAGACTCCACCAATGGAATTTATATAGGTTCAAACCCCTTTTCTGTGCAGCGTGAAGGACAAATTGCAAATGGAGGACAAAGCAGATATGACTTCGACAACAGCTGGGATATCATCTGGGAAGTAAAATCAGTCCAGGTTGAAGGAAAGTATACAGTTGAATTCAAAATTCCTCTTTCCCAAATTAAATTTCCTGAGGGAGAAAAAACCTGGCGTTTCAACATTTATAGATACAATACGGCTACTTATGAGTGGTCAACATGGTCTCCAATTCCTCAAGAAATGATTCCTGTTAATATGGCATTTATGGGAACTATAGAATTCGATAATCCTATTGAAAAATCTAAAACTCCTATCTATATCATACCATATGTAAATAGCATAGTCTCAAAAGACTATACGGATTCAAACAAATCCAATAGCTGGGTCAAGAACCTAAATGTTGGACTTGATAGTAAAATTTCTATTTCAAATGGAATGAACCTAGATCTGACCATAAATCCAGATTTTTCGCAGGTTGAAGTAGATGATGAAATTGTTAATCTAACCCGTTTTGAAGTTTCACTCCCAGAAAAGAGACAGTTTTTTATTCAAAATGAAGATCTATTTTCTGATTACGGAAATTTTCGAGACTCACGACCTTTTTTTTCAAGACGAATCGGCATTGGAGAAAATAAAGATGGAGAAAATATAGAAAATAAAATCATTGGTGGGCTTCGGCTCAATGGAAAACTAAACCCCTCTACAAGATTAGGATTTTTGAATATTCAAACTACCGAGGATATAGAAAATGAAATTCCTTCAAACAACAATACGGTCTTTGTCCTCCAAAAACAAGTTTTTGGTCGCTCTAATTTGAGTCTTTTATTAGTTAACCGAGAAACTTTTAAAGACTACAAATTTTTATCCCAAGATGATCGTTATAATCGTATTCTGGGTCTAGATTACAAATTGGCATCATCTGACAATTCTTGGACAGGTGATTTTTTTTACCACCAATCATTTGCAAATAATATTGAACAGGATAGATCCAGTTTTGGAGCTAGGTTAAGCCGTCAAACAAGAAGCTTATATTTTCGATTAGGTGGGGTATATGTAGGACAAGAATACCGGGCAGATTTAGGATTTGTTAGGAGAACTGGAGTATATAGACTTTTTCCCGCGGTCGGTTATACTTGGTATCTCAAGAAAAGTAAAATAAATTCTATTTCACTTAGACAAAATCTATTCTTAACCTATCAAAATAATAATGGCTTTGAATCAAGTGATATTACCCATCTGACTCAGTCAACTCTAGAGTTTAAAGATATGAGTCAGATAGAATTTCAATACTGGAACAGATATACTTATCTCTACGAGCCATTTGATCCTACAGGCAATGACAATATAGACTTACCTGAGAATTCTGGCTATAATTATGGCTATATCAATCTGAAATATACTTCTGACTTTAGTCGAAATTTTTTGTTTGGAATCGAAACAGAGCTCGGACAGTTCTATAGTGGTAAAAAGTATTCTTTAGAAAGTGAGTTTAGTTTAAGAGTCCAACCTAGATTTGTTTCGAGATTGATTGTAAATCTCAACCATATAGATTTACCTGATCCTTATCCAACCGAAACATTAGTTTTGGTAAACACTAAATTCGAATTTTCATTTACCAGAAAGCTGTTTTGGTCGACTGTTCTACAATTCAATACACAAGGAGAAAATTTTGGAATTAATTCACGATTACAATGGAGATTTGCTCCTCTTTCAGATCTTTATCTTGTCTATAACGACAACTACAAAACCAATGGAGCCTTTGATTTTGATGTTGAATCGAGAAGTATTAATCTCAAGCTGAGCTATTGGTTAAATATATAGTATGAATGGAATTATAAATTTTTTTAGTTTGCTATTTGGTGTTTTATTCTTGGCGTGGTTTTGCCAACCAAATAAAGCCAATGATGACAATCTAATGACAATCTCAGGCACAGTTAAAGGCCTTAGAAAGGGTACTCTTTTCTTGCAAAAAGTGAAAGATTCACTCATTATAAATGTAGATTCTGTTTTGGTTGCTGGTTCTCCGGATTTTGAATTATACCATCAAATTGAAGAACCTGAAATCTACTATTTATATCTAGAAAAAAAAGATAGCGATTCTCTAAATGATGTCATTACGTTTTTTGGAGAACCCGGGAATATTACTATAAATACTCAGTTAAGAACATTTGAGAGCAGCGCGATTGTCAAGGGTTCTGAAAACCAATTATTGCTCCAGAAGTTTATTTCTCAACAGCGTCGATTTAGAGATAATCATTTAGATTTACTTCAAGACTATTTTAATGCTACAAAAAATAAGAATACAATGCTTGCTGATTCTCTACAGCGAGACATTGATAATTTAGTTAAAAGAAGGTATCTCTATGCCATAAATTATGCGGTACAAAATTCAGATAAACACATTGCCCCGTACATTGCCCTCACACAAGTCCTCGAAGCACAGACTGTATGGCTTGATACAATCGCCAACCAATTATCAGATGAGGTAAGTCATTCAAAATACGGGCGTGAGCTGATAGAATATATTGAAAGACGAAAATTAGATGAACTTGAAACGAAATAACAAACGGAGATCCACTCTAAGAATTAATTCATGCCAAGCAAACACATAATACTTAAGCTCATTTTATCTGTCTCTTAAACTAGATAATCAGTCCCAATTAAAAAACCTACGATTTTGTGAAATGTTTATAAAATCTAGGGAATATGATTTGTAACCAGATGGTGTAATGGTGGGGGAAATTCTCTATATTATCTTTTAAATTTTCTAGTGAAATCCATTTCCATTCTGCTACTTCTTGTGGGTTGATTATCGGAGGGGTATCAGTTTCACCCACAAAAACATGATCAAATTCATTTTCAGTTAACCCACCTCCAACATCAGCCTTGTAGATGAAACTGAAGAGAAATTTCAATTTTATTGATAATCCCATTTCTTCATCAAGCCGTCTGTGAGCTGCTTCTGTCACACTCTCTCCAATATATGGGTGCGAACAGCATGTATTGGCCCAAAGATTGGGGGAGTGATATTTTGATTCGGCCCGTTTTTGGAGTAATAATTTACCTTGAGAATTCAATACGAATACTGAGAATGCCCGGTGCAAAATACCCTTTTGGTGTGCTTCCAATTTAGGCATATAACCAATTGCTTGGTCATTTTTATCCACTAAGACGAGTAGTTTTTTATTATTATCCAAATGCTAATTTAACTTTCCAAATGTATGTCATACTAATGAAACCTTTGCATAGTTGATTTTTCAAACTTACCTCAAAATTTGAGGTAAGTTTTGAGTTTTTGTTCGCTTGATTCAGACTTAATTCATCATTTTCTTGATAATTTTTGTCTACTTATTCCGCTTACTAAGTTCTACATTATACCTTATGAGGTCCATTTTGGCTTTTTACCCACCTCATTTCACCTCCAGAGGCTCCAATCTCCCAGAACGTTTCAAATTCAATGCTATGGTCTCCAAAATTTACTGATGATAAGCTTTCTCCAATTCCTTCAGCCTGGTGGTTTGACATCTAAACCAGAGATGTAAGCCAACAAAGGTCTATTTCTCGATCCAGTGCTTCATGTAACTATTGCAAATTTAGCATCTATAAAACTGATAGATAGATATATAAATGATTTAAAGTGATCAAACGGGAATAAAAGTCGGGATTAAACAACTGAGTAAGACAAATATCCTAAAACGAATGTCGCGTTGGCGGTTCGTTCTTAGCGGATTTTCCAAATATTTATTTCATCCCAGTAAAATATTCGCTGAAATCAATTTCTGATTTGTGGTTATATTGTATTGTATGTGGAGTAGAAGTCGATCAACGACAACTATATGTATCCCACTTTTCATGAGTACTTATATTGATTGATTCTGCATTCCATTATGTTACATCTTATCACGAATGGTAAGAGGTCTTGGCTATAAGATCGTTTACCATTACCAGTATCAACAACAGTAAAATCTTCTCTTTCGACGGAACGTGCCCCATTGTCCGGGATGTTTTTGGATGCATTGATATCAGCATTTTCTGAAAGCCTACATTCTAAACATCTAAATTTTGATTGTGATGTTCTATTGTTCTTGTTCGTATATCTACAACCATTACATTGTTGAGAGATATAAGCCGGATTCACTTCAAAGACCACAGATAGCTCCGATACACAAAATTGAGACCTATACCATCCTGTCTTTAAAATCACCCTATTTAAACCACTCTTATGTTTGATCTTTTTTCCTGGATGTTCTATAGTTCCCTTAGCCGATTAGGTTGGAACATCTAGTAATCTTTTTCACTGTATGTCTTAAATCATTATTTCTAGTTTTTTTTATTTTTTGATAATGCTTGGCAATAAGTAAATTCATCTCATAAGAATGATTATTGTCTTTTTGTTTTTCTGCTTTCTTTCAAGGAAATTATGGATCATGCAAAAGAAAAAACTGGCCGTCCGGTTCAGGATACTGACCCATAGAATGGTATCTTTTTAAATCAGAAAAACAAGTCTATTTTGTTTACTCCTTGCGGGAATTACCCACACTGCCATAAAAGAGAAGCATAGTGATGTCCTTTTTAAAAGTCCTTTTCATTGATACCCAAATGAGAGGGAACAGTAGATGAACGCTCTGACAACAAACGCTTTTCCTCTCTACCCATTATCCGTTGAATAACCCTAAAACTACATTGAAGAATATCAGCTGTCTTGATTTTGTTTTTGGTACTATGGAGAACTTTTGCAGCATAACCAGCAAATGCATGCGTGAAATGATCGTGCTGACCAGCCCAGGGAACTTTGATAGTTTTTACACCAGCTGATGACTTTACTTGAGGAACACGACAATGAATAGACCAAATGCATTGAACATAATTTAGATGATGCCAATGACGATTAACCCGATAGCCATATACCGGACTGGAATTATCCGTGTGGGGACAAAGACCATGTCTACCTACAAAGGAAATGAATATATCTAATCGCTTTTTTTCACTGAAAATACCAAATCCTCAACCGCCCAGCTGGTATCAAGATCCAAAGCATCTAAAACGAGACTTTTCTCTATGCTATCCATGTTCATCATAAATCAAATTAACCCAATTAGAAATCCTCCAGAATAACTATTTCACCCAAAAAAATCCAAATTACCATATAATATCTGGTAGAACTTGATTTGTTAATCCAATGCAAAAGTGACTATTCTATACTAAATTCGCCCACTGAATTTGATAAATCCTCTGAGGATATTTTGGAATGACATTAGAAGATGAAATTCGTAAAAGAAGAACTTTTGGGATAGTATCTCATCCAGATGCAGGGAAGACAACTTTAACAGAAAAGTTACTCCTTTTTGGTGGTGCTATTCACCAAGCCGGAGCAGTGAAATCAAACAAAATTCGAAAAGGAGCTACATCAGATTTTATGGAAATTGAACGACAACGTGGAATTTCTGTTGCTACATCTGTATTAGCATTTCACTATAAAGGCACCAAGATAAATATTTTAGATACCCCTGGACATAAGGACTTTGCTGAAGATACATATCGAACTCTAACAGCTGTTGACAGTGTAATTGTTGTTGTAGATGGTGCTAAAGGGGTTGAACTTCAGACCAAGAAACTAGTAGAAGTATGTCGAATGCGTCAAATTCCCATCATCGTATTCATCAATAAGATGGATAGAGATGCAAAGGATCCTTTTGATTTATTTGATGAGCTAGAACGAGAATTAAAGCTAAATCCCACTCCTTTATCTTTTCCGATTGGTGATGGTCAAGATTTCAAGGGAATCTACAACATCATCAAAAAGAATACGCTGTTTTTTTATTCGGAAAAAGACAAACAAAAACTTCCCTCCTACGAGGCTATTGATGACCTAAATTCTCAAGATTTATCTAAATTTTTGGAAAGTGATGAAATTGAAGAATTAGTTCAAAATATTGATGTAATCAGCGAACTATATCCAAACTTTGAAATAGACCCTTACTTAGAATCATCAATTCATCCAGTTATGTTTGGTTCTGCGCTGAAAAATTTGGGTGTAAAAGAGCTTTTAGAAACTCTGGTTGAAATTGCACCATCTCCAAGACCAAAATTGACTGATAGAAGAACAATTAATCCTAGCGAAAAAAAATTTGCAGGTTTTGTTTTCAAAATTCACGCCAATATGGACCCTAAACATAGAGATCGATTGGCTTTCTTGAAAATTGTATCGGGACAATTTGTTCGTAACACTTCCTATTTTCATGTCAGATTAGGTAAAAATTTGAAATTTTCCTCACCTAATGCGTTTTTTGCAGAAAAAAGAAAAGTAATTGATATTTCATATCCAGGGGATATTGTTGGATTACATGACACGGGAAACTTCAAAATCGGAGATACTTTAACAAATGGAGAAAATCTTCATTTTAGTGGAATTCCTAGTTTTTCTCCTGAACATTTTCGATTTATAATCAATAAAAACCCACTTAAGGCCAAACAACTTAAAAAAGGAATTAATCAACTGATGGACGAAGGTGTAGCTCAACTTTTTACTCTTCAAATTAATGGCCGCCAAATCATAGGTACAGTTGGAGTGCTCCAATTTGAAGTAATACAATACAGACTTCTTCATGAATATGGTGCTGAATGTACATATGAAAGCATTCCCGTATACAAAGCATGCTGGGTAGACAAAAACAACCAGCATCCAGAATTTAATGATTTCAAAAGGTTAAAACAAAAATTCTTGGCTACCGATAAACAAGACCAATTGGTTTTTTTAGCAGATTCCCAGTTTTCTCTTTCTCATACCCAGCAAAAATTTCCCAATATTGAATTCCACTTTCAATCTGATTTCAACACTATCTCTGAATCAATGGTTTAGGTCTTTCTATTAAGTTAAATCTGCACCATATTATCTTTTACTCTCAATCTTTTTCGAAATTCCTTGATATTTCTGACTTTTATTTTCTTTCGTAGGAATTTCCAAATAGAGTTTTTTTATTATTGTTATCCAAAGCCTTTAATTGGGATAAGACAATTGGTGACAATTTAATTGTATCCTTGGTATTCATGATTATCCTAAAATGTTCTTGATTGCTGATTTTATTTTCTAAATCTATTTCATCAATAGAAATTATTTTTCCTTTAGAGTAAAATTGACTTGAATAGCTTTTGTTATCAAAATGAAATAGAGGGAACCCTTCTTCTATATTTTCAATCAAGTACTTGTCTGTATTGGAATGCACTTTTAGAGTCCCCAATAAAAGTCCCAAAGAAACTATTGAGAACATGAGAATAGAGATGGAGACTCCAATTAAAAGAAATACTTTTCTTCTTCGAAATTCATTCCACCATGAAGTTACCAACAAAGCTATAGGGACCATTATAGGCAAAATGTAAGGGTGGAGGAGACTTTTTGAAACAGAAAAAAACAAGGGTGTCCATAAAATCCAGAGCAGAAGAAATGAAACCCATTTATCCTTAATGCAGGATTTCCCGTTATTTAATAGCTTATAGATAATAACTTGAATCCATGGTAAAGCAAGTGCAAAGAGAAAAATCCATATCATCCCCAATGGTTGTGACTTTGGAACTCCATATTTGTCTCCTATCCAATCTGAAACAAAAAATCTTTTAAAGTGTTCCCCTAGGACAAAGTAATCTATGAATCCGGGAGACTTAATTTCAGCCATCAAATACCAGGGTAACGCTATTATGAGGGTAATTAATATACCTCTAACCCAAGGGAAAAGAGAACTGACTATACGAAAAGATTTATGAATCCACAACCAAACAACTAGTGGGGGAACAGTCAATATTCCGACTATTGGACCTTTAGCCAATAAACCTATGCCTATGCCGACAAAAAAAAGATATTTCCAATACCAGTTATTGTTTTGGTTCATTACCTCCCAAAAGGACAGCATTACTATTGTTATGCTCAATGCCAGGGCGGTATCTGTTGAAACGACACCGGCATGTAAAAAAAATTGGGGCGTTGTCAATAAAACAAGGCCAGGCAGTAGAAATGGCAGGTTCTTTCTTGATGCATACTTTCCGGTAAGAAGAATCATAAAAACAGAAATCAAGAAATAAGGTAACCGAGCGGCAAATTCATTGATTCCAAAAAATTTAAAGCTACCTGCTGACAGCCAAGTAGACAAAGGTGGTTTTGCCCAAAAAGGGACTCCATAGTCAACTTGTGGGGTGATCCAGTTCCTTGTCTGAGCCATTATCCTCGCAATTTCAGCATAGCGTGCTTCGGTGTTGTCCATTAATGGAACACACATGTTAAGAAGCAATCGCATAAAAAGAAGTAGAAATACCAGAAATAAAAGCCCCTTGGGGCTACCCCTGGTTAGATCAGTCCACAATTTCATTGAGCATTTTTTTATTCTTATACCTAAAATATATATTTATTAAATCTATCCAAACTCGAAAAAAGTATAGGGGACTTACTTTGGATTTATTACCATCAATCCAAGATTGCAAAGGGACTTCCTTGGATATTTTCAACAATTTTTTCTTCCCATATAAACTTAGGATACGATGAAAAATTTCCACATCAAAGAGCCATTTTGACATGAATTGTTCTTGAAAAACTTGAGAAGCAAGTTCTTTATTAAAAATCTTACATCCACACTGAGTATCGTATACTCTTAAATTAAGTTGAAAAGAAATAAGGGTTGCCATACATCGTCCTATAATAAACCTATAAAGTTTTCTCTGAATATTTGAATCAAGTTTTGCAATACGAGATGCAAAAGCAAAGGATATCTGTTGATCTAAATGTTTGCTTATTTCATAACATTCCTCTAATGAGGTAGATAGATCAGCATCCAAATAAGCGATTTTATTGTACCGAAAATTCAAATTGCAATGAGAAAATCCGAAGTGAACAGCATGGGCTTTACCACTGTTTTTTCTAAGACTCAGGATTTCTACATTTTCTTCATATGAAGCCTTTAACTGTCTAAATAAATTAATCGTCTTATCCGTAGAACCGTCATTGACAAAACAAAGCAACACCTGTGGATGGATTTTCAAAAATTCATGGTGCCTATCTGCTGAAAAACGTTCTTCTTCGTTATGTGCGGGTATAACAATAATCAGTTCAAAGTGCTTCATCATTTTTTTTATAGAAAACTCAAGAAAAAATCAACTTTTTTAATCCACTCTGTGTTTTCCATACCATCATTGAGATAACTTTCCAATTGAATATAATTTCCCCAAATGTAAGTGATTAAAGAACTGCCAACCCGGGCAAGGGAATCAAACAAAAGAATCGTATGATGTCTAATTGGCTCAACTAATTTCCAAAGTAATCCAATAAAAGCTTACGATAAATTTTGAAGTGATCTTTGCTGAGATTAATTTGTTACCAATGCACCTATATCGGAGAGAAACCCTTGCACTAAATCTTTGAAATTAGCATTAGAATATGTGATTTAATCTAATTTAGAAATCTATTTAAATATGATCTGGCTTAACCCAATTTTTGGGTTCTTTTTTTACTTTATAATTACTCAATTCGTACTTAAGTCATCTTTTTCTTGATAATGTTTCGATAAATATATATCCATAACACGCCCTTATAGGATTATTTTCAGCCTTTTTTACACCTTATTTCACCATCAAACGCACTAATCCCAGAGAATGGTTCAAATTGTATGCTATAGCCTCCAGTTTATGCTGATGATGAACTTTCTCTAAGCCTTTTAGCCTAGTGATAGGACACAAACCACCAAAAGTCTGTTTCTCGCTCCAGCGTTTCTTACTAATCTCTTAATTCCATTGTTTCTGTTCCTTTGTCAGGGGCTTGTGTCTGTAACCTTTTTCCATAATCAATGACTTACTGCCCATTTCTTCCAGCAATCGATCATTTTTTTTGGACTTATACCCTTTGTCCCCCATTACCTCTGTGCGCTCATCTTCAGGAACCTTCTCCACTATATCCCCTAACCCCTGACTATCATGCTCATTGGCAGGAGTGGTATGAACCCAAGTATCAAGCCATCATCGTTAGTCGTTATATGCCTCTTGTAGCCAAAGTAGGTCTTTAAACGCTACCAGGTGACGCACCTGTTTTTAAACCACCGAGCTTCATGATCCGTATGGGGACTTTCTTCTTCTTTCTTCCGGTGATATTTCTCTTCTTCCATTACTTCCGTATCTGAACGGGCATCTTCTTTTCTATCCTCAGCCATTTGATGATCCAACTTCCCCTTCGGAGAAAAAGGACTCGAAGTAAGCGATGCATCAATGATAGCTGTGCCTTTGACCATCAACCCCTTTTCCGCTAATTGTTTGTTGACCATCAACATGATGGGTTGATACAACTTCTTTCTAGTCAATTCTGAACGAAATCGGAATAAAGTGCTATGGTCAGGGACACTGTCCATTAATTCTAAGCCACAAAAACGACAAAAACTGATACAATCCATAGTCAAGTATTCTGTTTGAACATCTGAAAGACCATACCATACCGAAATCAACTGCATTTTAAATAGGATCATCGGATGATAGGCTTTTTGACCTCTTTGCTTTTTACCGGGCTTATAATGGGTGACTAGATACTCTTCGATTGGTTTCTAGTCAATGTTGGTGTTGATTTGTTTGAAAAATTGGCTTGATGAAGAAGCACTCCTAGTTTGGTGTGGTTCGAAAAAATCATTTGTTTGGAATGATAAGATTTGAAACGCATAGCGAAGGCCAAGATACAACAATAATTTGAATTATACAAGTATTTTAAGTCAATGTTAAATAAACTTCTAGACTCAATTAATTTACATATTCTAATGCTATTACTAAAATTTAGTGCAAAGGTCTCTGATAATTAAATATTTGTTATCTTTATTTTTGATATAGCTGGAGGTATATATGATTACTCTGTTGAAAAATACACTATCTACTCTGACACGGCTATTGTCATGCTATAGATTGACGTTCAGCCAATTACTCCCTAATGAAATCACCCCCCCCATTTATATTTTGGAATAGGGAGCAGGTAGCTCGTCCCAAACTTTATCTAAACTACTTTTTTAAGGAGCTTACTCGCTTCGGGTATGCTTCATACTCGCTTTGTCCTTTCTACCAGGAAAGACTAGCAACCCTATTTCCCCGTATTCCCAAAACCGAACAAAAGATTTTGCCGGTAAATACAACTCAGGACTTTTTACCTATTCGTTTTGAGGGGGTTCATCCCATTCAAATCATTACTCATCAAACAAATAACCAAGAGATAAAATACACCATCCTATGAAATTCAGAATTTTTCAAAATCCATTGTTTATTTCCATGGTAACCCTCATCGTCTTATTTTCTTGTAATAATGAAGATACGCCCACAGCACCTATTCAGCCGGTAGTGACTAAGTTTACCATCGCCATATCTACCGGTGTTGGTGGTTTGATAACCTCTAGTCAAAGTGTAGATGGTGGTCAGTCGGTGACCGTTACTGCCACAGCTCAAGAGCACTATCAATTGAAGCAATGGACAGGCGATTGTGGTAGTTTTAGCCCAGACAATACAGAAATCACCTTCACCGCTTCCAAGAATTGTCAGATTGGAGCTGAGTTTGAAAAGATCAAGTATAGCATCACCGCCGGTTCAACCGATAGAGGTAGTGTCGGTGAGGGAGAATTATCAAGAGAATATGGCCAGATAGCCTCTTTTACTGCTGAGCCTGAGGAAGGCTATCAGTTAAGCGGATGGACAACAGCAGAAGGTAGTGAGTGTCCTGATGACCTTATAGCCGTCAACAACATGGTGACCTTCACAGTTGATGGTGATTGTAGTCTGGAAGCGGTTTTTACCAAGTCTCCTCACACAATTACGATAGAAGAAAACGAGAATGGACAGATATTGATTACACCATCGGAGAATCTTGTTTATGGGGATGAGGTGGAGGTTACAGCCGCAGCCAATGAGCATTATGCATTCCAAGAATGGGTGTTCAGTTGTGGTGAAGAGGATTCTCCGGAAATTGATGTAGAGGAGAATACTATTTCTTTCATAGTTACTAGAGATTGTATAATCAAGGCCAAGTTTACCGAGGTATTATACAGCATTACTGCTGAAGGTGGTACTGGGGGTAGTGTGGATAGTGATGAAGAGGAAAGAGGTTTTGGCCAGGAAGTTCGCATTACAGCTGAGCCGGATGATGGTTACGAATTTGATCGGTGGCGTGCATCGGGTTCTGGTTGTCCTGATGATATCGTTTTGACCAATGAGCAAGTGCGTTTTGACGTAGGTGGTAATTGTTCATTGGAGGCTTTGTTTACAGAGGTAGAATTATCTGGAGGTGGAGATGATCAGGATGATGATGAACCGACAGAGAATGAACCTACCGATACCCAGCCCACTACTACAACTCCAACAAATCAACCGACAACGAATCAACCAACTAATACGCAACCTACCGCTGCTTGCCCTTCTGGGACGAACCCGTTATACA
>Ga0209022_1001156_pt1 | contig 28745 bp, 25 predicted proteins | sample PinacodermPK_FD_187300 | JGI IMG/M metagenome (GOLD analysis project Ga0209022, IMG submission 187300) | Host-associated microbial community of the marine sponge Aplysina aerophoba from Gulf of Piran - sponge pinacoderm, lysed by proteinase... | ecosystem: Host-associated > Porifera > Sponge >...
CTTGATGTTCTCTTTAGAAGAAAAAACGAGAGATTCAGGTGTTCATTTTCCCTCGGAACAGGTGTTCATTTTCCTTCGGAACAGGTGTTCACTTTCCTTCGGAACAGGTGTTCACTTTCCTTCGGAACAGGTGTTCACTTTCCTTCGGAATAGGTGTTCATTTTTAGCCGTAATATGCACTTATCTTATTTCCTAGAAACGTAGCGAGAAATTGCCGGGGTTTTGCTAATTATGTATATAATTCCCATTGAATTGAAAAGATTTCTGTTTAAGGACATTCCGAAAGAGAACCGGTGGCAAGGACCTTGACATATAGCGGCTTCTGATTTTTTGTATCCTATGTGCGAAAAAATTCTTGAGCTTTCCGAATCTTTTCCCTCCATAACCGGGGTTTACATAATGAAAGGGGCGGGTGGCACCCCTGTTTACATAGGCAAGGCCAAGAATCTCCGCTCCCGCGTAATGTCCTATTTTCAGGGGGGAAGCGACAGAGGACAGATCCCCTATCTGGTGAGAGAAGTCGAATCGGTCGACTATGTGATTACCGAGGGAGAGAGCGAAGCCCTTTTCATCGAAAACTCCCTTATAAAGCGCCACAAGCCGAAGTACAACATACGGCTTAAGGACGACAAGACCTTCTCATCCCTCCGCCTCTCCGTCGCGGAGAAGTTCCCCAGGCTTTCGCGCACCAGGAGAGTGCGGGATGACGGGGCGCTTTATTTCGGTCCGTTCTCCTCGGGGAAGTTTCTCAAAAGCACGGTAAATCTCGTCCACAGACTTTTTCCTCTGAGAGACTGCACTCAGGCCAAGTTCGAAAGACACAGTGCCCGTCCCTGCCTTAACTACTTTATCAAGCTCTGCTCGGGGCCGTGTGCGGGCAAGATTTCGGAGGAGGACTACGGAGAGCTTGTGCGCCAGGCGGCATCGTTTCTGCGGGGGGAGAGAAAAAAACTCGTGAGGATGATCAGGGAGATGATGCAGAAGGCCTCGGAGGATGGGAGGTACGAGAATGCGGCCTACTACCGCGATCAGCTTGTGAGCCTGAGAGAAAACGCTGAGATCGAAAAGGTTACCTCCTCGAAGTTTGAGGATGTAGACATAGTGGGTTTTTACCGGGAGTCGGAGCAGTACGAGTTTACGGTTCTGCTCTCGAGAGGAGGTTCCGTGGTCGACAAGCTTGATTTCTCCGTGAGGAGTCGCCACGGCGACGAGGCGGAGTGCGTGAGGGAATTTCTAGGCAGGTTTTATTTCTCGGATCACTATGTTCCTAAAAGAATCCTGCTGCCTCTTTCCATAAGGGACCGCGATGGGTACTCGGAGTGGCTTACCGAAAAGAGAGGGAAGCGAGTTTATATTGAGACTCCGCGCAGGGGACCCAAAAGTGAGCTTTTGCGCTTCGCCATGAAAAATGCGCGGGAAAGTTTCTCGAGAAAGGCCGAGGAAAAAGCTAGGCAGGGCACACTTCTTCGAAGCATAAGAAAGTCAACTGGGATAAAACGGATTCCCTATACCATAGAGTGTTTTGACATATCGAATATTCAGGGGAGCCAGACGGTCGCGTCGCTTGTAAGGTTTCGAAACGCGAGATCGGAGAGGGACAGGTACAGAAAATACAGGATCACGTCCACTACGGGACAGGATGACTTCCGATCGATGTACGAGGTAGTTTACAGAAGGGCTCTTAGGGCGGCGGAGGATAACTGGAACCTTCCGGACCTGATACTCATAGACGGAGGCAAGGGGCAGTTAAACGCCGCTTATGCGGCGCTTCGGGACTGCGGGGTACAGGACGAAGTCGATCTTGCCTCTATAGCGAAAACCGAAGGTCGATCCGGAGTCGACAGGATTTACGTGCACGGAAAGGGCGAGCCCTGCGATTTCTCTTCCAACAAAAAGGGCATTTACTTCTTAATGAGGGTAAGGAACGAGGCTCACCGCTTTGCGATTACCTATCACAGGGGACTAAGGAAGGACAAAACGTTGGCTTCGCAGATGGACGGTGTTCCGGGCATAGGGAAAAAAAGAAAATTTCTGCTTCTTGACCATTTCGGGAGCGTTGAGAAGATAAAAGGGGCCACCGCCGAAGAGCTTGCCTCCGTTAAGGGCATGACGAAACAGGCCGCACGCAACGTAAAGGAATTTCTGAGCTAGCCCGTCACCAGGGTTTATTTCTCTCAATTTTAAAATAATAGTTCCATTTACTAGATATATTAAGTAAAATAACTCATTACTATGAGTAAAAAGACATTCGTGCGTCCGTACGCAAAGGAACTTATCAGGCGTCTTCGGGAACCAAGGCGTTTTCTGCAAATCATTTCGGGGGCCCGCCAAGTAGGCAAAACCACCATGGTTACTCAGGTGACAGAGTCAATTGATCTGCCCTGTCGCTTCGCAAGTGCCGATGTGCCCACGTTGCGTGGCACACAGTGGATCGAGCAGCAATGGGAAGCGGCGCGACTCCTTGAGGCCGAGTCGGGCCGTGAAGGGGCGGTCCTCATACTAGACGAAGTGCAGAAGGTACAGGACTGGGCGGAAATGGTGAAGCACCTTTGGGACGAGGACTCAAGGATGCAACGCAAACTTAAGGTCGTGCTTCTGGGATCGGCTCCCCTAGCGCTTGGGCGCGGTCTAAGCGAAAGCCTGGCGGGCCGTTTCGAACTTCTTCACCTGCCGCACTGGAGTTTCCCTGAAATGCGGGAAGCCTTTGGCTTGACGCTTGACCAGTATGTCTTCTACGGAGCTTATCCGGGGGCCGCGCCGCTTATGGGAGATCTGGACCGGTGGAAACGCTACATCCGAGACTCTCTTATTGAAACGACCGTTTCGCGTGAAGTTTTGCTGCTCTCCCGGGTGGACAAGCCGGCGCTTCTGAGACGATTGCTTGAACTCGGCTGCGCGTACTCGGGACAAATTCTCTCCTACACTAAAATGCTCGGGCAGTTGCAGGACAAGGGCAATACCGTTACGCTTGCCCACTACCTTGATCTGCTCGGGGCGGCGGGGGTGCTCGCTTGCCTGGGGAAATACGCTGGCGCCGAGGTGAGGCAGAGAAACTCCATCCCGAAACTGCAGGTTTTCAATACGGCGCTTATGACAGCCACTTTCCCGCTTACCATGGCACAGGCGCTTGGGGACAGGCAGCTCTGGGGAAGACTTGTTGAATCCGCGGTCGGTGCGCATTTAGTTAACGCACAAGCTGGCGGTGCGTGCCGGGTTTTTTATTGGCGGGAACGCAATCGCGAGGTGGATTTCGTCGTGCGCGAGGGAAACACCTTGACCGCTATTGAGGTAAAGAGCGGTCAGACAGCCGATTCGTTGCCCGGAATGGCGGTTTTTGAGAGAAAATTCCCGTCGGCACGCAAACTTCTGGTGGGAGGAGATGGGGTCCCGGTAGGGGAGTTTTTGTCACGGCCTGTTGAATACTGGCTCGGATTATGATCCGCGAATTTCCTGGTTGAACCTCAGAACCAGTCCCGAACCCGCTTAATCCTGAAGACAGAACTCGAGGATGGCTTTTCCGGCGTGGAGCTTGTTCTCGGCTTGCGTGAATGCGACACAGCGTGGACCGTCCATGACTTCCGCGGTTATTTCTTCTCCCCTGTGTGCCGGAAGACAGTGCATTATCAATGGATCTTTACTGCATAAGGAAAGAAGCTTCTTGTTTACCTGAAAGGGCTTGAAAACCTTGGTTCCCTTTTTTTCTTCCCCCATGCTTACCCAGACGTCAGTGTAGATTACGTCGGCATCTCTTACCGCGGAGGCGGGGTTGTGGGTAACTTCGATTTTAGAGTTTCCGCGCTCCTCGGCCTCACCCATGATCGTCGGGTTGGGTTCATATCCAGGGGGGACCGCAACCGAGAGGTCAAATCCCATTATAGCGGAGGCTGCCACGAAGGAATTGGCGATATTATTTCCGTCGCCGAGGAAGGCAAGCTTGAACCTCTCCGGGTCCACTCCCTGCTCCGAGATCGAGAAAAGATCGGAGATTATCTGAGTGGGATGTTCAAGGTCGGTAAGGGCGTTTATAACGGGGACTGTCGAGTTCTCTGCGAGCTCTTGGACCTTTTCCTGCCCGTAGGTCCTCACTATTATCCCGTCAAGATAAGATGAGAGGATTTTCGCCGTGTCGGCCACGGTCTCACCCCGCCCGAGCTGCGTATCCGCCGGATTCATGTAAACCGCCCGGGCGCCCAGGTCAAAAAGTCCCGCTTCGAAGGAAACCCTGGTTCTTGTCGACTGTTTTTCAAAAAGAAGACCTACCGACATCCCCTCAAGGCTTCTGGGACTTTTGCCCTGTTTTTTAAGTTCCTTGAGTTCGCCCGCGCGGCGGATTGTTTCCCTGATCTCGTTTTTTTTAAGGTCCGAGACGGCAAGAAGATTCCTACCCACTTGAAATTACCTCCTCGATGGATTTCGTTATCGTCGCGATGGCAAAATCAATTTCCTCCTCGTTCGTATTAAGCGGAGGAAGAATCCTAAACACGCGTTCAACAGTAAGGATAACCAGAAGTCCGTTTTTAACCGAAACCGAAAAACAGTCCCGCGCGAAATCTCCATCAGAAAACTCAACCCCGATTATAAGCCCTTTTCCCCTTACGTCCTTTATGTACTTAGGATACTTTTGTCGTATTTCTTCAAGTTTCTCGAGAAAATAGTCTCCGAGCCTGCCTGCCTGCTCGGACAAGTTCTCTTCAAGTATCGTTTCCACCGCGGCGCAGGCCGCTCCCGCGGCCAGCGGGTTTCCACCGAAAGTGCTTCCGTGGGCACCGGGTGTAAAGTGTTTTGCCACGTTCTCCGTAGCGAGAACCGCACCGCACGGAACCCCACCGCCAAGAGCCTTTGCGAGGGCAACTATGTCGGGCTTTATATCCTCGTGCTCGTAGGCAAAGAGCCTCCCCGTCCTTCCCATCCCGACCTGGATTTCATCGAGTATGAGCAGCATGTCATTCTCCCCGCAGATCCTACTTACCCGTCTTAGGTATCCCGGAGGCGGGATGATGACCCCGTTTTCTCCCTGCACCGGCTCGAGAATCACCGCGCAGGGGCTTGTCTCGGCGGCCAGTCGGGCGATAGCTTCGGGATCCGCGTAGGGAGCGAAGTGAAATCCTTCAAGAAAAGGAGAGAATCCCTCCCTGTATTTTTCTGACCCCGTGGCGCTCAGCGCCCCGAGGGTTCTTCCGTGAAACGCTCCTTCGGTTGAGATAATAGCGTGTCTTCCGCCGTTTTGCGCTCCCCATTTCTTGGCGAGCTTTATCGAGCCCTCAACCGCTTCGGTTCCGCTGTTGCAGAAAAACACTCTGTCCGCAAACGAGTTTGAAACCAACATCTCGGAGAGAGCGCTCTGGTTTTCTATATTAAAGAGGTTCGAGGTGTGAACTAGGGTGGCGGCCTGGGATACTATGGCGTCTGTGATCTTCGGGTGACAGTGCCCGAGGTTGTTGACGGCTATACCGGTTGTGTAGTCAAGATATTTCTTGCCTTCTGTGTCCCAGAGCCACGAACCGCTTCCCTTCCGCATCGTTATGGGAAGGCGGCTGTAGGTTTCCATCAGGTATTTTTCCTTCGGGTCTTCCATTTTCCTTGGCCTCAAAGGGTTATCTCCGTTCCTATTCCGGAATCGGTAAGAAGCTCGAGTATGAGGGCCCTTTTTACAGTTCCGTTTATTATATGAACTTTCTCTACCCCTTCTTCCAGAGCCTCAAGCGCGCACATCACCTTCGGAATCATTCCGCTGTTTATGGTCCCGTTCCTGATAAATTTTTTGGCCTGCCTTTTTGTTACTGAGGATATGAGATCCCCTTTTTTATCAAGGATGCCGTCCACGTTGGTCAGCAGGATGAGCTTTGCCGCGCGAAGCGCACCGGCTATTTTTCCCGCCGCATGGTCCGCGTTTATGTTGTAGGTGGTTCCGTCCTCCCCCGCGCCTATGGGGGCTATTATCGGGATGATGTCCTTGCCTTCGAGCATCTTGATTAGCTCGGGATTTACTTCTTGGACTTCCCCGACGTACCCGAGATCCGAGTCCTCGGGAATATCTATTTTGTGCTCGGTGGCGAATTTCTGCAGGTCAAATTTCTTCGCCTTTATGAGCTTTCCTTCCTTTCCCGAAAGTCCCACGGTTTCCATCTGGTGTTTATTTATCGACGTTACGATCTGCTGGTTTATCTTCCCGACAAGCACCATCTCAACTACTTCCATTACCCTCTCGTCGGTAACTCGAAGCCCGGCGACGAAATCAGATTTTATTCCCAGACTGTCGAGATGCTCCTGGATCTGGGGGCCGCCCCCGTGCACCACCACCGGCTTTATCCCGACGTACTTCATCAGTATGAGGTCGCGCACGAAATTCGCGAGATCTTCGTTGGCGATGCTCCCCCCGTATTTGACCACTACAGTTTTGCCGTGAAAGGCCTCTATGTAGGGGAGGGCCTCGACCAGTATTTCCGCCCTTTGGGCTGAGCTGTTCATGAAAAACTCCTTTCTGCGAAAAAAAACATTATATAGCAACCGGGGTTTTTATTACAACACCCGGGGATAATCATATATGAGAATTCGGATTTCAGGGGCCGAAAGAAAGACGGCGGTACACGGGATTGAAAAATCTTTCTAAAGACGCAAAACCCCTTAGGGGTGGAGAAGAAATTTCCGCCTGGGAATTCTCGTCTCAGCCACCGCGACTGCGACCACTCATAATTGCCTTGGGGCACAATTGCCGGTCCGTCAGCTCCTGTGCCTGTAGGTCAGTTGCACTCCAAAGGTCCTGCCTTTGGCAAGAGGGGAGAACGTGCCGCCAAGCGGCGCCGCGCCCAACATGCTGGGCAGCTGGCTGTCGCCTCCATGCTTGACTTCGTTAAGCAGGTTCTTGCCGTAAAGGCCGATTGAGAACCGGCCGTTTGCGGGGATTATGTCAATTCCGGCGTCGAGTATGTTCTGCTCCAGGATATATCCCCTGTTGTCATCGGTGAAGTATGACTTGTCGCGGTAGGCGTAGCTTATGCGGGAGGCCATCCGTCCCCAGCTGGCTGCCCCCGTGTTGTGGGTAAGTCCCACGCTGTAGGTCCACTTCGCGGCGCGGGGAAGTTCGAGGGCTAGATCATTTTCATCCAAGGTGCCATCCCGATTCAGGTCGTGTTTCACCTTGGTGTACTCGGGGTTTACGTATCCTACGGAACCGATTAGAAGCAGGTTCTCCGCAATGGCGAACAGTCCGTCAAGTTCAAAACCGTAGGTCTCGACATCGGCGGTGTTGTCGATCAACTGAACTATACCGAGTGCTGGATCGGGAAAGTTAATTTCCCTTTGCATGTCATCAATCATGTTGTAGAAAACCGCCCCGTAGAGACGGCCGCGGTCGTTTGCGACCTTGAATCCGGCCTCGAAGCTGTCGATTGTCTCTTCATCATACGGTCCCGGGGAATGGACGGGCGAGAGGTTTCGGAGGTTATAGCCTCCTGAGCGAAATCCCCTGGTCCAGTGTCCGTAAACGTTGGCCCCGTCGCTTATGTAATAGGCCGCGCCGAGTTTCGGCGACCAGCTGTGCCAAGTCTCTTTGCCTGTAAAATCGAACTCGCAGTCGGGGCCTTCAACGATATTGCAAGACGGTAGTGGCGCAAGGGGACGGCTGGTGGCAATCAAAGCTATTTCGGCCTCTCTTTTCTCACGCGTGTATCGCGTACCCGCGGTTAGCGTCAACTGGCTTGTGAGATCATAGTCTAGAGAGAGGAACAGACCCAGAGTTTCAACGTCGTAGTTCCCGCCTCCGAACTGGGACACATCCGTCCCCGGTGGAAAAGGGAGACCCGATGCCGCAATGGCGTCGACAAGAAGAGAACGGCGCTCGTGATAGTTAATCTCATTGCTGAAATAGTAGACTCCCGTGGTTGCGTGGAGGCGTTCGCAAACCCTGCCTGCATAACGCAGTTCATTGCTCCACTGCCTGTAATTGGACCATCCCTGCGCGCTTATGAGGTCAAGCGGCGAAGCGTCGAGGTCAAGCGCCGAGAAGGTTTCTGAATCACGCCAGCCGAAAATGTTTGTTATCGTGCCGTCACCGAAATCCACGTCCCAGTCCGCCCGGGCGGTGAAAAAATGAGCTTCGTTTTCTCTTTTACCTTCCTCATTGATACTGAAATCGTGGCTGTCTCGGTCAAAGTTGGCAGCCGTGTTTGAGGCGCCGAACCCGTTTGTGTGGCTCTGCGCGGCAGGGCCGTCGCCGTCGACGCTGTCGTACTGGTATCGGAGCACCAGGCTCAGGTCGTCCGTGGGGTCCCAAGTCAGCACAGGCCGCACCATCCGGACATCCAGATCGCCGAAAGCTTCGCCTGTGTGGAGGTTCTCGAACCAGCCGTTATCCTGGTTTGTGTACGCGGTTATCCTGGCGCGGACGGTTTCGCCGAGAGGGCCTCCCACTGTGCCCATGTAGTAGCTGTTAAGACTCTCTCCTCCCCCTTCAAAAGAGGTGCGAAAGGCCATCTCCAGAGTGTCTCCAGGCTTCTTCGTGTTAACGAGTACTGCACCCCCGGTCACGTTGCGGCCGAAGAGCGTTCCCTGCGGACCTCTAAGCACCTCGATGCTCTCGATATCGAAAGTGTCGAACAGGGCGCCGTTGGTGGCCCCGAAGTACACGCCGTCGATGAACACTCCCACAGTCGGGTCGACAGACGGTATGGAACTGTTTATCCCGAGCCCGCGAATGGAAAAGTTGGCGATTCCTCCCACGGTGCCGATGTCGTCAAGCGCGACGTTGGGCATCTTTATAGCGAGACTTTCAAGGTCTCTTACCTTAAGGGCTTCAATTTCTTCGGAACTGAAATGCGTTACCGAAAGCGGAACGTTCTGAATCGGCTCTTCCCGTTTTCGTGCCGTGACCGTGATTTTTTCAAGAAGCACGCTGCTTACTCCGAACGCATCCTGGGCGTTTGCGGCGCTTGTGCTTATAAGCGTCAGAAGCGCGCCCGCGACAAAAGTGCCTAAAAGTGCCTTCAACCTGGATCTGAATTTTTCGCTAATCATGTCGATAACCCCCTCATTGCATTTTCTGGATATAACCGATACTCCTCTCAAACGTTCATTATAGCATGAATGGGGCTCTGATCGCACAACTTTTTAGGGCGGGATTGATGCGAGGAAATGCTTCTAGGGATTTAGAGGAGTCCCAGCGCCTTTTTCTCCTTTATCGAAGTTTTCCTTACCTTTACACGGAACTGCAGTTCGGCTTTGGTTCCGTCACCGTAGAAGCTTCCCGAGACGGGAGCGATAAGCCCGCTGGTCGCCCCGCTTGCGACCGCGACGTGGCGGTCCGAAACCGCAAGGCCTGAGGAAGGATCGTACCCCCTCCATCCTCCTCCCGGGATGTAAACTTCGGCCCACGCGTGAAGCTCGTCCCCTTTTTTTCTTCTCTTGCTGAGCGCGTAGCCGCTTACGTGCCTGCACGCAAGACCCGCAGAGCGGCAGATGCCCGCGAAAAGCTCAACGAGATCCCTGCATGATCCCCTTTTTTCCCTGAGCGTTCTCTCGGCGGGCCATGGGGCTCCCTCATCTCTCACCACATGAGGAAAGTTTTTGTGTATATGTTCGCAGAGCGAGAGAATGAAATCCGTGGTCCTCCCTCGGGCCCGAGAAAGAATAGTCTCGCGAAGTTCTGTGACCGCAAGGGCGGTTTTTTTGCTCACCGACAGGTAAGGACCTAAAGCGGCCTTCTGCTCAGGAGGATACTGCATCGGCAGGTCGAGAAACCTCGTGTCTGAGACTATGAAATCAAAGGGGTTTTCCCGAAGCGTCTCAACGACGCAGTGGGTATCGATCGCGAGGCTATCGCACTCGCCCGTAAACCAGAGTGTGACGGTGGTGTTTCCGTCAAGGTCGGAGTTTACGCTTCTTCCCGCATCGGGGGGATCGGTCTTAAGCGAGAACATGTGGGTCATCTGTCCGCCGCCGTCTCTCGGGCGAAGCCTCACTATGTGCGGGGCCAGGACGACTTTTTTCCCGTAGGAGTAGGTCGTGTTGTGATCTATGCTAAGGAGCACTTTTAGGGCTTCCGTTGAGAACCTTCTTTACCCATTCCGCAGGCATTTCCTCGGCCGATTTTCTAAGCCTCTCCTGCCACCACTCGGATATATCCGCCAGTTCGTTTTCGGTGAAGCTGTACTGCTCGAGGCAGAAGGAATTGGTTCTGTAAACGATAATATCTATGGGAAAATCGACGTCTATGGCGTTTATGCGGCTTGAATCGAACGCGAGGTACGCGATGCGAAGCGCGGTGTCGAGGTTCGTGTCGTAGGTAAGGGTCCTTTTTATGATAGGTTTTCCATATTTCGACTCGCCTATTATCACGTAGGGGGAAGTAATCCCCACATTGATCCAGTTTGCTTGGGGGTAGACAAGAAAAAGCTGCGGCTCGGAATCGTTTTCAAACTGTCCTCCTATTATGGAGTACATGTTGAAGGGAAATCCCGAATCGGAGAGCGCCTCTCCGTCTTCCTCTTTTACTCTTCGAAGCTGCTTTGAGAACAGGTTCACGGCCTTGTAGAGGCGGTCTAGGGGTTCTTCCGGGTGCTCAAGGGCCTCATCAAGGTAGGTAATTGCTTTGTCTCTGGCGGAGCGAAGACCCGAGGTCATAAGGAAAAAGGAGTTATCCCCGGCCCTGTGAGAGGTGACCTTCTTTGCCCGTATGGCCTCGTTTCCCGTTATTATGAGGTTGTCGGCAAGCCCGATTATCCCTTCCTTCAGTTTCATTCCCACGCAGAAAGTCATCTCTTTTCTTCCTGTTGGATATCGTCAAAGCCCCGAAGGGCGCTATCTTTTACACTGTAGCTGAAGTAATCGTCGTATATGCAGCTTCCGATCTCGTTTATGTGGGACTGGAAACTCTTTAGGTACTGGTGCATTCCGCGCTGTATTATCTCCTCGACGCTTATGAACCGAAGGTCCGATAGAAGCCTTCCCATTTCCTTTTCGGTTTCGTTGTTGTAGGAGCCCGCCGGGCTGTTGGATATGCAGTGAAGCGACTCGTCGGCCCGTGCGACGCAGTAGATTATCGAGCGGGGAAACTGGTTATCAAGGATGAGGAAGTCAAGCACGTTGCTAATGGATATCTGCTGGTGCTTCGCCTTGTAGGTCTCAAGGGCGCTTGTTGATTTCAGCAGCGCTATCCACTGCATGTTGTCTATCGACGTTCCCACGAGTTCCGCATCGGGAAGCAGGGTGTAGTACTTCACGTCGAGGATTCTGGAGGTGTTGTCGGCCCGCTCCATCTGCTTTCCGAGTTCCGAGAAATGCCATGCTTCCCCGTGGGATATGCTGATGTAGCCCGACCCGTGAAAAAGAAGGCTCTGCACTTTTGCCACTTCGCAGAACTTGCCGGGATTGTCGAGCAGCTTCTCCTTGGCCTCCTCGCTGTTTAGCCTGTGGTAGAAACGGTTTATGAGAAGCCACATCTCGGAGGAGATTATCTCTCTCACGGAACTTGCGTTCTCGCGGGCGCGGTTAACGCAGGAGATGATGGAGTTCGGGTTGTTGCGGTCAAGCACCATGAAGTTTACTACGTTTTCCCGGGTCGTGCTGTCATAGAGGCTTCTGAAGAGAGCCATGTCTCCCGTGACCCTTACTATGGGGTCCCATTCCTGCTCAACGGAGTCGTGGGTATCGATGGCAAGGCCCAAGTTGACGTTTATGAGCCTCGCGGTGTTCCCGGCACGCTCGGCGTAGCGGCTCATCCAGTATATCGATTCTGCGACGCGGCTTAGGATTTTCTGCCTCCTTTGCCCCCGGCGTTCTTTGCGGGAGCAAGTACCCAAGTGTCCTTGCTTCCCCCGCCCTGGGACGAATTAACTATCATCGAACCTTTGCGGAGCGCCACCCTGGTCAGGCCTCCGGGCAGGACGAATATTTCCTTTCCGTAGAGGATAAAGGGTCTGAGGTCGACATGGCGTCCCTCAAAGTGATCGTCCACTATCACGGGAGCCCTGGAGAGGGCCATGGTCTTCTGGGCTATGTAGTTTCTGGGATCTGCCTTTATGTTTCTTTTGGCCTGGGCGAGTTCTTCCTTGGTGGCCTTGGGCCCGAACACTATCCCGTATCCTCCGGATTCGTTAGCGGGCTTTACGACCAGCTTCTCTATATTATCAAGCACGTATTTCCTGGCCTCGTCCTCCTCGCAGATATACGTCGGCACGTTCGGAATCAGGGGATCCTCTCCGAGGTAGTACTTTATTATCTTCTCCACATAGGCGTATATTATCTTGTCGTCGGCCACCCCTCCTCCGGGGGCGTTAGCTATGGCGACGTTTCCGGCCTTGTACGCGCTGAAAAGCCCCGGAACTCCCAGCACGGAATCCGGGTGAAACACCTGAGGATCGAGAAAGTTGTCGTCTATCCTTCTGTATATGACATCCACTTTCTCAAGCCCCTTGGTAGTTTTTAGGTAAACGAAATTGTCGACCACTATGAGATCCCTTCCTTCGACAAGCTCTATTCCCATCTCCTTTGCCAGAAACGAGTGCTCGAAGTAGGCCGAGTTATAGATTCCAGGGGTTAGGAGCACCACCTTGGGGTTGGCCGTTCTGTCAGAGAGCAGGTACTGGAGGGTATCATGGAGGTGGAGTCCGTAATCGCTTATGGGCATTATCTCTACGGTGCCGAACACCTTGGGAAACGTGCGCTTAAGAAGCTCACGGTTCTCAAGCACGTAGGAGACGCCGGAGGGGGAGCGCAGATTGTCTTCCAGGATGTAGAAGTTTCCGTCTGAATGTCTTATGAGGTCCGTTCCGGTGATATGGCACCAGATGTTCTTCGGCGGGGAGAACCCTACGCAGTCAAGGCGAAATTCCCTGCTTGAGAGGATAAGTTCCTTGGGAACCACCTTGTCCCTCAGGATCTTTCTGTCGTTGTATATGTCGTCTATGAAGAGGTTAAGCGCGTGGATTCTCTGCTTGAGGCCCTTTTCTATGAGATCCCAGTCCTCGGCCGACACTATCCTCGGGATTATGTCGAAGGGGAAGATGTTCTCCTCGGAAGCCTTCTTTTTTTCCGAGTAGAGGGTGAAGGTGACCCCCATCTCGAACAGATTCATCTCGGCCGCTTTCTGCCTCTCGATGAGCTCTCCGTCTGAGAGGCTTTCTATCCTGTCGGTCAGAAAGCGGGTCCACTCATGCGGGGTGGCGTTATCCTTGAATACCTCGTCGTAAAAGTCTTCTGTGTCGTAGTTTTTGAAATTCATAGTGGTTCCAAGGACTTTTTCCTGAAGAATCTAACCAAAAGCAAGGGTTATGACAAAGGGTTTTGGCATGATTTCCCACTGGCTTTGAAGCGGGGAAAAGAAACTGTTCTCCTGGACAGATTGTATTAATTTTCGCCGGGAATAAGGACGCAGAAAGGAGTTTCGCAGCTTCATATGAAGAGTGTTTCAAGCATTGCCCGTTGCTGAGCGTGTTTCTTCGGGTTTTCGGCCTTGAGCTTTCGCAGGTTCAGCAGTTTCCACTGGACCGCGGGAAGATGCAAGGCTTCAGGCAAGCCGATCAGTCCAAAATCGGGTTCCGCGTCGTGAAGGGAAAGCAGAAACCCCGCGATGTCACCCGTAAGGCGGTTCCTAATATCGGTAAAGAGTCGCGTTCTCACCGCTTCGAGCTCGGGTTGTGCGATTCTTTCGCGCGTCATTCCTGAAAATTCCTCCATGTACAGCTTTTTGATCGGTAAAGGAAGTGGCGACAGCAATTCATGAGGCGGTCTGTTGGAAGAAGAGACATAAACCAGAAAAACACGAAACAAATCGTTACCCACACCCTCGTTTTCATAGAGCAGTCTTATGTCATAAAGGTCACGTGGATGCTGTCGGTCAAGCGCCGCATGCAACTTGCCTCCATACAGGTCTTCAAAAGAGACAACCTGGGCTTCGGCGAAACCGAAAGTTTCCTCAACGGCGTCTGTGACCTTGAGCAATCTGGGTGGCAAAACCGTTCCCCGAGTGATAGGAGATATCTCGATTTTTACTTTTGCGTTACCACTTATGGCCATGATACGAGTGTCGAGATTTCCTCCGCCCGCGACGCGTTGAAACTGTGCATCCCTATTGCTGCGGGTGAAGAAGTTCATTATTCGCTTCAATGCTAAGTCGATATTGCTCAGAGATACGGAGCGGCTTTCTACAGGCAAATAGACGAGATCAATATCAACGGAGAGGCGCGGCATGTCTCGGTAAAAGAGATTGATTGCGGAACCGCCTTTCAGTGCAAACACTTTTTCTGCCGCGATAGCGGGCAGCAGGCGAACCAGCAGGCGAACCTGTTCAGCATAATGCTTGTAGCTACACATGATGTGTTCCTTCAACCCTTTCGGACGAAGGCAGGAGTTCCTCTGTCACGTAGATTCTGTAAACCGGATGCAGTCTGCCTCCTTTGACCAAAGCACGCGGTCCCGAACCGAAATTGATCGCGGACTTGTCCAGGTATTTGAGCCAAGAGTGAGAATGCCTGTCGGCGAACACGAAAAACAGGCGTTTTACCTTTACGCTTCGGCAAAGGCTCAGCAGGGACGCCAGATTCCCGGGTCGCAATGTCGTGAGCCCCTGGAAAACCATATTCAGATTGTCAAAGCCTGCTTCGCCGCGCAGATCGTGTAGCGCTTCAAGTATGGCACGCTCGGGAGAGGATATCTTGATCGGCCATCGCCAGGGACTTACGGTTGGCCCGCTGTCCTTGTCCGTTTCGGTGGCAAGCTCATCATCCTCGTTTTCAATGCCCGTGGTGTCGTCGCCGAACAGGGAGCGCGATTGAACAATGAATCGGGTTTTGACCGGCAGACGCCCGAGCCAGGGCGGAACATCCCCGTACAGATATATGTCGGGATCGTCCCCCAACCTCAGGTAGTGGGAGTAACCGTGAAATTCAAGCGCGCTGAGTCCGCCCAGATGAACACCGTAGCCCATGATGCTCTGGATGGATATGAGAGGCATTTGCCACTCCCAGGGCGTCGGAACGGAAAGTGTCGGCAAGGGACGGCGATAGACTCCCCGAGCCAGTTTTTCAAGCCATCCTCGCTTTACGTAGCCGTGTATTGACTTCGAGTCTATGCCACGGCCGCGAAGCCATACGGCATCAACTATGAAACCAGGCGGAACGTTATCGATGAGATTTTTTAATTTTGATCTTCTTTGACTATTCATAGTCATATATTTTATACTTTCTTAAAATTTTAGCAAGATTTATTTTGAATCTATCCAGGTTAAGATACTTATTTACCATTCGAATGAGAATATTTTAAAAGACTTTTCGGGTTGTACAACGGTTCTCGAGCAAGTGTGCAGCTTAAAAAGGGACTTTCCTGGAACCAGGAACTCTTGGAACGATTACCCTGAGTGGGGGATATTTCTGCCTCGTCTGCCTCCGGACAAAGACTCCTGTTTTTTCGTGAATTGTCAGACGCTCTTGTTTCGTGAGTTCTGGCTTTCTTCAGAACGCGTTTTTGCCTTACGGTAATTCGCCTCTCTTGAAAGCCAAAACTCTGCGTTTCCTCCAAGGACCCTATCCAGCAGGAGTGCGGTATTTCCCGTGATCGCCGTCTCACCACGTATAAGCCGGTTTACCTGCTTTGCCGTGTAACTCATATGGTGTGTGAATTCTTCCAAGGTCAAGTTTTTTTCCTCGAGAATATCAAGAATCGTATCTCCAGAGGGCGGATATGGCCATCTTGGTTCAAACCGATCAAGATTTTCAGTCATGGCAGTCTCCAATAAATACGCTTAGAGTATGTACCTGCTTAGATCCCTGTCCTTGACGATGTCGGCTATCTTCTCCTCGACATAGCTTTTATCTATGGTGAATTTCTTTTCTTTCATGTCGGGAGCGTTAAAGGATATCTCGTCAAGCAGCTTTTCAAGAACGGTGTGGAGCCTTCTGGCTCCTATGTTCTCCGTTGAACTGTTAACCTCGGCCGCGGTCTCGGCTATTTTCTCTACCGCTTCTTTGCTAAACACGAGGTTTATGTCCTCGGTCCTCATAAGCTCGGTGTACTGTTTTATAAGAGCGTTTTTGGGCTCAGTCAGTATCCGTATGAAGTCGTCTTTGGAGAGCGCCTCAAGCTCTACCCTTATGGGGAAGCGTCCCTGGAGCTCGGGTATGAGATCAGATGGTTTTGAGACGTGAAACGCTCCGGCTCCTATGAAGAGTATGTGATCGGTCCTGACCATACCGTGTTTCGTGGTGACGCTGCTTCCCTCGATTATAGGGAGAAGATCCCTCTGTACACCTTCCCTTGAAACATCCGGGCCGGAGACGCCGTTTTTCCCGGCGACCTTGTCTATCTCGTCTATGAAGATTATCCCGGAGTTCTCGGTTCTCTCTAGGGCGAGCTGTGTTACCTTGTCCATGTCTATCAGCCTGCGGGCTTCCTCCTCCGTGAGGATGTCCAGGGCTTCGGGCACCTTTACCTTTCTTACCTTGGATTTTTTGGGCATGAGGCTTCCGATCATCTCGGAGATGCCGGGGTCCATTTCCTCCACCCCTGCCTGGCTGAAGACCTGTATGGGAAGGGACCTCGCCGTTATCTCTATCTCGACCTCTCTGTCGTCAAGTTTTCCGTCCCAAAGAAGCTTTCTCATTTTCTTCTTGGTCTCGCTCATTTTTCTTTTGGCCTCGTCCATGTCTACTTCCGCCTCGGTGACGGGGCGCGTTGGGACGAGCAGGTCAATGAGCTTGTCCTCGGCAAGCTCCCTGGCCCTCGTGTTAACGGAAAGGGTCTCCTCCTCGGTTACCATGTTGACGGCTATCTCCGTGAGATCCCGTATCATCGACTCTACGTCACGCCCCACGTAGCCGACCTCGGTGAACTTAGACGCCTCGACCTTTACGAAGGGGGCTTGGGCGAGTTTCGCCAAACGCCTGGCTATCTCGGTTTTTCCCACCCCGGTGGGTCCCATCATAAGGATGTTCTTTGGAGAGATCTCATCCCGAAGCTCGGGCGATACCTTCTGCCTTCTCCACCTGTTTCTAAGCGCGACGCCGACGGCCCTTTTGGCCATGTTCTGCCCGACTATGTACTTGTCAAGCTCAGATACTATTTCTCTCGGGGTGAGGTAGGATTCCTGGGACATTAACCTATTTCCTCTATTGATATGTGGCTGTTTGTGTAAATGCAGATTCCGGCCGCGATCTCAAGTGAGCGCTTGACTATCTCCGGGGCGGAGAGTTCTGAGTGCTTAGCAAGTGCTAGAGCGGATGCCTGGGCGAAGGGGCCTCCCGAACCTATGGCTATCACGCTATCGTCAGGCTCTATTACGTCTCCGCTTCCAGAGATTATGAGCATGGTCTCCGCGTTGGCTACTATAAGCAAGGCTTCGAGTCTTCTCAGGATCCTGTCGGTTCTCCATTCCTTCGCGAGCTCAACTGCTGCTCGCTTGAGGCTTCCCCGGAATTCCTCTAGCTTTCCCTCGAACTTGTCAAAAAGCGTCATGGCGTCTGCGGTTGAACCCGCGAATCCTGCGCAGATCTTCCCGCCGTACATCTTCCTTATCTTGTTCGCGTTATGCTTTACCGCGGTGGCTCCCATGGTCACCTGGCCGTCGCCCCCTAAAGCCACCCGGCCGTCTTTTTTGACGCAGAGTATTGTGGTTCCGTGAAACTGGCTCATAATCTTTTTCCTTCCGATGCTCCTAGGCGTTCGGGTGGGTCTTGTCGTACACTTCCATTATCCGCTCGACCGAGAGATGGGTGTACCTCTGGGTAGTCGAGAGACTTGCGTGGCCGAGCATTTCCTGTATTGCCCGAAGGTCCGCGCCCCCCGCAAGCAGGTGGGTGGCAAACGAGTGTCTCAGCACATGGGGACTCACGTTTTTCGATATCCCCGATACAAGGCCGTACTTCTTTATTATCCGCGCTAGGCTTCTCGTGGTTATTCCGCCTCCTCTGGAGTTAAGGAATATATGGTCGGATACGGGTTTCAGAGCTCCCCTTATGTCAAGATATTCCCCGAGAGCTGAAAGCGCCTTTGATCCCACGGGAACTATCCTCTCCTTGTTTCCCTTGCCGCGCACCCTTATTATCGCCTCTCCAATGCTGAGATCGACTAGGGTGGCTCCGGCGAGTTCGCTCACGCGGAGTCCGCTTGAGTAAAGAAGCTCTAGAATCGCCCTGTCCCTAACGCGAAGCGGGCTTTTCTCTGCCTCCTTTACGTCGACCAGATTGAATACCTCATCCACGCTTAAAAATACGGGAAGGTGCTTTTCCTTTTTCGGGGTGCGAACGAGTTTTGCGGGATTTTGCGTTGCGAGGCCTTTTCTTACCAGATACGAGAAAAAGGATCTTATCGACGATACCTTTCTCTCGACCGAGGCCGGGGAATTCTTTCCGTAGAGAGTTGAGATGTACGCGTTTATGGTTGCGACGTCTGCGTCCTCGAATTTTTTCTCTTCTTTTAAGAGAAAATCGCGGAAATTCTCAAGATCGCCCCTGTAGGCCTTTACGGTGTGTTCCGAGTAGTTTCTTTCGTCAGAGAGGTGTTTTATGAAGCTTTCGAGCAGTTCGTTCATCTATTCTGAAATATATACGCTCATTTGCTTTGGACAAGGGATAAGGCAAATATTGTTAAGGGCGGGTGAGTTGGCGGTTTTTTGATACGAAATGCAGATAGAGGCTTTCCGAATTCATAAACGGGAGGAGTCCGACTTCAGGCGGAGTCGCTGCCGTCTCGCCCGGGGAATATTTTCCTTCCATGATTTTCCCATACTGGATTCTCCATTTTAACGGCACCTTATTAATCACAAAAGGGGTGCAAAATGATTTATAAATGGTATGCTTATACCTCATGCGATGGAACTGGCAACAGCCCGAGTGGCCTGATTTTACCTGCGAGCCAGAACTTCTCGAGGGTTCGGAGCATGATTTTCTGCGCGGGACGGGCCTGCTTTTCGGGGCTTACAGGCATCTTGGCGAACATGAGCGGGCTCGGCTCAGGATGGAGATTATAGGCGACGAAGCCCTTAAGACTTCTGAAATCGAGGGAGAGTATCTTGACCGCGAAAGTTTGCAGTCATCTCTTCGACAGCATTTCGGCCTGCAGACAGACGACCGGAAAGTAAGTCCCGCCGAAGCTGGGATCACTGATCTCATGGTCGACCTTTACAGCACCTGCGAAGATACGCTTTCCCACGAAACGCTTTACCGTTGGCACAAGATGCTCACGCTCGGGCGCACTGACCTAAAGTGCGTAGGTTGTTACCGTGAGCACGGGGTTGCGGTGGTCTCGGGGCCTCTTCACAGACGCAGGATTAATTTCGAAGCGCCTCCGCCAGAGAGAGTAAAGCGGGAGATGGACGAATTTGTCCGCTGGTTTAACCGAAGTGCTCCAGGTGCCGCGGCGCCGCTTCCGGCACTTACCCGCGCCGGCACCGCGCATCTTTATTTCGAGTGCATTCACCCGTTTGAGGATGGAAACGGTCGCATAGGCCGTGCGGTGTCCGAAAAAGCGCTTGCCCAGTCCCTCGGCCACCCTACGCTGATTGCGCTTGCTACCGTGATCAGCAGGAACAGGAAAGCTTACTACGGGGCTCTCGGGGAGGCGAACACGAAAAACGAGATAACCAATTGGCTCTGCTATTTTGCCCGTACCGTGCTAGATGCGCTTTCGTATACGCGGACCTACGTGGAATTTCTTATAGAAAAGGCCAAGTTGCTTGAGCGTATGCGGGGAAGAATGAATCCGCGGCAGGAAAAATGCCTGCTTCGGATGTTTGAGGAGGGCCCTGAGGGTTTTACCGGGGGTCTCAGCGCGGAGAATTATATAAGCATCACGAAGGCCACGCGTCCGACCGCCACTCGGGATCTTTCGGATCTGGTCGCTAAAGGTGCGCTTGCAAGAACTGGTGAGCGCAAGTCCACGCGTTATCATCTGAATATCGATTTACGAATTTAAAACCGGATTTTGAATCTTGCGCTTTCGTGCTTTTTTAGCGATGCCGACAGGGGAAAATAGCTGGGTCCTCTCCCGACAGTAAACGAAAGATTCTTCGTCCAATCATCTCGGTTACGGGACAAGAGCGAAGAAAGACCTGTTCAAACGTAACGAATGAATTTTGTAAAAATAAAGCTTGCTTTTAGAAATCATAAAGGCTAGATTTATATATCGGAAGAAAAAGGTATGAAGTACAGAACACGTAAATTATCCGGGAGGGTTTTGCTCTCCTTGAAACGGAACCCCGTGGTGTTTCTCAACGGCCCGCGCCAGTCGGGCAAGACCACGCTTGTGCGGGAGCTTGCCCGCAACGAGTATCCAGCCGAGTACGTATCTTTTGATAACGTTACTCATATGGAGGCCGCCTACGCCTCTCCGGAGAGTTTTCTCGGCCGACGAAGTGGGCCGGTGATTATTGACGAGGTCCAGCTGGTTCCCGACCTGTTCCGCGCCCTCAAGATTGCCGTCGACGAAGCGCGTCTCGGGGATAAGAGGCGGGGCAACGGCATGTTCCTGCTTACGGGTTCGGCGAATATAATGGTTTTGCCGAAGCTCTCCGATTCTCTTGTCGGACGCATGAGCGTAAGAACTCTTTACCCGTTTTCAGCCTGCGAGGTCTTTTCTGCGGAGGGAGATTTTCCGGAGAGGCTTTTTTCGGCCGATTTTGCCGACTTGGGAAAAGGACCCGCGCTCAGTGAAGCCATTGAGTCTGCCACGTTTCCCGAGATATCGGGAAAACCCGCGCGCGAGCGGGAGGAGTGGTTTGACGGCTATCTTACAACCATACTGCAGCGCGATGTGCGCACAGTTGCCGAGCTTGAAAAAATCGGCACTCTGCCGAGACTGCTTCGGGTTCTGGCGGCCCGCGCCGGCAAGCTCATGAACGATGCCGAGATCGCGCGCGATGTGGGGCTTAACCCCGTTACCAGCAAAAGCTATCGCGGCATCCTCCAGGCCATGTTTCTCAGCTTTGACGTCGGGCCGTGGTACCGGAACGTCGGAAAACGACTTGTGAAATCCTCCAAGGGCTATATCGTCGATACCCTTCTGCTTTGCCATCTGCTTGACCGCGACTTTGAGGGTCCGAGCGCACGATGGAGCGATTTTTACGGTCATGCGGTCGAGAACTTCGTTGCCTCCGAGCTTCGAAAGCTGCTTTCCTTCTCCGATACGCGGGCGGATCTTTTTCATTTTCGTACCGCCGACGGCAAGGAGGTGGATTTCGTCCTGGAGCGCCCGGACGGTTCGGTTGCCGGTATCGAGGTAAAGGCTTCGAAGCGGGTCGTCTCCTCCGATTTCAAGGGGATGGAGGTGCTTCGGAACCTTGCGAAGGACGATTTTGTCTGCGGCGTCGTGCTGTACGCGGGAGAGGACGTGGTTCCTTTCGGCGACAGGTTTCTGGCGGTTCCCTTCTCCGCTCTCTGGCGGTAGACGACGGCGTGTCAGATTTTCGGAAAGCGGGAAGGCTCGATACTTTCTCTTGAAAACTGACGGGTGTGTGTTCCCGCCCGATGATCAGGCATTGCGCATATTCAAGAGAGTTCGGCATATTTCATTTTCCGTAATCCGGCCGCCTGCCCGGTCCCGAAAGGGCCCGAATCATTTTTGACCCTGGATCCATCGCTGACCTCCCGTCCTTTGTCGGCCCTGCGCTCGTTACGGAACCCCGATGTAGCGCAGGTGTCTCTTATAAAACCGGCACTTGAAAACCATAGAATTAACACTATAATATTAGCTGAGACTAAATAAAGTTTATTTTAATATTATGGTATTATTTCTTACACTTTCAAAAGCGCAAGAAGCAATCGCCGGGAACATGCGCGGCCGACGCCTCGCCACGGGGCTCACGCAGCAGGGTCTGGCAAAACGCTCGGGGGTGAGCCTCGCGACCCTGCGGAAATTCGAGCAGAAAGGAATTATCTCACTTGAGTCGTTCCTTAAGCTCGCCATGGTTCTCGACGCGCTTGAGGGCGTGGTGAAGGCGACCGAGCTGCCCGCCCCCGCGTATTCATCCATCGATGAAGTGCTCGAGTCGGAAAGGAAAAAGCCGTCCCGCAAAAAAGGGTGGCGCGAATGAATTACTCTCCCGTTTCCGAGATAACCGTAAGCCTTGATTTCGGGCGGGACCCGCTCCGGGTTGGAACGCTTGCCCGTTCCGCGCAGGGCGGAATCTATTTCGAGTACGCTCCGATGTTTCCCCGCAGCCTTAATATCTCGCCGCTGCGTCTTCCGCACAAGCCCGGACTTATCGCGTTTGATCCCGGACTGTTCGAAGGTCTTCCCGGGGTCTTCTATGACAGCCTTCCCGACGGGTGGGGACGCCTGCTGCTTGACCGCTTCGCAAGATCAAAAGGCGTGGAGCCCGGTCGCCTTACTCCTCTTGACAGGCTCGCCCATGTCGGACGCGGAGGCATGGGAGCGCTTGTCTACGAGCCTGACCTCGGCCGCCGAAAACATTCCGGCGCTCTCGATATTGATGATCTCGCGCTGAAAACGCGGCAGGTTCTCGGAGGTTCGGCCGAGGATGTGCTTGAAGAGCTTGTAGCCTTGAACGGGTCTTCCGCGGGAGCGCGCCCAAAGGCGATGATCAGCGTCAGTCAGACCGGCAGCCATGTCGTCTACTGCGAAGACGGCGAGACCCGCGGGGGCTACGCTCCCTGGCTTGTGAAGTTCCCAAACGCTCAGGACGGCAGTGATGCCGGCGCCATCGAATACGTCTACTCGCTTATGGCTAGAGAAGCGGGGGTACTGATGAGTGAAACGCACCTTTTCCCGGCAAGCAACGCCGCGGGGTATTTCGCCGCCAGGCGGTTTGACCGAGCCGAATCGGAAGGCGGGACGACACGGCTCCATGTCCACACGGCAGGCGGCCTGCTTCATTCCGACTTTCGTATCCCTTCCCTTGATTATCAAGACCTGCTTGCGTTAACGGAGATAATGACCCGCGACATGAGAGAAGTCGAAAAAATGTACCGCCACGCCGTTTTTAACGTCATGTCGCACAACCGCGACGACCACGCGAAAAACTTCTCGTTCATCATGGATTCCGAAAGCGAGTGGAAACTGTCCCCGGCCTACGACATCACGTTTTCTTCCGGTCCGGGGGGCCAGCAGAGCACGACGGTGCTTGGTGAGGGCAGAAATCCCGCGTCCGCGCATCTGAGGTCTCTTGGACAGAAAGCCAAACTCAACGATAAAACGGTCGAGAATATAATTGAGCGTACGCGGCGCGCTCTTTCGGAGTGGAAGGCGCTCGCGCGAGGGCACGGCGTCAGCAGAAGCAATATCAAGCTGATTGGCGACGCTCTCGGTCAGTTGAGCCGACGCTGAAATCCTGCCCGCATCAAGTATTTTTCCGCTGCAGACAGGAGGCTTGATGATTCGCGTCCCGTGCGGAACTGCTCTCGCTTTGTCGCTTGGAATGGAGACATCTATTATGTGTTTACGTAAAACTGACAATCAGCCACCCTCAAACCTGACAACTGGCCATATCCTGTAACTGTCTGTTATAACATTAAAAATTCCGTAGAAACTGTTGATCATGATAAATGATCATGCTTAGACTTGACAATTAGTCTCTGTATAAAGTTGCAATTAGCCGTGAAAAGATCAGGTCATGATGACTGAGGGCATTACCGATCGGACGGGGAAGTTGCGGGTTTTCATAATCGGGAAGGATCGGCTTACCATGAAATTTGGATGGCAGACTTCCAATTTTCATGGTATATTCTTGCCTGATGATTAAGCGTTCCGCACACCTGAGAGAGTTGAACAGACTGCTTTCCCATAATCCCGTCGTCGCCCTGCTGGGAGCCCGGCAGGTGGGCAAGACGACCCTGGCACGCGAGCTTGCCCGGTCCCGGAAGACTCTGACTCATTTTTTTGACCTTGAATCCACCGCTGACCTCTCGCGCCTTGCCGACCCCCTGCTCGCGCTGTCCCCGCTGCGCGGCCTGGTGGTACTGGATGAAGTACAGAGGCGTCCTGATCTTTTTCCCACTCTCCGCGTGCTTTCCGACCGGCCGCGTCGGCCCGCCCGCTTCCTCGTTCTCGGCAGCGCGTCTCCGGAACTCCTGCGCCAGAGTTCGGAAACCCTGGCCGGGAGGATCGCCTACTACGAACTTCCCGGGTTCCGGCTGTCCGAAGTTGCCGAAAGCAAAGCCGATCTTCTCTGGCTTCGAGGCGGTTTCCCCCGTTCGTTCACCTCGCGCAGTCACAGGCAAAGCTACGAGTGGAGGGGGTTTTTTATCCGGGATTTCCTTGAAAGGGACATGCCCCGGCTCGGAATCAGGATACCTGGCGCGACGCTTGAGAGATTCTGGTCTATGCTTGCCCACTACCATGCGCAAGTCTGGAACGGCTCGGAGCTCGCTCGCGCGTTCGGCGTTTCGCAGCACGCCGTGCGTCGCTATCTCGACACGCTTGAGGCGACATTCATGGTGCGAAGCCTGAAGCCGTGGAGCGCCAACATCGGCAAGCGCCAGGTAAAATCGCCGAAAATTTACATACGCGATTCGGGAATACTTCACCGTCTCCTCAGCGTGTCCACTCACGCCGAGCTTGAACGGCACCCCAAGGTCGGGGCGTCCTGGGAAGGGTTTATCGTCGAGAACCTGATTCAGACGCTCGGAGTCGAGGACCGGCAGTGCTATTTCTGGGCAACTCATTCCGGGGCGGAGATTGACCTTGTCGTACACAATGGCGGGCGTCTCCGCGGCTTCGAGATAAAACGCACGACGGCGCCCGTCATAACCCGCTCAATGCGTTCGGCGCTGCGCGACCTGAAGCTGGACAGAATTGACGTTATCCACGCGGGCGCGGAGAGCTTCGCGCTGGATAAGCGGATCCGCGCGGTTTCCGCCGGACGGCTCCTGCGGGATGTTCGTTAAAACCGCGCGTCCGGCGCTTAAGCGCAAGGAATTTTTTGACTGTCCGTTTTTCTCTCCTCTCGCCCGAGAGAGTTCATAACGGTCAGGGGCGGTTATGAAAAAGAGTGTTTACAGGTTCGGCTTGCGTGAAAGTCGCTGCTCAGCCCTGCGAAACCGCGGATTGGACGCTCGCAAAATCGTAAATTGGACGCCAAAATATAGTTTCCGCTGTCATTCTTTTTTCTGTCTTTCCTGGCGCGCTGGCGCGAACAGCAGATCCTTTGCGGCCACCACGGCGCCCCCGGTGATCAGGACGCAGGCAAGAGTGACGCGCCAGTCGGCCTGGCCGATACCTGATGCGACAAGTATCAAGGTTGAAAGCAGTGGCGCCGCATAGCTCGCAGCACCCAGGACCCGAATATCGCCGTGTTTGACTCCAAAGTCCCAAGCGTAAAATGCGGCGCCAACTGGCAAAAGGCCGAGGCCGGCGACGGCTAGCCACTGTCCGGTTCCCTGCGGCCAGACCGTCTGTTCAAGCGCCAGATGGCAGATGAGCGAAAAAATGGCCGTCATCGCGCAGAATCCGGTGACGACATCGGTCGGAACCGAGCCGACCCGCCGCGACAGAAGCGAGTAGGCGGACCAAGTAAAAGCGGAAAGCAGCGCTGCGCTGTAGCCGAAGGCAAAGCTGCCATCGAAAGAAAGGCTGTTTTTAGAGACGATCAGCACTGTTCCTGCCAGACCTGCCAATACGCCTGTTATGTGATGCCAGCCGAGCCGCTCTCCAGGAAGGAACGCTGAACCGACGACGATCAGCAGGGGCCAGAGATAGCCGATCAGGCTAGCTTCGACAGCCGGTGCGTTGCGGAGGGCGGTGAAGTAGAAAAAGTGATAGCCGAACAGCCCTCCGACACCGAGACACCATATGCGCAAGGGCTGGCGCAGGTTGCGAAAACCTGACGGCTTTGCGGCAAGTGCGATCAGTCCGATGGCGGCGGCGATCGAAAAACACATTGCCGCAAGCTGGAAGGGCGGCACTTCCCCTGACGAGGCCGTCAGAAGGGCCAGTAGCGACCACATAAGGATTGCGCTAAATCCGATCAGAGTTGCTTGCATCAAGTGCTTTCCATTGGTTTGAATTAAGGTCTGAAGGGTAGCAGAAACTGCCTTGTCTATGGTAACCGGGTTTCAATACGGAACTGTTTGACTCAATCAGCCTCCCCTTCAGGGCTATCCAGGATAGAACAGGATGTTTCCGCTGGTAAAAGTAGCATGTTGTAGCGATTATTACGAGCAGCTTCGGTATCCGGCATGGTGTCTCGTGATACGGAAACAGTCTTTCCTTCCATGTCTCCTCACAAACGCCCTTGCGCGATGCTCCCTCGGGGAAAAGACATTCTCTGAGTGTTGTGATCCTGCGACATAATCTTTCTGTTACGTGCGGGCATTAGCTGTCTTCAGCGAAGAAATCAGGATCGAGACTTATGGCATGGGCCAGATCAGCCTCTGCTTCTTCTTCCCTGCCGACATGCTTTTTAGCCTCTGCCCTGATTCTGTAGGCAAACGCGTTTTCGGGGTCAAGGCTTATCGCCAAGTCAAAATCGGCTATGGCTTCTTCGTACATTTGAAGCCCGACCTTCGCCGTCCCGCGGTGAGCGTAATCCATTGCCAGCCCTTCGCCCGCGTAGATTACGAGATCCAGATCTCCAACAGCCTCTTTCATGCGCATAAGAGAGATGTTTGCGAATCCGCGTCCCCGGTAGGGTTCCACAAGTTCGGGGGCGATATTGATTGCGGCCGTGAAGTCTTCCACCGCTTCCTCAAACCGCATGAGGCCCAGCATGGCAAACCCCCGGTTGTGATAAACTTCGGCGGAACCGGGATCAAGGAGCACCGCTTTTTCAAGGTCGGGCAGGGCTTTTTCAAAGTGGCCGAGGTCTGTTCTCGCAACCCCGCGGTTGGTGTAGGCGTCTGCGCTCTCAGGGTCGATGCGTATAGCCTCATCGTAGTCGGCTATGGCTTCTTTTTCCCGCTCAAGATTGTGTTTCGCTAACCCGCGGTCATTGTAGATGTTCGGCAGGCCCGGATCAAGGCGTATCGCTTCGTCAAAATCCTCAAGAGCTTCTTCGTTGCGTCCGAGACTGCTTTTGGTCTCCGCCCTCGTTCTGTAGGAAATTGCGTTTTCGGGGTCAAGACTTATCGCCAGGTCAAAATCAGCTATGGCTTCTTCGAACCGCATGAGGTCGATTTTCGTTCTTCCCCTGTCTAGTTGCGCAAGCGAGGATTCGGGATCGAGGCGTATCGCTTCGTCGAAATCCTCAAGAGCTTCTTCGTAACGTCCGAGACTGTCTTTTATCAGTGCCCGGCTGTGGTAGGCAAATGGATCCTCCGGGTCAAGGATGACGGCCCTGTCAAGGTCGCCAAGGGCGTCCTCGAGACGCTCGAGGCATCTTTTGACGATTCCGCGTCCCTGAAACGCTTGGGCGTTTCCAGGGTCAAGGCGCACTATCTTATCGAAATCCTCAAGAGCTTCTTTGTAACGCTCCATTTCCGAGTTGATGATTCCGCGTTCATAAAGGGCGTAGATGTTCTTCGGCTCGGCGCTGATTGTCTTGTTAAGCATGAAGAGAGCTTTTGCGTGGTATTCAGGGTCTGTTTCCTCGGGCAGACGGGTGAGGGTGGTGTCGGCGCCTCGTGGCGATTTACCGGTTGTCTCTTCGCGGTCAGCCGATGATTTCACTTGCTTTTTTTTCGCCGGGACCTTTTGCTTCCCTGCGGCTTTTCTTCTGGCCCTTGAGCTTTTTTTCTTCATTTCATCCCTGCTTCACCGGATCCATCCCGAAAAACAGCCCCGCCACCTTGCGCTTTCATTGTCCCACTCGCTTTTGTCGCTCGTTTTATTACTCGCTAACCCTTGAACATGCTTGAAATTGAGAACGCTGAGATAATTATGACCACAAGTGCGAGAAGAAGCCCAGCTATCCCTGCCACAACTACAACAATCAAGCCTAGGATAAAGCCCACGGCGATTACTATCGTGACGGCTATGTCAAGCCCCTTGTTCTGCTTGTACCATTCCTCCGCCCTGCGTTCCGCATTCTGCTTCAGGATCCTCTGTAATCTTTTATCCTTTTTCCAGCTAACTTTCCTTGCCATTATTCCCTTTTTCAGATTTTCAGAATAAATGTAGGCTACCCTATTTCCCCGCATTGACCAGTGGTTCAAGTACCAGCATATCCCGGATTTTCGCTATGTTTTCAGGGTCCAATCCAAGAATATGACACAATTCGGCATCAATTTCCTGCCTAGCGGTGTCCATGTTCATACGATGGAACGGTTGCAGTGTCATCTCTCGGATTTGTTGAAAGGAATTTTCACCTTGTCTGCGCTGCTTTTTTGTGAGCGAACTTACATCCAATGTTTTAATTGCTCAATCGATCAGGAACTAGACGTAACCGCAACGAGGTCCGCGGTTAGCGACAGTTTAATGTGAGCTATGTTTATAGGGCTGTATTACCTATGCTGTGGAACCAGCAATCAGTTTCCCATTTTCGCCAAAATTCACATCATGATTGATAATGAAATCCATTTCCCTTTTTGTGAAAGAAAAATTTTTTGCCAACTCGGAATCAATTTTTGAAAACAGCTGCTCATTTTCCGTTGTTTTTGTCTTGCTAGCGGTGAACCTCGCTTTCACGGTTTCGGGTATTGCTTTTTCTCCGGCGTATTTGTTTATTGCCAGTATCCGTTGCACATAGCCGAAAATGGCGAGTGCTTCTTCTCGGTTGCAAGAGAAGGCGTCAAGGATTAACCCGAACTTCATTTAGTAAAACCGCACATTAACCAATAGTGACGGGGGGATTCGTAAAATCAACCTGTCAGTTTACTGGCAACAAATCTTCCCGGTTCCACGTCAAGCAACTCAAACGCCCTGCTCTG
>Ga0209022_1001163_pt1 | contig 28561 bp, 21 predicted proteins | sample PinacodermPK_FD_187300 | JGI IMG/M metagenome (GOLD analysis project Ga0209022, IMG submission 187300) | Host-associated microbial community of the marine sponge Aplysina aerophoba from Gulf of Piran - sponge pinacoderm, lysed by proteinase... | ecosystem: Host-associated > Porifera > Sponge >...
GAGGAGAGCCAACGTTCATTTGAAAGCAGACCCATAGTTGTTGACATTCAAGCTCCGTGCTGAGCCATTTAGACACCTGACAGGTTGACCAGACGAGCAGAGCCGGCTAATTTGTCAACACGCTCTAGAGGATGTCGAGGTTTCACCGGATGGCGATCGCATCGCTTACCGTCAATGGCATAAGGAAGGGGACAATTGGAAAGCACGGGTGGCGATCATCCGTATGGACGGGACGGGAGTCCCGATTTATTCGTCGTCCACGCCGAAACATTCCAACATATCCAACATCGCCTGGACGCCCGACAACTCCAGGGTGATTTTCGCCACGTGGGAAGGAAAGTCTTGCATCGCCGGTGGCACCTCCGATATTGTTGACGCACAAATTTGGAGCATGAATGCGGACGGTTCGGGCGTCGAACTGGTGGCCGGCCTTCTGCCTCCCTTTCCAATAGAGTCGATCAAACCGTCACCGACTGGGGACGAGTTCGCGATGGTGGTCGTCCCGCGCTGTGGGGAAGCTGACAATGCATTCAAAATTTGGTCTTCAGGAAGGCTTCGCGATTTGATAATCGGGTGTTGCAAACCTACAGAAGCAAGGGGAATTTCGTGGTCGCCGGATGGTTCGCGAATTGCCGTATTGTATGACACCAATACCCCCGGCGATGTGTTGCGCACCGTCAAGCCGGACGGGTCAGGAGTGACGACTCTCATCCGGAGAGAAGCGGACGGATCATTGGTTCGCGGGCGATAACGACTGCCCACAATCAAAGCGGTGCCGCACGAAAGCAGACACGCTTATGGCATGTCCGGAGCGTCCATTCCCAAGAGCATCCTGTCAATATTCCCCTCGCATTTGGCAAAGCTGCCGGCGTACAAGGAAGCGCATCCGGTGGTGCGTGAGGCAATCATGGACTACGACGGGCACGTGTACGCCGTTGACGCCGTCAATGAGCGGGATTGCTCGCCGCATCCGCTGGACGTCATGGCCGTCGGGGCCCTCTAACAGCAAATCGCGCCGTACTACGGTCAGCGGAGCCAAAGGCAGTACGAATGCTTCAACACAACAACCCGCTGCCGGAACCGGAGCCTGTTGATCGATCCCCGGCGCGCCGCCGTTCCAGGATTCACTACGGCTGGCGCCTCCTGGCGGCCGCCATGTTCATATCGGTCGTCCCTGCGGGCGTTCGTGGCAGTTTCACGCTCTTCGCGCTGCCCGTGTCCGAGGATCTTGGGTGGAGCCGTACCGCCTTGGGCGGCGCCTGGATCCTCGGGCTGGTCATGAATGGCGTCACCCAGCCCATCATCGGCCACCTGTTTGACCGGTTCGGCGCTCGCAAAGTCATACCGATCTGCGTCGTGACGACCGGTCTCGCCACCTCCGGAATGTACTGGACATCCCATTACTGGCACGTGATCTTCCTGTTCAGTTTCGTGTTTTCCGTCGCGATGGGCGGCGTCTCATTGGCCATCTTGTGGCCGCTGGCGGCACGCTGGTTCGTGAAGCGGCTGGGATTGGCGCTCGGTCTTTTGACCGCCGGCAACTCCATCGCAAGCGCAGTCCTGGTTCCGGTCGTCACGGGCCTCCTCATATCTCAGTACAGTTGGCGTGTCGCTTGGCTTGCGCTGGGCGTCGTCCCTTTGCTCCTGGCCCTGCCGGTGGGGCTGAAGTTTCTGCACAACTGGCCTTCGGACATGGGGCTCAAGCCCGACGGAGACCCGGAGACACCGATGGAGGCGCAGCGAAGGGGGAGCGCGCCCTCGCTCCAGCGAGGTGGGTTCGAGGTGGATCGATGGTGGCGGGCGTTCCGCGCTCCGACCATCTGGGCCCTGTTGCCGGGTTTGGCGGCCGGCGGATTGACGGCTTCGTTCATCTCTCGTGGTTTTGTGTCGTTCGCCACTGACCAGGGTATTGGGCTGTCCACGGCGTCAAACATTCATGGGGTGACGGTCGTGCTGGGCGCGGCGGGCGCGATGGGCGGAGGCTGGCTGTCCGACCGATTCCCTCGCAAGAAAGTATTGGGTGCAATCTACCTGGCGCAGGGCATCGCATTTCTGGTCCTGGCGGTGGGTCCGGAGACATTGACCGGCCTCTGGGTGTTCGCGGTCGTGGGCGGCTTGTGCTCGGCGGCCTGGATGCCCATTGCGTTTGGGTTGGTGGTCGACGTTTACGGGCTGCGGGCGCTGGGGACGATATGGGGGATCGCGTTCCTGTCCCACCATTTGGCCAGCCTGGCGGTCCCCGTTCTGAGCGTGTTGGTGCATGGACTTGCCGGCTTTTACGCATCGCCCTTCGTCGTCTGGGTTGCGATGCTGGTTATGGCGTCCATCCCGGTATTCGCAATCAACGAGAAGAAATACTCATCACGATACGGGGCCGCCGTAGGAGTAGAGGTGGCGAGGAATTAGCCCGAAATCCGCAACAGGGAAGCAGACGTGTTGGACAGTCCAGGGATGAGAGACATGGAGAGACGGTGAACAGTCAGATCCCGTCAGATGTGACCGGCGACGGGGCGTGGCCGCGGCGCCATGGAGCAGCTGCCATCCGTGACGGCGGCGGAGACCCATGCTTTCGCTGAGCGGGGCTGGGAGCGATCGGCGCCGGTGACGGTAGCCTTGCGGGAAATCGAGGCCGGCGAGTCCGGGTGGTGGGCCGCCCGAACCGCTGGTTTTTTCACGCGCCCGTCCGGCTGAGGTCGGGTGCCCCATCCGGTTGCTCCGGTCTCGGCAGGGCAGCCGTGATCCTGCTCGTGTGAGATTCCTGCCGAACAGTGTGTGGGGCGTCCAAGAAACAACAACGACCCGCCACGGCGACGCCAGAGCCACGGAGAGCCGGCTGAAGCGCATCCGACGACAAAAGGGACGGCGCAAGGCCCTGCGCCCGAATCCAGAGGCTGTGGGAGCGTCCACTGACCGTGTGGCAGGAGCCCCCGCCGCTTGCCGTCCCGTCGTTCAGTCGTGGCTGTGCCGCCGGCGCAGCCACCGCCAGGCCCCCCAGGTCGCCCACAACCCGATCACCAGGACGACGATGCGCCAGACCATGAACGGCCCCCAGCTGTCGTCAACGCCCTCCTGCAGGAACCACACCGCCAGCATCACAACCATCAGGCCTGAGTACAGGAAGGCGAAACCCATCGACACCAAGCAGCCGGCTCGGGTCAGCCGGCCCGCCCACCCTGCGGGCGGACGCCGGAGCGAGGCGTAGATCGTTCCGGCCGGCATGACCAACAGCAGCAGGACGCCCAAGAGCGCGGCCAGAACCAGCAGCGGGGTCACCAGCAACTCCGCCAGCAGAGGGATCGACAGCCACTCCGCCAGCAGCATGGCGGCCACCAGGATGTAGAAGTACAGTTCGTAGGTCCCCGAGAAGTAGGTACCCGAGAACACGGCGAACCAGGGCAGGGCGGCGGCAGTCAACAGGGCGGCCCGGGTGAGCGCGCCGGGTGAATGGTCCTTCTCCCTCACTGTCTGAGGCGGGTTTGCTGCGGTCTTGCGTTTGCTCATGGTCTGCGGCGTATGGAGGTTTCTTCCGTGGCTGAGCGCATCTCCCGGAGAGTCGGGTCCGCCCAGCGGCGGCGATGCGGCCACGGTGTCTCCGGAGTTGTACACCCTCACGCCATGGGACTGGGACACTCCCTTGACCTTCACGGTCAGTGGGTTGCTGACCACGATTTGGTGGACCAGAGGGCGACCATAGGCCACAGGGTCGTCAGCGCCGGGGGAGTTGAGCCGTCGGCGTGGCGAATGAAGAGCCGGCCGCTTCGCCCCGACGACAGGAACTCCCGCACGCTGCCCCCGCCGTCCGGCAGGGTCATCACGTCGTAGCGGGCGGGGGTTGTCAGGGAACGGGCGGAGTACAGCGCGCCCTGGAGCACCGCGTCAAAGTCCAGGTGCTCATCAAAGTCCAGGCTCTCATCAAAGTCCAGGCTCTCGTTGCTGCGCAGGCTGGCCTGGCTCAGGCGCGACAGGCGTTCCCTGAGGGCCGCCATTTCCCGGTCCCTCCAGTCTGGGCTCTCCACCATTTTCTACCTCGCGTTCTTCCTGGCGACATCGGCCGGGCGTTGATCCTGCCCTGGGACGCAGGGAATTATACATCAAAAGACACATCAATTGACCCCAATGGCGACGTGCATGATACGCACTATGCTGTAACGTATGGTTAGCGCCGGGCCCGCACAGTCCCTGCTGTGCGGTGGCAGCTAGGTTTCAGTTGGAGAGAGCGTTCCGGCGCCGCCAACGGCGGCGCAGCACTGGTCTCCCAAGACGGGCAGAACACCACCAGGAGACAGCGTAGCCATGTTCAACGCAAGCAGCAAGTTCGACAAGATGCGCCGCCGGCTGAGGGTGGCCATGCCCGTTAGCCCCTCCCCGGATAAACGTTCCAGCGCCTCCTCCCGGCCCTTTCCCGCTGAGCCTGGCGGGAGGCTCCCGATGATGCGGGCCGCCTCCCGCCGCCGCCTTTCCCCGCTCCTGCTGCTGGCCGTCGCGCTGATCGCGCTGACGGCCGCTCACATTCTGGTCCCCCGCCCGGCCAGCGCCGATCATAGGCCCGGTCATCATGGTCCGGGGGATGGCTGTGGCATCTATGAACTCAGTGTGGCCGTCGGTGACGGCACGCGGCATCAGGTTGACAAAATTTCCAGGGACTCGACCAACCCTACGGAGGTGAAGGTCAGTTCGGGCAATCCCGAGATCACGGTGAAACGCCAGCCCATGGATCGATTTGTGTGGGTCTATCGCCTTCACTATGACAACGACCGACCTGAGCAATACCGACTCGCTCGACTCGCCAGGTTTCCCAATCGGGCGCAGGGCCCGGATTTCTATTTCCGCTTCTATCTCACCGACGAGGAGGGGTCGGCTCCGCTGGAGGTGGGAGAATCCCGGATGGTGCGGATCTTCCTCTGGGTGAAGCGCGACCGGCTGGAGGATTGTGATTACAAGGCCCTGCTTTCCTATCACCTCAAGGTCACGAGGGTCGCAGATGGCGAGACGCTCGGGTTTGTCGAGCAGAGTGGACAACAACCTTCGGGCATGAGCGGCGACGCGCCGCCGCCGCCGGACAACCAACCGCCGGCCGTCTCCTCCGCGATCTCGGACACGACCATCACGAACGAGTCTGGCTGGCAGGTGATCCCACTGGCGGGCGTGTTCGCGGACGCCGACGGCGATCTGCTGACGCTCGAGGCGACGTCCTCGAATTACGCAGTCGCGTTCGGCTATGTCCAGTACCTCCAGGGCCCCGAGTTGGTGGTCCTGGCGGGCCGGCGCGGCACGGCGCAGATCACGGTGACGGCCAACGACGAAAGGGGCGGCACAGTCTCGGACACGTTCACCGTGAAGGTCAAGGCCGCGCCAGCGGTGGCCTCGGCGCTCGCCGACGTCGACAGCCTTGATGCGGCCGCGAGCAAGCGGATTTCGTTGTCCGGCGTTTTCAGCGACGCCGACGGGGACAGCCTGACCGTCACGGCAAGTTCGTCAAAGGACGCCGTGACCATGGTAGCGGTGGCCGCCGACTACTCCGGTCTGACCGTCAGCGGTAAGGGAGAAGGCACGGCCACCATCACCGTCACGGCCTGGGACTCCGACGACAACACCGTCAGCGACGCCTTCGACGTAACGGTGGTCAAGGCCAACAACCCGCCCACGGTAGCCAGCGCCATCGCCGACGCCACCATCACCAACGAAAGCGGGACGCATGGGCTCTCCCTGTTCGGCGTGTTCGACGACGCCGACGGGGACAGCCTGACCATCACGGCCAGTTCGTCGAACGAGAGCGTGGCCACCGCTTCGGTGTCCGCTGACTACTCAACGCTGCTGGTTACGGCAAAGGCCAGAGGAACGGCGACCGTCACGGTCACCGCCGCCGACGGCAGAGGCGGCTCCGTCGAGGACAGTTTCACTGTCACGGTCAAGGCCGCGCCCACCGTGGCGTCGGCCATCGCTGACATCAGCGGACTGGAGGCCGAGGACAGCCGGAACGTGTCTCTGTCGGGCGTGTTCAGCGATGCTGACGGCGACGCGGTGACGGTAACCAACGTCGTATCGTCGGACAGCGCCATCGCGGCGGTATCGGTCAGCATTGACGGCGCAACGTCGGCCATCACGGGCCTGACGGTGTTGGCCAAGTCCGAGGGCACGGCCACCGTCACGGTCACGGCCCAGGACGCCGACGGCAACACCGTGCAGGACGCGTTCGACGTCACCGTGAATGCGGCGGCGGAGCAGCTTCAGAAGGCCAACAACCCGCCCACGGTCGCGAACGCGATTGCGGACGCCACCATCGTGAACGAGAGCGGCTCCCACCAGGTCTCGCTTTCGAGCGTCTTCAGCGACGCCGACGGCGACGCTCTGACCGTCAAGGCAGCGTCGTCTGCCGAGACCGTGGCGACGGTCGCCGTTGCCAACGACAACGCCTCGCTGACCGTGAGCGCCCAGGCCCGCGGCTCCGCGACCATCACGGTCACGGCTTCCGACGGTTACGGCGGCTCGGTCACGGACACGTTCACCGTGAAGGTCAAGGCCGCGCCGGTGGTGGCCGCAGCCATCCCGGACGCCACGATGGTCGAAGTTTCGAGCCAGGAAGTGGACCTCTCGAAGGTGTTCAACGACGCCGACGGCGATACGCTCACCTACACTGTCTCGTCCACCGACCTGGATGCGGTCGCGGTTTTCGAGTTCCACAGCGCGATGACGGTGTTGGCGATTACCGAGGGCAAGGAGACCGTCACGGTCACGGCGCAGGACGCCGACGGCAACCAGGTCAGCGACGCCTTCACCGTCACGGTGACGGCGCCGGTGGAACTGCCCGGCCCGGTGTTGGACCTGGAGCTGACGGCGACGCACGACAGCGTGAGCGTCAGCTGGAGCGCCCCGGAGAGCGGAGACGCGCCGGACGGCTACATCGTGCATATCAAGCGCCAGGGAGGCGGCGACGGCGAGACCCGTCGCCCCGGGGCCGACAAGACTGCCCTCACCTTCGGGGGTCTGAACAGCGGCCGGACTTACGAAGTGTGGGTTCGGGCGCAGAACGAAGCGGGCAAGGGCGAACGCACCCGCGCCACCGTCACCCTGCCGGCGGTGCTGCCCGGCCCGGTAACGGGTCTTGAGGTGGCCGCAACCGAGGACGGCGTGACGGTTAGCTGGCGGGCTCCGGAGACGGGCGGCGCGCCGGACGGGTACATCGTGCATCTGAAACCGGAGGACGGCGGCAGCGGCCGGACCAAGACGCCCAGGGCCAAAAAGACCAAGGTCAGCTTCGACAACCTGGAGGCGGGCCAAACGTACGAAGTATGGGTGCGGGCGCAGAACGAGGCGGGCAAGGGCGAGCGGGTGCACGCCAGCGTCACCCTGCCGGAGGCGGATCCCACGCCGGAGGAAGGAGACGATCAGACGGGTCAATGATCCCCTGGCGGGTCCAGCGGAAGGGGGCGTCCGGTTTCGGCTGGGCGCACCTTGGCGTGCCGGCGCCGGCCTGGGGCGCCAAGGGGCTCAGGCAGCCGCTGCGCCGCGCGTTGATACTGCCCTGGGCCGGAGGAATTATACAACGAAAGACACATAAAAATACCCCAATGGCGACGTATATGATACGGGTGGTGGTGTACAATTTTTGACCGTGCCGGGCCCGCGAAGTTCCAGCCCCACGGAGCCTTGGCAATACCAGTGGAGCAGCGCAAGGAGACAGCGTAGACATGTTCGATGTCGGCAACAATAGCAGCAGCGCGGGCCGCCGGCTGAGGGCGGCCACACCCGTTGCTTCCCGGCCGGTTACCGGTCCGGGCGTTTCCGCCAGCGCCAACCGTTAGGGGCCACTCTGTTTTTTTGAGCATTATTGATACTTGCTATCGATAAGTAAACAATTATGAGACTTTATATCAACACGGCAGTTGCCGGTACCCGGTATGGCCAGGGACCGCCGCCTGACGGAGCCTTTGCGTCCGTCGGCGGCAACCAATCCATCAACGGAGATGAACCAGTGTAGGAGTACCCAGCACGCCCACGGCGCGATATCAAAAAGGCCACATGACCAAGAAAAAAAGATACCAAGGAGAACCAGCGAATCCATGATTGACACCATTATCCAGGCGCCCAGGCGCTTCACCCTTTACGCGGCGGTTCTGGCCATGGCCGCCTTGGTCATCACCATGCTGACGGTGACGCTGACCACCGGCCCGGCCCAGGCCCAGAACGCCGGCACCGACGGCATGACCAACACCTACCCCGCTCCCCAACCCTGCGGCCCAGGCGCCGCCACCGCCTCCATGGAGGAGCCTCACGAGGTCACCGAAGGCCACTTCGCTCTTTTCGATGCCTACTGGCAAGCGACAGCGCCAACCGTCACGGTGGGCGACTTGATCAATAACGGCGTTCTCCATACCAACGAGTGCCCGCCCGAGATGATCAAGACGACCAAAAAGCAGCGCGGCGAACCCCCAGTAACGGTGAACACCCGTTCCGCTCGCGAGAACGGAATGGACACCGATGAAGTCATCATTCACGTGCTGAACAAGCACCAGGTGGACGTGGTGGCCACCAACGCCGAGGCCACCGAAGGCAAGTTGTCGCTGGAAGAGTACCCGGACGTCCGCAAGGCATTGGGTCTTGATTATGGAGACTCTGTACCCGCCGGAACCAAGGTTTGGTGGCTCCGGTTGGACGACCCGAACACCACCGACAAAGACGAGACCTCGGACCTGAGCGTGGGCTTCTCCACCGCCCTGCTCGATGCTGACTACTGGCTCACCGACGGCGACGGGTACTCCATGCGATACATGCTCGAGACGGCGCGCTACCCGGGAATCGACCCCGCTGAGGCTCCCCACTTCTTCGCTTACGAGGCGCCCCTGCCAGACAACGCGGTACAAGATGACGCCGTCTTGGATAGCACCAAAGTCGACATTGAGACGCACGACATGACGCTGGACCCCGGCGAGTACCGCTCCCTGCAGTGGATTTTCACCAAGCCGGGCACCTACGAGCTTCAGGCCCACCTCCAGGGTTTCGTCCGCGTAATCAACCCTTACGATGCGGAAGCCCCCGGGCACGGCGACTGGAAGCGCATCAGCGACAATGTTGACGAGACCAGCGAAATAAAGACCTACACCTTACAGGTGGGAGACAATCTCGCTGAGTCGGAGCCTCCCACGTTCGGCGTCAGCCTTCAGGTTCCCGAGAACTCCCCGGGCGGCGTCAAGGTTGGCGACCCGATACCGGTCTACAACACCGAGGCGGAGACCCTGACCTACGGACTGACCGGGGCTGATAGTGACCACTTCGAACTGGTTGCGGCCACCGACCCCCACACCGTCCAGGTAGTGGTGGCCGACGGGGGCAGCCTGGACTACGAGACCAAGGCCTCCTACAACCTCTCCCTCAGCGTTACCGACGGGGTGGACCACGAAGGCAACCCGAACGCCAAGGCTGACGACACCCTGGCCATGGTGATCGACCTGAAGGACCAGGAGCCGGGATTGGAACTCCGGGTTGACAATATATTCCCGGCAATCAACGAAACTGTGAATTTCATCGCCAGATATGAGCCGGCGAAGGGACTTGAGGACCAACGGGTCAACTACATTTGGTCTGAGCAATTCCAGCCGGAACCTGGTGTCATTAGGTGGCGTGCTGTTGACTTTTACAACAACACTCCCACTTGGTCCGTTCGGCAATCTGACGTGATGAGCAAGACGTACCGGGTGTCCGTGGAGTGGGATGACGGCAGCGACCCGGCAATGCCCACGAAATTCGTAGTCTCCCCCGAGATCCAGATCAACTGGGGGAAATAACCGGACCTAGCGGTAATCCCATACCGAGTCTAAAGGAGTACAAAGCCCACGCCATTGCTGCGTAGCGGCAATGGCGTGGGCTCGCTGTAGGCATTACCCCCACTTTCGCGGGAGTGATGATGAGTGGGGTTTTGGACCATGACCAAAGGTATACCGGTTTCCCATATTATGAAGACGACGTTGGTTGCCCGTACCCTTTTCCTGGGGGCGATGCTTGCTGTCCTGCTGGCGACCGCCGCCGCCTGCTTGGGTACGGCCCACGCCCAGGGCGTGGATGATTCCTTCCCTCCCTCTTTCGATTTGTCAATTGATTCCGAGCCCACGACTTCAGGGAGAGGTTGGGATATTACCGTGGGGAATAACCTCGTAGGGGACCATCCGGGATTGTCTGTAGACCGTGCTCAGGTGGAAATTGTCGTAACCAATTACGCCGGCGATGCCAGCACGACCATGTGGACCATCTATGACCTGCGGCCCGGGGACAGTGTGAGCAGGGAGATAGACCGCCCGCAGTCAGAGGCTCGTACGCCGGTGCGGGTTGATGCCAAAATCATCAAAACAGATCCGATGGAACTACCGGGCTTCCAGTCCAACAATGTGACGGAGAACTGGTTGTTATACAGTACTGACCCGTTCACCAACGGAGATACCGCGGTTGGTGTCGGCGTATCCGACCGGTCTCCGCAGCCTGGGGGGGGCGACGACCTTCACTGTGTATGCCGCGAACATCCCGGGCCCCCACATCTCCAGACTTGGAGAGGAAGATACACATACTCAGTTTGACGTAGAGGTCAAAATCAGCCTTTCGAATGGCCTGGACTTCGCCGGGACCCCGCAGGCGCCGTCCGGCACGACGTTCGATACGTCCACCAGTATTTGGGACGTGGGTACTTTGCCCCATGTAACTACGGGAGGCTCACGCATTACCCGGTCGCTCCCGGTGGCGGCCACTCTCACCAATGACAGCCTGGCGACTATACCCCCAGGCGAGCGGTGCCTGACGGCGGAGGTGGTCAGCGCCGTGCCCTGGCCTTCGAGGCGGAAGAATGACACCGCCACCGTGTGTCTGGGGGATACTCAGGCGCTGTTGACCGAGGGCAAGATGACCCTGGTCGAGTTCTATCCCTGCATCGGCGTCACATCCTCCCCCTGTACCAGCGCGGACACGCTAGAACTGGTGGCGCCAGCAAGCCGGAGCGAAATCGCCCTGCCGGGATTAGACCGGGTTGATACATTTAGTAGTGGAACCCTTGGCCGCACATGGTTGCAGCCCGAAGAGGTGCTCATCCATGTCCCTGATCCCCGTGGGCGTGGCATGAAAGCCGAGAGCGTAATCTGGTCCACTGTTGACCTGTTGGATTTGAGAGACAGCCAGACCCGTCTCACCTCCGATTGGTCAATCAAGGAATCCGTAACGGTAACCGCGCCCGGCGGCGGAGACGCGCCGGGCCGCTGGCTGCTGGTCACCACCAATGAGACTCTTGAACTTCTAGACGCTCCGGATAGCTCGAAGGTCTCGTATGATTTTATTAGCCTGCTTGATGAGGTAGGAAACGATCCGAACGACTATTTTTTGCCCGTCAAAATAGATTTCTGGGCCATGGGCACCTACAAGGCGTTGTTTGAAATATCGGGTCGCCTTTCCGGCACCACCTACACCGACAGCGGCACCTACACCTTCCACGTCGGTCCCATATCCGAGCTGGAGGTGCGGGACGGCGGGGCCAGCCCGGAAGTCGGCGCCGGCGACAACGCCTACACCGTAATGGCCGCGAACAACGGGCCGGACATCGCGCCCGCCGTCCAGGTGACCGGCATGCCCACCGGCGTAACGGAGTTTTTCGCCAGCGATGGCAGTTATGACTCTACCAGCGGCGTCTGGACCATCGGCGAACTGGATACCGGCCCCAGGCGCCGTGCCTCCGGCAAGACCCCATTCCCGACCCTGGCCCTGATAACCGACGACACCGACCCGATAACCGCCGCCATCGAGAACACGCAGGACTACGCGGTCTGCATCGGCAGCGACGGCAACGACATAGCGGCCACCAGCGAATCGGCCTGCACCGGCAACACCGGCGCAAGCTGGCACACCGCCGCCTACCTCGACCACATCCCCGGCAACAACACGGCGACCATCATGGCTCACGCGGGAACGGGGGAAGGCCACCCCGGCGCGCCGGTTGGCGTGAAGGCGATGGCGACTCCGGCGGCGAACATCTTGACGTGGCAGCCGGTGGAGAGGTTGAACGGGTTTGAGGTGACCCACTACCAGGTGCAGCGGTCGGCCAGCCCCTGGACGACACTGGATTCGGACGTGAAGGGAACGGCGTACGTGGACACGGCTTCCGAGACCGGTCATCCGACCTACCGGGTGCGGGCGGTGAACCAGTTTGACGTGCCTGGGCCGTGGTCCGAGCCATCGGCGCGGCGCCCCGGCGCGCCCGGGGACTTCACCGCCAGCGGGTCCAGCGACGCCCAGGCAACCCTGTCATGGAGCGCCCCCGCCGCCGTGTCCGGTGTGACCGTGACCGGCTACGACGTGGAGTTTTCTCAGGACGGCGGGAACGCCTGGTCATCGCTGGAGACGGGGCTGACCGCATTCACCTACACCCACACCGACAGCTCGCTGGCGACGGATACCGTCCGGCAGTACCGGGTGCGGGCGGTGAGCACGGTGGGCAGCGGCAGCGAGCAGGTGGTTTTGAAGAGTGACTGGGTCTTCGCCGCGGCCACCAGGGACTACCTGACGCCGGGCGCGCCCCGGAACTTCACCGCGCGGGCCATCAACCAGTCACGGGTGGACCTGTCGTGGAGCGTGCCCGCCGCCGTGGACGGCGTGACCCTCACCGGCTACCACCTAGAATTTTCGACGGACGGCAACTCCTGGAACTGGCTGCCGGCGGGGCCGGCCCGGACCGCGCTTTCCGCAACGACAACGTCCCACACCCACACCGACAACACGCTGGCGCCGGGCGCCCTCCGGCAGTACCGGGTGCGGGCGGTGGGCACCGGCGCGGGCAACGCCGTCTTCGAGAGCGTCTGGGTGTTCGCCAACGCCGCCACCGAGGCGGTGGGCGCACCGCAGAACCTGGCGGCCACCGCCGACGGCCGGGGCCGCATCGACCTGCGCTGGGACCAGCCGGGGTTCGGCGCGGACCGGGTCACCGGCTACCGCATCGACTACACCCCTGCCTCCCCCGAGTCGTGGCAGACGGTGGAGCACGGCTACCGCACCAGCCCCAGGCGCTACGAGCACGACGGGCTGAAACCAGGGCAGGAATACTGCTACCGGGTGGCGGCGACCTACGCCGGGGGCACCGGTCCCTTCGCCGCGCGCGCCTGCGCGACCACGGAGGGCGCGCCCACGGACCTGCCGGGCGAGCCGGAGAACCTGCGCGTCACCCACATGGGCAGCGACAACGTGACGCTGGCATGGGACGCGCCCAGCGTCGGCGGAGCAGTGGAATACTACGAATGGGGGTCCAACTACGGGGACCCGGTGAGGGTATCGCCCCGGACGGCCACCAGCGTGAGGGTCGGCGGTCTGACGCCCGGCTCGAATTACGATTTCCAGGTGCGGGCCGGCAACTCCCACGGAGTCGGCAAGTGGTCCAAGGGGATCCGGGTGACGCTGGACCGGGCCGGGAGCGCGATGGTGATAACCCCGCAGGAGTTGGATGTGGAGAAGGGCGGCTCAGGCAGCTTCAACGTGAGGTTGAGGAGCTCTCCCCAGTGGCCCGTGATGGTGTACTTCCATTCCATCGGGCCGGAGTGCCTGACCGAAGGGCTGGTCTACCAGCAGTTCAAGATACTGTTGCCCAGCAACCCGCAGCCCAGCAAGGAGTTCTGGGAGAGTGACTGGTGGGGTCCGTCGGAGGATCGGTCTGCGGTGCCGTGGAACAAGGGGGTGGACCTCCATATGGACGCCTCATCGTGCCAGGGCGGGGAGACGACGGTGATCGAACCCCATATCTCCAGCCTGCCGTTCAGCTTCTACCTGGAGGGAGTGCCCATGTGGGACGACCTGGGCCTGAACGAGGAGGAGTGGCGGGAGAAGTGGGGCGTTGACCGGCTGGACGGTGTCATCGGCCCCAGCGTGAAGGTGACGGTGGTGGACGACGGCACGGGTACGCAGCAGAGCAGCGAGACCGGGGCGGGCCGGCCCACTACCGTGACCGTGGCCCTGGGCGCGGCTGCGGTGAGCGAAAGCGCCGGGCAGGTGACCGTCACGGCCACCCGGGACGCCGCCTACACCATGCCCAACAGCATGGCAATACACGCCGGGGAACGGTTGGGCACGGGGTTGATCTCATCGTGGACGACGCCCTGGACGAGGGTGACGAGATGGTGAACGTCGCGGTGTTCGCCGACGCGGGCTTAGCCGTCCTGGCCGCCGACGCGACTTTGACCATCGTGGACGACGACACCGCCGGGGTGACGGTGAATGCCGCCAGCCCGCTGGAGGTGGCCGAGGGTGGCAACGCCACCTACACCGTGGTCCTGGACAGCCGGCCCACGGCGGACGTTACCATCACCCCGGTCAGCGGTGACGGCGCCAAGGTCTCCGTATCCCCGTGGACCCACACCTTCACGCCGTCGGCCTGGAACACGGCCTTGACCTTCACGGTCAGGGGCGCTGCCCACGACGACTCGGTGGACGAGTTGGGACCATCGGCCATGGGGAGGACAGCGACGACACCCAGTACGCCGCCGTCCTGGTGAACTCGGTGAAGGTAGCGGTGGCGGACACGACGGAGGCACAGCAACAGGCCAACCAGGCCCCTACGGTGGCAAGTTCCATCGCGGACGCCACCATCGTCAACGAGAGCGGGACGCGGGAGGTCTCCCTGTCCAGCGTGTTCAGCGATGCCGACGGCGACGTGGTGACCGTAGCCCAGGCATCATCGTCCGACCGCGACGGCGCAACGGCGGCAATCGCCGCCGTCACGGTGACCGCCAACTCCGAGGGAACGGCGAACATCACGGTCACCGCCGAGGACGCCGACGGCAGCTCGGTCAGCGAGACCTTCGAGGTTGTGGTGGTCAGGAAGTACGCGGCACTCATCGCGCAGGTGTACGAATGGCGCAACGACCCCAACGGAGTGAATGACAAGAGCCACACCGACCGCTGGGACCGTGCGCTGCTGGCCTTCGGGGAGACGGCGGCGGCGGCCAGGCAGATGGCTGGGAGGTACCAGGCATCCCGCTGGAACCCCGTGGCCGAGGCGCTGGCGGAGATCGAGGCCGGCGGGTCCGGGTAGTGGCCGCCCGAACCGCCGGCCATCCCAAGGGGGCGTCCGGCTGCGGCTGGCCGCCCGCATCTCGTTGCGCCAGTCTCGGCAGGAGAACCGGAAATCCGCTCGTGTGAGATTCCCGCCGAGCAGTGTGTGGCGTCTCCAAGCCTCCCAACAACCACCCGCCACGGCGACGCCAGAGCCACGGAGAGTCGTCTGAAGCGCATCCGACGAGAAAAGGGGGCGGGGCAATGCCCTGCGCACGAACCAGAGGCTGTGGGAGCGTCCACTGACCGTGTGGTAGGAGCCCCCACTGGTCGCCGTGGCGTCTCGTCGTTCAGTGGTGGCTGTGCCGCCGGCGCAGCCACCGCCAGGCCCGCCAGGTCGCCCACAACCCGATCACGAGGACCACTATGTGCCAGGCCATGAACGGCCCCCAGCTGTCGTCAGCGCCCTCCTGCAGGAACCAGACCGTCAGCATCACAACCATCAGGCTTGAGTACAGGAGGGCGAAGCCCATCGACACCAGGCAGCCGGCTCGAGTCAGCCGGCCGCCCACCCTGCGGGCGGACGCCGGAGCGCAGCGTAAATCGTTCCGGCCGGCATGACGAACAGCAGCAGAACTCCCAGGGACGCGGCCAGAACCAGCAGAGGGATCAACATCCACTCCGCCAGCAGCATGGCGGCCGCCAAGATGTAGAAGTACAGGCCGTAGGTTCCCGAGAACACGGCGAACCAGGGCAGGGCGGCGGCAGTCAACAGGGCGGCCCGAGTGAGCGCGCCGGTTGAATGGTCCTTCCGCCCGCCGTCTGCGGTGGCCTGAGTTTCTTCCGTGGATGGGCCCATCTCCTTGAACTCCGGATAACGGATGGGTGATGCAGCCTTCTCGCTGCATCGCCCCACTTTACGGATGACGGCTGACAGGACGCCAACTATAGCATCGTGGTGCAGTCAGCGATTGCCGAACCCTCTTGCGACGAGTGTCGCAACGGTGACCCTCAACGGTCAATGTGAGGCTGTCCGCCGAAGGCCACGCCCAGACGACGCCTAGGTCCGACATCTCGACCTGAGAGACCCACCAGTCGTCACCATCAGGGTCCTTGAACGCCCCCGACAGAGAGATGCCCCGCATCTCCCCTGCGGCCAGGTTCGTAACGTCGCTGATCGCCGTCACCACCACCGGACTGCCTTCGACGGTCACGGTGAAGGCGTCGGAGACCCTGCCGCCATTGCCGTCGTCCGCCGTTACCGTGATGACCACATAGCGGCAGGCTCGGGCGGATACCGTGAGCATCGCCTGATCCGACGGCACCGACACCGCGGCTTTGCTCGTATTGGAAGACTGCGCCGTGGCTGCGTTCTGTTTCTTCCTGCTCAGGTTCATGTTCGACCTCGTTTCGACCTTTGCAAATTGGCAATGAAATTGCCCGCCGGCGTACTCAAAAACGCGCCCCGTCCACCCCGGGAGAGGGCGCTAACCGACATGGTTATCCCAGGGGTTTCACTAACATCAACTCATCAACCCACCGACGGCGGGTGTCCGGCGTTGTGCCGGCCGTTGCCGGCAGCGGCAGGACATCCCGCCGGACCTGCAAGGAGAAACCGAGATCATGAGCATGATGACGAAGAGAACGATCCGGCCGTTGCTGCTGGTGTTGCCGCTGCTAGCGGTTCTGGCCTACGGATCATCCGCGCCAGCGGCGGCCCAGGGCGGCGAGACGCTGGCGGCGCCCACGGTGGCGCTGACGGCAGCCACGGCCTGCAACCCCGAGAACCCGCGCACCTACTTGGTTGCATCCTACACGGCGGTCGCCGGCGCCGACTCCTACCAGTACCGCGTCAAGTGGGGCCGCAGCGGCTCGTTGGGAAGATGGAACAAACTGTCGCGGCAACCAGGGCAACACTGGCCGGTGTATCTATCTCGCTACGTCGAGCCTGGCGAGGCCTACGTCGTCCAGATACGGGCCGTTGCCGAGGACGGCAGCTCCGGCGCCGCCGGCGTGAAACGCTACTCGTACAGCATCGGGGAGTTCCCGTCTGCGACCGCTGTGACGGTTTCCTATGCGACCGACGACGAGGGTCAGACCGACTACAGCCGGGCTCGGTTGACCTGGCAGGGCGACGCCCGCAGCGGCGGTTGGTTCGCCGTCCAGCAGCGCGCCATCGGGAAGAAGTGGCAGTCGGGTCCCTGGCTTCGAGCATCGACCATCGGCGACGCGGCCGGCTCGCCTTACTACCGTGACGTGACCGAGCTCGATGCTGGCCGTGGCTACGAGTTCCGCGTGACGGGCCACACTCCGCAGTGTGAGGCCAGCCCGTGGTCGGAGGTGGCCACCCTGTGGCCAGCGCCGGACCCGCCCACGTTCGAGGCCACCGTCGGTCGCGGCAACGGCAAGAACGGCGCCATGCTGGGTGTCTGGATCACCGACCCGCAGGAAGGCGCCGACCACCACACCTTCCGCGTGGGCGACGCTGACCCGGTGAAAATGGCGGCTCCCAAGATGCAGCACCGCTTCCCCGCCCAGATGGGCAGTGAAATCGAGCTCTGCGTCACGGCCGGCAACGAGCGCGGCGAGAGCGCGGAGGAGTGCAGGCAAATCGTCATCAGGCCGGACTCGCCCTTCTCCGACCTGTACATGGAGCCCAGCGACCAGATACCGGGCTCGCTCGACGTCTACTGGAAGCTGAAGCCCGTCGTCAATCCGACGTGGTTCGCCGACGACGAGGGCAGCACGCACTCTCCGCCCAGCTACCGCGTGGCGCTGCGCCGCGTGGGCGTTGGCCCTGACCGCTGGCCGAACGAGGACACGACCTTCCGCACCGTGTACCGGGAGGGTCAGGAAAACGGCGTCGATTTCGACGGCCTCGAAGGCAACAGGGACTACGAGGTTGCCGTGCAGAGCAACTACTACGGTGAGACCACCTTCCGGTACGCGCAGGCGACGACGCACATGTACCCGCCCCGCAACCTGGCCGTCGGCTTTGACGACGAGGACGGCGGTCGCGCCCTCGTGACCTGGAACCCACCGACCGGCGGGGAGCAGACCGGCTACACGGCGGTGCTGCGTGAGACCTATGGCGGCAAGCGCGTCGGTATCAAGCGCCCAGGACGCGAAGCGGTCAGCGCCGCGTTTGATGGGCTGAAGCCTGGCCGTTGGTATCACGTGACCATGCGCGCCGTTGGCCTGGGGAACGTCCGCAGCACGACCACCGTGTGCTACTTCCAGCACGGCGTCGCGGGCTCGCAGAACCACGCCGGAGCGAACACGAACGTGTCGGGTTCCAGTTGCGCGGCAAATTAGTCCGCCGGGCTGCTCCGGAGCCGGAATGCCGGTCAGCCGGAAATCAGAAATACACCCGTTGTTGGCGGCAGCTCCCACTCGGGGGCTGCCGCTATTTGACGAATCGAATCATTCACGAATCCCAGGAGGTTGAATCGTGGAACAAAACACAGAAATGGCGGTGTCGCCAGGCGGCGCCGCTACCTGCGGTAGACGCCGCAGTTTCCCTGGTCGGCCGGCGTTCCTGCTGGCTCTGATGGCCCTGGCGGTTTTGGCGATACTGCTGACCGGCGGTGTCGCGCAGGCGCAGGAACCCAAGAAGCCGGCGCCGCCGGTGGTGCATCTGTCGTCGTGCGACGATGGCTGCATAACCGTCGGGTTTGAACCATTCAAATACAAGGACGGCACTGCCTTCAGCCTCGACAGCCAGATGTTTTCAACAACGTCGGCAATCACGGTAACGGACGAGGACGGCGCTTCCCACACTCGGCAGGGCACGCTCCACACCCGCCTCGAAACCCACTGGAAGTACACCGACGACCCCGACAGCAGCTGGCAGGAATGGACCAGACAGGAGACCCCAACCAGTACCGGCATCAGGTTCCAGTCACGGACCGGCAGGGGCCTGTTTGAGGTGCGCAATCTTCAGAACGGCCGGTCCTACGACGTTCGCGTACGGGTCTGGAACATCACGTCCGACTACGTTTGCAGCAACAACGCCTGCAGCCGGCCCTACGACGCCAACGCCGACACCTACTCCGACTGGTCCGCCACCGCAACCTTCACCACCGCCGCGCTTCCAGGCGTGAAGTGGTTCCGCGCCACTCCGGGACCGGAAGGCGTCACGCTCGAATGGGATATTCCCGATGGCGTCGAATTCGACGGCTTCCACCTCGGCGTGAACGCCAACGGCGTCTGTTACTGCGGCGGTCTCGAGGGTTTGGCAGCACGCGGCTCCGACACCCAGTGGACCGACTTCATCCGGGACGGCGCCGCCCGTTCCGTGAAGGTCATCGGTTTCCGGGAAGGGCAGACCGTGCAGGCCTGTATCCGCCCGACGGTGGGTGGCCTCACCGTTCAGGACACGGTCCGGTCCAAGTACGTGACGATTGGTTGGCCGGACGGCACGGTGGCCAGGGCCCCCGGCGCCCCACGAATCACCAGCCTGGACAACGGGCGCATTGACGGCAAGGTCAAGGCCCCGCACGTCGAGCCCTACGTCGGCGACTTTTGGGAGTTCAACACCACCGGCGTCGACCTCTGGCCGACCTGGACTCCCAACACCCACAACTTCGACCGCGGCCCGCTCGATTGGGACAAGGTCTACCTGGTGTGGGACCGAGCTCCCATGAATGGAGCCTACATCACAGGCAGCGAATGGCAGTACCGTGAGAAGGACACCACCGAGTGGAGCAACGGCGGCGCCGCGCTCGGCGGCCGGGTCCGGTGGGGATTCCAGGCCGACAGTGCGCTGGAGTCGGGTTCAGTCTACGAATTCCGAGTTCGTTCGAAGAGCAGCGCCGGCTGGGGCCCATGGTCCGAAACCGCCGAGTTCCTGTTTGAGAGGAAGACCGACCTGCCGGCCAAGCTGGACAGCATAGGCGTTCGTCAGCCCCTGTCCTGGCAGCCCCACGAGGATTGGGTGTTCACATGGAAACACCCCGAATGGCGTGGCGCCTACATCCATGACGGCATCGAATGGCGCGAGGCGTCCATCAAGTCCTACCATGTTCGGATCACCCAGCCCGGACGGGCGGGGGTGGTTCATGAAGAGACGATGAACTTCAGCATGGACCGCTCCTGCCGCTCCCACGAGTGGAAGCAGCGGCCCCACAACCAACTGGCCGGCAGCGACCCCCACAACAGGGAAGATTATCTGCGCATTCCGTGCTCGGACCGGCGCGGCGGGTTCGCGATCTGGTTGAACCACAGTGCGGTCGACGTGAGTCTGCCGTTGCACATCAACATCCGTGCGATTAACAACTCCCGCAACAAGTGGGTGGACAACGAACTGATCTACGAGACCGTCAGCCTGCCGTCCACGCCCACGGACGTGACCGGCGACTGGGACGCAACCTACGACAACCTTCACCTGTCTTGGACGGCTTCTGCCGACGACGGCGGGGCTCCCATCGACTATGTGGTCCGGACGGACTGCAGCGGCGTTCGGGAAAGCATCTACTACAACGGCGGGTTGGCGCACGAGAGGTGGTGGATCAACCTGGGCGTCGAGGAAACGCGCGCCACCATTGCGGGCCCGTCTCCGGGCAATAGCTTCAGCTGCGACCCCATCGAGGTGTTTGCCCGCAACTGGTACGGCATGAGCGCGCCCGTCGTGTGGAACGCGCCGCCGAACTACGAACCGGCGCCCCACGTGGTCTCCGGCATTGCAAACCTGGGGGAACTCCAGATCGGAGAATCTCACGACCTATCCCTGCGGGGATTGTTTGAGGACCCCGAGGGCGACCCGCTCACTATCACCGCGCAATCGTCCAACACGGACGCAGCGACCGTGCTGGTGTCGGACGATTACATCGTTCTGACCGTGACTGCCGTGGGCTGCCCAGACTGCTGGACCGACATCACCGTGAAGGCCAGCGACGGCAAGGGCGGAGAGGCCTCGATAGTCTTTGCGGTCATACCTGTGGGACCTCCCGAAGCGGAGTTCGATCCATGGGTCTACGATGAGGACGGCAACGGCCGCATCAGCCGAAGCGAATACAACGTGGCCAAGATGGAATTCAACCGATGCTCGTCCTATGCGATTGAGTATGCGGAGAGCAAAAAGGAAAATCCGTCGGCGCCCAAGAACATTCCGCCTGAACCCCCCGACCTCATCGAGTGCTGGCGGACCCACGAAGGCCCGCCCGTGCCGTCCACGACCTTTGCCTACAGCAACATCATGGAGGTGGTGAAGCTGTTCAACGGTTCTCACATCAGGGTCGCCCTGGAGAACACCGTGGTCAATGAGGCCGACGCGACCGTGAGGGCCACGGTGGAACTGTACCAGCCTGCTCCTTCCCCGGACGGTGTGTCCTATTCGGTCTACATGACCGGAAACATGGCGGGAGCGACCGACTCGGATGCGAAACTGCTGGACGACACGGTCAAAATCCCCGCAGGCGGACGTGAGGGCGAAATACGCATTCGGATCTATGACGATCAAGCGGACGAAACGGTCCGCCGTCGTGGAGACCAGGATGTGCATGAGTCATTCACGATCACTGTGATCTCGCCCAATGGCGTTCAGTTGGGCAAGTCCATACTGTCCATACGGGACAACGACGGAGCCCACCCGGTCAAGATCTGCAGGGATGCACAGAACTCGGTTGTCGACTGTAATGCCCGACCCACTGTGGTTGACGCGCCTTCGGGCGTCGTTCTGGTCAATGAGAGCGCCGTCCATACGGTATCGCTGGGCGGCGTGTTCAGCGATGATGGACGGCTGAGTCTCACCGCGAGTTCAACCGACAAAAACGTCGCGACGGTTGCGTTGTCTGCCGACCAATCCGTACTGACGGTCACGGCGGTAAATCGGGGCACTACCCTTGTGTCAGTGACCGCAGAGGACACTGACAGGGAAGCCGCCACGACTACGTTCATCGTGAGGGTCAAGGCGGCTCCTACGATCAAGACCCAGTTTGCCGATGTGGACGACCTGATCCTTGGACAAACGCGGAATATCGTTCTGTCGGTCCTGGATGCCGACCAGGACGATCTGGCCGTAAGCGCCTCCTCGTCCAACAGGGACGCCGTTTGGGCCTCAGTGGACCCGTCGGGAGACGCTTACAACCTCTCCCTGTATGGAGTGCGTGAGGGATCGTCCACCATCACGGTCAGTGTTGAGGACAGCGACGGCAACCGGGATGAGTCTACCTTCAAGGTGACGGCTCTAACGTCTGACCAACACCGTCGCAACATCAACCAGGCTCCGGTCATGGGCTCGCCCATAGCCGATATTGAGTTCATCACCGAAAGCGGTGACAGGGTAGTGTCGTTGGACGGCATGTTCACCGACGCTGACGACGATCCCCTGGTCATCATGGTCAGGTCGTCCGACACCTCAAAGGTGCGGGCATCCCGCAACGGTCAGACCCTCACTGTCGCGGCCGTATCCAGGGGATCTGCGACAGTGACCGTCACTGCCAGCGACGGTTACGGAGGAGTCGACTCGGAAGAGTTCACGGTGACGGTCAAGTCCGCTCCCGTGTTGGCGTCTCCCATTGCCGACATCACCTCACTCACCGTTGGCAACTCGAAGTTGATCCCTCTGGCGGGCGTTTTCACCGACGCCGACAACGAGGGGCTGACCATCGAAGCGGTCTCGTCGTACATCTACGCGGCGACCGTGACGCAGAACCCCGGCAGCCTCACCGTGACGGCCGTTGCCCCTGGAACTGCAACCATCGGAGTGTATGCGACCGACCCGGATGGCAATCGGGCCGATGCGGTATTTGACGTGACGGTGGTGGCTGAGCCGCAACCGGCCCAGCCCGTGCAGCCGGCACAGCCGCAGAAGGCCAACCAGGCGCCCACGTTCAACGGGTATCTACCCGACTGGACCTTCGTCAACGAGAGAGGCGCGGAGAACTTTTACATCGCTGGGTCGTTTGACGACCCCGACGGAGACGCCCTGACCATCACGGCGCAGTCCTCCAGCACGAGCAAGGTCACGGCGTCGGTGTCGTCGGATCAATCGATGGTCACGGTATCCGCCCGAGCTCGCGGCAAGGCGACCATCACGGTTACAGCCAGTGACGGCAACGGCGGCTCGGTTGCAGACACGTTCACGGTGACCGTGAAGGCCCCGCCGGTGGTGGCATCGCCCATCAGCGACATACCAAGCTGGGCTTTACGCAATTCAAGCGGCGTAAGCGAGGGAATCCACAAGTCGGTGGTATAGAGCGACGGGGAGTTCCTGCGTGTCGGAGTTGCCGGCCGACAGTGAGAAACCTTCTGACGCCAGCCACAGGTGGCGCCGCACCAGAGCGATGGCGTCCACGAAAGTCGGCGACGGTTTGTCGTACCAGGCGGCTCTGCGGTGGGTCATGGAGTGTTGTTTTTGCAAGGCGTGGGCGGCCAGTGTGGTCCAGGAGAAAAGGCCCAGCAGGGCGGGCGTGGTGCGGGCGATGGCCAGGTCCGACCACTGGCGTTGGGTCTCGACGCCCAGGTGGGTCCTGACCTCCTGAAAGGTGACTTCCAGTTGCCAGCGCAGGACAAACCATTCCAGGATTTGGGTCGGGTCCGCCGCCGGGTCGGTGCACAGCAAGGCCTGGGGGTCGAAGATGCCCTGGGGGTCTCGGATCAGCACCCAGCGCAGGAGTACCGGCGGCTTGCCGGAGCGGTACCACACCGCCGTCTGGGACGTGAGTTCCAGCGTGCGGATGGTGCCGTCGTACCAGGCTACCTCGGCGCTGGACCAAGTTACGTCGGCCTGGTCGAGGAGCGTTTTCAGCGCGGGTCGCCGCGGGCCTTTCAGGGCTGGCCGACCATCCTGACCCGGCTGACGAGGGGGCGCTGGCGCGTACAGGGCGGCGTCCAGGCGCAGTCTCGCGATCAGGGTAACGGGTTCACGGAGGGACTGGCAGCAGTGGAGCAAATCCAGCACGGCGTAGCTGTTGTCCCCCACCAACACCAGGGGACGTTCGGGCAGCCAGCGACGCAGTTGCATGACCATCTGTCTCGCCCAGTCGGTGATCTTCTTGTGCCGGCGTCCTTGTTGCTGATGGTACCGGGACGAGGGCGCCAGCACGGTGAGCACCGGCAGCGCCCAATGGCGACCGGCCCAGGGGACGTGTCCCAGCCACATCAGGGAGATCCAGCGCAACCCACTGGCTTTGACCAGTTGGCTCCGGCTGGAACGCACCGGGTCGCGATAGATGGCCCGCGCCCTGATCTTGGCCCCACGACGTCGTTCCAGGGTCTCGTCAATGCCGAAGATCAACGGACCGTCGCCGCGGTCCAGGTGTTGGAGCAGCAGTACCAACAGGACGCGGGCGGCCTCCCGAGATGACCACACCGCCCGATTGAGCACCTCGTGGTAGCGGGCGTAGTCGCGCTGGTCGCTGCGTCCCATGACGCGCAGCGCGGCGGCCACGGTGCGTTGGCCCGGGGTCAGGATAGTGCCCACCAGCAGCAGTTGGGCCTTCTGCCAAGTCGGATTGGTGAACAGCGTGGCGAAGGGAAGGAGAACGGCTACAATGACATTGGGCAGGGTAAGCATGGCTGGACCTTTAGTCAGATTTGGGTCAGGCCAGCTTACCTTGCCTTTATACTTTTTCTAAATTTTGCGTAAAGCCTAGCTTGCATGATTGAGCGAACACTAACTCGTAGAATTGCCTGCGGCCCATTCGGACCGGTGATAAATCGCTCATCTTGCCATTTGGCCGTCCACGGGAGGACTAATGCGTGTTTTGTCAAAGAACTGGATCGTTCCGCTCACCATCGCGACGCTGTTCGTCCTCGCGTCCGTCGCCTGCGGGGGCAACGACGGCGCTCCCCCCGTTCCTTCGCCTCAACCGACTACCATGGTGGAGCAGCCCACGGTTGCGGTGACGGCTTCTGACCAGCCTTTTCGGGTCGGCGTCATGGAATCCCTCACCGGCCCGGGCGAAACCTACGGCACCGTTTCCGTCCAGGCCAAGCAGATGGCAGTTGACGAGATCAACGCCGCCGGCGGTATCAACGGCCGTATGCTCGAACTCGTCGTGGAGGATTCGAAGTGCGCCGCCCAGGACGCCATCACGTCCTACAACAAACTGACCGACGTTGACGGCGTCAAGATAATCCTCGGCACCTCGTGCAGCGGCGCCATGCTCGGCGCGGCGCCCCTGGCCGAAGCCGACGGCGTGGTCCTCTTCTCCGGTCTGGCCACCAATCCCGACATCGCCAATGCCGGCGACTACATCTTCCGCACGGCCATGAGCGACCAGCAGCGGGGCCTTGAAACCGGCAACGTCATGTGGGCCGACGGTGTACGCACGCTGGCGACGATCACGGAGCTCACTGACTACGCCGAGGGCATTCGGCGGACCTCCGTCGACCAGTTCCTGAAGCTGGGCGGCACAGTGGTGGCCGCGGAGCGTTACGCCTCGGACATCGCCGACTTCCGGACGTATCTGACCAAGCTGGTGAGCGCCAACCCCGATGCCGTTCACCTGGCCGCGCAGTCGGAATTCACCGGCGGGACAATCATCAAACAGTTGAGAGAGCTGGGTTACCAGGGCCCCATCTACACGGAGGACGTGGGCGCCGGAACCACGGCGCTGGAGATTGCGGGTGAGGCCGCCACGGGCGTCTAGGCCATCCTGGCCGACATCGACCCGTCCAACGAGAAGGGACAGCGGGTGCTGCAAAAATTCCGGGAGCGCTATGACTACCTGACCCTTTCCTGGTACGTGGGTTCGGCATACGACGACCTCTACATCACCGCGGAATGTCTGCGCCAGACCGACGACGACCAGGACGCCGATGCGTTCAGGGGCTGCCTCTACGGAATAACCTGGAGCGGCGCAATCGGTGACGGCTACAGCTTCGACGAGAACGGCGAAGTGGTCGGCCTGGCCAACGTTGTGGTCGAGATATTGCCGGTGGCCGAGCGGACGGAGGAGAACAATGGCTACCGGGTCCTTGGGCCTGCCCAAGCGCCGTAACCGGAATGTGCCAGAAACTCGAAAGAAGCACGGGTACAGAGTGAGCTGGCCTGACCAGCAGGGGATAAATCCAGCGTGGCGGACTTCAACCGGTGGTTTCAAACCCTGTCGCGCAGTTGGCCGCTATCGGTATTCCTCAGGGCGCAGGCCGTCACCGAGTAGCTGGCCGAGGCTCCCGAACCGCACCAATACCCCGGCGGCCGGCCCACCGTCGTCAGCAGCCGGCCGTAAGGAAACTTCGCCAACCCTATGACCACTGCGGCCATTGGCGAGGCAGTCCACCACTCCATCACCCTCGAGTTTGACGTCCCCAGATAGCGGACTGGTGCAGCCCAGCGGCGGGGCCAGTCACAAGAGGCGAACCGGCAAAACTAATCGACGCAGGACAGCTGTCAAATGCGACCGTCGGCGGGCCACCGCGTGGCGAACCAACCGTTGCAAAAATGGTTGATTTCAGTTACAAGACCATCGTCAGCCATTCCTGAAGACCCGCCATGAGCGGAATGCCGTCCCAACAGCGCAAGACGGCTCTGCGCGAGCCTCAGTGCGAGAGGGATGGCACTACCTTAGCTCCTGGAGGTCAGGCATGAGAGTCCGCTTGGTCATTCCCGTCGTCCTGCTCGCTCTGCTTGCCCTCACCCCTCCGGCTACGGCTCAAGACGGACAGTCCCAGCTCATTGGCACGCAATGGATGTCCGAACGCGCAGTCCACTCCTTCCGCGCCGGCGAGTACTTCGGCGACCCGGACGGCAATCAATACACCTACGGGGCTACGGCGGAACCTGCCGAGGTTGTGGTGGCAACCCCCATCCCGGAGTCGGATACCATCGTCTTTGCAGCCCGTGGCCTGGGCTCCGGTCAGGTAACGGTTACAGCCACGGACGGAGCGGGCGGGATCGAGCAAGTCTCCTTCCGAGTGGCTGTGGTCGACTTCAAGTTCTCGCTGGACACGGAGACGATAGCCGAAGGATCAGGCCCTCGGACAATCACGGCGACGGTGACGCTCGCCGGCGCCGCACCGGAGGAAGACCTGGAGATAGAAACAACGGTCTACCACCGGAACGCGACACCGGCAGACTATTGGATGTATCGTTGGAGCGACTTCGTTCTCCCCGCCGGCCAGATGAGCCACCAGATTCCGGTCCGGTTTCGGCCCATCCCTGACGTCTTCTGGGAGGAGGACGAGCCCCTTACCTTTGCGGTCCGTGCCGTCCTCGAGTCCGAGATTGGCGGCACGGGCTTTTCCATCAGCTTGGGCGGCCACGACACGGTCACGATCCTGGACGTGCCACCGCCATCGGCGGGAATGGTGACGGGAACGGCTCCACGTGCGCCACGGAACGTGCGGTGGCAAGCCCAGCCGGACCATCTGCTACTCAGATGGGACCCACCTCTCGTCGGCGCGACGACCGGGTACCTCCTGACGGCCACGGCCCTGGACGACCAGGGCGAGACCCTGCCTCATCGGAGTCCTGAGCCGGATGTGCGGCTGGGGGAGGATGCCCTGGGGTACCGTCTGGGCGACCTCTGGCCCGGCCAGGCGTACGAAGTTCGCCTCCAGAGTCTGGGAAACAACAACCGCATTCCGTCCGTTATCGTCTTACGGACGCCCCTGCATGCCGCCGAGGGTCCGGGACCGCACGACCTGCGGATTGATCAGAGCGGCCGTATCCTCTGGCAGTTTGATGTCTGGCGCTCCGCCCACCCCAATTTCCTCTTCCTCTTCCGCTGGACGTGGGGAGATACGCCACCGGAGGCAATCCCGTCGCCAGAAGAGCAATGGTACGGCAACGCCTGGGCCAGCGAGGCCAACTGCACCAACGAGGGCGAATGCTCGCTCTACCTGCACCCGTGGAATCCGGAGGCTCACTACCTGCTGCAGATGCGCATTGAACACGGCTTCACCGATGACGACTGGCGGACTATCCGTTGGGACCCCCCGTAACCCACTGAGGATTTGTTGCGGTTGCCAGGTTCCACCATGACCTTTCCAACCTCGTCGATTGGCCTAAAGACGTCATCATCGCGCCAATCCCACGCGCCGCTGCTGCTCGGCCGCGCGCCGCTGCTGCCCACCCAGTGCGACTGATCTCAGGTCAGGAACCCCAGGCGGATGAGGCGGACGTTGCCGACGGTCAACCTGCCGCTCTCCGCACCGATGACGTACGCTGAGGCGGACATTGACCGCCAGCCGGAGTTTCCCGACGCGAACGGCGAAACGCCCGTGAACCCCGCAGCGATGCAGACCAGGAAAACCGACAACGCAACCCGCTCCACTTTGGGGAGGTAAGCCGCCCCGATTTCACGGGCATTCTGTCCCAGAAATCGCAACCAGCGGCACGGCCCGCGAAGGCTCATACTTCTCGCCAAGACTACGTCGACCGCCAGCATGCTGAACCGGCTGAAGTCCATGCCGCCCGGCGCCACGCTGCTGCTCGCCGTGTTCCTGTTCGCAGCGGCGTTCAGCGCGTTCCACCTGGTCAAGGGCATCGCCACGCTGAACGTCCACCTCATCGTCGGCGGGACCGTCTTCACGGCCACAAGCCTCCTGCTCACCTTGATCTGCTGGCACGGCAGCAGCCGAGACGACCAAGACGATAGAACGAAAG
>Ga0209022_1001170_pt1 | contig 28414 bp, 25 predicted proteins | sample PinacodermPK_FD_187300 | JGI IMG/M metagenome (GOLD analysis project Ga0209022, IMG submission 187300) | Host-associated microbial community of the marine sponge Aplysina aerophoba from Gulf of Piran - sponge pinacoderm, lysed by proteinase... | ecosystem: Host-associated > Porifera > Sponge >...
ATCTTTGTTGTAAGCCTTCCAAATCGTCTAACCGGTAGGACATCTCATCGGCTGCTTTATTGGTAAATGTAATAGCAATTACGCCATCTTTTTTTGTGTTCTTTATGATATATCGAACACGTTCTGTCAAAACACGGGTTTTTCCTGTTCCAGCTGAAGCTAGAACTTGAATTGCTCCACCAATTTCAGTATTTACAATTTTTTGTTGATTATGCGATAGATTTATCACAATTTTAGCCATTCTTTAATTCTATTGAATGCATCCAATACATATTGAGGAATCAACTCTTCAGGTTTCCTGTTTTCAGGGCTTTTTCTGATGATATCAGCCAAGAAACTAGAATAACCTGTTTTACCATTTTTAATTTTGTCATATAATTCTTCATCCGATAGAGAATTTAACTCTTTCATTTTAGCCCTTGCGTGCTGTTCATTTTTACTATCTTTGAGAATTAAGGCTTTTTTAATTTCTGGTATTATTCTTAATACATCAACAATTTCTTTTTCAAAATCATTTCCATCGCTACAATAAGAGATGTCAAATATTTCTCCCCTTTGAGACAACACTTCCTTGGGTAATTTATTAAATTGTTTTTCAATCTTAATTTTTGTGTTTTCATCGTTATCACTGACAATAAAGGTGGGAATACCAAGACTGCAAGCTAGCTTTATAAATGGGGCATATTTTTGTCCACCGACGCTAACGCAGGAAACTCCAAGCATGAACAATTGATTTTTACAATATTTTTCAAACATGGCAGGGATTACCTGTTCTTCGGTCATTCCTTCGCAAAGGATTAACGCACGTGAAAATAAGATATCTCCTCGTCGAGCCAATATCTCTCTTGCCAAGACCTTTTTCTCGTCATCAGAAACGTTGTACTCTAACTTAGATACAGTAATACCTTGCTGTGTTTTCTTTAAAGAACGTACATGACTTAAATCTGATACTGCTACTAGATAGGGTGAATGCGTGCTGAAAATTACTTGTACACTAGGTTCCAAAAGTAATTTAAATAGAGTTTTCTGTGCGTTAGGGTGTAAATGTGCTTCTGGCTCTTCGGCAGATAAAATAGGAAAAAAAGGTTCAGATTCCTCTTTATATTTACTTATCAGATTTTCAATGAACGCAATGACTGTCATCATCGTTGCACTGCTTCGTGTACCCATACCATGATATTCTATAGAAAAAGTACTTTGTGCGGTTTCTCCAAAATGAATGGAGAAATTTTTAGATAAATCACGAACTTTTTTAGGAAAAGGAGTAATTTCTGCAATTCCAGTACCTTGGAATGTTTGATTCAACTGTTCAAGGTACTCTTTTAGGCGTTGAAGTTCCAAACTATTATCAACAGCCTTTTTATTAATTTCTTCTATCTCTTTTTCGAGGTTATCAATTAAATCCTTATTGTATTTAATTCTAGATAGCTCCTTTCCGATAAAGGATGACTTGTCTTTAAGCTCAGTATGAATATCTCTTTGTGCTTCGATTGAGAAAAAGGAATGCTCTCCATTCTCAGGGATGTCTTACGTCCAACTTTATATTCATTCCACAAAGCTGAATCAGGCCACTCTCCCATAAAATAACGTTCAGTTTTAAATCCCCCTTTAACTTCATCAGAAGTGGCAGTTGTTCTTATTGCGACATATTGTTTCTCATTCGCTTCAGCCTTAATTTGGTCACCAAACTTAACTTGCCAACCATCCTCAAAAATTGATGTACGCTTTCCGTCAACTCCTAATGGAATAATGCGAATATCAACGATTATTTCATCTGTACTTTTTTCATCGTCATCAATTCCGATATGGAAGTCTTCTTCGCTTAAATACCTTCCATAGTTTCATAAGGCCAAATTTAGGGCTTTTAATACAGTTGTTTTGCCTGAATTATTTGGTCCAATAAGCAACGTCTTTTGCTCTAAAGTAATCTCAAGATTTTTTATACCACGAAACCCAAAAATACGAATAGTATCTACCAGTATATTTAGCGCTTGATCAGTAGAATCGGTTTCTGGTACATCCATAGCTATTACCTGTCCTATCATAAATATTGAGACAGTAGGCTGCCTCTTCAATAGTAATTTGATCGTAATCCTTTACAGTCTTTTATTGAAATTTACTATGAAATATAGGGGAATTCTTATGAGTCAAAATAATTTAAGCGCACCTCTATATAATAATTCGACCATATTTTTGTAAAATACCCCTTTGACCCTAGTATCATGACTGTATTGAATTGATGGGTAAAGAAGGATACCCTTAAGAAACCTAACTGATTTGTTAGTTGGTACTATAATTGTCATGGCTAGAACTTCCTTGGATTACATTTGAGTAAACATAATGAGAATGGCGATTAACGATCTCACCTCAGTAGCTACCAATTGATAATTATAAGTACTTTAATGGGGTCAGTTATCTCATAAGATTCGGAAGCCATGTCGCGATTTCGGGAAAGAGGAACAAAAGCACCAACCCAGCCAACATCGCAAAAATGTAGGGTGTTACACCAACAAACATCTTGGACAAATCCACATCACCGATAACCGCCTTGACGGTAAACACATTCATTCCTATAGGTGGCGTTATCAGACCCAATTCGACAACAAGAATGATAATTATCCCAAACCAGATCATATCAACACCCAAGGCATGTAGCGAAGGTAGAAATACCGGAACAACCAAGAGTAAAATTCCCAGGGCTTCAAAAATCATACCCAGAATGACGCAAATTATGCAGATGCCTATGACGAGTTCGATGGCAGAGATTCCTCCCCCACCCTGCACGACATTGACCAATTCAAACGGCATACCGGTAATGTTGACAAACTGGGCAAGCATCAAACCGCAGAACACTATTGTGAAGATCATTGCAGTCGTTTTGACTGTATCAGTGAATACGTGGATAATTTCAGGCCAAGTACGCAAACGACCACGAAAAAAAGCAAAGATATACGCAAACATTGCTCCGACAGCCGCTGATTCCGTGGGAGTAAAGACCCCTGTGTAGATACCGCCCAAGACAATTCCAAACAATATTATGATGGGCCAGGTTGAGCTTGAAGAACGTATTTTTTCCATCCAGGTGGTTTTTTCGCCAGCGGGACCTGATTTAGGGAATATACGGACAATGAGGGCAATTGACAGCAAAAACAGGGTCACAAGCATGATCCCTGGAACGATCCCGGCAATGAACAACTTCCCAATGTCCTCACCAACAATAATCCCATATATTACCATGGGTACTGAAGGCGGTATCATTATGCCGAGTGTACCTCCGGCGGCTATCGTACCGGTAGACAGGGAGTCGCTATAACCGAATTTCCGCATTGGGGGCATGGCAACCTTGCTCATGGTAGCCGCAGTAGCCAGGGATGAACCACTTACCGCAGCGAAACCAGCGCAGGCAAAAACAGTTGCCATGGCCAGACCGCCCTTCAATCGGCCAAGCCAAGCATAGGACGCATCGTACAATTCATCGGATATTCCAGCCCGATGGATAAATGTTCCCATCAATATAAAGAGGGGTACAACCGAAAGACCAAGATTCATGGTCATTTCAACGATCCATTGACCGGTAATTGCAATGGAGGCCTCAAATCCTCGATAAGCCGCAAAACCGATTACACCTACTGCAAGGGTTGCATAGGCCAGTGGTATGCCAAAAAAGGCCAAAAACAGAACAATAAAAATCCCAAAAAGAGCGTCAAACATACCGATCTCACTCCAATGAATCTTGGCCGATCGGGCCTCGTTTGAAAACGGAGATGCCCGTTATCAATGCACATGCAGATGCAAAGGCCAATACCAGGAAAATCCAGATGAATGGAATTTCGAGAACCTCGGTGACATCCTTGAAAACAAACGAATCCTTTGCTGCAAGGATCAGCACCCAGAGTATAAATGCCGTTCCGGCTGTATTGGTGATGGCATATAACAATCGGTACATCTTTGGTGCTACCCGGGTAAGCGCAGGCTCAAAAAGCGAAACGACAATGTGGCTGCCATCCCGACTTACGAGGATAAATCCCATGAAAACTGTCATCGAAAGCATGATTTGCGTCATTTCTGCCGCACTGGGAAGAGGAGCAGAAAACACATACCTCATGAAGACATCAATAACGGTCAGAACCATCATCATCGCCAACAGAGCTGATCCAACTATCAAACCAAGTCGACTTAACAAGTCAACTATCTTGTCAAACATCATGCGTGATCTTCCAGAAAAGAGAGAAGTCAGGCATCCATTGGATGCCTGACTGATATGTTTTAATTAAGTTTAAAGGTGCTGAGTCGTTCGACTTCAGAACGCATAAAATCGAGGGCAGCCTGACCGTCAACGCCCATTTCTGCGACTTTGGCCAGCCACTCATCTATAATTGGTTGTGCACTTTTGGTAAAGCTTGCCATCAAGTCGTCGGAAGCTGGTATGTACTCGGCAGTCTTCCCAAGTTCAATTCGCCCTTCCAGGAGTTGTTGGTTTACCTTTTTTCCAACCATACGGGCTAAATGTTCCCCAGAAAGATCCCTTAAAACCTGTTGGTCCTCGGGAGAAAGTCTTGCCCAGGTTTTCGCATTAATGAAGTGTGTAAAGTTGATTGCAAAGGGAGCTTTCTTAAATTCAACGCAAGACTTGGTGTATGGAGCGGCCTTAAACTTGATGATTGAGTCATATGTGATCCCCGTATAAGCCTCAACGACGTTTCGAGACACCATCTCATGTATTTGGACGGCTGGGCCTGTAACCAGTGACACGTCCATATTACCCAATATTTTCGCAAGGTTGCCTGGTAAACTCCAAACCTTTCGTTTCCTCAAGTCATCGGCAGACGTAATAAGTTCGTCTGTCATTGAACACAGAGAAGCTCCGGCAAAATGGTACATTCCAAGGACCTCAATACCAGGCCATTCTTCCTTGTCTGCAAAAAATTTCTGGTAGGTGTTCCACAAAGCGACCGAAGTTGCTTCAGAATCGCCCAAATGGACCCAGGGCATCAAGCCGACCAGAGCACCAGGATTATCGGGACCAAGGAAAATATTTGCGACCCAACCGGCATCAGCAGCGCCTTTGCGTACGGCATCCATGATCTTAGGTGGCGGGGCAACGGATTTAGCTGCAAATTCGATTTTCAGGCGCCCTTCAGACTTTTCATTAACCTGGTCTGCCCAATCCTGCATAACTTCCCAGGAAAAGTGACTAGGTGGCGTGAACATATTGAATAACAGTGTTGTTTCCGCCTTGGCTGAAAGCGGAAGCAATAACACAGAAACCAAACAGGTTAGTACCACATGCTTAATATATTTAAAGAACATTTTATCCTCCTTTTGAGATGAATTGGTCGGCATGGACCTTTTCCTTTGACAGTTACAGTTCTCGCTTGGGCAATATTTTTGGATCCTTGCCTTTTGCGTCTTTTTCATTCCAGTACCCGATCAGAACCCCGAGTTGCTCTTCAATTCCGGTCATTTTGATGTTATGCTCTTCAGACCAAGTTTCTCGCTGGCGGTATTGCAGGGCCCAGTCGGCAAGCATTTTAAATAGTGCTTGACGGATTGGTGCATGCTCTGAACTGTGCCCAAGATCATTCAATTCGTCTGGGTCATTGACCAGATCGAACAGCACCGGTGGGTATCCTGGAGCATGGATATATTTCCATTTGTCGGTTGCAATCATGTACGAGCGACAATCAAGGGGCATTTTACCGGTTTCGGGTCGGAAGACCTGACAGGAATAATCGTATTCGCTAATTACATAATCTCGCCATTGACTTTCTTCGCCGCGGATTTTCGGCATCAGCGATAATCCATCCAAGATATGTTTGGCGACCTTGCCCCCCTGATATTCAATGAAGGTTGGAATCAAATCGATTGATTCAACCAACGAGTCATCAACAGTACCTCGGGTACTGTCAGCGACACTGCTCGGATCAACAATTATAAGCGGAATTTTTACAGCCGGGTCGTGGAAATAATCCTTATCCCCCATCCAGTGATCGCCCAGGTAATCGCCATGATCAGAAGTAAATACGATCATTGTGTTTTCGAGCAATCCACGCTCTCGCATGAACTCGATCAAAATCCCGAGCTGATCATCAATCTGGGTAATGAGCCCCATATACACGGGAATGATCTTTTCTCGGGCGGACTTATTACTGAAAGTCTTCCCGCTAACCCGGTCCATAAAATGTTTAAAGAGGGGATTTGTATCAGTTAATTCAGCCTCCGACTTGACAACAGGAAGCACATCCTTTTCCGAATACATGTTATTGTAGGGTGCGGGCGCAACATATGGCCAGTGTGGTTTGATATAGGACAGATGCAATAACCATGGTTTTTCACCCTTGTCCTTTGACAGGAACTCCATGGCACGTCTCGTCATGTAGGGTGTTTCAGAATCTTCATCGGAAACCCTGGCGGGCAGGTTAACTCGATCATTGAAAAAACCAGAACGAACTTCCTCCCCGGTGTCAACTGAGTTTGCCGCCCAGTGCCAGGGATTACTATCTTCGGTATAACCCTTGGTCTTCAGGTAGTTATTGTAGGTTAGATCAGGACGAACCATGGAATCCGGGTGAATACCGTCATCACGTTCATAATCCTCAAACCCGGCTTGGGAATGATGAACACCGACAGAACTTCCGGGGTTGATCCCAAGTCTGGTCATTCCCTCCTGGTCGCCAACAATATGCGTTTTTCCAACCAGGATAGTCCTGACACCGAGTGGATTTAGATGGTGCCCAATGTTCTTTTCGCCAATTCGGAGTGGGGCAAAATTGGAGGATGCACCGTGTGAGGATACATATCTTCCCGTATAAGTACTCATGCGAGAGGGTCCACAAATCGGTGATTGGCAATAGGCGTTGCTGAATCTTAGACCACGTTCCGCCAGAGCATCAATGTTTGGCGTCCGGATGGTTGGATGACCGCTACAGCCCAAATAGTCAAACCTCAACTGGTCACACATTATGAACAGTATATTTTTGTGCCCCACCTGTAGATCCACTCCTTTGGTATTACTTGATTGAAAGAATATTAATAACTCAGAGTCTCTTGAAAGATCGTGGTAATCAATCGACCTACCCTGAACTCTGAGCATCTAACATTTAAATTCCATACACTTTTACATATTTGGGATCCCAAATTAATATAAATTTTAGAATATTGCAAATTAAATCTTATATTTCTTATACTAAGGATCCCAAATTGACAAACTATATTCTAAAGTCAGTAGGTGATGATACTATCTTTTCCTTCCTGAGGATGTCACACCTGCCAACCTCAGACATTTACCTTGCCGCCGTCCACATTCAGGGTCTGACCAGTTACAAAGTTGCTATCAGATGTCGCAAGATACATCAGTGAACCTAGCAGGTCTTCCGGGAGCATTTCACGTTTGATTGATCGTGAGGCAATTGTCGGAGCTCGGGCCATGTCCAAGCCTCTATTGGCTATCACACCTTCGCTTTCAGTCAACCCGGGAGCGATAGCGTTAACCTGGATGTTCTTATCACCCAATTCACGTGCGTGACAACGGGTCAGAGCAATTACGGCACCTTTGGACGCCGTATAATGGGACAGTCCTGGAGGTCCATAATAGAACGTCCCGGAGGCGATATTGATAACTTTGCCACCCCCGGCCTTAATCATGGTCGGTACAATTGCTCGCATGACCTGATGCACACCCCTGGCATTAACACGCATGATAAGATCAAATTCATCATCGTCGATTTCAAAAAAGGGTTTCGGTTTTAAAGTTGCAAATATCGACGCGTTGTTGACCATGATGTCGATCCCACCCAATTCGGTCGTGGCCACTTCGACCATAGCAGCAAGATCGTCGTTCAAGGTAACATCAACTTTCATGCCTCGTGCTGTTCCACCGGTATCGGTAATAGCTTTTACGGCTCTGTCAGTGCTCTGCACGTCTGTTACTAGAACTTTGGCACCTTCTGTGGCCATCGCCTTGGCCATAAGAGCACCTATGCCTTGAGCGGCACCAGTAATAATAGCAGTTTTTCCATCTAATCTTCCCATGGATTCCTCCTTCTGTTCAAGTGTTTATATCAAGAATTTTTGCAACTTCTGGCCAACTCATCGCACCATTTTCACGCAGATCGTTAGTCAGGTCTTCAGGTACCCAGTCAATCAGGCATCTTTTGAAATTTGGTCGTTCTTCTATCCGGGCAAACCATTTTTCTACATTTGGCAGCCGCCCTTTTTCCCACATGTTACGCATGGACATCATGGCAAGACGATTGACATAAGGCGTCAGGGCAATGTCAGCGATTGAGAATTTGTTGCCTACAAGCCAATCATTCCCGTTACTCAGTGCATCCTCCATCTTGTGGAGATACTTGTCATATAGACAAATCTTTTCTGCAATACCGGATGATTCGAAACCATGGCGAACTATGCTGTCCTTCTGGCTTTTCCAATTCGAAGTGACCGAGATGGAAGGGGTCGAAGCCAGGAATTCCTTGACACCTTTTGGACCAAGGTTTTTAATTACTGTGTGCCGATGTGAGCAGACAAATGTGACAGCACCGCAGGCGGGGTGCAGGTCCTCGTCAACCGCCTTGGTCCAATATCTGACCTGAGCTCGCTCCCATGGTTCGATGGGATGTACGCTCGTTTCAGGTGCTATATGGTCAAGATATTCAATGATAACTGTTGAATCAGGGATAACCAGATCATCGTGCACCAGAGTTGGAACCACACCTTTCGGATTGAGACTCAAATACTCAGGTGTGAACTGTTCACCCTTCAGAATGTCAATATATACCCCATCCCAAGGCAATCCCTTTTCGTCCATCGCGAACCTGACCTTAGCGGCACAGACAGACGAGCCGTGATGGTAGAGTGTAAAAGTCATAATTGCACCGTAACCCACTTAAGTTCAGTCATAGCTTCCATATCCGCATCCGTCCCCTCACGGCCCACACCGGATTCTCCATTGCCACCGAAGGGCACATGAGCTTCATCGTGAATAGTCATACCATTTATATGACACATACCAGCACCGATGTTCCTGGCGAAGTGAAAGGCACGATCTATATCCTTGGTAAAAATCGCGGAAGAAAGACCATATTCTGTATCATTGGCTTTCGCCAAACCTTCTTCATAACTGTCAATTGGATAAATCGATGTGATCGGTCCGAAAGTTTCGGTCTTGCAAACAGTCATGTCCTCTTTGACATCTGTTAACAGTGTCGGTTGACAGCGATTACCTACCCATCCGCCACCAAATGCAACAGTCGCACCTTTAGCCACAGCATCAGAAATATGATCTTTGACTCGAGCACGTTGCCGTTCAGAAATGATCGGTGCAATAACTGTGTTGGGATCGCGCAAATCGCCCATTCCCAACTTGGAAGCTACCATGGAAAATCGCTTGACGAATTCGTTGTATATGGGACGCTCGACGTAAAATCTGCTCGAGCCGATACATGCTTGACCAGCATACATGAAGATTGATCGGGCGGCTAGCGGGACAACCTGAGCAAGATCAACATCCGCCAGAATAACGGTTGGGTTTTTGCCTCCAAGTTCAAGTGTATTTGGTGTTTTGTTCTTGGCACAGACTTCATTGATGTGCTGACCTACAACCGATGAGCCCGTGAAGGAGACAAAACTCACATCTTTGTGACCAGTCAGGTAATCACCAATCTCGTGTCCATTACCTGTTACAACATTATATGCACCTGGCATGAAGCCGGCCTCGTTTACAATCTCAGCGAAAAGCACCGTCAAATGCGGTGCCATTTCTGAAGGTAGTTGAACAATAGTGTTACCAACTGCCAAGGCGTTGGATACAAGCCGGGTGTTTTTGATCAGTGGGACGTTAAAAGGGGTAATTATTGCGACCACACCCAAAGGTTCTCGGATTGTCATGGAAAATTTACCCGGTGCATCAGAGGGAATTGTTTCACCACGCATATATCGACACAATCCTGCGGCCGCCCTAACCATAGTCAGTCCCTTATCGTACTCGAATAATGCTTTTTGTACCGGTGAACCGATTTCATCAATCAGACAATCAACCAAATCTGCTTTTCGGGCCTCCATAATTTCGGCAATTCGTAGCAACCATCTTTCGCGGTCTTTGGGCAAGGTATTCCGGTAAATCGGAAAGGTCGCTTTGGCCGCGGCAACAGCTTTGTGAATATCGTTAGCAGAGCTTTTGGCCGCACGGATGTAGAGACTATCGTCCAGTGGATTCAAATCGTCGAAAGTGGCATTAGTTTCCGCATTGATCCACTTGCCTCCGATGAAATTCTGTAGTGTTCTAATTTCTTTTTTATTGTTCATATAATTACTCCAGTTTTGCTATCCGCCGACAATGGTTTGCGGCAGGAATAGTGCGATTTGGGGGAAAAGGATGAGAAGGACAATCATTAGGGCCATGGCGAACCAAAATGGCCAGATGCCACGAAAAATCTGTCCCATTGGAACATCCGGTGCTATGGATTTAACAATGAATACATTGATACCAACAGGGGGACTAATCATTCCCATCTCAAGCACGATAACGATAATGATCCCAAACCAGATAAGATCCCAATTGAGCCCTATCGCGATGGGAATTACCACCGGAATGGTCAGGACCAACATTGCAATCGATTCCAGAAACATGCCCAGGAACATGTAGGCCAAAATGATGACGAGCAAAACACCGACATCTCCAATTGGGAGCGAGGTGAGAAATGTCACCAAATGGGAGGGCAATTCAGTCAGAGACATGAATGGGATGAAGACAAACGCACCGATAATAATAAGAAAAACGGTAGCCGTAGCGTTCATCGTCTGCAGAATGACAATTCTTAGGGCCTTGAGCGATAAAGACCGACGCCATGCAGCAACCACAAAGGTCAAAAAAGCTCCAACCGATGAAGCCTCGACCGGGGTAAAAAAGCCGGTATACATACCTCCAATGGTTACAAGTACGACACCCAGAATAGGTGTTGCACGAAGGAGCGAAACCATACGATCAGCTCGCCCCGCACGGTCACCCGGGGGTCCAGCCTCAGGTTTGCGGGCCACTACCCAACTAATCGCTCCGATGAAGAGTAGTGTCAAGATTATGCCAGGGAATACCCCGGCCATGAATAACCGCCCAATTGATTGCTCAGTCAGTACAGCATAGATGATCATACCTCCAGAAGGTGGAATCAGGAAACCCAGTGTTCCGCCTGCAGCAACTGATCCAGTGGCCAGACTGTCTGCGTATTTGTAGCGTTTCATTTCCGGGAGGGCGACACGACCCATAGTGACTGCTGATGCAAGTGAGGAACCAGATAGGGCAGCAAATCCAGCACAAGCGGCAACGGTTGCTGAGGCCAGCCCACCTCTTAAGTGCCCCATCCAGCGATAGGCGGCTGTAAACAGGTCATTCGACATCCCCGAAATCCCAGCCAGATTACCCATAAGAACAAACATTGGAATTACCAGCAGATTAAAATTCGATGCAGCTTCAAAGGTTTCACCAGCAAGGTTGGAAAAAGCAATTTGCCAACCTCGGTCCCAAGCCCTGGAAGGATCCATTCCCACCCCGATGAACTTGTTGGTGTTGACGATTATTGTACCAACAAAACCGACGCTGAGCATCGATAGAGCAACCGGCATCCGTAAACCAAGCAATGCAAATAGGACAAGAAGTCCTAAAATCCCCAAAAGGGACATGGCAATCACAACCGCTCTCCATCGATTTGGAGAGTGTCCACCTTACCAGATCCAAGGAGTTGCCAGATCTCTAGTAACAATACCAAGCCATAAAGGGCGACTGAAGCAGAAAGCAGGTAGTAAAAAGGTTCGTAGGAGATCAGCAATTGTTGCGTGGTCTCGCCAAACCGAACAGCGTTTTGTCCGGAATGCCAAAACCGCCACATCATCAAGAAAAGTAGAACTGAACCAAGTAATTTAACGAGGATCATCGACCATTTGGCAAATCCCGCGGACATACGAGATTCCAGTATTTCAATTTCGATATGTGATCCCGTTCTAGCTCCAAGCGGGATCGACAGTGCCACGATTACAACAAGTGCAAGAATCAGTAGGTCCTCTGCTCCGATGATTGGATTGTTGAGCGCTTTGCGCATGATCAGTACATTCCAGACGGAAAATCCTGTCATAAACGTCAAAGTGGCGCCGCCAAGAACAAGCGACGACCACTTTAGTAACCGATCAACAAACTTTAGTGCGAAGAGCATTTCACTAGGTTTCGACACTGAGATACTGATACTACAACTTAATTATTGATTGCGTTATAGATTTCTTCAGCATTATCAATGCCACGTTCAGCGTAATCTGCAAATATCACTTTCAGACCTTCAGCTACAGCAGCATCCATTCGTGCTCGCTCTTCAGGAGAAACTTCGATCAATTCGTAATTTTTACCAGTAGTCTCTTGCATCAAGGCAAGCGACCGTTCATCGGCACCATCAAAGCTTTCGGCAAGTTTCATGGAAGCAGCTTCACCCGACAATTCATCGATTATTGCACGATGTTCAGGGCTGAGACTTTCATAGCGTTCGCGGTTCATGACAACAAATATTACGGCATGCTGAACGGGCACGTTGACAACAAAATGGGTCGTCACATCCCAAAAGTTCCAGGGCGGTGTCATATTGTTATAGGTAGCGTACGCACCATCGATGGTACCGGTAGATAAACCAGTGTACATTTCAGTAACTGGCATCTGTATTGGTACCGCCCCCATTGCCTCAATGATTGGTGTGGTCAGGGCAGCATACGGAACAATCTTTGCACCCTCCAACCCTTCTAAGGTTGAGACATCTTTAGTTGCAGCGATTCCGATCCCGGCAGCAGTGGTCAAACCAATGACCTTTACGTCGGAATATTCATCGGCAAGATACTCATCAAACACAGCCAATATACGGTTTGTAGCGTCATGAGAGTTTTCGGATTTTCCTGGAGGTATGGCAAGCATTGTCTTGGGGAAAAGTGCTGGTGTGTAGGCTGAGACACCGAATGTGATATCCGCCACCCCTTCGACAGCCCGTTTATATTGTTGAACAGGACCAGCACCAAGCTGACCAGCGGGGAAGAGTTTCATGGTCAGGGTACCGTTTGATCTACTTGCCAACTCTTCACCAAACCACTTGAACATCACAGTGTTGGTGTGGTGCTGGGGTGGAACGAAGGTAGCAACGGTTAGTTCTTCGCTAATTGCGGATTGTGTTGAAAATCCAAATGCCGATGCTAGCACCAAGACCAAGCTAATACGAGTAAATTTCATTTTATCCTCACTAAAATTGAATTGTTCGGTCTTAAGAAAATCACTATAATTGATAAGGAAATTGAATTAGAAACAGCCTTGTGCTACCAATTCAGACCGATAACTAGATCAAGATTATTACACATAAGGGATCCTTAATCAAGCAAAAAACCAGTATTTTATCACTTTTTTAAAAAATAACTTGACTTTGGGATCCCAAAACTAGTTAATAAAACTATGAAATCCGTTGATACAGAACTAGCTTTAAAAATCCGAAAAGACATTTTTCAAGGTGTGTATGCCAAAGAGGAACGCCTGTCTGAGCTTCAACTCTGCGAGACCCACCAAGTCTCACGAACACCGGTCCGATTGGCACTTCGCCTTCTCGAACAAGAAGGAATCATCTGTCGTGGGGAAGGTCGCGGATATATGGTACAAAGCCCTTCTGTGGCGGACATTCTCCAAGCTGTTGAGGTACGAGGCAATCTTGAGAGTCTGGCGGCTCGGCTTATGGCTCAATCCCCAGACCGATTTAAATTCCTACCCGAGATGGCCAATGCTATGGAAACATATACCAAATTTATCGGGTTAGGCCGGATAGACGAGCCAATGATTCGTCAGATGCAGAAAGCCAACGAGATTTTTCATACCACAATTCTGAATGGCTGTGGCAACGATTATGTTGGTTACACATGTAAAAGAATATGTCATTTACCTATGCTTGCAACTGGCTCAATGGTTTTTGATCGGGCTGTTATGGATTCGCCGGAAAATATGGAAAGAGGCCTCTTTCGATTACGTTTGGGAAGTGCTCAGCACCAAGTAATCTTCGAAGCAATTGAGAAAGGTGATCCGGTTCGTGCCGAGGGGATGATGCGCGAGCATTCGCATACAATGATTGAATACATCCAGACATTCGAAAAGCGGAACGAGAGCCTTACTGTTGCCGATTTGGTCGCATATTCAGCTGCTGATATCAATCAATAATAATTAAAAGGGCAAACATGTCAGCACATCCTGACCTACTCGAACAAAACGCCCAGTTTGTAAAACAAATCCATCAGCTTGAAAGCAACATTTATTCTGCTGTCGGTTATGCCGCGTCTAACGTGCATTTTCTCGTGGGTACGGAAGGTATTATTGTCATAGACACAACTGAGACTACCCAAGCGGCCACGAATATTCTGGCAGACTTCAGGAAGATTTCCGAGTTGCCAATAAACACAATCATCTACACCCATTCACATCGTGACCACATCTCAGGTGCAATAGTTTTTGCCGAAGGTCGAGACGTGGAAATTATTGCTTCGGATAATTTCACCTCTGATCTAATTGCAGTCGACACCTCACGACCGGCACCCAACGCCGTTCTTGGGGCAAGGACAAAACGTCAATTTGGCATAGGTCTTCCCCAAGGCGAGCTGGTAAGTTTGGGAGTAGGTCCCAGCGAAAGGCCCATGCAAGGATTGGGAGCGGGGTATATTGAACCATCGGTTCGATTCTCTGAAACGATACAAATTACTCGAGAAGGTTTTGAATTGGAATTTGCCAAGGCTCCAGGTGAAACTCCAGATCATCAAATTGTATGGTTGGCATCAAAGCGAATTCTTTTCTGCGGTGATAATTTCTACCATTCATTTCCAAATCTCTACGCCATTCGTGGTACTCCCTACCGGGATTTCGATGCGTGGGCAGACACAATGGATCAATTGATGGTATATGATGCAGAGATCTTGGCTACTGGTCATACAAATCCTGTTGTCGGTGCGACAAATGTTCGTCAGGTACTAACAGATTACCGAGATGCAATCAGTTATGTGGTGGCCGAGACAGCTAGAGGCATGAATGAAGGACTTGATCCGGTTACAATTGCGGCCAACCTTCGGCTTCCAGTTGAATTAGCCCAAAAACCCTATCTCAAGGAGTTTTACGGTCATATTGGCTACGCCTCACGGGCTTATTTCGATGGAACACTAGGTTGGTTCGATGGAAATCCAACCAGCCTTGGTCAACTTCCACCCAAAGTCGAAGCGGATAAATTTATTCGGCTGGTAGGTGGCAAGGATAAGGTGATGTCTTCAGCTCAAAAGGCTCTTGATGAGGGTGAGGCCCAATGGGCCATGGAATTGGCTGATCGTCTGATTGCAGCTGATGTCGAACTCGTGGCAGCACACCAAGTTAAAATAACAGCGATGCGAATTCTTGCTGACCAGACAGTTAATGCACCGACCCGAAATTACTACCTACATTCAGCTCGTGAACTGGAAGGAAATTAATGTGTACAATCGGTAAAAACATCATAGGTACTAGCGGTCTTTCGCCTTTCTTTACCGTTGCAAATGCGGATCTAGTATCAATTGATGCCCCTGAAAACAGGAAGGGCGATGCCCTGCGTACTTGGGTACGTGCGCTCAGTGGTTTCCAGAAAGAAGCACTCATCCGTTCAGCCCTAACCGACCGTACTTGGCGTCTGGTATCTGATGAGGGCCCTTATCTCAATGGGCACGATGCGGCTCCGTGTCCGCTAGCGTTTCTGTCTTGCGGTATGGTGGCAAGTTTCATGAATGAAATTCTGGCCCTCGCGAAAATTCGGGGAATTGAAATTCGGACTCTCAAGTTAATCCAAGATAATTATTACACGATGAAAGGTTCTATGCCCAAAAGGACCATGGTTGGTGGGGCCGAAAATATCGACTTGCAGGTTGAGATTGACTGCGATCTGGAGGATGTTGCTCTACAAGATTTTCTTATCAATGCAACCTATGCATCTCCACTAAATGGGTTAATGCGAGGGAAGCTCAAAAACCTGTTCAAGTTGTGCAAAAACGGCGCAGAACTGCCGACCAACAAGGTTGCCGAATTAGAAGGGGAACTTTTCCCGGATCCAGGTAACCATTTTGCCCAAGCAATCCCGGAAGAAAGTGGCTTGACCCTTATGGAACCAGTAGGTCCAACCCCGAAGAAAAAGGTTGTGTTGGGCACTTCCTCTGCTGCTGATAGCCTCGCCGAGGAACAGGATAGACGTCTGAACATTGGTGCGGTTGCGATAATGCGGGACGATGGGCTCAAAGAGATTCAGCAAATGCAGTATTCACCTTACGGTACTTCATTTCGGTTTTTGAGTTCGGAAGACGGGCGTGCCCCTGATGCCAATACCCTTATAAGTGCTGGGATCGGATTTTGTTTCATGACTCAGTTCGGGCGGTTCGTGTCAATGCTCAAGCTTGACTTGCCCGATTACCGAATCGTACAGGATACACATTTCAGCCTTGGTGGAGCTTCTGGAGGTACAGGTAAGGCTGGAGAGGCAGATCCAATTGAGACCCATGTCTATCTTGAAACCTCGGAATCTGATGAGATTGCCCAAGAGATGCTGGATATTTCAGAACGAACTTGTTTTCTGCATGCTTTTTGCCAGACAGACTTAAAAACGAAGCTGAAGATCGTGCAATAATCGATGAATTGTCGGGTGAAGCTGCTTCCATGAAACTTGCCGAAAGCTTTGATGGTGCCGATGAACGGTCGCTTGCCTTGATGCAAGAGACTACTGGTAAAAATTACGAATTGATCCCACTTTTTTTCAACAATGATCCTTTTTCTCTTGACTCAGTGAATCAGCTCTGATTCACTAGTGGTGAACAATCAATTATTGGTTTCCATTGAGGATGAACTATGTCAATACGACGGTACTAGGGAATTCTGCCCCGCTCAGCGGTTCAGTTGTTACCCCCGGGTGTGGACGATTATGTCGCCATGGACAATCCGGTCCGGGCGATTGATGCGTTGGTTCAGACGCTTGAACTGGACACGTTGGGATTTGAGCATGCCGGTGCATGGTCGGGGTCGGGTGAACCTCCATGTGACCCGGCGGTTCTGTTGAAACTGTATATCTATGGCTATCAGAACAAGGTTCGCAGTTCCCGCGGTTTGGAAAAGACCACCCGCTGTCATGTTGAAGTGATGCGGCTGTGTCAAGGAGCGACGTCAACTTACAAGATCATTTCTGATTTTCGTAAGAACAACCTTGAGGCCTTACAGAAAGTCAACCGTGCGTTTGTTGAGTTGTGTCGGAATTTGTCTTTGGTCGGTGGGACTACGGTGGCGATTGACGGGATCTTTTTGAAGGCTAGTGCCCATCGTGGAACGGTTCATACCAAGAGTGGATTGACCCGTGAGATTGATCGTCTGGAGAGCTAGATTGCGGCATACTTTGCCGCATTGGGAGTTGCGGATGACACCGATACAGAGGATGAATTATCGGGCCCTGACCTGGTTGCCAAGATGGCGGCTTGAGTGGCGCGTTGACAGAAGAAGAAGGCTTGACAGGAGCGCTTGGAAGCTCGTGGTGAGACGCAACTGTCAGAAGTGGATGTCAATAGCGGTTGAAAATTCCCCCAAAAGTAACGGTTGAAAAAGGGGAAAGTAATGGGTTCGCCAGCAATGGAACCGTGATTATAGATGGGTTTGGCTTCACGGAGTGCTGTACCACGCATGTGGGATTGGGGTCACGGAGCTGCTTGCGGGTCAGCCACCGAACCGGATAAGAGTTTGGTATCACAGCAAGTGGTATCCCTGCATTGGAAGACATGCAGCGTTTGGCACTCCCCCGGATTCTTGTGCAATCGATAAACAAGGAGAAACAAATATGCTATAAAAGAATCAGGAATTCATAAATAATTGTTGCATTTGTTGCCCATAAGAATTCCCTAAAATTATCTCTTGACTATTGGGGAGGATTTAAATGAGTAATCTTGTTCATCGACCTGAATTTTTTTCCTTGGATCAGGGCACAAAGGCCACACTCACCTTCAGTGCCAATGAATATCAACGACGCCTGACAAAGCTTCGAGCCATAATGTCCTCGCATGATATACCTGTTGTACTCCTGACTTCCATGCACAATATCGCTTACTATTCGGGTTTTCTGTATTGCTCTTTCGGGCGCCCCTATGGCTGTGTAATAACCCCAAATACCTGCACAACAGTATCGGCCAATATTGATGCCGGCCAACCATGGCGACGCTCAATTGAAGATAATGTCATCTATACCGACTGGAAGCGGGATAATTTCTGGCGCACCGTTAAATCATTAATTAATGGGTCAAAGCGGATTGGCATTGAACAGGACCACATGACCCTATCAATGCAAAAAACAGTAGCGGATATGCTTGATGATCCCGAGTTGGTGGATATCGCTGAAAGGACGATGGCAATTCGTATGGTGAAGTCCCCTGAAGAAATCGAACTCATCAAATGTGGTGCTCACATTGCTGATACTGGCGGTTGGGCAATTCACGAAGCCATTCAAGAAGGAGCGACAGAAATCGAAATCGCTATGGTCGGACGAAATAAGATGGAGATTGCTATCGCCGAAGCGTATCCCAATGCAGAGTATCGTGACACTTGGGTGTGGTTTCAATCGGGTTTGAACACTGATGGTGCACATAATCCAGTAACCCATCGCGCGATTCAATTGGGTGATATCTTATCTATGAACACATTTCCTATGATCTCAGGATACTACACGGCACTTGAAAGAACCTTGTTTCTGGGGGAGCCTGATGCGGCCAGTTTACGGATTTGGGAAGCCAATATTGAAGCTCATGAACTTGGGCTCAGCTTAATCAATTCGGGTATCACCTGCGCGGATATTTGTGCTGAGCTGAATCAGTTTTTTGCTTCGAAGGATTTACTGAAGTATCGTTCGTTTGGTTATGGACATTCATTTGGCGTGCTGAGCCATTATTATGGTCGGGAGGCAGGATTGGAATTGCGTGAGGATATTAACACGGTGCTAGAGCCAGGCATGGTGGTATCCATGGAACCGATGTTATGGATTCCTGATGGGCAACCAGGGGCAGGTGGATATCGAGAACATGATATACTGGTGATTGACGATAAGGGAACTCAAAATATAACCCAGTTTCCCTATGGGCCCGAGAACAATATTATTGACCCCAATTAACGATTTAATTTGTCGATTAATGTCGCCAAATGAATATCTTTTTCGGTCAATCCACCAGCATCATGGGTGGTAAGTAAGATCTCAACCCGATTGTATGAATTTTTGATTTCGGGATGATGATTAAGTTTTTCGGCGGTCATTCCTACTTTAATCAACCACCCCATGGCATCAATGAAATTCTTAAATTTAAACACTTTCGTGATCGCCTTGCTTGATTCCGAATAATTCCATCCGCTCTGAGTGAGACTCGTCATCGCCTCTTGGATTTCAGATTCATTAAATGCCTTAGTCATTTCTGGTATCCTTTTTAAATGGTCCTGTTTGTTCAAGATAGTTGATTCCGTTGGTATACTCTAGCCGTTCCTGTTCAAAATAATATTCCAAGGAACGGTTGAATTGGGCGTCGCTAACCCAATGCAAAGAATGCGTTGCAAAAGGCAGATAGCCGCGTGCTAATTTATGTTCTCCCCCTGCACCAGCTTCAACGAGTTCCAGCTTATTTGCTATAGCAAATTCAATTGCCTGATAGTAGCACAGTTCAAAATGGAGAAAGTCATGATACTCGCTGCATCCCCAATAGCGACCAAATAGAGCATTCTTGCCAATAAAATTAAGTGCCCCAGCAATATAGCGTCCATTGCATTCACAAAGGATCAATAAAATCTCTTTACTTAAGGTTTCTCCAGCGATACTGAAAAAATCTCTCGACAAATAGGGTGTTCCCCACTTTCTGGATCCTGTATCTTGATAAAATTGCCAGAAGGCATCCCAGTGTTTTTCTTGCAAGTCATTGCCAGTCAATAAGTGAACTTTACCACCAAATTCGGCTAAGCCTCGTCTTTCACGACGAATGTTTTTGCGTTTTCGCGCCGACAAGTCACCCAAAAACTCTTCAAAATTATTATATCCTTTATTGACCCAACGATACTGCAAGCCCAAGCGGTGCAACAGACCATATTTTTTCCCCTTTGCAGCTTCCTCCTCGGTACAGAAATTAATATTGGCGGATGACAGAGAGCTATTAATCACTAAGCTTTTAAGGGCTTTTACGAGTGCTCCTGTTCCGATTAATTGACCCTTTGGCTTCACTAAAAACCGGCGCCCCGTGGCGGGTGTAAAAGGCACGGCAGACAAAAGTTTGGGATAATATTGTCGGCCAAGTTTTTCATATTCATGAGCCCAGACATAATCAAAATTGAATTCGCCTAAATTATTCAGTTTGATATAAAGAGGCATTACAGCAATGCATTTGTCATTTTCTTTAACCATTAGATGGTGTGGAATCCATCCGGCTTCATGCGAAATAGACCCAGAATTTTCTAAGGCCAATAAAAATCGATGAGTCGTAAAGGGATCACAGGTTTCCCCCTGTGCTGATTCCCCTTCGGCACAAGCGTCCCATTCATCAGCGGGAATATTATTGATCCGGCTATGTGCAACAACTTTTATGTCAATTTGTTTGTCCATACTGAGAAGTACTTGTGGCTTGATTTGCTTTTTCTTTAGGACTTAAATTCAAAAATGCCTTCAACTTCAACAGCAGCACCTAAGGGAAGATTGGCCATGCCTACGGCCGAACGAGCGTGCCGGCCTGATTCACCGAGAACGTCAACAAATAAATCTGATGCTCCATTAATCACCATTGGGTGATTATCAAATTCTGGTGTTGAATTAACAAACCCAGTCAATTTTACGACTTTGGTTAAGCGTTCTAGATCATCACTACAAGCATCTTTAACATGGGCGAGTAAGTTAATGGCACAGACTCTTGCTGCTTCAACACCTTGCTCTATCTCTATTGTAGCACCGAGTTTACCCTTGATAATATCACCATTTATCAGAGGAATTTGTCCCGAAACGAAGAGCAAATTACCGGTTATCACATAGGGGATGTAATTGAATGCGAGCTTAGGTGCTTTGGGTAGATTAATTCCTTTCTCCGCTAGTTTTTTTTCTACTGATGTCATTTTCACTTACTCCTTTAAATTTAAATTATACAGTGAGGGTGGATTTTAGCCCATAATAGAATGCTTTTAAAAAATCTACTAACGGGCAGGATTAATCATTGGAAGCCTAACTGGCTCTTGACCAGCATGAATTTTTTCCATAGCTGTACGCCATAGCTCGGCAGGCAACCCTCCACCAGTTACTCCCTTCAATGGTGTATTATCATCATACCCCATCCAAACACCTGTGATATACTCGGCAGTAAAACCAATAAACCATGCATCACGGGCTTTTTGAGTGGTTCCGGTTTTCCCCGCAACCTCCCAATCCAAAAATGCAGCTCTTTTACCTGTCCCAGTCTCAATAACCTGATTGAGCATATAAATCAACTGGCGCGAGCTGTCTCCTGATAACACTCTATCACCAATTCTTGAACTCGTGACAAAAATTGGATCACTTTCATCACGAAATTTTATTTCTTTAATCCCATAGGCCTGAACGGGCCAACCACCATTCAGTATGCCTGTATACGCGCCCGTCATTTCCAATAAAGTTGCTTCAGAAGTACCCAATGCCAAGCTTGGACCATCAATCATTTCACTATTAACTCCCAAGCTACGGGCAACTGAAACAACTTTCTCACGTCCTGCATGGAGCAGAACCCTGACGGCTACAGAATTAAGTGATTGTGCAAGGGCTTCCACTAATGTGACTGGACCAAAGTATTCATTTTTGTAGTTGCTAGGTTCCCACAGTTTATTCCCATATCGAATTCTTATTTCCTTATCATCAATTATGTCATCATAAGCCAGACCAGACTCAAGGCCGGCGGCAAAGACCATCGTTTTAAATAAAGATCCTGTTTGGCGTTTTGCACTAACCGCACGATTAAAAAATCCAGCACTCCGAACATTCTTTCCCCCGACCATCCCTCGAACTGCTCCATCTCTTGACATGGTTACCATAGCGACCTCAACCCCTGATCCTTGGTATATCTTGGTGGAGAAAATTTCGTTGACAGCCTCTTCCAAAGAGCTTTGTATACGAGGGTCATAAGTCGTCTCAATGACCACATCATTGATTGATAGATTAACTAAAAAGTTGGGAACAATTTGTAAAATCCAATCAACAAGGTGACCCCCTGACTTGTTTGATGCGGCAATTGATAATTGGGCAGGTTGGGAAACAACTTGAGTGGATTGTTCTTGCGAGATATAACCCTGCTTCACCATCAAAGAGGCGACTATTTTTGCTCGCCCTTGAGCTTCTTCCAAGTTTTTTGTCGGAGTATATCTTGATGGAGCTGTCAACAAACCCGCTAATAAAGCACTCTCGGCTAAGTCAAGTTCAGCAACATTCTTATCAAAATACCGGCGACTAGCAGCCTGAAATCCTGTTGCCCCCGCTCCCAGATAAGCGCGATTCATGTATACAAGTAGAATTTCTTCTTTCGTGTATTTTAGCTCCATTGCCAGCGCGAAAGGAACTTCCTTTAGTTTACGCCAGAGGGTGACCCTACGACAATCACGTTCATATTTCTCAGGAGTAGTCCATTTTTCAGGGTCATAAGGGATGTTATAACATATCAATTTACTTGCTTGTTGGGTAATTGTTGAACCCCCATGCCCCTCTAAAGCCCCACGACCTTCTCGAATATTAATTATTATGGCCCCAATGATACCTCTAGGACTAATGCCCCAGTGTGAAAAAAAACTTTGATCTTCGGTCGCCGTTATCGCTTGGATAAGTTGTGGCGATACCTCTGATACTGAAGTCAGTAAATCCAAATGTTCACCCCACCAGAAAAAGGGGCGATCATTCATATCCAGAAAGGTAATTGACCCTTTTGAACGAGCTTCTTTTGAAACAATTTCATCGGGTAACTCCGAATAGTAAAACCATGTGGTACCGGCGAGGATAATTCCCGATACCAAGGACAGGCGCCAGAAAAATGCCCATATCGCCCGGAGCAATAATCTTAAAATCTTCCCCCGAAAATTGGAGGGTTTTGAATCATCAGACTTAGAACTGTGCTTATTGAATGACCTTTCCGGCCATTGCAGTCGGGTAATTTTCACTTGTTTTGCTCAACGCCTCAACTTCAAACGTATAATTTATTAACGTTTGGATGAAATTCTTTTATTATTGCACAAGAAGTTTACATGATTTTTGGTGAAACCTCAATCAAATTCACTTGTCCCTGATTTGTGAACTCAATCGATATTTAGGGTCATTATCTGTTCTGGCAATATTTAATTCCTGTCGCTTGCAGAAATTTTCCAAAATAGATTCCAATTCTCACACAATGGGTAAAATGATCATGTAGGTAAAATTATAGCCGTGCCGGTTTAGTGTACCTTCTTGACGTACTTCAACCAGAACAATGAATGACTTGGGGTTAAGTATTGTACAAAACACACAATTGACAGGATACACCAAAATTCTGGGTCAAGCCCCACACCCTGTGGTCAACACCTCTGGGGTAGCTGGTTACAAGCATAAGTAATTTATATATTTTAATTAAGTACTTTCTGTACCGTTTCCCCCTTCTAATCCTTATAGGAGGAAGTGGTCGCTGAGTTGATAGGTATTGCTTTGCCCCAGATTTTTGGAACAGTGTACCCATCTTTAACACTATGTGTTTTAAACGCCTTTTTCATAGGATTCTAGAAATCTGAGTGACACTACCGATTCGTTTTCCGCATGTCATGCCTCCATTCCCGTTAGCAAGCTTATCAAGAGCACTTCATATATTGAGAAAGGCTATGGCATCGCGATGGTTGGAAGCATGGACACGGCCATCGTGAGCCGGATATTTAGCTTCAGCGCAAACGGCAACACATGGGAAGGTGCATGAACCACCCCCATTCGGTAAAAAGTGGCTAAAGGGTGTTTATGAAAAATAAATTTTACGGTATATGGGCAATTATATAAAGGTTGACCTCCTTTATAACAATAAAGAGGGAAAATACCCTTCCCTTTTAGTGGTTACTATTTTTTGGATTGTACTAAAAGCATGTCTCTTAACTCAATGGCAATAACTTCCTTAACTTGATTTAAACTTAAACCAGTGTGATACGCTTGATGATGCATTTTTGACAGGATTTCATCAGAAGGTTTGTATTTATTGCGAATGTAATCCGAACACATTTCCTGAATTTCATATTCTGATTTAGATTTTGCTTCTTCTGTCAAACTTTCAACCAGAGAATTAGCTATTTCCATAGCACTAATTTTCTCTGATATATCTTTTCCTAAATCCGTTAATGATAATGGGCTATTAATATTAATCGCTTGAGCTCCGGTAATAATTTTTATTATTTTTTCAGGCATGGAATTAATGTCTTTTTTTACTTCATTCATGTCTTTTTTTAAAGTATCAATATCTTTTTTCATAGTATTGATGTCTTTGTAAATGAACTTCCAAAGCATAAAGGTGAATAAAGCTATTAATAAAATATCATCAGCAACTAATTCAAAAAGATATCCCATAGTAAATTCCATAAAACCTTCTAACAATATTTTAGTAGTAGCATAATTTTAAATTAAGTTGGAATTTAGATCTGCCTCCTTTACTTAACTTGAGTTATACAACCCTCCGAGTTTGATTCTATCCTAATCAGCTTATTGCTTATCCAAGATAGTATCACATTATAATTAAAATGCAAGAAGTTTGATTGAAATTACAAATTAACTCAAATTATGACTTGGGAATATCTTCTCAATTCGTTTCGGATTAACCTTCTTAACTTTTAGTCGTAGAATTCTAGGCAACCTTCTTTTTGAAGCTCATCGTAAACCTGTCTAGGTAAATCTCCTAATGAATGTAATTCTAAGGCAATGAAAAGCGATAACCAAGATGACAGTTAAATGATGCTACAGCTGAACTAATAATGTAGGCTTTTTTGCTATAGAAATTTTTTTTCAAGACTCGGGGCGGACTTAATTGCAGTCCTTTGTTTCGACGTCGCACGTGACATCTGATTACAATCATGTGGGAGTTCATTTTTAGGAGTGGGGTTCTATATTGTTTCAGTTACCAGCATTCCCCTTTCAACAAAACCGCCCCAGAGGCCTTGCATGACCATATGTCCTACGCCTTGAGTGGTCATGCCTACACATAGTTCTTCTTTGTAGCATGGGCTAACTTTTGAGCTTACAGTTTTGACCTGTATGCGTATCAAGGAACCTCCGTCTGTTTCTACAACCATATCGTAAGCGGAATGGGGTAGGTCAACCCGAGAAACATTGTACCCTCGCCCAAGTAGTGCACCAAGTAGTCGGCTTTCGTTAGCGAACCCTTTTGCAGAAGACAATTTGCCTGAGCTAACCTCTTTGATCATTTCTGCAACACCAGCACATAATCATCATTGATACGCTCCTTCCTGGGAACTTTGATATAGTGATTGATAATTTCAGAGATGAAATAACGCTCAATCCGAAAACCAACGCTGGGCGCAATCTCTTTCAGGTATCGCCAGGTTTCAAAGTTATATCCTCTGACCAGATTGTTACCGACTACGATTACATACCGTTTTCCCGGCTTCAACACGCGATAAACTTCTATCAAATTGCATTCCATGTCCCTGATATATTTCGTTGCGATAAAGGCGCGTCTATTGTCAACACTGTATATGCTCTTTATCAGCCTATCCGCAGACCGGCATCCAGTTTTATGCAGTTCGGAATAATCCTTTGCGGTTACTGATTCAGTCCCCACGTGCTTCCTCTTCAAGTTAATCAAAGAACCGTTTTCCATACCCAGCCAGTACATTTCCAGTTGATGGGTTCGCGGGTAGTCAACCGCGTTGAGATACGGCGGAGAAGTCAAAGCTAGGTCAAAGCAATCATCTTTGTATGCGCTCAAGTCCCTTGCATCAGCCATGTCCGGGATCGTCACAGCACCGGACGGACAAGATGCAATTAGGGCCAGCATTCCATTGACGCAATACTCCATCCGTTTGATAAATCGTTTAATCGCCGCACCAGGCAACACCTGTTTATTCAGTTTCTTCCTGACCACTGTGCGAGTGCAGTTGTTATCAGCTTCCGATACAGCCCGGATGATTGAGGAAAAGCACACTAGGAAAAAATCCTTTATTTCTTGCGTTGTTTCCTGTTGTTCAATTGATGATCGGATATAAGCCAACTCAATCAAAATATATGACTTGAACCAGTTGTCACGATAAGGAAATTCAGGGACGCCGTTGTGTTTCTTACTAGGGGAGAACTCATTCATCAGTCGGAGCAGGTTCTCATGAACAACCGTCAATTCATTATCCGGCAACAGGGTTGTTTTCGCTTTCACAAGGAATCGGGAAAACGGGTCAACATCTACACCAACGCTATTGCGCCCCAACAATGAACATTCCAGGTTTGTTGTGCCACTTCCTGTGAACGGGTCCAGCACATACTCCCCACATTTTGAATATCTGCTGATTATCCAGCGGGGCAATTCGGGAAAGAATTTCGCAGGATATTTGTGAATGCCATGCGTCAAATGTCTTTGGTCTTTACTGATGAAAAGGAATTTCTTATTGTTACGGATTTTCAGATTGACCGGAATATCACCTTCAATTCTCGTCGTTTGCGGGACAGGCCGATACTGGAATATCTGTTGAGTTGCCCGGTCCAAGCAGTCCATTTTCAGGGTTTCAGTCATGCCTTAGCCTCCGAGTAGGTAAACCGCTTTCCTACGGACTTTTTAATCAGCGATTCAATTCGCTGGTTTGAGTAGATTTCAACATGACCCTCATTCATCCTGAATGTTGCTTCGTTCACATACCGATGCAGACGTTGATAAGACCTGTATTCATCATTGTAGATTGTGGAGCCAAATTCAACCGTGCTGCCGATCTCCTTGTGCATGGTTTTAACATCGGTTGACTGGATGGGTGTGGCTTTCGTTCGTTCCCCTCGCTCCTGCATTCCGGTCACCGCCTGTTTCCCGGCCACTCCACGCCCTGCGTTGACCTTCTTATGGCCATGATTGTTCTTTTCCTTCCCGCCTATGTAGTTTTCGTCAATCTCAACGATGCCGGAAAGTGACCCGACGCTTTCATCTCCACAGGCTTTCCTTATTCGTACCTGCATGAACCAGGATGTTTTCTGGGTAACTCCAATCTGCTTTGACAATTGCAGGCTGGATATGCCATTAGGGACTGTGACGGTCAAGTAAATCGCATATAGCCACTTGTGAAGTGGGACATGGGAGCGTTCAAAGATAGTCCCTGTTCGCACTGTAAATTCTTCCTTGCAGTCACCACACAGATAATATCCTATGCGCTTTCCCTTTCTGGCCGAGATGCGCTCAAACCCACCACAGTGAGGGCAGGTTGTGGTATCACCCCATCTTTGAACCTCGAAGTAAATCCTAGCTGATTCAGCATCAGGGATTTTACGGAAAAGTTCAAAGGTTGATATGTTAACTTTGTCATTCATGATAGTTTTCTCTACTTGATAGACAGATTATACATCAATTAGTTTTGGAGTCAAATATATAGTCCCTTAACTTAACATTAATTTACAACCCATAAAGGCGAATTATTAATTGACCCGAGATATGTGTAGGGTAAATCTTCTCAATTCGTTTCGGATTAACCTTCTTAACTTATAGTCGAAGAATTTTAGGAAACCTTCTTTTTGAAGCTCATCGTAAACCTGTCTAGGTAAATCTCCTAATGAATGTAATTCTAAGGCAATGAAAAGCGATAACCAAGATGACAGTTAAATGATGCTACAGCTGAACTAATAATGTAGGCTTTTTTGCTATAGAAATTTTGTTTCAAGACTCGGGGCGGACTTAATTGCAGTCCTTTGTTTCGACGTCGCACGTGACATCTGATTACAATCATGTGGGAGTTCATTTTTTGAGGAGTGGGGTTCTATATTGTTTCAGTCACTAGCATTCCCCTTTCAACAAAACCGCCCCAGAGGCCTTGCTTGGACATATGTCCTACGCCTTGAGTGGTCATGCCTACACATAGTTCTTCTTTATAGCATGTGCTAGACTCAAAAAATCAATCTTGTCCCAGTGGCTGTCATCGTCAGTCAGAATCCCTCATTCTCATTTGTCTTGAACGTCTTAGCGAGGTGCAACGATGATTCTTGTATCCCTCTTTGGCCCTCTCACCATGAAAGACAATTAACTGAACATAAGTGTTATTTTCTCTTCCCCTATGTCTACTGACACGTTGCGGTTCCAATCCCCAATCAAGTCCCTCTAGCGGGGAACCTCTACCACGTATTGAGCGACAATCAAGTTGATAGGG
>Ga0209022_1001178_pt1 | contig 28344 bp, 26 predicted proteins | sample PinacodermPK_FD_187300 | JGI IMG/M metagenome (GOLD analysis project Ga0209022, IMG submission 187300) | Host-associated microbial community of the marine sponge Aplysina aerophoba from Gulf of Piran - sponge pinacoderm, lysed by proteinase... | ecosystem: Host-associated > Porifera > Sponge >...
AGGAGCCTTATCGCCGCCACTGCCTGCGGCCAGGGCGGCCTCTTCGCCTCGGCCTCCCGCAGTGCCCGGCCCAGCCGCCGGAACTCCTCCTCCGTGAGGAAGCGCTCGCGCCGACTCTTGCGATAGCGGCGAAGCGAGCGGCACGGATTGCGGCCCGCCGGCACCAGCTCCCACGTCCCCGCAAGCCGGTACATGTTCGACAGGACCCCGGCGGCGATGTTGGCCATATGGGGCGTGTCGCGCATGCCATCGTGCAGATCGGCCACGTCCCCCCGCCCCACCTCGCCGAGCGTCTTGCCGCCCAGCGCGGGCAGGATGTGCTTCTCAAGGGCGGTGCGGTACAGCGCCGCCGTCTGCGCCTTGCAATGCTTCGTCACATGGGCCTCGAGGTAGCGCTCCGCCAGCCCGGCCACCGTGAGCTCCGGCTCGGGCGGCGCGGGAATGGGATCATCGCCCCGCTTGATCCGGTCGATGACCGCCGCCGCCTCCTTTCTTGCCTCGTCGGGGGTGAGGTCGCCGTGCCTTCCGAGACTGACCCGCTTCAGGCCGCGCGGCCCCCTGGACTGCACGATGTAGACCTTGCGGCCTGTCGCATGCACGCGCAGGCCGAAGCCGGGCAGGCTTCGGTCCCAGAAGGTGGCGTCGCCGGCTTCGACGCTGAGAGCATCGACGGTCCGCTTGGTTATTCTGAGGTTGCTTCGCCTTGGCATCGGGCTCCGATCCGTCATCAAGTCGCACACGCGCGGCATGGTATCAGCGGTTATTGGAGCGTATCTGCGGCATAGGTGCAAGGGGTGGAATTGGCGGAGGAGGGAGGAATAGTCCATCCCAAATAACGAGTTATCGTACTACAGCGTATCCGGGCGTACGTCTGATACACCGGCCCGAGCGGTAACCGGTCTTTGCCGGGATTAAGTGGGTTTCTGCAGGATGCGGCCCTGCAAGCCCTCAGAGAGAGCACCCTCGTCTCGTCCACCGTAATCCCTTCGCGCCAGCGCTTCATGACACGATGCTGACGCGCCCGGCGTGCGCCGTGCAGCGCACCATGGTCCGGGCTAAGATCGGCGCCGGAACAAGGGACGGGGAGCCATGAAACTCGAAGGCAAGGTCGCTATCGTCACGGGCTCGTCGCGCGGCATCGGCGCCTGCATCGCGCGCCGCTACGGGCGGGAGGGCGCCACCGTCGCCGTGGTCGGCAACACCCGGCACGAGCGCGCCGAGGCGGTGGTGGCCGAGATCGAGGCCGCCGGCGGCAGGGCCCGGGCGTTCATGGCCGACGTCGGCGTGGTCGCCGACTGCGAGCGCTTGGGGCGGGAGGCGATCGACGCCTTCGGCACGGTGGACATCCTGGTGAACAACGCCGGCATCTTCACCCCACTGCCGATCGAAGAGGTCACGGAGGAGAACTGGGACGCCCAGCACGCGCTCAACCTCAAGGGGGCGTTCTTCCTGACCAAGGCGGTCGTGCCCACCATGAAGGCCAAGGGCGCCGGCAAGATCATCAACATCTCCTCCATCGCAGGCTGCGGCGGGTTCCCGAACTCCAGCGCCTACTGCGCGACGAAGGGCGGCCTCACCAACATGACCAGGGCGCTCTGCCTGGAGCTCGCGGGCGACGGCATCAACGTCAACACGCTCTCGCCCGGCAACATCCAGACCGACATGAACGCCGCGTTCCGCGCGGATGCGGAATACGACGCGCGCCAGGTGGAACTCACGCCCGCCGGGATCGGCCACATGGACCCGGAGCAGCTCACCGGCGCCGCCGTCTTCCTCGCGTCTGCCGATTCGGACTCGGTCCACGGCGCGGACCTTCTGGTGGACAACGGCTGGGCCGCCTGGTAGCGGCGCGGGAGCCGAACAACCCATGACCAACGACATCCGCTACGAGGCGCACGGCCACGTGCGGCTCATCACCATCGACCGCGCCGACAGGATGAACTCCCTCGACTTCGCGGCCAACGACCGGCTGATCGAGCGCTGGCACGAATTCGCGGCGGACGACAAGGCGCGGGTCGCGGTCATCACCGGCGCGGGCGACAAGGCTTTCTGCGCCGGCGCCGACCTCAAGACCTACACGATGAACTACGCCGGCCGCCCTGCGCCCGAGTTCCGCACCCGCTTTACCGACGGCCCCGGCTTCGGCGGCATCACGCGCGGGCTCGAGATCGACAAGCCGATCATCGCGGCGGTCAACGGCTACGCCATCTCCGGCGGGCTCGAGCTCGCCGAGGCCTGCGACATCCGCTTCTGCTCGCCCAATGCCGAGTTCGCCCATCAGGACGTGAACTGGGGCTTCCACCCCTGCGACGGCGGCTGCGTGCGGCTGCCGCAGATCGTGGGCCTCGGCAACGCCATGGAGATCATCCTCTCGGGAAGGCGCGTTGACGCCGAGCACGCGCTCCGCATCGGCCTGGTCAACCGCATCGTGCCGGCCGCCGACCTCGTGGCGGAGACCATGGAGTTCGCTCGGCTCATGGCGAGCCGCGCGCCGCTCGCCCAGCGCTTCGCCAAGGACGTGATGATGCGCGCCTTCGACATGCCGCTGGCGGACGCGCTCCGCCTCGAATCCCGCTCGTTCCACGACCTCGGCCAGACCCGGGACCTCAAGGAAGGCACCGACGCCTTCCGCGAGAAGCGCCCAGCCGACTTCAAGGGCCGCTAAAACAAGAGCTACCCTGCGGGGCTGCCGGGCCCCGGCGTCGCTCGGATCAAGTCTCTTCGTGTTGAGGGTGGAAGAGGACCTTCCCTGCCTCATCGAAGAGCAGGCAGTGCTCGGGGTTGGGCGCCGCATGGAGCCGGTCGCCGACCCGGCCCGCGAAGCCGGGCTCGACCAGAGCGTGCAGCTTGTTCCGCTCGTTGTCCTCCAGAATCACCACCGATTCCCGCCCCAGGTGCTCGACGGCAAAGACGGTGACCGGAATCGCGGCCTCCGCGGCATCGGCCTGAATGTGCAGATGCTGGGGCCGGACCCCGAGCGTTGCCGGCCCGACGGCGCCGACGGGTGTGCCCGGCACGAACGCGAAGTCCTTGGCGACGAAGGGTGTCCGGCCTTCCTGCGCGGCGATCACGCCTGCGATCAGGTTCATCGGGGGCGAGCCCACGAAGCCGGCGACGAAGAGCGTGGCCGGGCGGTTGTAGATCTCGTCCGGCGTGCCGATCTGCTCCAGCCGGCCTTCGTTCATGACCGCAATGCGGTCTCCCATGGTCATCGCCTCCACCTGGTCGTGGGTGACGACGACCATGGTGGTGCCCAGGCGCTTCTGCAGGTTGACCAGCTCGGCGCGAAGCGTGAGGCGGAGCGCGGCGTCGAGGGCCGCGAGCGGCTCGTCGAGAAGGAACGCCGTCGGCTGGCGGACGATGGCCTTGGCGGTGGCCACCCGCTGGCGCTCCCCGCCGGAAAGCTGGCTCGGCAGCTTGTCCAGCAGAGAGTCGATGCCGAGGATCGACGAGGCTTCGTCGATCCGCCGGTTCGTCTCGGCCCGATCCAGCCTCTGCTTGGCGAGGCTGGTGCGGATGTTCTGCCGCGCCGTCATGTGCGGGTAGAGCAGCGACGACTGGAACACCATGGCGATATTGCGCTGGTGTGGCGAGGCCGCGGTGACGTCCTCGTCATCGAAGAGGACGCGCCCGGAGGTCGGCATCTCCAGGCCAGCGATGCAGTTGAGCGTCGTGGTCTTGCCGCAGCCGGAGGGCCCCAGCAGCACCAGGAGCTCGCCGTTCTCGATCGTCAGATCGAGCTCGCGCACGGCGACGTGGCGGTGGAAGGTCTTGTGCAGGTGATCGAGCTGGATACGGGACATGGCTCAACGGACCGGGTCGACGAGGTTCATCTCGGCGATATGCCGCTGCAGGAAGAACGCGACCAGTGCCGGCGGCACCATGGTCAGCATCACCGCTGCCGCGAGGTGGGACGCCTCCGGATGCTGGAAGAGGAAGCCGGAAACGGCGGTGGGCAGGGTATTGGCGGTGGTGCCGTTCACCAGAAACAGGGCGTAGGTGTATTCGTTCCAGGAGAACAGAAAGGCGATGACCGCCGCCACCGCGACGCCGCTCCGCCCCAGCGGCACGATGATCTTGAGGAAGGTCTCGAAGCGCGAGAACCCGTCGATCCGGGCCAGTCGCTCCACTTCCGGAAGGTTGCGGAAGTACCCGATCAGCATCCAGGTCACGAAGGGAATGGTGATGGTGAGGGTGACGATGATGAGGCCGATCAGCGTCCCGGAGAGCCCGAGCTGCACGTACATGGCGTAGAAGGGGATCAGCGTCGAGACCGGCGGCAGCGCGACCGCCAGCAGGATCGCGAACAGGAGCTTGTTCTTGTGTGGGAAATCCAGGCGCGCGAAGACGTAGGCGAGCGGCAGCACCACCACGAGCGTCACCAGCGTGACCACAGCCGACACGATGAGGCTGTTGTAGAACCCGCGGATGATCTGATTGGCCTGGCCCGAGCCGCGGCGGACGAGCCCATCGGCCATCTCGTACTCGAACCCGAAGATGTTGAAGAAGGCGGCGGGCGTCGGCTCCGTGGGGTAGAGCGGCGGCGGAAAGCGCGCGATCTCGCCAGGCGTCAGCAGGGAGTTCTTCAGGAACCAGTAGATCGGCAGCAGGGTCCAGATCAGGACCACCGCCAGCGCGAGCCAGGACCAGATCGAGGAGAGGCGAAATCTCATGTCGACCTCGCCTCCCGCCGGCCCCACAGGAAGTAGAGCAGCAGCGTGGTGCCCAGGATCAGGGCGAGCAGCATGAAGGACATGGCCGCGCCGTAGCCGAGATCGAGGTCCTTGAAGCTCTCCTTGTAGATGCGGTAGGTCAGCGTCGCCGAAGCCGTGCCCGGCCCGCCGCCCGAGAGCACGAAGATGAAGTCGAAGAGCTTCATCGAGAGCACGGTCGTGATGCAGGTGAAGACGAAGATCGTGAAGCGAAGCGGCGGCAGGGTGACGTTCAGGAAGGTCTCGATCCGCGACATGCGGTCGATGGCGGCGAGGTCGTAAAGCCGGCTCGGGATGGTCTTGAGGTTGGCCAGCAGGAAGAAGGCGACCAGCGGCGCCATGTTCCACGCGTTGCCGACCGCCAGGACCTCGATCACCCAGTCGCGGTTGACCACGTTCACCGCCTCCTCGATCCCGAGCGCATAGGCGATGGCGGTGCCGATGCCCGTCTGCCCCTTGGCCATGTAGGAGAAGATGACCCCGGTGCCGTAGAGAGAGATGCACCAGGGGAGGATCACGATGGTGCGCACCAGTCCGGCGAAGCGGAACTTGAGATTGAGCACCAGGGCGATCAGCAGGCCGGCCACCATCGCCAGCGCGACCGATTCGAGGGTGAACCGGACCGTGATCCAGAGCGACTTCTTGAACTTCCGGTCGTCTATGACGTCGGAGAAATTTTCGGCGCCGACGAAGGTCGCCTTGTAGCCGCCGAAGAAGCTGATCTCGTGGAGGCTCATCCAGAGCGCGTAGCCCAGCGGATAGGCGACCACCAGGACGAGAAAAACCAGAACCGGCAGCGCAAGCAGCAGAGAGAACTGAAAGTTCGTCAGCTCGGCAGTGCGCTTTGCGGCGCTCATTGCGGCAGGAAGATCGGACCGGCGGGCGGGCTCACCGAGCCGCCCGCCGGCTGCTTGACACTAGAGGCCGTACTTCTTGTTTAGATCGGCGATCTCCTCGTTGATCGCCTCGATGGTCTCGACGATGTCGCCATCGTCCTGCAGGTACTCCTGCAGCGTCTCCTTGAGCCAGCTATTGAACTCCTCGGCCCAGACGACGCTCCAGACGCCCTTCGGGTAGGGCGTGGCGGCGTAGACCTCGAGCACTGCCGCAATGTCCTGCTCGCGCGCGAGGGCGTTCCTCATCCGCTCGGCCGCCGCCTCGCTCTCCATCACCGACCTGTAGCCGGAGAAGAGCATGGATTCCTGCATCCAGCGGTTGCCGACGAAGACGTTGCCGGTCTGGTCCTGGTAGCCGTACCAGTTCGCGAAGCGCTTGACGTCGTCGGTGTGGCCGTCGCCCCGCTCCCGGCTCGTCATCAGGTAGACGGCGGAATCGAGCAGGCCCCAGCTCTGACCCTGATAGGGCAGCAAGCTGGCGTGGCCGGCGATCTGCGAGCGGTCCTCGCGGTTGAAGGTCTCCAGATCGTAGAGCTGCTGCGGGCTGAACACGTAACGGCCCGAGGCATAGGCGTCGATGTAGGAGCTCTCGTTGTAGGTGAGCACCTCTTCCGGCACCAGGCCGTCGTTCCAGATGCGCTTCCAGTCCTCGAGGGTCTTGTAGGCCGCGCCCTCGGGATCGGTGGTCAGCAGCGGTTCATGGGTATCGGGATGCGCGACCTCGCCGCCCCGGTTCATCACCTCGAAGTTGAAGCCCCAGGAGATGCCGTACCACTCGTTGATCCAGTGCGGTAGGAGGGGTTGATCGACGCCCTTCTCCCGAATCTCGTAGAGCTGGTCGTAGAGCTCATCCCAGTTCGCGGGGAAGTCCGCGTCGGTGTAGCCGAGCTCGTAGTACGACTTGAGGTTGACGTGCATCACCCCGCGGGTGCTGACGAAATAGGAGAGCCCCAGAAGCTGGCCCTTGTAGGACCAGGCATCGAGGATGTTGGGGTACATGTCCGCCTTGATCGCATCGATGTTCGACAGCGCCTCGGCCGGCATGATCCAGCCCCCGTCGAAATAGCGGCCGGCCTGTGACGGGTTGGCGTAGAGCACGTCGAGCTCTGCGCCCGCCATCAGGTTCTGCTCCATGATCGCCGGGTAGTCGCCGGTAACGGTCGCGTAATCGACGTTGCCGCCCTGCTCACCGTTATAGCGGTCGACATTGTCCTGAACGATGTCGGTCTTGTACTGCCAGCCGCGGAAGAACACCGTCTCCTCGCTTTGGGCCTCGAGGCCGCCTTGGGCGAGCGCGGTGCCGCTCACGAGCATGAGCGCCCCTGTGACTGCCAGTGCTGTTGCGCGGAGCTTCATTGGCCAATCTCCCCTTTCGCCGATGATTTGATGGCTTGGACCGTCCGATTCGACTTCGCGATCGCGAAGTCCCGCTCTGACGCGGATACTAGCGCGCGCCGAAGATATATCGGCCTCAGGACGCGTACAAGGTGCCGACGAAGCGGCCAAACGATGGCCTCGTCCAGGCCTCAAGCGTGGTCGGAATTCTCGGCTACGGCGTCGGGCCGGTCATCTTGGCGGGATCGATCCAGCGCTCGAAGTCGGCATCGCTCACCACGCCGAGGGCGAGCGCGGCCTCCTTCAGCGTCGTGCCATCGGCATGGGCCTTCTTCGCCACCTTGGCGGCGTTGTCATAGCCGATGTGAGGGTTGAGCGCGGTCACCAGCATCAGTGATTCGTGCAGCAGCTGGTCGATGCGCGCGCGGTTCGGCTCGATGCCGGCGACGCAGTTGTCGGTGAAGCTGCGCGCGCCGTCGCCGATCAGGCGGATCGATTGCAGCAGGTTGTAGATCATCACCGGCTTGAACACGTTGAGCTCGAAGTGGCCATTGGCGCCGCCGACGGATATGGCGACGTGATTGCCCATGACCTGGGCCGCGACCATGGTGAGCGCCTCGGCCTGGGTCGGGTTGACCTTGCCCGGCATGATCGAGGAGCCGGGCTCGTTGGCCGGCAATTCAAGCTCGCCGAGCCCGCAGCGCGGGCCCGACGCCAGCAGCCGGATGTCGTTCGCGATCTTCATCAGGCTTGCGGCGACGGTGTTGAGCGCGCCGGACATCTCGACCACCGCGTCGTTGGCAGCGATGGCCTCGAACTTGTTCTCGGCGGTGCGGAAGGGGAGCCCGGTGAGCGCCGCCACCTCGGCCGCGAAGCGCGCGTCGAAGCCCGCCTTGGTGTTGAGCCCGGTGCCGACGGCGGTGCCGCCCTGGGCGAGCGCGCAGAGCCTGGGCAGCGCCCCGCGCACGCGCTCGATCCCGTATTCGACCTGCGTCGCGTAGCCGGAGAACTCCTGGCCGAGGGTGAGCGGCGTCGCGTCCTGCAGGTGGGTTCGGCCGATCTTCACGATCTCGGCGTAGGCTTCGGACTTCGCAGCGAGCGCACCCTGCAGATGCTCCAGCGCCGGCAGCAGCAGGTGGTGGCACTGCTCCACCGCCGCGATGTGCATCGCGGTCGGGAAGGTGTCGTTGGAGGACTGGCTCCGGTTGACGTGGTCGTTGGGATGGACCGGGGTCTTCTGGCCCATCGGCTGGCCCATGATCTCGCAGGCCCGGTTGGCGATCACCTCGTTGGCGTTCATGTTGCTCTGGGTGCCCGAGCCGGTCTGCCAGACGACCAGGGGAAAGTGATCGTCGAGCCTTCCACCGATCACCTCGCCGGCCGCCTCGTCGATGACCGCGCCGAGCTCGGCATCGAGCGAGCCGGCCTCGACATTCACCCGCGCCGCCGCCTGCTTGATGATGCCGAGCGCGCGGATCAGCGGCGCCGGCATGCGCTCGCCGCCGATCCTGAAGTTCTGCAGGCTGCGCTGGGTCTGAGCGCCCCAATAGGCGTCGGCCGGCACGTCGATCGCGCCGATCGAGTCCGTCTCGCGCCGGGTGTCCGCCGATGTGTCGGTCATGGCCGTGCCCTCTCCGGTTGCGGGCCTCCTTTAGCACGCCGGCGGCCTGCGGCGCGCGCCTTCCTGTCGCTCAGTCGGAAAGCATTTCGGGGGAGAGCGCGCCGGCCGTCTCGACGATCCGCGCCCAGGCCCTCTCGATATGCTCGCGACGGGTCGCGGACGAGCCCACCGCAAGGCGCAGCACTTGCCGGTCGTCGAGCCGGGTGTGGGTGAGATAGAGCGCGCCCGATTCGTTGAGCCGGTTCATCAGGGCCTCGTTGAACGCATCGCCCGCGCGGTGGCGAAAGCACACCAGCCCGACCGAGACCGGCGCCGCCAGCTCGAAGTCTTCGCTCTCCTCCACTTGCGCGGCGAACCAGTCGGCCAGCGCGACGCAGTGCCGCACATGGGCGCGCAGACCCTCCGCGCCGTAATGGCGGATCACGAACCAGAGCTTGAGCGCGCGGAAGCGGCGGCCGAGCGGGATCTGCCAGTCGCGGTAGTCGATCACCGTGCCCGATTCCGTCGCGCGGTTGCGCAGGTATTCCGGGAGCACGCTCAGCGCCTGGATCAGCGTTGCCCGGTCGGCGACCCAGAAGCAGCTGCAGTCGAAGTTCGTGAGCAGCCACTTGTGCGGGTTGAAGGTGTAGCTGTCGGCATGCTCCAGCCCATCGATCAGGCCCCGGTGCTCCGGGCAGATGGTGGCGCTGCCCGCGTGCGCGGCATCGACGTGGAGCCAGATATCCTCGCGCCGGCAGAGCTCGCCGATGGCGCGCAGCGGGTCCACGGCACCGGAGGAGGTGGTGCCCACGGTCGCGCACACCAAGGCGGGCAGGGCGCCGGCCGCGCGATCTGAGGCAATCGCGGCCTCCAGCGCCTCGACTCGCATCGCATGGCGCTCGTCGGTATCGATGAGCCGCAGGCTGTCGCGCCCCAGGCCCGCGATCTTCACCCCCTTCTCGATGGAGGAGTGGGCGTGCCGGGAGGTGTAGACCGTGAGCCGCGGCCCCTCCGCGCCCCCCGGACAGCGGCCGACGCCATGCTCGTTGACCGCACCGGCGCTCGCCCGCTCCCGCGCCGCAATGAGCGCGGTGAGCGTGCTGCTCGATGCGCTGTCCTGGATCACGCCGCCGCCGGCCGTGCTCGACCGGTAGCCCTCCGGCAGCCCGAGCAGGTCGACCAGCCAGTCGAGCACATGGGTCTCGAGCTCGGTGCACGCCGGGCTCGTCGCCCAGAGCATGCCCTGCACCCCGAGCCCGGAAGAGAGCAGATCGCCGAGAATCGAGGGACCGGAGGCGTTGGCGGGGAAGTAGGCGTAGAAGTTGGGCGACTGCCAATGGGTAATGCCGGGGAGGACGATCTCGTCGATGTCGCGCAGCAGGTCGGCGAAGGGCTCGCCCTGCTCGGGCGCGGTGCGTGGCAGGCGCGCACGGACCGATCCGGGCTCGGCCTGGGAGAGCACGGGATACTGCTCCACCTCCTCCATGTAGCGGGCGATGCGTTCGATGAGCGCGGTTCCGCAGCGGCGGAACTCGTCAGGCGTCATGTGCGGAGCTTGGTCCATCAGGAAGCCCTTCCCCTTGACCGCAGTCGGTGGGTCGTCACTCAGGCACGTTGATGACCTAATGGCGCCTGGCCCTTGGTGCAATTGCGCGCGCACCGGGGTCACGCCCAAGTGAAGCCAGTTGACGCAGGGTGATGCGGACGGCAAGGGCGTGCAGGATTTGGCGGGTGTGCACGGCCCCACTATCCTCGCGCCGTCAAATCAGGGAGCCCGCCATGGCGAGCGAGACCCCACAGGCCGTGATGGTCACTGGTGCCGGCCGCAGCATCGGCCGCGCCGTGGCCGAGCGCTTCCACGCCGCCGGCGCCCGCGTCCACATCTGCTGCGTCACCGATGAGAGCCTGGAGGACGTGCTCGGCGCGAATCCCGGCATGTCCGGCAGCATCGCCGACGTGGGCTCGGCCGAGGACGTGGCGCGCTGGTTCGAGGAGGGGCTCGAAGCCCTCGGCGGGCTCGACGTGCTGGTCAACAACGCCGGCATCAGCGGCCCGCGCGCGCCGGTGGAGGAGATCGAGGACGACGAGTGGTACCGGGTGATCGAGGTCAACCTCAACGGCATGTTCCATTGCATCAAGCGGGCCGTCCCGGTGATGAAGGCGCAGGGCTCGGGCGCGATCATCAACATCTCGAGCGCGTCCACCCGGGTGGGGATGCCGCTCAGGACCTCCTACATCACAACCAAGTGCGCCGTGGACGGCATGACCATGAACCTCGCGCGTGAGCTCGGCCCCGCCGGCATCCGCTGCAACGCCATCCTGCCCGGCATCATCGACAATCCGCGCGGGCGGCGCCTGATCACGCACCTTGCGAAGGAGCGGGAGCAGACGGTCGAGGAGGCGCACGAGCGCTACGTGAGCTTCATTTCCACGCGTTCGCTGATCAGCTGCGAGGAGGTCGCCGATGCCGCGTTCTTCCTGGCGCAGGATTCGGCGCGCAACATCACCGGGCAGATGATCGGGGTCTGCGGCAACCTGGAGTGGGAGGAGTAACTACTTCTTGCGGAACCGGTCGAGCGCGACGACTTTGTCTCCACTCGCCTCTGTCGCGACGTCTCCGCTCGCCTCTGTCGAGACCTCTGTGCTTTCCTCCGGCAAATCCTCCGGGTCCGGCACGACCTTCTCGCCGTTCGCCTTGGGCGCGTCCTCCTGGGAGACCGCCGCCGGAGCCTGTCGCCGCTTTGCGCCTCCCTTCCTGGCCGGCTTCTGCGCCTGCCCGAACTGCAGGCCGAACTTGATCGACGGGTCGGCGTAGCTGGTGAGCGCCGCGAAGGGCACGACGATGCGGTGGCCGACCTTGTTGAAGCTCAGCGTGACAGAGAAGTGGTCGTCCTCGACCTCCAGGCCCCAGAACTGGTGCTGAAGCACGATCGTCAGCTCGTCCGGGTAGCGGGTGCCGAGGAAATCCGGCACCTCGACGCCGGGCGCGGCGGTCTTGAAGGTGATGTAGGCGTGGTGGGTGCCGGGCCAGCCCTCCGCCGCGACAAGGCGGAGCGCCTCTCGAACCACCGAACGCAGGCCGTTCTCGACCAGCGTGTTGTAGCCGATGAGATCCTTGCTCATTCCCGCGTCCGTGTCCGCCCGCTCAAGCGGGTCTTCCGTTGCCCGATGCCCCAAACCACGCTGGTCCGGCGACACCGGTTAGCTTAGCCCGGATGCCTCGCCACGGTCACGGCTCCATCGGAATTTCGGGATTAGCGGGGGGCTTCTGTTGCCCGGCGCCCCCCAAGCCGCGCTTACCTAGCGATGCTAAGCAGCGAGTGCGACTTCGTTGTCATTCGCACCTAAGGATTGGCCCGATAACGGCGGTACCATGCCGGGCGAAAACTACACCTTTACCACGCACGTCGATCCTGGTTCGCCCCCGCAACTTGAGCCGCCCGCTCAAGGGGTGGTGGAGGCGCCGGGTACTGCCCCCGGGTCCGCAACGCTTATTCCGAGCAGCGTTTATCGCCATAGTCGGCGGTCGCCCGCCGACCCGGACAATATAGGTACTCAAGGCGCACATTGGAAGCGCCTACCGCACCTCTGCACGCGGCTGCGGGACGGGGTATGATCGCAACGCGGATTGCCGCCTGAAATTGCCGGAGACACCCCTAGCCCATGCCGATCGACGACCAAAAGCGGGCGGAGATCGAGGCCCAACGCGCTGTCTCGCACGAGACCAGGCGCGCCACGGTGCCGGCCCTCGAGTCGATCCTCTACGAGCGCTTCGACGTGCTCGATCACGGCTTCGTCCGCGTGATCGACTACATGGGCGACGATTCCGCCATCGTGCAGGCGGCGCGGGTCTCCTACGGCGCGGGCACGCGGCGGGTGCGGGAGGACCGCGCGCTGATCCGCTACCTCCTGCGCCATCGCCACACGACGCCCTTCGAGATGTGCGAGCTCAAGCTGCACATCAAGACGCCGATCTTCGTCGCCCGGCAGTGGCTCCGCCACCGTACCGCCAGCGTCAACGAGTATTCCGCGCGTTACTCCAGGCTGGACCGCGAGTTCTACGTGCCCGACGCGGCCCACCTCCAATCGGTCCATGAGGAGCAGATCGGCCGTCAGCGGGCCACCAGCAGCGGCATGGACGACCTTTTCGGAGCCGTGGACGCACCGGAAGAGCACCTGGCGCTCGCGGCGCAATCCGATTCCAACAAGCAGGGCCGGGACGATGCGCTGACGGACGCGGAGGCCCGCCAGGCGCTCTCACGCCTCGACTGGATTTCGACCCGCGCCTACGGCGTCTACAAGAACCTGCTCAACGAGGACGACGCGGGCGGGCCCAAGGATCCCGACCGCGCCGGGCTCGCCCGCGAGCTCGCGCGCGCGGCGTTGCCGGTCAACTACTACACCCAGTTCTATTGGAAGATCGACCTGCACAACCTGCTGCACTTCCTGTCGCTTCGCGCCGATGCCCACGCCCAGTACGAAATCCGCGCCTACGCCGACGTGATTCTCGACAAGATCGTCATGCGCTGGGTGCCGGCGACCTACGAGGCCTTCCGCGACTACGGGATGGACGCTGCATCGCTTTCGAAGGGCGGGCTCGACGTGGTCAAGCGCATGCTAGCGGGCGAAGCGGTCGATCAGGAGAACAGCGGCCTCTCCAAACGCGAGTGGCGCGAGCTGATGACGGTGCTGGGGCGGGACTCCTAGTCCCGCTCGCTCCGTGATGCGGTGAGCGGCACCAGGAGGGCGGCGGAAACCACCAGGGCGAGCCACCAGTTCTGCCACGCGCCATGCGCCACGGAGGCTATGGCCAGGGCCACGACGAAGAGGGGCTGCCCGAACATCCGTTTCTGGCCGGTTGCGCCGTCGAACCGTACCGCGATGAGCCACAGCAGCGCCAGCGCGATCACCGCACCGACGGCGCCGAGCTCCAGCATGATCTGCAGCGGCGCGCTGTGCGGATGCAATGCCGCGAGTTCTCGGCCCGTGCTGCCGAGGTCAGGATAAAGCGCCTGCATGTGTCGGGAGCCGTCGAAGCCCCGTCCGAGCACGGGGTTTTCGGCGATCCGCCTGACCGAGAACTCCCATATCTCGATGCGATGCTGGGCCGATGCAGCCAGCCAATCGGCCCGGTGCCACCCGTGACGGTGCATCTCGCGGGCGGCGAAGGGCATGGCGAGGAACGCCGCCACGCTCGCGGCAATCGTGACCGCAAGCCCTGCCTTGCGGTGCCCGAGTGCCAGCAACACGGTGGCAACGCCTGCAACGAGGCCAAGGGTCGCCGCCGCACTCTCCAGGAAGAGGGAGGCGATGGCCAACGCGACGGGAAGAGCGAGCGCTTTCCATCCGAGGCCTTTGGCCCAGAGCAGAGCTGTCACGGGCCAGACAATCAGCGCCAGCGCAATCGCGCCGCGATTGAACCAGACCGCTTCCCCTCCTGCCTCGGCTGTCTTGAATGAGCGGAGCAGGGGAAAGTCGAGCCCGATCTCCACGGCCACGAGGGCAAGGCTCAAGCCGAACCCGGCGACCAGCCACTGGCCGACACGCTTCCTCGCCGCGTCGTCCAACGCGGCCGCGATGGGGAACAGCACCAGGCCGGCCGCGAGAATCACGGCGACGCGGAGCAAGAGCACGAGAGAGCGGGCGCTGTCCTCGCTCCAGGCGGAGGCGATCGCACACCAGACGACGAGAAGGGCCAGAGCGATCGCAATTCGCACGTCGGGAGCCGGAAAGCGGCGCTGGGCCCGCCAGTGAACAAGAACGGCGAGAACCGCCACGAGCAGCAGCAGGACCACGATACCCTTGGGCGCCACGACGCCGACGATCGGCAGCAGCGCGGCGAAGGCGCAAAACACCCCGGTCAGGAGCGCCCGCGGCCGGCTCAGGAGCCGCGTTCCGGCGTGCTTGCGGCCGCTACGCAGCGCCAGCGGGGACGCGTCTCGGCTGATGATCGAAAATCGCTCACCGCGCGGCATGGGAAAAAACGTGTTCACATGATGGAAGTCTGCGGATCGTCGCGCTTATTGCGTTGTGATCATGATGCGTCGCGCCAGCGCTCGGCAGCGCGGTCGTCCGCGGCGCGGGCCTCGACCCAGCGCTCGCCGTCGGCAGTCTCCTCGCGCTTCCAGAAGGGCGCCTTGGTCTTGAGCCAGTCGATGAGGAAGGCGCAGGCATCGAGCGCGGCCCGGCGGTGGGCTGCTGCGGTCACCACGAGGACGATCCGGTCGCCGGGCTCGAGCCGCCCGTAGCGGTGCACGATCAGCGAGGCGGTGAGGTCCCAGCGCCGGCAGGCCTCGGTCTCGATGTCCGCAAGCTGCTTCTCGGTCATCGCCGGGTAGTGCTCCAGCGTCATCGCGGTCACCGCGTCGCCGGCGTCCTTGGTCACGTCGGCGCGGGTGATGCCGACGAACGACGCAACGGCGCCGACGTCGTCCCTGCCCTCCGAGAGCGCCTCGATCTCGGCGCCGATATCGAAGTCTTCGCGCTGGACGCGGATCATGGCCGGGCTCCGCCGGTCACCGGCGGGAAGAGCGCGATTTCGTCGCCATCGGCGACAGCGTGATCGGGCGCGGCGAACTCCTGGTTGACCGCGACGCGGATCACCGACAGGTCTTCGAGCGCCTGGGCATAGCCGTCGCCCCGGCTCCGCAGCCAGTCGAGCAGCGCCGCCACCGTCTGCACATCGGCGGGCAGCGCGATCTCCTCCGAATCGCGGCCGATCCGCTCCCGAACCCAGGCGAAATAAAGCAATGTCATCGGTACATCTCGTTGAATGGGAGGAAATCCACCATAGTGCCCGCGCTGAGTGTGGTGAGGTCTTCCGGCAGCTCGATCAGTCCGTCGGCGAACACCGCCGACGTGAGGATCCCGGCGCCGTCGCGGGCGAATTTCTCCGCTCCGAGGGTGCCGTCCGGCTGCGTGGAGAGGCGCGCGCGCAGCCATTCGCGGCGCCCCCGCTTCTTCTTGTAGTCGAAGCCCGCCGGCACCCGGTAGTGCGCGGGCTCGACCTCGGTACAGCCGCCGAGCCGCAGGATCAGCGGGCGCGCAAAGCGGAGGAAGGTGACCATGACGGCCACCGGGTTGCCGGGCAGCCCGATGAAGGGCACGCGGCCGACCTGGCCGAGCGCGATGGGCCGCCCCGGCCGGATGGCGAGGCGCCAGAAGTGAAGATGGCCGAGGGCCTCCACCGCCGCCTTGACGTGGTCCTCGTCGCCGGTCGACATCCCGCCGGAGGTCAGCAGCAGGTCGTGGTCGCGGCTCCGCTCGGCCAGCGCGTCGGTGATCGCGTCGAGCCTGTCGGGCAGGATGCCCATGTCGGTGACCGCGCAACCCAGCCGCTCCCCGAGGCCCGCGATGACGTAGCGGTTGGAGTCGTAGATGCCGCCTTCGCCGAGCGCCGCGCCCGGCTCGTAGACCTCGTCGCCGGTGGAGAAGATCGCCACCCTGAGCCGCCGGAAAACCGTGAGCTCGGTGCGCCCGATGGAGGCGGCGAGGCCCACGTCCTGCGGCCTGAGCGCCCGGCCGGCAGTGAGGATGGTCGTGCCGGGTGCAATGTCCTCGCCTGCGCGCCTGCGGTTGGCGCCGCGCTTGATCCCTGGCGGCACGATGACCGCATCGCCGTCCTCGCGGCAGTCCTCCTGCATCAGCACGGTGTCGGGGCCGAGCGGCATCGGGGCGCCGGTGAAGACCCGGATCGCCTCGCCCCTCTCGGCGGGCCGCCCGAGGGGGTGCCCGGCCGCAGCCCGCCCCGTGCAGGGGAGGCGCGTGTCGTCTGCGGCATCGAGGTCGTCGAAGAACACCGCGTAGCCGTCGACCGCGGCGTTGTCGTGCGGCGGCACCGCGCGTTCCGAGACCACGGTCTCCGCCAGGATGCGCCCGTTCGCCGCCTTCAGGCCCGCGGTCTCGGTCTCGGCGATGGGATGGACGACGCTCTCGAGCTGTGCGAGGGCTTCCGCCGCCGGGGTCAGCGCGCCGCCGAAGGCGAAGCAGTCGTCGCTAAGCTGTGCCATGGGCCAACACCGCTTCGTTGCTTCCGGCGACGGCGCAATGCGCCACCACGAACGCGGCGATCGCCGCCACGTCGTCGACATTGAACACCGGGACCGCGCGCCCAAGCGAGGCCGCCGCCGGCACCGGCCGGTCGCTGGCGATGGCGACCACGGTGGGGTCCGCGGCGGCAAGGAGCGGCGCATCGTCCGCGCCGCGGCGCACCTCGATCTTGTCGTGCCCGCCCCGCTTGTAGCCCTCGATCAGCACGAGGTCGGCCGGCTCCATTTGCTCGAGCAGCCGGTCCAGCGGCGGCTCGCCCTCGTCGCCGGTTTCGCGGAGATGGGCGAAGCGGTCGGGCGCCGCCAGCACGATGTCGCGGGCACCGGCGGCGCGCCACGCCTGCGCCGGGTGCCCCTCCGGCAGCAGATCGAAGCCGTGGTGGGCATGCTTCACGGTGGCCACGCGCAGGCCCCGCTCCCGCAACTGCGGCAGCAGCCGGCACACCAGCGTGGTCTTGCCGCTGTCGCTCAACCCCGTGACCCCGAAGCGCTGCACCTAGTCCTCCCGCTTCGCGCCTGATTCCCGCAGGCCGCGCACGCTTGCCCGAACATAGCCGATCGCGCTGGCCCAGGTCAGCACCACTGCGAGCCATAAAAGCCCTTCACCGGCACTGGCGAGGCCTGCGCCTGTGGCCTCGGTGAGCCAGGGCGCGACGGCCGGGGCCAGCAGCAGAAGGGCGATGGCGACCATCTGCGCGGCGGTCTTCCACTTGGCGAGCGGCTGAACCGGGAGCGCCACCTTGCCGGCGAGCGCCTCCCTGAGGCCCGAGATCAGGAACTCGCGCAAGAGGATCGCCACCACGGCGATCACCGCTGCGCGTCCGTCGGTGGCCAGCATGACGAGCGCCGCCGCCACCAGGAGCTTGTCGGCGATGGGATCGAGGATGCGGCCCAGCAGCGAATGCTGATCGAGCCGCCGCGCCAGCCAGCCGTCGAAAAAATCGCTGAGCGCCGCCGCGGCGAACACCGCGAAGCCGAGCCAGAGCCCGCCCGCGCCGCCAACAAAGAACGATCCGACGAGCAAGGGAACCATGACGATGCGCAGCCCGGTGACCGCATTGGGCCAGCTCGCCACGCGCAGGGACTCGGCCTCCGACACGGGTTCCGGAGCCCCGGCGCCCTCAGCGATCGGCACGGAAATGGTCATGGATCGCGCGCGCGACCGCGCTCGATATGCCGTCGACGGTCTCGAGATCGGCGAGGCCCGCCTGGCTCACCCCCCGCGCCGAGCCGAAGCGGTGGAGCAGCGCCTTCTTGCGGCGGGGGCCGACACCCGGAATCTCGTCGAGCGCCGAGCGGGCCCGCGCCTTGGCGCGCTTGGCCCGATGAGTGCCGATAGCGAAGCGATGCGCCTCGTCCCGTAGGCGCTGCAGGAAGTAGAGCAGCGGGTCGCGCGCGCCGAGCGAGATCGGCGGCCGGTCGGGCAGGAAAATGCGCTCGCGGCCGGCGTTGCGCTCGGGCCCCTTGGCGATCGCCGCGACCGCAAGGTCGGCGATACCGAGATCGTCGAACACGCGCCGCGCCTCGCCGAGCTGGCCGGCGCCGCCGTCGATCAGCACCAGGTCCGGCCACGATTCACCGGCACGGCCGGGATCCTCCTTGATCAGGCGGGAGAAGCGGCGGGTCAGCACCTCGCGCATCATGGCGTAGTCGTCGCCGGGTGCGGCCGGGTCCGGCGCCGCCGTCGCGCGAATCGTGAATTTGCGGTAGCCGTTCTTGATGAAACCCTCCGGCCCCGCGACGATCAGGCTGCCGACCGCATCGGTGCCCGATATGTGGCTGTTGTCGTAGACCTCGATCCGGTCGGGGGCGCTCTCCAGCCCCAATTCCTGAGCCAGGGTCTCCAGCAGGCGCCGCTGCGCCGTGCTCTCGCCGAGCCTGCGGGCGAGCGCCTCCCGCGCGTTGCGCTCGGCATCCTCGATCAGCTTGCGCTTCTCGCCCCGCAGCGGGCGATGCAGCTTGACCCGTCGCTCCGCCTTGAGCGTGAGCGCCTCGGCGAGCAGCGGAGCCTCCGCCAGCGGCCGGTTCACCAGGACCAGCGGCGGCGCCTCCCGCGCGCTGTAGAACTGCCCGATGAAGGCGCGGAGGATTGCCTCCGCCGGCTCGTCCGCCGCGTGGCGCGGGAAGAACGCCCGGTTGCCGTAGTTCTGCCCGGAGCGGAAGAAGAAGACCTGTACGCAGGCCTGCCCCGCTTCCTCATGGATGGCGACGACATCGGCATCGCCCATGGAGGGCAGGTTGATGCCCTGGCGCATCTGGATGTGGGCGAGCGCCTTGATGCGGTCGCGGTAGGCCGCCGCGGTCTCGAATTCGAGCGCATCGCTGGCCGCGGTCATCCGCTGGGTGAGCCGGTGCTGAACCTCCCGGCTGCGCCCGGCGAGGAAGGCCCGCGCCTCCTCCACCAGCCCGTCGTAGTCGGTCTTGCTGATGCGGCCAACGCAGGGCGCGGTGCAGCGCTTGATCTGATACTGCAGGCAGGGCCGGGTGCGGCTTTCCAGCACGGAATCGGAGCACGAGCGCAGCGGAAACGCGCGCTGGAGCGCGTTGATCGTGAGGTCCACCGCGCCGGCCGAGGCGAAGGGGCCGAAATAGTCCCCCTGCCCGCTCTTGGCGCCGCGATACTTCGTGATCTGCGGCCAGACATGGCCCCGGCGGAGCAGGATGTAGGGGAAGGATTTGTCGTCCCGGAGCAGGATGTTGTAGTGCGGCTTGAGCCGCTTGATCAGGTTGCTCTCGAGCAGCAGCGCCTCGACCTCGCCCTCGGTCGTGATCACCTCGACCGATGCCGTCGCCGCGATCATGCGCTGCAGGCGGACGGAGAGCGTGCGGACGTTGACGTAGGTGGCGACGCGCTTCTTCAGGCTCTTGGCCTTGCCGACGTAGAGCGGCTTCTCGTGCCGGTCGCGCATGCAGTAGACGCCGGCGCCCGCCGGCATCGTCCCCAGCGCCGCGCGCAGCGCCGCGACGCCGCGCTCAAGCGAGACGCCGGTGTCGGCGAGCGCCGCCGCATCGTCCGTGACGGACGTGGTCGGCCGCTCAATCTGCACGTCCACCATCGCGTCATCCGCCTGATGCGCCGCTAGGCCCGAGAGATAGTCCCTGCCCCACGGCCCGTCAACGCGCGGACCGTCGACGGCACGGCATCACGCTAATTCATCAGCATATCGTGCTGATCGGCGCGCAACCGAAGCGCCGAACAGCGCCTGGCCTCGCCAAGCAGTTACCAGCCGGTGAGGGCGCATCGATTCACCGAGCGCCCTCACCCTGATTCCGGCCGGGGTCTGGCCCCGCCGGCCAACTCCCTACTGTATCGGGGTCCAGGTGCCGTCGTCTCCGACGCCGTTGAGGGAGTAGACACCGGCCACGTCGCCGCTCTCGTCGAACTCGATGGCGCCGGAGGCGCCCTCGTAGTTGATGTCCTCGCCGGCCGCGATGGCTTCCTTGGCCTTGGCCCACTCGCCGGGGCGAATGACCGTGCCGGGGGCGTTAGCGACCTCGCGAAGCGCCGCCGAGATCATGCCGCGATCGGCCGAACCCGCCTTCTCGATCGCGAGCGCGGCGAGGAAGGCGATATCGTAGCCGTGGGCGACGAAGGGGGCGCCCGCGTTTTCGAAGGCGGCGGCGAAGGCCATGTACGACGCGTTCTCGGTGTCGGACGCGGGCTGCGAGAGCATGATGTTGCCGCGCAGGTTTTCGGCGCCAATCTGCTCGATGACGGAGTTATCCATCATGCCGTCCGCCCCGAGGAACTTGCCGAAGAGCGCGTTCTCCAGGCTGTTGCGCAGGATGGTGATGCCGCTCCCGCCGAAGTAGGCGAAGAGGGCCAGTCCTTCCGCCTCGCCGGCCGCAAGGGTCGCGAGTTCGGCGCGGTACGATGCCTTGTTCGGCTCGTGTGCCTCGTTGCCGGTGATCGTGCCGCCGAGCTCCGTGAAGGCAGCCGCAAACACGCCGGCAAGGCCGGAGTTGTAATCGTCGTTGGAGTAAGTGACCGCGAGCTTGCGGTAGCCGTTCTCCCAAGCGAGCTCGGCGAGGGACCGTCCCTGGTAGGCGTCGGAGGGCGCGACCCGGAACACGAGGTCGTTGTCGTCGAGGTCCGAGATCGAGGGCGCAGTCGCGGTGTCGGAAATCATCACCACGCCGGCCGGGATGGTGACGGACTGGGCCATGCCATTGGTGGCGCCCGAACAGTTGGGGCCGATGACCGCCACCGCCTGCTCGACGTTGACGAGCTTCGCGCCCGCATCGACCGCGGCCTTCGGGTCGCACTGCGAATCGCCCTGCACGAGCCGGTAGGTGTCCCCGCCGAGCAGGCCGCCCTGCTCGTTCACGTGGCTCGCGGCGAGGTTGCGGGCGGCGACGATGTCTACCACCAGCTCCGCGATGGGGCCGGTAACGCCCGCGGCGGAGCCCACATTGATGTCGCCAGCGCTGGCGGCGGTGCCGTTCATGGCGAGCGCGCCCGCGGCGACGGCTATCATCATTCTCTTCATGGCGGTTGCTCCCTGTCTGGGGATGAAGGAGCGGTGCGGAAGCGGCGCTCGCGGAAGATGCCGTTCGGGTAACGCTGCAGGATGAACTGCAATGCAAGGCCCACGAGAAATATCCGCAGGTAAGCCGATTTGACCGCCCACTCCGGGGGTAGTCGCGCAATTAGTATCTCGGCTGCCGACCAGATAGTCCAGATCAGGATGGCACCGAAGATCGCGCCTCGATTGTTCGCAGAGCCCCCGACGACGAGCATGACCCAGACCAGGAAGGTGGCGGAGATCGGCTCCGCCGCGTTCGGCTCGATGAACTTGATGTGGTGCGCCATCAGCGCCCCGCCGAGGCCCATGAGAGCGCCGCCGAGGACGAAGGCTTCGATGCGCAGGCGTTCGACGTTCTTTCCCGCAGCGCGCGCCGCCGCCTCGTTTTCGCGGATCGCGGCCATCACCCGCCCCCAGGGGGAGCGCCGTGCCCGTTCCAGCAGGACGTAGAGCACGGCGACCACCGCGAAGACCAGCAGCAGCATTCCGACATGGTTCCACGGCTCGGCGTATTGCTCGAAGGGCTTGGGGATGAGGGAGATTCCGCGCGGGCCGTTGGTCGCCCACACTTCGTTCTTGAGGACGAGCCGGAAGATCTCGGCGATTCCGAGGGTGGCGATCGCGAGGTAGTCGGCGCGGAGTCGAATGCAGATCCGCCCCACGCCCCAGGCGATGATCGCGCTCGCAATCATCGCGGCGACCATGCCTGCCGCCGGCGACAGGCCGAAGCCGCCCAGGTGCCGCTCGGAGCCAGCGGAGGTCACGATGGCGGTGGTGTAGGCGCCGATCGCGAAGAAGCCCGCCACCCCGGCGTTGAATAGTCCGGTGAAGCCCCACTGGATGTTCAGCCCAAGGGTGAGCACCGCGTAGATGCCGCCCATCGTGAGCAGAAACACGCCGTAGAGGAAGATGCCGTAGAGCTGTTCCATCTACGCGGCCCGTCTCTTCCGTGAGGGGTTCGCACCCTGCGCTATGAGCATCGACCCCGTCATGGTCTAGAACACCCGACCCCGGAAGAGCCCGCTCGGCCGCCAGATCAGGATCGCGACCATGATCGCGAAGGCCACGCCGGTCTTGTAGCCCGGCGGGACCAGGGCATCGGTGCCGATCCACGGGTAGGTGGAGAGCTCCTCGACGAGGCCGATCACCAGCCCCCCCGCCATCGCGCCGTAGGGCCGCCCGATTCCTCCGAGCAGGGCGGCGGCGAAGATCGGCAGCAGCAGCTTGAAGCCCAGCTGCGATTCGACGTGGGTGTCGTAGGCGAGGAAGACCCCGGCCGCGGCCGCAAGCCCTGCGCCGACGATCCAGGTGGTGAGGATCACCCGCTCGGTGTCGATACCGGTGAGCCGGGCGAGGTCGGGCGAGTCGGCCATCGCGCGCATCGCCTTGCCGGCCCGGGTGCGGGTGAGCAGCAGGTGCACCGCCAGCATCAGGACCAGAGCGGCGCCGACGATGGTGACATGCTTGGGGAAAACGCGCAGCGCGTCGAAGAATATCCAGGGAAGCTGGATGCCCGGACCGAAGGATTGGAGCTTCGCGCCCCAGATGAGCTGCACCAGGGAGCGCACCATCAGCATCAGCCCGAAGGAGGAAATCACGAGGATGATGGTCGAGCCGTGACGGAGAGGCCGGAAGAAGAGCCGGTCCAGGCCGAGCACCGCGAGCGCGGTAAACGCCATCGCCAGGGGAAGGACGGCGAAGGGGTGCCAGCCGGTGAAGGAGGCGAGCGAGAGGGCGATGAAGGCGCCGAGCGTCATCGTCTCCCCGTGCGCGAAGTTCGCAAAGCGCAGGATCCCGAAAGTGAGGGTCACGCCGATCGCGCCGAGCGCGTAGATGCTGCCGAGCACCAGGCCCGGAATCAGGTAGAAGTTGAGGAACTCGATCACGGCGCGCCCGCCCCCGGCGCGGACCCGCCTTCGCCCACGTCCGAGTCGTCTCCGCGCCCGCCCAGGAACATCGCACCCACCGCGGGGTCTGCAAGAAGCGCCTCGCCGGTGCCGTCCAGGCGGTTGCGTCCGTCGACGAGGACGTAGCCGCGATCGGCGATGCCGAGGGCCTGGCGCGCGTTCTGCTCCACCATGAGGACGGGGACACCGCGCGCGTTGATCTCCCGCACCACGCGGAAGATGTCGCCGCGGAAGCGCGGCGAGAGCCCTGCGGTCGGCTCGTCGAGGAGGAGGACGACCGGCTCCACCATCAGCGCCTTGGCGATCGCCACCATCTGGCGCTGGCCGCCCGAGAGGTACCCGGCAGGTGCGCGCCGGCGCTCCGCGAGGGGAGGAAAGAGCTCGTACATCTCCTGCATGCGGGGGCGGAAGTCGTCGCGGCGGATGTAGGCCCCCATCTCCAGGTTCTCGTTCACGGTGAGGTTGGGGAACACGTTGGCGGTCTGGGGGACGTAGCACACGCCCTGGCGCACCACCCGATCGGGGGCGGTACCGGTGATGTCCCGGCCCTGGAGGCTCACCCGCCCGCCTGCGAGCTCGAGGCGGCCGAGAACCGCGTTCATCACCGTGGACTTGCCCGCCCCGTTGGGGCCGACGAGCACGACGATCTCGCCCGCACCGACGCTGACCGAAACGTCGTGAATGATCTCGGCCCCGCCGTAGCCCCCGGTCACGCGCTCGAGCGCGAGGACCGGCGTTTCGGCCCCTTCTTGCGGCGTTCTGGCGCCTGCGTCGCTCACGGAGCGTCCCCTCCCCCATCCGCTCCCGCCGCGGGTTCGGGGCCGGCATGACCCTCGTCCTCATCTCCGCCGAGGTAGGCGTCGAGCACCCGCGGGTCCCGGCGCACCTGCTCCATGGGGCCGTCGGTGAGAACCGCGCCCTGCGAGAGCACGATGACCCGCTCGCAGAGCGAGGCGATGAAGTCCATGTCGTGCTCGATGATGACGAAGGTGTAGCCACGCTCTCGGTTGAGCTCCAGGATCATGTCCCGCAGGCGGACGAGCAGGGTCGGGTTGACCCCCGCCCCCGGTTCGTCGAGGAGCACGAGACGGGGCGAGGTCATCATCGCCCGGCCGAGCTCGAGCAACTTCTTCTGGCCGCCCGAGAGGTTCATCGCCAGTTCGTCGCGCAGATCCCACAGGGTGAGAAATTGCAGCGCGTCCTCAGCCCTCTCGCGCACCTCGCGTTCGCGCCGCGCGACCGCGCCGGGCGCGAGCCACACGGGCCACAGGCGCTCGCCCGGCTGGGCGGCAGGCACCGCCATCAGGTTCTCAAGCACCGTGAGGCGGCCGAACTCGTGCGGAATCTGGAAGGTGCGCACGATGCCCCGGTGGAAGAGCCGGTGAGTCGGGAGCCCGGTGATGTTTGCGCCGTCGAAGAGGATCCGGCCCGCGCTGGGGGGCAGCGCCCCTGCCACCATGCTGAAGATGGTGGTCTTGCCCGCGCCGTTTGGCCCGATCATCCCGGTAATGCGGCCTGCCTCGATCGTGAAGGAGCAGCGGTCCACCGCGGTCAGGCCGCCGAAGCGGCGTGTCAGATCCTCGACTGCGAGAATGGGCGCCGGCGAGCGGCCGGGCTCGGGCTGCGGGGCGGTGTTCATGACGAGGCCAATGGTAGCCTGCCTGCGTCGATGGGCGCGCGAGGAAAAATCGCGGAAATGATAACGCCTGGGTACCCTCGCGGGGCTAAGATGGTCAGGTAGAGCCGGTGCGGCGCGCGGCGAGGGGAGTTGCGTTGAACGACGAGTCGAGCCCGGATGCGGTCCAGGAGTCCGGAGCGCAAGGTGGGGCGACACCGGACTGCCCTTCGGGTGGAGCGGCACGGGCCGAGCTGCTCCTGCCGAGCCGCGACCTGCACGCGGACCTCGCCTTCTTTCGCGAACGGCTGGGCTTCCGTCTCGATTCCGTCTTTCCCGCCGACGACCCCGCGCAGGCGGTGCTCTCTGGCCACGGTGTGCGCATCCGGCTCGAACGCGGCGGCGCCGAGGCCCCCGGCGCGATCCGGCTGCACTGCAAGGACCCGGGCGCATTCGGAAATGGTGAGCGCGAGCTCCACGCCCCCAACGGCACCCGCATCGAGCTCCGGGACCTTCAACCCCGCCTGCGGCGCCCGCCCACCCGCCACGCGCTGGTGGTCCAGCGCCAGGGCGCGAAGGGCGGCGCGTGGGTGGTCGGCCGCGCCGGCATGCATTACCGGGACCTCATTCCGGGGCGCCTCGGCGGGGCTATCATTGCCTCGCACATCCGCATCCCGGAGGCGGGACCGGTGCCCGACGACGTGCACTACCACATCGCGGCATTCCAGCTCATCTACTGCTACCGGGGCTGGGTGGACCTCGTGTACGAGGACCAGGGTCCGCCCTTCCGCCTCGAAGCCGGGGACTGCCTCATTCAGCCCCCGCAGATCCGCCACCGGGTGCTCGAGTCCTCCGCCGGCCTGGAAGTGATCGAGATCGCGGTGCCGGCGGAGCACCTCACCGCGCTCGATCACGCGCTGGAGCTCCCCACCGGCCAGGTGCGTCCGGATCGTGACTTCGGCGGCCAGCGCTTCTGCCGCCACATGGCGCGCGACGCGGTCTGGAACCCGGCCCGCATTCCCGGGTTTTCCGCCTGCGACACCGGAATCGCCGTCGCCACCGGCGGGGTGGCGAGCGCGCAGGTCGCGAGACGTTCCGACGGCGGCAGTGGCGTCGCCGAAACCAGCCATGACGCGGACATCCTCTTCACCTTCGTCCTGGAAGGCGGAATGACATTGCGCGCACCCGAGCGCGAGACCTGCGCGCTTCGGGCCGGAGACGCCTTCGTGTTGCCGCCGGGCCTTCGCAGCGCCTACGAGCGCTGCACGGACGACCTCGAGCTGCTGGAAGTGTCCCTGCCGGGCGCCTTCGTCACGACCATTCACCAAGACCCCTGACGGGAACTCTCGGCGCCAACGACCACGACGACCTGCCCGGCCGCGCCGCCCGCCGACCCTGACTGCGGGAGCAGCCGGGCTAGATACGGAGCCGCTCTCGCGAGATGGCGATGAGGCGCGCGATGCCGTGCGGCTCGAGAATCAGGATCGCGATGATGATGCCGCCGAAGATGATGACCTCGATATGCTTGGCGAGGTCGACGGCGAGGTCGATGCCCAGGATCGGGTTCAGGTTGGTCAGGAAGATCGGCAGGATGGTGATGAAGGCGGCACCGATGATGGAGCCCGTGATCGACCCGAGGCCGCCCACGATGATCATGAAGAGCACCAGGAAGGAGACGTTGACGTCGAAGGCGATGGTCTCGGCGCTGCCCAGATAGAGAAAGACGAAGAGCGCGCCTGCAACGCCGCAGAGATAGGAGCTCACGCCGAAGGCGAGCAGCTTGGTGCGGAGCAGCGGGATGCCCACGATCTCGGCCGCCACGTCCATGTCGCGCACGGCCATCCAGGCGCGGCCGAAGCGGCTCCGCATCAGATTCCAGGAAAAGAAGACGAAGACCGCCAACAAGACGAGCGCCACCAGATAGCGCACCTCTGCGGTGGCCTGGGGCCCGGTGATCATGACGCCCGCGAATTCGCGCGGCGGCGCCGTGATCGTGCCCGACGGGTTGTCGTTATAGAACCAGGGCACCCGGTTGAAGAGCCAGATCAGGAAGAACTGCGCGGCCAGCGTCGCCACCGCCAGGTAGAAGCCCTTGATGCGCAGGCTCGGCAGCCCGAACAGGATGCCGACGCCGGCAGCGAAGAAGCCCGAGATGAAGAAGATGGCGATGATGTCCATCCCTGGCCACGCGGTCGTCATCTTGAAGGCGGCGTAGGCACCGACCGCCATGAAGCCGCCGGTGCCGAGCGAGAGCTGGCCGGCGAAGCCGGTGAGCAGGTTGAGCCCGAGCGCCGCGAGCGCGAAGATCAGGAAGGGGATCAGGATCGCCTGCAGCCAGTACTCGTTCGCGAGCGCCGGCACGGCGAAGAGGGCGAGCAACGAGATCACGGTCACGAAGACCGTGTTGATCGAGCGCGAGCGGGTCGCGAAGAAGGCGGCGTAGAGGTCGTTGAAATAGGTGAGCACGGTCACACCCGCTCGATGATCTTTTCGCCGAACAGGCCCTGGGGCCGGAACATGAGAACCAGCATCGCCAGCATGTAGGCGAACCAGTTCTCGATCGCACCGCCGATCACCGGGCCCCAGTAGATCTCGGCGATCTTCTCACCGAGGCCGATGATGAGCCCGCCGACGATCGCGCCGGGAACCGAGGTGAGCCCGCCCAGGATGAGCACGGGCAGCGCCTTCAGCGCGATCAGCGACAGGCTGAACTGCACGCCGCTCTTCGCCCCCCACATGATGCCGGCGACGATGGCGACGATGCCCGCCACCGACCACACGATGATCCAGATGGTCCTGAGCGAGATGCCGAGCGAGAGCGCCGCCTGCGGATCGTCGGCCACCGCCCTGAGTGCGCGCCCCATCGGCGTGTACTGGAAGATCAGCGCCAGCACCCCCACCAGCACCGCCGCCACCAGGGCGGCAATGAGATCGAACTCGTTGAGCAGCATGCCGCCAACGTCGACCGGAGAGGACGGGATGCCGAGGTCGAGCGCCTTCACATTCGAGCCCCAGAGCCACTCACCGGCGCCTTCGAGCAGGAAGCTCAGCCCGATGGTCGCCATGAAGAGCGTGATCGGCGGCTGATTGATCAGCGGGCGCAGCATCCCGCGCTCGATCACGAACGCGAGCCCGACCATGACGATGGCCGTGACCGGCAACGCGCCCCAGACCGGCACGCCGAACTCCATCACCCCCACCAGCGTCAGCGCGGCGAAGAGAACCATCGCGCCCTGGGCGAAGTTGAATACCTGGGACGCCTTGAAGATGAGCACGAAGCCGAGCGCCACCAGCGAGTACATCACGCCGGTGAGCAGGCCGGAGACCGCGACCTCGGCCAGGAATATCGGGAACTCGATCATGTCGAGGAAGGGCGCGACGAAGAAGTCCCAGAGGAACTGCATCACGCGTCATCCTCGGTGGGGACGCCCAGATAGGCGTCGATCACGGTCTGGTCGTTGCGCACCTCCTCGGGCGTGCCATCGGCGATCTTGCGGCCGTAGTCGAGCACCACGATGTGGTCGGAGAGCTCCATGACCACGCCCATGTCGTGCTCGATCAGCGCCATCGTCGTGCCGAAGCGCGCCTTGGTCTCGAGAATGAAGCGGCTCATCTCCGCCTTTTCGTTCCGGTTCATCCCGGCCATGGGCTCGTCGAGCAGGAGCAGATCGGGCTCGGCCGCGAGCGCGCGGGCGAGCTCCACCC
>Ga0209022_1001181_pt1 | contig 28306 bp, 23 predicted proteins | sample PinacodermPK_FD_187300 | JGI IMG/M metagenome (GOLD analysis project Ga0209022, IMG submission 187300) | Host-associated microbial community of the marine sponge Aplysina aerophoba from Gulf of Piran - sponge pinacoderm, lysed by proteinase... | ecosystem: Host-associated > Porifera > Sponge >...
TAAAGATAGGCTAACCAAGTTGATCACCTGACTCATTTGGCCACAATCACACTGTAAGTTCTGCAAGGCCGTCAGATTGTTCTTGAGAATATCGAATATCGTCTTGGCACTCGTCCAAGCTCCCTAGCAGCCATTGGACTTCCAGATATGTCCGAGTCATCTTTTCCAAACTACGCGAACTGCCTATCTTATTCTGATACACAAAGATATAGAGCTTCAGGATCGCCACAGGATTGAACGGTGGTTGAGCTGATCACGAATATTCCTCGGTTTGTTCAAACCCCAACGCGTTCAAATTCAGTGTATTGATATACTTATGCATCGCTCGGACGGGATTTTTCTGATCAACTTAAACATAAAATCAGAGCGGTTGCAACTTAACTGATCCGTGGTGCAGGACTTTTTGATATGGTTGGTGTGGCCTTGATCAACCTCAATTGAAAAATTTGATTATGTTCAGCATTGAATCACAACTGGCTCGTAAAAGCAAGAGGTTAAAAGCCAATTATTAATAATTAATTTAGGTTGAATGGAACAGGGATGGAAGTTCGATAATAATAAATTGAAGAGGTTAGATTCAGGGTCTCAAAAGCGGAAAACCATTATTCAATTTAGAGGCAAATTAAATAATTGCACAATCTCTCAAAACATAATGCACCATTAGTTTGAATTTTCTCTTGCAAAGCCACTTCGTGTCCATTATATGCTATCAAGAACCAACCATAGGAGACCCCATGCAGAAATTTGATGACATACTTAAACAACATATTCAGGAGCACCTCGCTCCCGCAAGGATTGTTGATGTGAAATCAGAGGAGGCTGAGGATTATTACGGGGATCCAATCCTGCGCATCAGGGTTGTTTATGAGGCCGAAAATAATCGGTTGGATCCAGAGAAAGTCGTGAGTTTAGCTCGGCACCTGTATGAACCACTCAAAGCATATCCACCGGACTGTTATCCTGTTATTTCATATATGATCCCAGAGGAAGTTGAATATGCAACCGAGTGACCTCATTTTTGTTTCCCGGAGTCTGTTAGAGCTAAGGCGTAAGGGCAAGCCGCGACAAGCAGATCTCAATAGGGCTTTGAGCACGGCCTACTTTGCGATGTTCCACGCACTCTGTAGGAATTGTGCTGATTGCCTTGTCGGCAAGAACAAATTGTCAAGAAGCGAGTTGGCTTGGATACAAGCATATCGGGCTGTTGAGCATGGCTTTGCTAGGAACCAATGCAGGAATCGGACAACCATGGAAAAATTTCCTGAAGAAATAAGGGATTTTGCCAGCAATTTTGTGGATCTTCAGGAAAAACGCCACTTGGCTGACTATGATCCTAGTTACAGGTTCACCCGTCATGAGGTATTAACTTGGATTGAAGGTGCTGAAACTACGATCAAGAAACTACAAACATCACAAATCGAAGATAGAAAAGCCTTTGCTGTCTGGACTGCTATGTAAAAGCGGCCTTAATAAAGCCCAGATTTTATATGCCTCCCCTTTTCTGGACTTCACACCCTCAAATATTCCTATAAGTGCCGCCACAACTGGCTCAACTCCAATTTTTGATCACCTATAAATGTGATTTTGTTCCCACGTATTTCTATCATTATACTTTTTTCCATCTCACTATATTAATTTCCATTTGCAATTCCAGATAAATGCAAGTTCCCATAATTGTTACGCTTGACGGTCACATTGATTGGGGCTTAAATCTACTCATTATGGGGATGTAAAGAAAATTATATCTTCATTATTTTTGTGAAATTCCGATTAATATTCGTTTTTTATTGTAAAATTTCTATTCACGATGTGGTTCAGGAATTGAGCGACGAACAAGGTTTTTTGGAGAGGGTGGGAAATTATCCAGTTTTTGTATACGAGCTGAACCAAGTGTGGTCTTGCCATGATCGATAGAGAGAAAACAAAGGATATTGGCGAAGACGATTCATCCTTCAAGGAATGTTCTAAAGTCATCGTAATTTTTGGGTGGGAATCTGGAGAGGATAAGGATGGTTGTTTTGCGAATTACTTTCCATCTTGTTGTACGTGTCAAAGGAAGATTGCTTTGGAACCGAATTGGACATGGATGGTTTCGATGTTATAGACCATGTCTTTTATCCTAATAGGAAAACTGATAAGGGTCATATGGATTTCTTAATTCAAAATGCGGTTAAAGTTAAATCCAAAGATAAATTATGAAGGACAAAATCTCAAAACACAAGATTGAAGGCGGTCTATAGCTTGTTGTGGAGGTTTTATGGAATACGGGAGTGAGTGAAGGTAAGGTTAAATATCACCTCCTCCCTGGGGTTGAAAAAATCAATTTTCTCTAATACATCCAATAATGTCTTACCGAATTTATCTTTATTGAATTGCATGAAATGGAGAGGTGGCCGAGTGGTCGAAGGCGCACGCCTGGAACGCGTGTAGGCGGGAAACCGTCTCCAGGGTTCGAATCCCTGTCTCTCCGCCACCTTTAAACTCGTACGACCTTCCTCAATTCAAACTATCGTAATAGGTTAGATTGAGTGTAAACTCTTTCTAATTAAACACTCCACTAAGAAAGGCTTGAAAGAAGTTACTGTCAATTAATGGGCTGTTTGGTTTTCCTGAGATAAGGTAAAACTGTTTCAAAGCCGCCAAACCGCTCTTTTGCTTCCTCATTGGAAACTGCGGGTGTAATGATAACATCATCACCTTGATTCCAATTAGCAGGTGTTGCAACCTGATGATTAAGGGTCAACTGAATTGAGTCAATTACTCGTAGTATTTCATCAAAGTTTCGACCCGTGGTCATTGGATATGTTAACGATAATTTGATTTTTTTATCTGGTCCAATGACAAATACTGAACGAACAGTTGCATTATCAGCGGGGGTTCTTCCCTGAGAGCTATCTCCCTCAGAAGCTGGAAGCATACCATACATCTTGGCAACTTTAAGTTCACTGTCTCCAATCATTGGATAAAAAACTTTATTGCCTGAAACGGTTTCAATGTCCGATTTCCATCGCTTATGATCCTCTACAGGATCAACAGAAATACCAATTATTTTGGTATTACGCTTTGTAAACTCATCCTGCATGCCTGCCATGACGCCTAACTCTGTTGTGCAAACAGGAGTGAAGTCCTTTGGATGAGAAAACAAAATTGCGAAACCATCGCCAATCCACTCATGGAAACGGATCTGACCTTCAGTGGTCTCAATTGTAAAATCAGGGGCGGTGTCATTAATTCTCAAACTCATGGTTTTTTCCTTAAGTTTATGTTTACAAGGTTTATTTACTGAACAACATCTCGTTGGTTGATTATATAAGATGTAGGCATTGATTAGCAATAATGAAGTATTTAAGCGACTTTATGTGTATCAGCTTAAGTAAATTCAAAATACTCATTCAGAAAACATTAAACGATTGCCATGAGCCAAAACAAGCCTGAATAGAGCCTTACTCCTTTGACGAGTGCATTCTCAACTCATTTTCATGATAGCAACAATCAGGACGATAAGTCAGCGACAATCATGTTAACAGGATGATTCCTAAAGGGTAGACGATTCCCCTACCCCTCACGAGGTCCCCATGACCAAGGCAATATAAACTTAAAGGTAAAGATCGGCAAATGAAGAGTAAGGTAAAGACATCCCATAAACTCGGTTGCCTCTTCACGGACAAATTATCCAAACCGATAAACGATATGCCTGCTAATGCTTTGAGGGCTGAATTAATTCAATGTCATAAGCAATTGATTTTTGGTATTTCAGGAAGATCAAGAAACCAACAGAATTATTGTTGGAAATGGTCACTCAAGAAAATATCTTTCTTCCATCCAAAGAAATTTGATTTTGTAAACTTCAGTCGCAATCCGAAAATAAATCAATCAAGAAAGAGATTGACCCTTCTGTTGTTACGGCCTTTATTTTCTACTTTTCCTAGTCGAACAGCTCCAATCTCACCTGTAGATGCCACATGAGTCCCACCACAGGGCTGTAAATCAACCGTTCGGTCAGAATTATGAATGCGAATAAGTCTGACCTTTCCAGAATCCATCGGTGGCATCACTGACATTGTTTTGACTAAGTTCATGTTCCGCTTGAGCTCCTCTGAACTGATCCATTCGTCACTAACTTGGTAGTTTTGATTGATGATGGCATTAAGTTGATCTTGTATCTGGGCTTTATTGTCAAGGGGTTCCGGCATGGCAAAATCCAAACGACCCTTTTCCTCTGACATTGAACCTCCAGTGACGGGGAGAGGAATAACTACAGATAGTAGATGAAGAGCTGTGTGTATCTTCATGAGCTTGTATCGTCTATCCCAATTAATTTCTTGGGTCACATGTTCTCCAACACAACCTTTGTCAATTTCAACAATTATTTCTATCCCCTCCTTGCCAAGTTTGCGGACATCTTTGACTTCTTTTGCTTGTCCTTTAATCGTTATCTGGCCTAAATCGTTGGGCTGTCCACCACTTGTTGCATAGAATAATGTTTGATCCAATACGACGCCCCCATTGGGGCCAATATCAATAATCTTGGCCGATGACGATTTTTGGTACGCCTCGGTTAGAAAAATTTTATTTGTCTCCATTGCACTAAATTTCTAACTGTTCATTTCTATTTTGATAGTTTCATTTCTTAACCAAATATCACGCTGTGAAAACGGTATTTCTATTCCTTCGTTTTCAAACCTAGCTTGGATTTGTTCGTTAATTTCTGAGCGTGCACTAATCATGTAATTTACGTCAATGAGAATCGCTCTTATTTCAAACTCTAATGCATCGGCTCCGAATCTCATAAACGCAACACTAGGACCTGGTTCTTCTGCGACATGCGGATGATTAGTGGCAATTTCCAAGAGAATAGATTTCACTTTTTCGACTGATGTTCCATAGGCAACCCCAACATCTACAACCACCCGACCCAATCGACTTCCCAAAGTCCAGTTCTTGACCGCATTAGCCATCAAATCCTTATTTGGAACAACAACTTCAGACCGATCAAATGTCTCAATTGTTGTTGACCGAACTGAAATCTTCTTAACGATTCCAGAAGTAGTACCTACTTCAATCCAATCGCCCTCATTTATGGGACGTTCAAATAATAAAATAATTCCTGCAATAAAATTGGATACCACCTCCTGAAGGCCGAAGCCAATGCCGACCGAAAGGGCACTAATTAATAGGGCCAAATTGGTGAGATCAATTCCCGCGAGCCCAATGGCAACAATGACAGTAATTGTTAAACCAACATAACTAACGACTTTGAGAAATGCATTTTTAACCTCATTGGCAACGTGGGTGTACTCTAAAACTGAATTAGATAGGACAAAACGAGAAACACGAGTCAGCAGATATCCTCCAATGAGTACACTCAAAAAAACCAAAACGGTCGTCAATGAAATGACCTGTCCACCGATAGTATCTCCCTCTAATAAATAATTCCAAACCGCTAATATATCGGCTTGAGTCGCCCCCCACGACATTGCTAGTAAGATACCAAATACGAAAGTTAAGACGACCCCGACAATAGCAGTCATTGGCTGGGTTAGGTTATTAAGGTTCTCATATTGAAGAACTTGGCAAAACGTTTTGAAACTCGTCGTGAATAAATCTAAAGCCAGCCAATACCCAATAAATACAGCAAAAGTATAAGCCGTAGAAAATAAGATATATTGAGCAAGTTGTGTGTAGCCTATCGCTCCAAGGATAATCCCAGCAATCGAAACGACGACAGCAAAGTATGACAAATATTTTGTTGTATAATCCCAAAGTGATTGATTTTGGGGTTGGTATTCTCTGATAAAGTTACGTGATACAAGAAATAGGAGAGTTCCTAGGATAATAATGAGAGTAAATAACAATACCGATTCAATTTCGGGTGTAATACCAAAATTATGGATAACTACATCCACCAATAGACTAAAGCCAAGCACCAGTCCAATACTTTGAGTCAGCTTTCTGGTCGAATTTAACCACTCATGATTCTCCATTTGGGGATCGTTCTGTAGTTGGTCATACAACTCTTTGGAGAGATAGTTTACTCCGATTATCAGTGCGACCATCTTAGGTATTGTTTCAATAATCATAAGAGCCTTAAAATCAAAGAAACCTGTTGACATAAGTGTCCATACTAAAAAAGCTACTCCTAAAATTGGGAAAGCAAAACCTTGAAGAAAGGTTCTTAATCGAAGAAAAATAGGGTTAAGCTCTTGGGTCAAACTCACTTTGAAATAACTCCGGCCATAGATACCTGGTGTCCAAGCCCCGATGAAAAAGACCAATCCCAAAAGACCAAGAACAAGTGTCGTTGATAAATTATTCACAGCTTCAACACGCCTTGGATAACTTGAGATTGCATCAGCTATATCTTGGTAACCCTCAACAAAATAACTGAAAAAATAGATGAATGCTCGACCCCAGTTAGACGGATTTAACGGGGTTGGCTTAATCTCATAAAATTGGGCTTCAAGTCTCTTGTTTAAAATTGCATTAATGCGTGAAATGAGACTCGTTGTTTGAATGCTAATATCAGTATAAAGTGAGAGATTAGAGTTGGATTGTGTTAATTTTCCATTTAACTCATCAAGGAGTGCGGTAATATCAACTTTATCCTCACTTTGAGTAGTAGCTGCACCACGCAAAGCCTCCACTCGAGAGGTAAGGAGTTCAATCTCTTTGTGTGCCGAAACTGATTCCTGACTCGCTACATTATTCCATTGATGCAATTGCTTCTGCAAATCAAGAAACGCCTCGTTTGAGGCGTTACCACCTTCTATTACTCTCTCTGCTCGAGCTGAAAAAACAAGCCATGAATTCAAATCTAAAGAAACTGAACCTTGGGCAATTAAATTATTTGACCCGATGGGAACGAAGAGTAATAACGCAAGGCCTATGCGAATCAATGAAAACATCTTATCACCTGCCGAATTTATTCAAAAACTAACGGAATATCCTTTTTCCGTGAAACCATCCAAGGGGGAGCTGGCAAACCTTGGGATACTAAGAAATCAGCATTGAAGAGTTTGGACTGGTAGCGAGTACCATAATCACAAAGTATCGTAACGATTATATGACCTGGCCCCATATCCTTTGCCATCCTCATTGCACCTGCCACATTAATACCTGAACTACTTCCCAAGCATAATCCTTCATACTGCAATAAATCAAATACAACTTGTACTGCCTCGGAATCTTGGATTCGATAGGGAAAATCGACTTCCAAGCCCTGAAGGTTTTGAGTGATTCTTCCTTGCCCAATTCCCTCGGTAATGGATGAACCTTCGGCTTTCAATACACCATATTTATAATAGCTGTATAGGGCTGCACCCATTGGGTCAGCGACTCCAATTTTGATCTTGGGATTATGGCTTCGCAATCCATCAGCGACACCAGATAACGTCCCCCCAGTTCCGACAGCACAAATAAATCCATTGATTTTACCTTGGGTTTGAGACCAGATTTCTTCGGCAGTTGTTTGCCTATGGATTTGTTTATTGGCTAAGTTATCAAACTGATTAGCCCATAATGCTCCATTTGGCTCTGTTTTCGACAACCTCTCAGCCAATCGTTGCGAGTACTTAACATAGTTGTTGGGATTTTTGTAAGGGGCTGCTGGGACTTGAACCAATGTTGCTCCAGCCAAACGGAGCATATCTTTTTTCTCTTGCGTTTGCGTCTCGGGAATCACAATGACAGTTTGATAACCCATTGAAGCCCCAACAAGTGCCAAACCGATACCCGTGTTACCAGCGGTACCCTCAACAATAGTCCCTCCTGGCTTCAAGGATCCAGATGCTTTGGCATCACGGATAATCCCTAATGCAGCTCGATCTTTAACCGACTGTCCAGGGTTAAGAAACTCGGCTTTACCGAGAATTTCGCAGCCTGTTTCTTCAGAAGCTTTGTTCAATCTAATTAGGGGAGTATTTCCAATTAACGCTGAAAAATCGGAGTAAACCATATTAATATTTTACCTGAATTATCATTGTGAAAATAGTCTTAAAAAAGTTCACCTGGAACAAACACCTGCCCTTTAGCAATTAATCGTGCAGTTCGCACTAACCCGGCCGATTCAAAATTTAATTCACCATGACTGATTTCATAATCGACTAACAACTTGATTGACCCTTGTATATGCTCAATAATCAGTTCATTGCAATTTTTAGTCAATGACTTGACTAACCCTTCAGCCACTGTTCCCGGCGAAAGGGCACAGGCAGCAAGGCATTGCGAACCCGTTACAGCGAGAGTCGGATGCGTTGTCCACGGCATAAAATATCGAGCAGAAAAATGTCCATTTCCCCGTGCAGGCGAGAGAAGTCCAATTTTTGGAATGACTTGATCTTGACAATCTCCCAACCCCATCATTTTCCCGGCTAACAAACGAATACTTTCGAGTTGATTAAATAGTTCGCGTGACTCATTGAGTTCTGAGCGTGACTCATATCCTGTAATCCCAAAATCCTTTGCCCGAGCAATCATCATTGGCATGGCGACATCGATACATGATACTTCAACACCCGCTATCAAATCGATTTTATTTCCAGTTGGAAACATTTTTCCTGTTTTTGACCCGACAACATTGAGAAATCTAAGACGAATCGGCGCTGCCGACCCTGGTACTCCATCAACGACGGCTGAACCTTGATAGTTGACATAGCCGCCTTGAGTTTCGACAACGGATTCGACAATAGCACCAGTGTTTACTGCACAAATTCGAATGGTAGTGTGATCACCTGCAATTTGAACCAAACCTAACTCAATTGCTGCGGGCCCAACTCCGACAAGAATATTTCCGCAAGTTGGACCATAGTCAACTTGGCGTTTATCAACACTCACTTGAGCAAAAAGATAGTCAATATCCACATCATCTTGGGTTGATTGTGATAAAATGGCTACTTTAGTAGAAACAGTATTACCTCCACCTATTCCATCAATGTTTAGGTTATCTCCTGCCCCGATAACGGAAATCAATACAGAAGTGAGTTTTTCCCTATCTGTAGGTAAATCTGTTCGTAAAAAATATGGGCCCTTTGACGTTCCACCACGAAAATAATGAAATGGAATCCCTTTTTGGATCATGTGAAGGGCCATGGGAGTTTAACGAATTCTTGAAGCAACCCGGGAGGGAAGTTTCGATTCAGAAGGGAAGCAAAAAGACACATCAAGAAAACACCTAATGAAGAAAGTAAAATAGTTTTAAACCACCCAAATGTAGCTCTAATCTTAAAGAATAGTATCAGAAACACGACCAAACCAAGAATAAATCCGACAAGGGAAGTCAACACGAGAAGCATTCCCAGCCAGGCCAATGTTGACCACAAACCATACGGTGCATTCCCATCTTCTCCACCGGCTTCTCGGTCGGCAAAGAGGGGATGAGACTCTGGAGCCAGAATCATTTTTATAAGCAAAACAACTAAAGCAATTATTCCAACAGCAGAAATCGTTAGTGGAAAAATTTTATCCGAGGTTAAATCAATCATTGCCGCATTGAAGAAAGCCGTAAGGGTATAAGCCAAAAGAACTAGCAGGAAAACAAGGGGAGGACGTTTCTTCCCCGTATTCATTTGCCCTTCAGTAAAAATTTCCTTGGCTTGACGAATTCCAATAATGATCGAAAAAATAGTCAATGCTAGAATGACTAATACGATGGGTGATGCAATATATTCCATGCCTTGTTCAAAACTGCGACGAAACTTAAATGACGCAATTTGATGTGCATTGTTTGAATAGTTCTCAACTTGCCAAGATAAAACGAAGCCAATCAGGAAGGCCGGCCTTGACCAGTCAAACCGACGCAAAAAAATTCCAATTAAACTCACAGCAAACAAAGCAACGAGATCGCCTAAAGACTGACGAGATTGAAACGCGGCAAAAGAAATCATCATGAGTAAAAATGGTGCAAGCAAGGTGAACTGAATTGTTGTCAAACGGGCAATGCCGCCTGAAAGGGCAATGCACAGTCCCGCACCAATAACATTAGCGAGTGCTAATGACCATACGATGGTATAAGTTAATTCTAAGTTGAACTGTATGAGCTGCGGTCCAGCCTCAAACCCCAACAGTGCTAGCCCACCAATAAAAACTGCCATTGAAGCTGATCCTGGTATTCCAAAGATAAGTGTCGGAACCAACCCACCACCCTCTTTAGCATTATTTGAACTCTCCGGACCAATTACCCCTCGAATTTCACCTGAACCAAATTGACTTTTATCTTTGGTTGATTGAACCGCATGACCATAGGCAATCCAGTCAACGACCGAGCCGCCCAAGCCAGGTATTACACCGACTATTACTCCGATAACGGAACAGCGAACACTTAACCAAATGTTGCGCCACCAATCCTTTAAACCTTCAGTCCAGCCGAGACCAAGTGTGGAGTCTTTGGCAATTGATTTATCTTGACGCAGTAGGGAAACTATTTCGGGAACAGCAAATATTCCTAAACCGACAATTACCAACTTGATTCCATCAGTGAGATAGGGAATGTCGTATGTTGCCATACGAAGCGAGCCCCCTGCCCCCGCCTCACCAATTGTCCCAACCAGCAATCCCAGGCAAGCGGCAGCAACTCCCTTAAGGGCTATCCGTCCAGCGAGGATTGCCACCATTGATAAACCCAATAATGTAATCATTAGCATTTCAGGGGTGCCAAACGCTAATACAAGAGGGCGTGCAATGAGAATGAAAAAGGTTAGTACAGTCGCGCCTAACAATCCGCCAAATAGTGAAGAGGCAAATGCGGCGGCCAATGCTCTTGCGGCCTCACCCTTTCGAGCTAGAGGAAATCCATCAAGAACGGTAGCCTGACTTGCCGAAGAACCCGGTATCCCCAGAAGAACACTGGCAAATGTATCTGAAGTGGGGATCACGGCCACTAATCCAACCATTAAGGCAAGACCAGAAACGGGCTCCATACCGTAAACAAATGGCAGTACCAATGAAAGCCCGGCAATACCACCTAAGCCGGGGAAAACTCCGACCGATAGTCCAATAATCACCCCTAAAAATAGGTAAAGCAACTGCTGGGGTTGAACAATGAGCCATATTGCTTCATTGAGTGCTCCAAAGGCAGTAATTAAGATATCCATTTTTACGTAGGGGTAGATTACCCCCACTGTCCATAAGTGAGGGTAATCGTGATAGGTTTATTCGAGGGTAACTCCGTAGTCAGCAGCTAACCAATCAATAACAAATTGTTTCGCACTATCTGAAACTTCAGTACCCAGTTTAAGTGCATTAATCGCCATATCTCCGGTCATTTGAGGGTATACACCGAGTCGGGCTGCAGATTTTTCGGGGAAATCCGGTTGCGAAATTATATTATTCAATGCTTGAGTATAAGTTTCAATAGCATTACTGTCAGCGCCCTTCGGTAAGAAAATCATTTTCTGCGCCGGGAAACCAGCTATAAAAAATGATTTCCATGCGTCCCAAGCACGTCCACTCGTTTCACACCCAGCCGTTGCCTCACAGACTTCCTTGAAACTTGGAATATCTGGAAACGTTGGATCTCGGACAACATTCCCATCATCGTCAAGGGCACCCCAAGTCATCATTGGCACTGCGAGACCATTTTCAACCAAAGGAGTAACACTGCTCAGAAATGCTGATGACGTTTGATAATCAATGTTGGCTTCTCCCCTCTCAAACATCAGACGACCATCCCCACGCCCTTGAATGCCAAAGACCGGCTCAACAGACATGCCCAACATTTTCCAAGCAAGTAATGGAACTAAATCAAGTCGTGTTGCTCCCTGACTACCCCAAATAAAATCAATTTCGCTCAAACCCGAGGCATCCATTCCATTCATCATGGTGGCGATATCAGGCGGTAAATAAGCAACACCTCCCGTACCCGATGCAAGAACGACATTCCAATCGCCATATTCATATTTTACCCGTGGGTCATTCAATAAGTAAGGAAATTGAGTTGACCCCGAAGAACCGAATATAAGAGTTCCTTGAGTATCTTCATATGTCTGCTCCTGAAACCAATTGGCGCCTTTTGTTGAGCCAGCTCCGGGCATGAACTCAACGACAACTTTAGGGTTTCCCGGTAAAGCATCACTCAACAATGGGGCATAAAAATTGGCCCACTTTGCTGATCCACCTGTTTCCGAAAAAGGGATTATAAATCTTACAGTTTCTCCTGATAAATCGAGTCCTTGCGACTGAATTGGTGCCATTTGAATAATGACGCTTATTGCTGAAACTACTAAAATTCTAATATAGAGTTTCAAACTGTGTATATGTGATTGCACGTTTATTCCTCCCATAAATGTATTGTTAATCACGATCAATTATTAAACTCAAATTAAGTTATGAATTTGTTTGCAACAAACAAATTTAATTAAAACTATTGGTAAAAGGTTTAAAACTATCTTTCCAAACCAATTTTAAATTGAGTGGATGGTCTTATTAGTCAATGTGGCTTTTTTGTTTTGCCTACGGCGATGAAGAATTAGTTCAGTGTAACCAAGATTTTCTTGTTGATTGTATTGATCAAAAATAAGGTCCAACGCAGCTTTATATGCCTCGCCCTCAAAGTTATCAGATAGTTTAGTATAGTCTGGATCAGACTGATTCTGTTCATCAACAACCTTGGCCATTTCCCGCATTAAATTTTCAACAGTCTCCGGTGAAATAATCCCGTGTTCTAACCAGTTTACTATGTGCTGCGAGGAAATTCGACATGTTGCTCGGTCTTCCATGAGTCCAACGTTGTTAATGTCTGGAATCTTTGAGCAACCAATACCCTGATCAACCCACCGCACAACATATCCAAGAATTCCCTGCAAGTTATTTCTTACCTCTTGAACTATCTCCTCAGTGGAAAGAATCTGATTAGAATGCATTATCGGAATTTCCAAAAGTGTGCCAAGGTCTGCTCGGCGCCCTTGCTTGAGTAATTTATTCTGTTGTTCAATTACATTAACTGTTAAATAGTGGGTGGCATGAAGCGTAGCAGCAGTAGGGCTTGGGACCCAAGCAGTATTGGCGCCTGCCAAGGGATGTTCGATTTTTTTCTCTAACATTGTTTTCATCAGGTCAGGCATTGCCCACATGCCTTTACCGATCTGTGCCTTTCCTTTCAACCCGCACATAAGCCCAACATCCACATTCCAATCCTCGTATGCAAGTAACCAATTGGCCTCTTTTAGTTTTACCTTGGTTTTAAAAGGACCACATTTGGTTGAGGTATGAATTTCGTCCCCGGTACGGTCTAAAAATCCAGTGTTAATAAAAGCAACCCGATCTTTTACCGCACGAATACATTCTTTGAGATTTAGTGTTGTTCTTCGTTCTTCATCCATGATGCCGACTTTGATGGTATTTTTTGGTAAGCCGAGGATTTCCTCGACCCTTGCAAATAACCGATTAGCCTGTTCCACCTCTGTGGGGCCATGCATTTTTGGTTTGACAATGTAGATACTTCCAGTTCTGGAGTAACGATGTTTGCCTTGAATATCATGAAGGGCAATTAATGGGGTACATAATGAGTCAATTATGGTCTCGCTTATGGCCTTTTGGTTCTCGTCAAGGACAATATCAGTCAGAACATGAGCCGCAGTATTACGAATGAGAACTAAAGATAGCCCCTTTAATGTCTTGGCATTCCCATTCGGATCTTTGAAAACTTTATCCTTGGCAATTGTACGAGTAAATGTTTGCCCATTTTTGGAGACTTCCTCCTGCAATTCCCCCTTTATTATCCCCAATAAATTCCGATACGAATGAATCTTATCTTCAAGGTCAACAACGGCAACAGAGTCTTCACAATCTAAAATCGTCGTGATGGCTGATTCCAGAATCACATTCGCCAAGCCGCCCGGATCCAGTATTCCAATCGGATGGTCCCGGTCAATAATAAATTGCAAGTGGATACCATTATGCCTTAGCAACAAACTAGTAGGGCTAACTTCTGCCCCCTCAAAACCAACAAACTGCGATGGATCTTTTAACGCCACCTCTTGACCTTCAATATAAACAATCAAGGAATTGTTTTTGACCGTATAAGCCGTGGCTTCATTATATGAACCCGTAGCGAGAGGAAACGTTTCATCAAGTAATCCCTTAACCCATGCAATCACTTTTTTACCATGAGCCGCATCAAACTTAACTGATGTATCTCTTGGACCCAATACGTCGGTTCCATAAAGAGCATCATATAGCGAGTTCCATCGGGCATTTACGGCATTGATTGCAAACCTGGCATTGGTAACCGGTACAACAAGTTGTGGTCCAGGAATGGTCGCGATTTCCTCGTCAATATCTTGCGAATTGATCCAAAAATCTGGTCCTTCATTGACTAAGTAGCCTATCTGCTTGAGGAATTCTTTATATTCCGGGAGGTTGATTGGCTTGCCTTGGCTTTGTGTACACCAATTGTCAATTTCTTTTTGTAACTGGTACCTAATTTTAACGAGCTCCTTTGTTTCCAAGTCAAACTCTTGAACAAGGTCAGAAAAACCCTTCCAAAAACGCTCCTTATTCACACTGGTACCAGGTAATACTTCGGTATTGATAAAGCGAACAAAGTCCTCCTCAATTAAGAGGTTCTCAATTTTTATCCGACCATTCATTAGTATTTCGTCCTTTATTATTCATGTACTAAACTCTCAATTCCCCGTTTGAATACGAGGCAATGCGACAAATTAATTGTTCACATCTATGACAATTCGCCCACGGACTTGTCCCTTGAGAATTTCCTTACCCAAATCCGAGAGGTCACTGAGAGATTTTGTTGAAGTTACTTTGTTAAGCTTACTTCGATTGAGATTTTGTTCAATTCGATTCCAAGCATTAACTCGCGCTTCAATTGGCTGCATGACGCTGTCTATTCCAAGTAGGTTGACTCCCCTGAGCAAAAAGGGAATGACTGTGGCCGGAAGATTTGACCCTCCTGCCAGTCCGACAGCAGCGATAGAGCCGCCATATTTCATTTGCCCAAGTATCCGGGCTAACATGGTTCCTCCTACGGCATCAACGCATCCATTCCAAGTTTCTTTTTCAAGAGGTCTTTTCGTTGATTCATTGAGTTCATCACGAGGGATTATCTCTGTCGCTCCTAAGTCTCGAAGATAATCCTCTGATTCTTTTCGACCCGTAACCGCAGCAACTTGGTAACCCATCTCCGAGAGAAGTAAAACGGCGATTGACCCGACTCCTCCAGACGCTCCAGTAACTAGAACTGGTCCTTCGTGCTTATTTAATCCTTGCTTTTCAAGGGCATTGATTGCCAACATTGAAGTTAATCCAGCCGTTCCGACTGCCATAGCATGGTAAGTATCAAGTGACGAGGGTAACTTTACCAGCCAATCTGATTTAACTCGTGCAAATTGTGAATAACCTCCCCACCATGTTTCACCGACTCGCCAACCAGTCAGCACAACCTGATCATTTTCCAAAAAATCTGGCGAAGACGAATCCACAACAGTTCCAGCAAAGTCAATGCCGGGGATATGTGGATAGTTGCGCACAAGCCCACCTCCTGGACCAAGGCAAAGTCCATCTTTGTAGTTGATTGTGGAATAATCAACCTTTACGGTTACATCCCCCTGAGGCAGTTCATCTAATGTTAATGACCGTATTGCACATGATGTCTTTCCATCTTCGTCTTTATCAACCATTAGAGCAGAAAAGTCCATAATAAATTCCTTTTTCAAACAAAAGATTTTTCATTGATAATTGCTGACCTAGCTTGGTCGGGAGCAACCACTTCAACTTCGGTACCTGCATCCCAAAATTCTTTCTCAACCATAGCAATAGCCACATTGATATTGAACTCGGGAGACCAAGCTGCTGATGTAACCTTTCCAGCATCTTGATTTCCAACTTTTATGGGCCATGGCGTATGACAAGGCGGTACCTTTGAACCTTTGATTTCAAGGTACCGAATTTCCCGAGACCAGCCCTCTTCAAGTATCTGCATTAATGCACCATAGCCAATACAATTGGGTGTTTGAGCAACATCACAATAATGGCCAAGTCCACATTCATAGGGATTATCATTGCGCGTTATATCAGACCCATATGACAATAATCCTCCCTCAATTCTCTCAGGTGTATTGGGGGAACCAGCACGGACATTGAATTCTATACCGGCATCCATAAGAACATCCCATAAAGGTATCCCATTTTGGGTTCCTTCGACGTAGATTTCGAATCCGCCTTGCTTTGAATATCCCGACCGAGACACAATGTGAGTCCTGTGGTTAAACTCAACGGTTAAGAATTGAAAAAATTTGAGTTGTTGAAGTTTTTCACCAAATACCTTGACCATCAAATTGTCGGCTTTAGGCCCTTGAACGCCCAAGGGAGATACGTCAGGCTCAAAGACGTCAACATTGAACTTTTTCATTGCCGCGATAGCAAGCACCCAGTAAAGATAGTCACTATCGGATAAGGACAACCAATATCGATCTTCAGCGAGAACGACTAACACTGGGTCATTCAACATCCCACCGAACTGGTCAACAACAGGGAGGTATGCGCACTGCCCTGGTGTCAGTGAATGAATCGGTCTTGGGGTTAAAATTTCAATTAACTTGAAGGCATCGGGCCCCCTGATTTCAACCTGCCTTTCACATGAAACATCCCAAATTTGTACATGTTCCTTAAGGTGATAATAATCACTCTCATATGATTCGAACATTACAGGTAAAAGCATGTGATTGTATACTGAACATGATTGGACACCCGACTCAACAACTCGGTCCCAAAAGGGTGTCTTTCTCACTCTAATTGACGGGTGAAGATTTACGCCTTGCATAGGATTATCGCTCTGGTCCATGCCAATTTATGGAACAAATCTCAGCCGAGCGTCCATCAAAATCCCATACGCGCCCGTATGCCCGAACACGCCCCTTGGTCGCGGTGGCAACAGTAATATCACTTCCCATCCAATACTTGGTATTGTGCACCATGATTTCTTTGCTAGGATCTTTTCCAGCCACTGGAATGACTTCACCTTGGATTTTTTTGCCCACCGTAAGACGGCGTTTGTTTCCTTCTTTAGTCAATGCAATTTCGGCTCCTGAATAGCCCCGTTGTACCTTTCGCTTGGCCTGTGAATATTTGGACTAAACCATGGTAAGCCTTATGCGAAGCTCGGTCATCAATATAGGCTGCTGCCTTCCAATTCCCCCGCGCCATTACCCCAGGAATTTCCAAAAGAAGACCAACATTTAAACCTGTTAAGGACTCGGAGCCATAAAACCCTTCCGCAATCTGAACTCCAGCCCACGCTAAACAATAACCTTCTGTCGGGGGATGTTGACCCAAACTCACAACACATGGACAAAATACCGTGCAGTTACAGTTTAAAATGAGTTCACCTCGAATCTTCCATGGAACAAGACCCCTGTCAGATTTTTCAGCTTTAGGATGCCGGTTATCAAGACGGGTTTTTGTTTGCAATTTTATGTTTGATTGAACGTTCATGAATCCCTTTTTAGTTAAAATATTGCCATGTTGTGCCTAATGAAAGCACGATTAAAATTACCCCAAGTGGCCGTGAAACAAATTGTCCAATATCTGGCAATTTCTCAAGCAAGATTATGATTGCGATCAAACCCATCCAAAAGAAATTCATTACCCCTGCAATAATACAAAGCAACATTAAAAAAAAGCAACACCCCAAACACCAAAGTCCTAACCTTAATCCAGTTAAGAATTCCATAGAGGGTGAAACATTACCTCGTGCGAGAAATAGTGTTAAGGGATTACGACAGTAGGTTAAACAATTATCCTTAAACTTAGAGAATTGATACCCCCCTGCTATACCGAGTAAAATTGCCTTTAATAACGAGTTTTCATGATGATGCCCGCCTAGCACATCTAAATTCATTAGTTGGAATTGCAATGATGCCATTCCAAAAGAGTAAGCCAACCAAATAAAAACATATCCACCAAGTAAATACCAAAAGCCAAGGTGAGTTCCTGCACCAGTTGTTAACAAGGTGTTGTATACTGTCAAAGTTGGGATAAAACTCGGTAACATCATCGCAACAGACATCAAACTCCACATGCCCAAGATGAATCCAAAATTAACCATCGGGGGATGAGTAAAAAGGAGTGATTTAATCCTTTGAAAATCAGATTCTATTCCAATCGGGAAGTGGCTACCAGTCAATACTACAATGAATAAACCAACCCAGCCCATGAAAATCAGGCTGTAAAGCAAAATCCAGTTGATCTGAAGCAAGGGATTACGACGTGGGAAAAATGAAATTCATATTTATGATTGTCATGAAATCGTTTGTATCCACCAACCAAAAACAGCCAAGATCAGGCATCCCTTGAGATTGGCGCGAGTGACGGGACTCGAACCCGCGACCTCTGGCGTGACAGGCCAGCACTCTAACCAATTGAGCTACACCCGCTAATCATCAAGCGAAGATTGAATTTAATTTCTTCTTGTAAAAAATTCAAGAGAAAAAAAATATATTACAAATATCCCATTCACACAAAACGACTCGCTCCTTAATGAGTGATCAATGCCCTCACCTTATCGGGAGATTTGGAGATGGTGGGTGATGAGAGTCTCGAACTCCCGACCCCTTCGGTGTAAACGAAGTGCTCTACCGCTGAGCTAATCACCCATTAGATCATCAATGTCCATACAACTAGTTCGGAATTATCAGCTCGCAAGTCGTTGAACGGTGTTCAAAATAAATGGACTGGTGGGTGATGAGAGAGTCGAACTCCCGACCCCTTCGGTGTGAACGAAGTACTCTACCACTGAGCTAATCACCCCCACGGGATATCATTCGGAATATTTCCGACTAATTGACAGCAACCGACGGTGTTGGCTTTTCTGATTCCAACTGAATCGCTTCAACAGGTTTGGGTTTCTCAACGAGGGCATGATCAAGAACATCAAACACATCGGACACATAAACTATCTTTAGTTGGGACTTAATTTCTTCCGATATCTCAAATAAATCTCTTTTGTTCTCAGCAGGCAATATTACCGTTTGGATTCCTCCTCTTATCGCTGCGAGGAGTTTGGCCTTGATTCCACCTATTGGCAATACATTGCCTCGTAAAGTGACTTCACCGGTCATAGCGACATCACGACGCACAGGTATTCCTGTTAAAACCGATACGACTGCAGTGACCATACCAATACCAGCTGAAGGACCCTCTTTAGGTGTTGACCCTTCTGGGACATGGACGTGAATGTCAATTTTCTCAAATAACGAAGACTGAACCCCAATTTTACCTGCGATTGAACGAATATAGGTATGAGCGGCTGAGATTGATTCTTTCATGACCTCGCCCAGTTTTCCGGTAGTTTGCATCTTTCCTTTCCCTGGTACCATGGTGGATTCGATCATCAATATACTTCCCCCCGCTTGGGACCATGCTAAGCCTGTTGCGACACCGACTTGATTCTCATCTTCTGCATTAGTATGTCGGAACTTTGGCAAGCCCAAGAATTTTTGGAGATTTTTCAAGGTGACATTGGCTTTTTCCAACTCCTTTTTCTCAATGAGCGTGAGAGCTTTGCGCATCACTTTTTCAATTGACCGCTTGAGATTTCTTACGCCTGCTTCACGTGTATAGGAGCGAATAATTTCTTCAATAACGCGACTATTGATCTTGACCTCAGATTTAATTATTCCTTGCGTTTTATAGAGCTCAGGCAAAAGATGCTTTTTAGCAATTTGAAGCTTTTCATCCTCGGTATACCCATCGATTTGAATGATTTCCATTCGGTCTCTAAGTGCTATAGGAATGTCATGCAGATAATTTGCAGTGGTAATGAACATCACTTCCGAAAGATCAAAGTCAACATCAAGATAGTTATCGTGAAATTTATGATTCTGTTCGGGGTCGAGAACTTCTAACATTGCCGAGGATGGGTCTCCCCGAACACTAGTCCCGATTTTGTCGATTTCATCAAGGAGGATAAGGGGATTGATCGATTCTTTTTTCCGGAACGCTTTAATTATCCTTCCCGGCATGGACCCGACGTAAGTTCTTCGATGTCCTCGAATTTCGGATTCATCATGAAGTCCTCCAAGTGCAATACGCGTAAACTCCCTTCCAGTGGCACGTGCAACGGACTGACCAAGAGAAGTTTTGCCGACCCCAGGCGGGCCAACCAAGCACATGATAGAACCACCGACATTCTTCTTCCGCTTTTGAACAGCAATGAATTCAATAATACGCTCTTTTACTTTGGTTAAACCATGATGATCTTGATCAAGTATTCGTTCGGCTTTTTGAATATTGCCTTGGATTTCTTTTCTTTCGCCCCATGGAAGGTCAATCAACCAGTCAAGGTAGACCATTGAAACCTGAGCTTCGTAGCCTTGGTTAAAAGACTTGATTTTCTTAAGTTCGTTTTGAGCCTTAGTATATGCTTCTTCTGGAAGTTTGGATTTTAAGTCTTCAATACGTTTTTGGATTCGCTTAACTTCCGAAAATTCTTTATCTTCGCCAAGTTCTTTTTTGATCGCTTTAAGTTGTTCATTGAGAAAAAACTCGCGATGGTTTCTTTCCATGCGATTTTTAACTCTGCTTTTCATATCGTTCTCAAAGTCAAGTAAAGCGATTTCAGTTCCAATGATATCAAGGATTTTTTCCAGTTTTTTAGCAACATCATCGATTTCAAGGATTTCTTGTTTGGCAGCAACATCGGCGCTGATTATACCGCCGAGCAAATTAGCAAACAAGGAAGGGTCGGATTCTTTGGCAATTTGGACAGCAATTTCTGAGTTAATTGTCTTTTTCAGTGAAGCTAACTTGGTAAAGTTGTTGCGCGTTGACTTCAGACACACACGTAATTCTGGTGTGTCATCAACAATTTCCACCTGCGGTTCAACTGATACAGAGATGTGTTTTTTTGCTTCTTTCCAATGTGTGATTTTTACTCTTTCTTGGGCTTCAACAAGAACCTTCAGCGTTCCCTCTGGAAGTCTAAGTAATTGCAGAACATTAGCCGTGACACCAATGTCGTAAATACAGTCTCGACCAGGAGTATCAGTTTCCTGAACTTTTTGAGAACACAAAACAAGTTTAGAATCATTTTTGATGGCTTCTTCCAAAGCCAAGATTGACATCTCCCGGCCGACATAAAGCGGGACAATCATTTGCGGAAATACAACGATATCTCTAAGTGGGAGAAATGGATAGAGGGTTGTTTTATTGCTCATTATTGGTTCCTTATAATTTTCTTTGATGAATGATTTGGGGCTTGAATACCTAAATTTCAACTCTGAATCTGAAATTAGGAAGTTTACCTCGGTTTTTTTCTGAACTTCGCTAATTCATCAGCCTTACCCACACCTTGACTGAAACCTCTCATTTCAATTCTTTTTGAATAATACCAAAACGAATAAATGTGATTCAAAATAAGCGTTAGCGAGTTAATCTGAAATTCCCGCATCATTTTGCAATTGCTGACAGAATTCATCAAATTTGTTGTGCTGGATAGCATCTCTAATTTCAGCCATAAAAATTTGGTAAAATCTCAAGTTATGCCACGTGATAAGCATTGAAGAAATAATTTCATTGCACTTATAAACATGATGTAAGTAAGCTCTAGTATAATTCATACATGCAGGACAATCACAATTGTCATCTAGTGGATTCGAATCATCAGCATACCTTGCATTTTTTATGTTAATCACATCTGAATGTGTAAAAGCTTGACCGTTACGACCTGACCGGCTTGGCAGTACACAATCAAACATGTCAATACCCCTTTTAACGGCCCCTAATATATCGCTCGGTTTTCCTACCCCCATCAAATATCTTGGCTTATCAATTGGTAACATTGATGGAGCATAATCAAGAACTTCAAACATCGTTTTTTGGCCTTCACCGACAGCAAGCCCGCCTACTGCATAACCTTCATAGCCGTGACTTACCAAAAGCTCGGAGCTCTCTTCTCTCAGTTCCTTGAATACTGAACCCTGCTGAATACCAAATAATGCAAATCCTTGTCTGAAGCCAAAAGCATCTTTACTCCTTTTGGCCCAACGCATTGAGCGTTGCATTGAAACGGCGGCACCATCAAAGTCTATCGGAAATGGTGTGCATTCATCAAACGCCATGGTTACATCCGCGCCTAGAAGCCGTTGAATTTCAATTGATCTTTCGGGCGAAAGAAAATGTTTTGAGCCATCAATGTGCGATTGAAAGATTACTCCTTCCTCTGTAGTTTTTCTTAGCTTCTTCAAACTCATGACTTGGAACCCGCCTGAGTCCGTTAGAATCGGTTTTTTCCAATTCATGAATCGGTGTAATCCACCAAGATTGTTAACGCGCTCAGCTGTAGGTCTGAGCATAAGATGGTAGGTATTACCAAGAATAATCTGTGCCCCAGTTGCTACCACTGATTCTGGTAACATGGCTTTGACTGTTCCACATGTTCCTACAGGCATGAAAGCCGGAGTATTAATATCTCCACGTGATGTCGAAATTACTCCCGTTCGAGCATTTCCACACTGGGCTTTGAGAGAAAAAGAGAACTGTTTAACCATTGTTTCAGCTCATTTTTTATAATTCACAGTTGGCATAATAATTATTAAAATAATGAGCTTTTTTTGGTATATTTGGGTTGTTCTGTGATGAGCAACTTCAAATATTTGATGGCGGTCAGATACTTTTATTTTCGGAAATTTTGAAGGTTTAGGGAAACCTGATTTAATCAATTTACTTTATTTACAGAAATTGTTGCTTAGAAAAAGGCTGGAAAAGTTTATAAATATGACTATATTAGTAAGAAATTCAAATATAAGAGTTGAAAGGTTCACTTATGTACGCCGATGACTTGATAGAAGGAACCCCCTTAATCAAAGCATCAACAGTAGGTCACCCCATTTATGAACTGGTGGTCAATGCCTGCAAATCTGTTTTTGACCCCGAAATTCCAGTCAATATATATGACCTAGGACTTATTTACACTATTGAAATCAATTCCAATAATGATGTTAACATCATCATGACACTAACCGCTCCGGGATGTCCAGTCGCAGGAGAAATGCCAGGTTGGGTCGGCGAAGCGGTTAATTCACTTGATGAAGTCCACCGAGTTGATGTTGAGTTAGTTTGGGACCCACCTTGGGGAATGGAAATGATGTCAGACGAAGCTCGGCTTGAATTGGGCTTCATGTAGAATCAACAACCCTGATTAAATGTAATAAAATGTTCGGATTACCAAGCAAACAAGCCGTCACTCTTACTCCCTCTGCAGTCAAGCAGATCATTCATCTGATGGAAAATTCTGGTAAAGAAGGATTGCGCATAGGGGTCAAAAAAGGCGGTTGTGCAGGAATGGAATACACAATGGATTTTGCTGACTCTATTGATGAGCATGATGAGGTAATTGAACAGAATGGAGCGAAAGTTATCATCGCACCAATGGCACAAATGTTTTTGTTTGGAACCCAGATTGATTTTCAAACAACTGTTTTGGAAACTGGTTTCAAATTTACTAATCCAAACGTTGTTGAATCTTGTGGCTGCGGTGAGTCCATTCGATTTAAAGACCTCTAAACTTTTCCAAGCCCATCCAACAACAATCACAGGCCTTGATCATGCAGAATATAATTGCTGGCAATTGGAAACTAAAAGGGACTAAAGAACTCGCCTCAAACTACAATAACTTCTTTAATAACAACCGCGTTTCGAATTGTCAGGTCATTGTTTGTCCAACTTTTGATTTACTCCCTGAAGTCCAATCTCTGAATGCTATTAAGGGGATATCTATTGGGGCTCAGGATTTCTTTCATTCCGAATCCACGCACAATCAAGGACTAGGTGAGCCTGAACAGCTCATTGAACATGCTGTTGAATATGTTATTCTCGGTCATTCTGACCGGCGAAATAAATGCAGTGAAACGAGTAAATTAGTCTACAAAAAAGTTAACATAACTTGGGAACTTGGACTTATCCCTATTGTTTGCATCGGAGAGAAAAAAGAAGAACGCGACGCGGAAAGAACCATTGAAGTGGTTCATCAGCAAATCAAGGAGAGTATCGATTTAGGTCAATCCAATTCCTCTTTAATTGTTGCATATGAACCCGTTTGGGCAATTGGCACAGGTGTAACACCGACCTTTGAACAAATACAAACTGTCCATGATTCCATACGAAACTTGTTGACCCAAGAATTAGGTCAAGTGGGTCGACGCATCCCAATTCTGTATGGCGGGTCGGCTGACCCAAATAATGCCACTCAAATTTTAGGCGTAGACAATGTCAATGGGCTTCTTGTAGGGGGAGCTTCATTAAATATCGACTCTTTTGGAAAAATGGTACACACCGGCAGTAAGATCTAACTGCTAAAAGTGAATCGCTTTTCCATAAGCGCTCAATACGCTCTCATGAATCATCTCTGAAAGGGTTGGATGCGGGAAAATAGTATTCATAAGTTCCTGTTCTGTTGTCTCCAGTTCCTTACCGATTACGAATCCTTGAATTAATTCAGTAACTTCGGCTCCAACCATATGGGCACCTAAAAGCTCCCCAGTCTTTTTGTCAAAAATCGTTTTCATCAACCCTTCTGGCTCACCCAAAGCGATTGCCTTGCCATTTCCAATAAAAGGAAAACGACCAACTGAGTAATCTAAACCTTGCTCTTTGCATGCCTCTTCGGTAAGACCAACCGAAGCAATTTGGGGGTTCGAATAAGTACAACCAGGGATTGATGTTGGCTGAATTGGGTGAGGACTGCTTTCAGCGACTAGTTCGGCGACCATCACGCCTTCGTGGCTAGCTTTATGGGCTAACCAAGGTGGGCCTGCCACATCACCTATTGCATAAACATTAGAAACTCCTGTACGGCAATATTCATCTGTCTTGATATGCGTTCGCTCAACTTTAACACCAATTTTATCAAGGTTCATGCCTTCAACATTTCCAACAATACCTACTGCTGAGATAACGGTATCAAAGGTGGCGACTATCGTTTCTGTTGAACTTTCAATCTTTGCTTCACCACCAGCTTTAGTTTTTGTGAGCTCTGCGACTTTGGCTCCCTCAATGAATTTTATTCCAAGCTTCTCAAATCGCTTCTTAGCAAAGGCGGATATTTCTTGGTCCTCTACGGGGAGAATCGAATCCATCATTTCAACAACTGTTGTTTCAGAACCTAAGGCATTAAAAAAACTGGCAAATTCAATTCCGATAGCACCTGAACCAATCACAAGTAATTTTTTGGGAACTCGGTCTGCTCGTAAAGCGTGACGATACGACCAAATGAGTTTTCCATCTGCCTCCATACCTGGAAGGTCTCTTGCTCTAGCTCCAGTTGCAATAATCACATGTGCTGCTGAAATTTCTTGTTTTGAATTATTATCGTTGATTACCAAAGAATTAGGGCCAGTAAATTGGGCGGTTCCCAGAAACACTGTCACTTTATTTTTTTTCAAAAGGTGTTGCACGCCATTGGATAATTGCTTGGCTACGGCTTTGGAGCGGTCAATTATTTTATTGATGTCATATGAAATACTTTGGGTACTGAGTCCATATTCATTCGCCCGCTCCATCAAATGGTAGATCTCAGCTGAGCGAAGCATAGATTTTGTCGGAATACATCCCCAATTGAGGCAAATCCCACCTATGTCTTCACGTTCTACCACGGCCACGGACATACCTAATTGAGCTGCTCGAATTGCCGCAACATACCCTCCAGGACCCGAGCCAATTATTATCAAATCATAGTTTTGAGTTGCCATTGTTATCCGTTAGAATCATATAGAAAAAATTGATGAATATTCGTTGGGTTCATGTTGAATTGATTTCATTCATTCGCACTTTGATCTTCAAATAATTTAACAGCACTTTGATATGCACCTTCCTTAAGCCAAGCTATCTCCTCACGCGTACTGTCTCTACCGATAGCATCATTCCTAAAGGGGAAGCGCCCAAACGATTCAATTACATATCGGTGAGCCTTGGCATGAATTAGATTAAGCTTGCCCTTCTCGCCCATTCTTTCAGCGATTAATTGAACACAGTAGTCCTGATCACTTAATTCTTCTGAATGCATAAAAGGCATATAAATGAAAATTCTCTTTTCGGAGGGAAGCTTAAAGTCAAATCCCTTGTTGATTGCCAATCTTGCTGCTTCACGTGCTTTGTGGTCAAACGCAAAGGATTGACCACTTTGGCGAAACATATTGCGTGGAAATTGGTCAAGAATGATGACCAAGGCGAGTGCGCCATCTGGGTCATCAGCCCATGATTGTAAATTACCAGCTATAGCCTCATTGTATAACGTGGTAAACCGTTCAATTATGAGTTGGTCAACGTCATCATTTTGAAAGAACCACTGTTGCGGTTCCAATTCGTTAAACCAAAAATCAATTACTTCTTCAAAACTTTTCATTTATTCCTCATCATTTATTTTGTCTAATTCCCGAGTAATGAAATGTAGTGCAACCCCAAGCCCAACAGGAGAAATACTATGTCCAATTCCTTTTGATGTACACGTAAACACTTTAATACCACACAATTTTAAGCTTTTCTCAGCCAAACTCATTTGCGAGTATGGAACAACTTCATCATCCTCATCGTGGACTAGTAGTACAGGAGGTTTGGAATTAACTTCGGACTCACTTTTAATGGGGGCCATCAATCGCCCAGAAAATCCAATAACTCCCCCGACTTCTTGACTCGTTTCCAGTGCGAATTTGAGAGCAAGCATTGTTCCTTGTGAAAAACCCAATAAGAATATTTTATTGAGTGGTAATTTATGTATTGATAACATATCCTGAATGAAATCCCCGAGAGCAGTGACTGACTCTTGAAATGTTTTTCCCATGTCAATGGGACTCGAACCATCATAAGCTGGAAGATTAAACCATTGAAAACCTCCCTCTGGTTGAAGTAGGCATTTCTGCGGTCCATCTGGGGAAACAAACAATGTATCCGGTAGGTTAGGTTGTAGGTGCTTTCCAATTTCTAATAAATCCTTACCATTGGCACCGTATCCATGTAAGAGGATAACAATGTTCTCTGGTTTATCACTTAATGATTCAATCGTTTCAAAATTTAATTTTGACATTAACGTATTCCTTCACGCTTCTTAACCATCCGATAGTAAGCCCATAGCAATCTCGCGGCAACACCTTGCCAGGGTGACCATTTTATGGCTATTGCTCTTAATTCTTTCTCTGTGGGTCTCTTGTCAAGTCCTAACAGGACTTTTGTGGCTTCTTGGAGCGCTAAATCGCCGGCCGCAAACACATCTTTTCTTCCCATAGAAAACATCAGATAAATTTCAGCTGTCCATAAGCCAATTCCTTTTACAGCTGTCAATTGGTTAATCACTTCTTGACTCGATTGTTTATGAAGTTCATCAAAATCAATTCCAGCTTGAGCCAAATTGCGAATGTAGCTAATTTTTTGGGGTGATAACCCACATGCTTTTAATTGTTTATCCTGTGCCCTAATCACATTTTTAGCTTCAGTTAATCCGTGGTTCTTCAGTCTGTTTAAAATGCTATTTGCTGCTGCAACCGAGATTTGCTGACTAACAATCATTCCTACCAATGCGTCAAATCCACCCTCACGCTTACGCAGAGGAACTTCTCCCACTTGGTCAATGATTACTTTCAAAACCGGGTCAAGTGAGCCCAAATAATCAAGACCTTGCCTAATTTGGGTTAATGAGTTTAGGCTATCTTCACCCACAGAATTTGTTTGATGCATTTTGAATTTGACGTTCAAGTATTTAGGCTTGTAAGAACTATTTTGTATTTGTGAAAGACACTGACATATGATTTAGGTATTGATTTAAGGTTCACAAACAATAACGAGAAAAATTAACCGAATATCCATCCACCTTTGAATTGAAGTTAACAATTTATAATAATTTGCATTAGTACCCTCAATCCTGTTAGCAATCAACAACAATATAGATTACTTTTCTAGGTAATCTGAATACAATCATGGACATGCTACGACGTGGTTTGTACTCACCACGAAGAATATTCTTAAGATGGCAGAAAATTGTTTTGGTGATGGACAATCTGAATACGAACAAACTTCAACCCTGCATAAAACATTCAAACCCGCTGAAGCGTCTTGTCTTGCCCAACGGTTAAAGGTTCCATACACTTAATCGCAAGTTGATTGAATACGGATAAAATTGAAATCAATGTTCTGATGTTACAGTGTGTCAGACCATTTAAACCTGACCGTGAGATCATGTTTCGTGAAATCAAAGTTTAGGTCAATTATCGAAATGAGGCAGCAAAACCGATTGATTGGCTTTTCAGGGTCGAAGATGCTCGTATCAAATTGAAATCTCTTTTCGCACTATTTCAATAGCGGGATAATTGCC
>Ga0209022_1001187_pt1 | contig 28146 bp, 25 predicted proteins | sample PinacodermPK_FD_187300 | JGI IMG/M metagenome (GOLD analysis project Ga0209022, IMG submission 187300) | Host-associated microbial community of the marine sponge Aplysina aerophoba from Gulf of Piran - sponge pinacoderm, lysed by proteinase... | ecosystem: Host-associated > Porifera > Sponge >...
CCAACGGGAAGTAACCTGACGGCGCCCTGTCCCCTCCCCGGCTCGCCATGACCACGAATCCGCCGATCCACATCGTGCCCTCCACCCTCAGCGCCGACTTCAGCCGGCTCGGAGCGGACTGCGCCGCGCTGGAGGCCGCCGGGGCGGACCGCATCCAGTGGGACATTATGGACGGCGCCTTCGTGCCGAACATCACCTTCGGCCCCGACGTCATCGCCGCCTCGCGCCCGCACACGTCGCTGCCGTTCGAGGTGCACCTCATGGTGGAGCGCCCCGAGGCGCTGGCGGGGCGTTACGTGGAGGCGGGATGCGAGTTGCTGATCGTGCACGCCGAGGCGTGCGTGCACCTGCACCGCACGCTCGAGCAGATCCGGGGATTGGGGGCTGCCACCGGTGTGGCGCTCAACCCGTCGACGCCGGCGGCCGCCGTGGCGCAGGTGCTGGACCTCACCGACATGGTGCTGGTGATGACGGTGAACCCCGGCTTCGGCGGCCAGAAGTACATCGCCACCATGGAACCCAAGATCGCCGAGGTTCGCCGGATGGTCGACGAGTCCGGTCGTGACATCGACTTGGAGGTGGACGGCGGCATCGGCCCGGGCACCGTGGCCGGAGCGGCCGCCGCGGGAGCGAACGTCTTCGTGGCCGGCAGCGCCGTCTTCGGCCATCCCGAAGGCTTGGCCGCCGCGGTCACCGACCTCCGCCAGCGAGCCGAAGCCGCCCGAGCCGGCTAGACCACCACCGGAATCCGGCTCACCACCGGAAGGTGGTTGCGGCGGTGTCCGGGGTCGCGCGTTCGCGGTTCGTGCCGGTCTGTCTGTTCGCCATCTCGCGGACCCGCAGGTCCGGGAGGCGGGTTGGCGGGTGGTGCGAGGGTGAGTTTGCCGCCGGGGTGGCGGGTGATTTCTTCGCCGTTTTCGTGGAGGCGGATGTGGTGGCAGCGCCAGCACAGCAGGCAGGTGTTCTCGAGGGTGGTTTCGCCGCCGTCGGCCCAGTGGTCGAGGTGGTGGGTCTCGCAGATCTGGTGGTGGGCGCCGCAGCCGATGCAGCCGCCGTCGCGTGCGATGAGTCGTTTCCGGAGCCATTTGGGGACTTTGCGCTGCGAGCGCGCGAGCAGAACGTTGCCGGTGTTCTTGTTGAAGATGCCCGGCAGGATCTTGGCGTCACACGCCACGGCGAGTGTCTCGGCTTCGGTGAGGCGAGTCCCGTCGGTCAAGCGGACGTTGCTGATCTGTTCCTGCAGAACGTCGTAATCGGCGAGGACGATCAGTTCTGTGCCAGCGGGCGCGCCGGTGCCGGTGTTGTTGCAGATCAACTCCCCCAGCGCGTCCGCGAGGCGCTGGGGCGCCGTGGCCCGATCGGCAGCGTCTTCGCCGCGGAACAGCTCATCGGACTTCGCAATGAGCGCGGCGCGGACCCGGTTACCGACCAGGGGATCGAACTGGGCCAACAGGTGGAACATGCCGTCGGGCTGCTCGCTGATCGAAGCCCGCCGCCGGCGCCGCTGGCGGGCCCGACGCTCTTCGAGTTCCTGGGCGCTGGTGCGTTCGTTGACGTGGTCCTTCAACGTGCGCCGGAACTGATCCTCCGGCTCAGACTCCGCAGCCTCCAGCAACTCTCCCTGATCCACCGTCGTGTCCGCGGCCGCATCGAGAATCAATTCCGCAGCCTCCGGCGTGATCGCCCCGTCGGCGAGCTTGCCGGCCACCTTCGGCGCCCACTCCAACTGCGCCGCGGTCTTCACGGCCTTGCGGGCGCCGCGCCGGGAACGCTTCTGCTCGCGGCGCACGATCTCCTCAGCTGCCGAGTCTCCCTTCCGGCGAGACACCTCAGCCACCAGACCGGCCTCCAGCGCCGCCAGCGACGCCCGCGCCCGGCCCACGAAACCAAGACGCTCCGTAACCACCTCCAGGTCGACCTCGTGCCACGGCGGCGGCGAATCCAGCCACTCACCCAAGGCCGCCCACTCGGTTGTCCGCTCGGCGCTGCTGTAGTCGTTGCGCTTCCGATCGCAGTCCACCGATTCGTCACCCCTCTACTGTGAAGCTCCTCGCGCCCTCATCGCGATACCGGTGAGTGCGCACCTCTTATTTGCTTATCCCGATATTACAATAGGGTTGAGACACTAGACCAACATCTGTACGAATATCTTGCGCTTAGAGGAATGTCGGGGGAAGGCCCCGCTGGAGCGCGCACCTACTCATCACCAAAACCGCTGCTCAGCGGCCTGGTCGGTCCTTGTTGGAGCCCTGCTCCAGAACGACCCGACAGATGTGACCAATGTCACACCACCTCCGCGGGCCTTCGCTGAAGCACCGGCATGGCGGACTCGAACTTCAGCCTCCGCCGGAACGACGGTGTCCCCCGGCGACAGTGCCCGCCAGTGACAGTGCCCCCCGGCGACGGTGTCCCCCGGCGGCGAAAGGGCCGAGATTACCGGGGAGACAGAGCGGTGGCGGCGGGCTAGCGGATCTCGCCGCGGTTGGCGATCACCTCGTCGATGATGCCGTACTCCTTGGCCTCGGTGGCGGTGAACCAGCGGTCCCGGTCGAAGTCGGCCTCGATCTGGTCGACCGGCTGACCGGTGTGCTCGGAGATGCGCTCGGCCAGGATCTTCTTGATGTAGGTCATCTGCTCGGCCTGGATGGCGATGTCGGAGGCCTGGCCCTGCACCCCGCCGTGGGGCTGGTGCATGAGGATGCGGGTGTGCGGCAGGGCGTAGCGCTTGCCGGGGGCGCCGGCGCACAGCAGGAACTGCGCCATGGAGGCGCCGAGCCCCATGCAGACGGTGCCGACGTCAGGGGTGACGAACTGCATGGTGTCGTAGATCGCCATGCCCGAGGTGATCGACCCGCCCGGCGAGTTGATGTACAGCCAGATGTCCCGGTTGCGGTCCTGACCCTCGAGGTAGAGCAACTGGGCGGTGATGGAGTTGGCGAGCTCGTCGTCGACGGCGCGTCCCAGGAACACAATCCTCTGGCGCAGCAACTGCTGGAAGATGTCCGGGGAGCCGTCCCGCTTGGCGGCGTCCTCGTTGCGGGCCGCGTCGGGCGCGCCCGGCAGAGAAAGAGCTGACAATTCCACCGGCACACCTCCCGGACGTCCTGCGCGCAGGCTACCGATAATCTGATCGCGGGCCACGCCCAGCGCCAGTGACGGAATCTGGCAGACGTGCAGGGTTTAGGTCCCTGTGAGCCTCGGCTCGTGTGGGTTCGAATCCCACCTGGCGCACTGAGTTGTCCTCGCCACGACGCGCACGCCGCAGCTCTCCCTACTGTCGACCGGCGAGCCCAAGGAACGGTGAACATGGCGCCCGAGTCGATCCCCAACAGGCCCCCGCCACCGGTCTCCCGTCTCAGCCTCAAGCGCAAGTCGGTACAGGTGATCCTCACCATGATGCTGATACTCACCGTCGAGGTCGTGTTCCTCTGGCACACGGTCGGCAGCGGCCGGGGACTCTTGATCGCGCTGGCATCGTTGTGCCTCGGTTTGACCCTCTTCGCCTTCTATCGCCTCGTGGAAACCGGTACGCGCACCGTCGAGCTGGAGATCTGGATTCGCCACATGGGCGAAGGCAACCTCGACTACACCGTGGATCTGAGCGGCAACGACGAGGTGAACGAGGCGGCGAGGGCGCTGGAGCGGCTGCGTCAACGGTCGATCGAAGCGCTGCAACTGGACCTGGTGCGCGAGCTGTCCGAGAGCCTGCAACAGAAGAACGACGAGTTGGAGCGGGTGGTGGCAGAGCTGCGCCGGACGCAGGATCGCATCATCCTGCGCCAGAAGCTGGTGGAGCTCGGCGAGCTGACCGCCGGCGTGGCCCACGAGATCCGGAACCCCCTCAATTTCATGAAGAACTTCTCCGAGGCGTCGGAGGAACTCCTCACCGAGCTCCGCGGCGAACTCGACCAGCACACCGACGGACTCGCCGATACCAGCCGCAGCGTCATCGTCGGCGCCGTGGACGAGTTGACCGAGAACCTGCTGCGGATCCGATCCCATGGCGATCGCGCCGACCGGATCGTCCGGGACATGGTGACGATCGGACGCGGCGGCGGCAAGCCTCAGTCCGTTGACATCAACGACCTGCTGAGCGACAGAGCCAACATCGCTCTCCACAGCGCCGAAGCTCTGGACGAGGACTTCGGGGTCGACGTTCGCTGCGAGTTCGACCCCGACGTCGGGGAGCTGGAGGTCGTGCCCGAGGACATGGGTCGGGTGTTCCTGAATCTGGTCGGCAACGCGTTCTTCGCAATGGACGAGAGGCGTCGGCTGGCTGCGGGCGACGGCGACTCGTATCAGCCGACCCTGTGGCTGAGCAGCGAGAGGACCGGCGACGAGGTGATCGTCCGCATCAGGGACAACGGGACCGGGATCCGGCCGGACTCCATGGACAAGATCTTCAACCCATTCTATACGACGAAGCCGTCGGGGACCGGCGTCGGCCTGGGGCTCAGCATCTCCAGTGACGTGGTCCGCCAGCACGGCGGCTCCATAGCGGCCGAGTCCGAGCCCGGCGAGTTCACCGAGATGATCGTCACGCTTCCGGCGACCGGAAGCGGCGCAACCACCGGCTAGCGATCCGTGCCACTGTCGAGTCCCGGTGGGCGTGGCGGCCGGCGGGTGCCGAGCGGCGACGGGCGAAGGGCGCGACCGGCGGGTGCCTAGGGGCGACGGGCGAAGGGCGTAGCCGGCGGGCGCCTAGGGGCAACTGGCACCGGAGGGGGCCAGGAGCCGTGCGAGTTCCCGGAGCGCTCGGCCGCGGTGGCTGATGGCGTCCTTGCCCTCCAGAGTCATCTCGGCGAACGTCAGCTCGCCGGGTGACGGGATGAAGACCGGGTCGTAGCCGAATCCCCGGCTGCCTCGTGGCTCGGTGGCAATGGCACCCTCCACGACGCCCTCGGCCAGCACCTCTCGCCCGTCGGGCCAGTGCGCCACCACCACGGTGCGGAAGCGGGCGGTGCGATGCTCCGGCGGCACGTGCTCCAGGGCCGCCAGCAGCTTGGCGACATTCGCGGCGTCGTCGGCCGGCGATCCGGCGTAGCGCGCCGAGTGCACGCCGGGGGCGCCATCGAGGGTGTCCACCTCCAACCCGGTGTCGTCGGCAAGCGCCGCGGCGCCCGCAGCCGCCGCCACGGCCACGGCCTTGGTCCGGGCGTTGGCCTCGAGAGTGTCGCCGTCCTCGGGCACCTCACCGAGGTCGACCGGTCGCTCCAGCAGGATGGCCACCCCTTCCAGCGCGGCCTGCATCTCGATGAGCTTGTTGGGGTTGGCTGTGGCGGCCACAAAGGTGGGAGGTTCGCTCACGACCCCGGCCGCTCGGGCAGCGGGGCGCGCAACGACTCCCGCTGGCGGCGGGCGATCTCGGCGATGCCGCCGGTGGCGAGGTCCAGCAACTCGTCCAGCATGGAGCGCTCGAACGGAGCCCCCTCGGCGGTGCCCTGTACCTCGATCAGGTTGCCGGATCCCGTCATCACGATGTTCATGTCGACGTCGGCGCTGACGTCCTCGCGGTAGTCCGGGTCGAGCACCGCCCGGCCGTCGACCACGGCGACCGACACGGCGGCGCAGGCGTCGGTGAGAGGGTGGGCGCCGGCCAAACCGGCGCGGCCGAGGGCGTCGTGCAGGGCGACGTAGCCGCCGCAGATCGAGGCCACCCGCGTGCCCCCGTCGGCCTGCAGCACATCGCAGTCGACCGTCACCGACCGCTCGCCCAGGCGGGCCATGTCGCAGACGGCCCGCAGCGAACGTCCCACCAGCCGCTGGATCTCCTGGGTGCGTCCCGTCTGGCGGCCCCTGCGAGCCTCGCGGTCGACCCGCTCGGGCGAGCTGCCGGGCAGCATCGAGTATTCGGCGGTCACCCAGCCGGTCCCCCGGCCTCGCATCCAGCGCGGGACGTCGTCGCTGACCGAGGCGGTGCAGAGCACGCGAGTCCGGCCGAGGGTCACGAGCGCCGAGCCGTCAGCCATCTCGGTGTAATCCCGCGTGAACGACAGGGGTCGCAGTTCGTCGGGTCGGCGTCGGTCGGATCTCACCTGCGATGTTCTCCGTTCGGTGCTCGGCGATCGGCGCCACAGGCTACGCCGGAGTTCGGGACCGCAACCTCCGCGCAACCCGCACCGGCGCGGCGTCACCTCGCCAGCCGGTTCGACACCGATATGACACCGATCGCGCAAGCAAAGTTCAAACCATCGTTCTATAGTCCCGCCATGACCCAAAAGATCGTCCCCACTAGGGGAAACACACATCGAACCAAGTGGCGGAAGCCCGCGGTCGTGCTGGCGGCGCTCGGACTGCTCGTCTCCGTCACGGCGCTGGCGCCGACCGCGCTCAACGCGCAGGACAACGCGGCCTACACGCTGACGATCCTGCACAACAACGACGGTGAGTCGAAGCTGCTGCACAACGCGGACAGGGGCTTCCCGGGCATCGCCCGCTTCGTGACCGCGATGCGGAACCTGCAGAACGGTGCGGGCACCGACGGCGTTCTCAGCGTGACGGCCGGGGACAACTTCCTGGCGTCCAAGGAGTGGAACGTCAGCTTGGAACGGGGCGCTCCGTTCTACGACTCCATCGCGCTCAGCGGCCTGTACGACGCCATGGCCGTCGGCAACCACGACATGGACTTCGGCCCCGACGTGGCGGCGGAGTTCTTCGGTGGCTTCGACCCGCCGGTCGTGTTCCTGTCGGCCAACCTGGACGTGTCGGCCGAGCCGGCGCTGGTGGCGATGGTCGAGGAAGGTCGCCTGGCCCGCAGCACCATCGTCGAGACCGGCGGCGAGAGGATCGGCGTCATCGGCGCCATCACCCCGATGCTGGGAGCGATCTCCGCGCCGCGTAACGCCGTTGTGTCCGCGGTCGCCGAGGCGGTCAACGCCGAGGTCGCCACCCTCACCGAGGCCGGCGTCAACAAGATCGTCCTCATCAGCCACCTGCAGCAGGTGGACGAGGACGTGGAGGCGCTCGCCTCCATCTCCGGCGTCGACGTGGCCATCGGTGGCGGCGGCGACGAGATGCTGCGCAGCGACACCAGCACCTGCCTGCCCGAGGAGGAGACCGCCGGCCCGTACCCGCTGGAGGCCACCGACGCCGACGGCAACACCGTGCCGGTCATCACCGCACCCGGCGGCTACCGCTGCATCGGCGAGCTCGTCGTCAGCTTCGACGCCGACGGCAACGTCGTCTCCGCCGAGGGCCGCTCGGTGGGCGTGAGCCTCGACGAGACCCCCGACCCCGACGTGTTGGCGGCCGTGGAAGAGCCACTGGCGGCGGCCGTGGCGGCGCTGGACAGCAACATCCTGGCAACGACCGAGGTGGACCTCGACGGCAGGCGTTCGCAGGTCCGCACCCGCGAGACGAACCAGGGCAACCTGGTCGCCGACGCATCCCTGTGGGTGGGAACCGAGCGGGCCGAGGAGTACGGCACCGCGACGCCGGACATCGCCATTCAGGGCGGCGGCGGCATCCGCAACGACTCCATCATTCCCGCCGGCAGCGACCTCAGCGAGTCCACGACCTTCGACATCTCGCCGTTCAACAACGTGATGGTCACCTTCGAGATGACCCGCGAGCGGCTGAAGGCGGCAATGGAGGTGTCCTACGACTGCATTCCGGGCACCTGCGGGCAGTACTCGCAGGTAGCGGGCATGAGCCTGGTCATCGACATGGGCATGCCGGCCCGGGAGACCGACCGTGAGGGCGACTGCTCCAACATCGGCCACGAGGGCTCCCGCGTGCGCAGCATCGTGCTCGACGACGGCACGGTCATCGTCGAAGACGGCGAGGTGGTGCCGGGCGATCCGGTTGTGATGACGACGGTGAGCTGGTTCGCCGGCGGCGGCGACTGCTTCCCGGCCGGCGATCTGCCGCACACCAAGCTGGGCATCAACGACCAGCGCACGCTGGCCGACTACCTCACCGATGCCCTCGGCGGCGTCGTGACGGCCGAGCAGTACCCGTCCGGCGGCGAGGGCCGCGTCACGATTCTCGACTCGTCCGCCGATATGGACGACGGCGAGATGGGCGACGAGGCGCCCGCGGAGGAGGGTCCGCCCGCCGAGGAGGCCACCGGCTGATCCGTCTCAACACCTGAACAACTCCGGCCCCGGGCCTGCGCCCGGGGCCGGCCCCTTTTTCGAGGGCTCCCCACCCGTCATTCCGGCGAACGCCCCACCTGTCATTCCGGCGAAGACCCCACCTGTCATTCCGGCGAACGCCGGAATCCAGAGGTGTTGAGATGCCCCCGCACCACGCGCAACGGCGGCGGCCCACTCAGAAGTAGATGATGCGCTCGGCGCGCTCGATGACGTCGTCGATGGGGTCGGTCCAGGCACGCGTCGATAGGTACTTCCAGCCTCCGTCGGCGGCCACGAAGACGATCACTCCGGTGTCGATGCGCTGCGCCACCCGGCAGGCGCCGGCCAGGGCGGCCCCGCTGGAGATGCCGGCGAACACCGAGGCCTCGGCGGCCAGGCGGCGGGTGTACTCCAGCGCCTCGCGGGTGCGCACGATGCGCTTGCCGTCCAGCAGTTCGTTGCCGCCCCAGTTGTCGTACACGGGCGGGATGTAACCGTCGTCGAGGCTGCGCAGGCCCTCCACCTTCTCCCCCGCCGGGGGTTCCACGGCGTAGACCTTCACGTCGGGCTTGTGCTCCTTGAGGTAGCGGCCGACGCCCATGAGGGTGCCGGCGGTGCCCAGGCCGGCCACGAAGTGCGTGATGTCGGGGCAGTCGGCGAGGATCTCCGGCCCGGTGGTGTCGTAGTGCGCCCGGGGGTTGGCCTCGTTGGCGTACTGGCACAGGTAGGCCCATTCGGGATGGTCGGCGGCGAGACGCTCGGCCCGGCGCACCGCCCCGTTTGAACCCTCAGCGCCCGGGGAGTCGATGATCTCGGCGCCGTAGATCTCCAGCAGGTCGCGCCGCTCGCTGGAGACGTTGGCGGGCAGGACGATCTTGACGGGGTAGCCGCGCAGCCGGGCGATGAGCGCCAGGGCGATGCCGGTGTTTCCCGAGGAGGGCTCGAGGATGGTCGTGTTGGGCCGCAGCGTGCCGTCGGCCTCGGCGGCCTCGATCATCGAGCGGGCGACCCGGTCCTTCACCGAACCCCCAGGGTTCTGGCCCTCCAGCTTGGCGAGGATGCGAACCGCCGGGTTGGGGCTGAGAGCGCTGACGTCGATGACCGGCGTGTTGCCGATGCAGTCGATTACCGAGGCGTGGACACCCATGGCGATCCCGGGGGAATTGTTGACCGATTCGCTGGGAATTCTACCTGTGGGTGTTGGCGCCTCGATCCGCCGTCAGGGACGGACCTGGACCTCTTCCTCGGTGATGCGCTCGGCGACGATGCGGTAGCTGCGCAGCGCCGGCTCGGGGTGCTTCAGCGACACGATCACGTAGTGCCACACGCCGAGGGGGTCGAAGCGGGTGGCCTGGGCCACGTCGGTCGGCGACGGGTAGGCGGTGCTGCGGGTGTGGGAGTGCATGACGCCGATGACGGTGAGGCCGGCATCCTCGGCCTGCTTCTCGACCGCCAGGTGCTCGGCGCCGTCGAACTCGTAGAGCGTCTCGGAGTTGGCGGCGTTGCTCATGGGGTAGAAGGCCACCACGTCGCCGTTCTCGGAGCCCGCGGCGAACAGACCGCACGCCTCCTGGGGCAGCCCGGCGGCGGCGTGGGCGAGCATCCGGTCGTACACGTCGCGGCTCACCCCCAGCACGGGCGCAAGCGTACGTCGCCCCCATCCCGGGCCCACCCACCCCGGCGGCTCGTTAACCTGCGCTCATGGACGATGCCGGCATCAAGGTGATTGCCACGAACCGGCGCGCCCAGCGCGACTACGACATCATCGGCACCTACGAGTGCGGCATGGTGCTGCGGGGCAGCGAGGTGAAGTCGCTGCGCGACGGCACGGTGACGATCGCCGAGGCGTACGGCAAGGTGGCGAGCGGCGAGGTGTGGCTGCATTCCATGCACGTGCCGCCCCGGCCGACGGTCGCTGCGGCCTTCGCCCCCGACCCCGACCGGCCGCGCAAGCTGCTGCTGCACCGCTCGGAGATCAGCCGCATCAAGGCCCGGGTGGAGCAGGACCGCCTGCTGCTGATCCCCCTGTCGCTGTACTTCCGCGACGGCCGGGCGAAGGTGGAGATGGCGCTGGCCCGGCGGCGCCGCAAAGTGGACCGGCGAACGATCCTGGCCCGCAGGGAGGCCGAACTGGAGGCCCGCCGCGCCATGTCGCAGGCAGCCCGCACCCACGACCGGGACGCTCGCTGACCCGGTCCGTCAGCCCGCGTTGAGGGACCGGGCGCAGTGGAGCGCGCGTGCGGCAACGCCGTCCAGCAGCCGCCGCGGGAGATCGGATTCGATCCTCGCCACATCCTCCTCGGCCGTTGCCTGCTCCAGCGCCGCGGGGATCTTCCCGGCGAGGTCCAGCACACGCTGGAGCAGCCGAGCGGCGTCGACACCCAGCTCGGCTGCGACCTTCTCCCATGCGCTGCGCCTGTCGGTTCGCCGCAGCCTGTACTCCCGGCCGACTTTCATGGCGAGTCGGAGTTGGTGGCCGTCGCTGTCGTCGTAGGGGAGCATCGACGCCACGTCGTAGAGCGGCGCGAGGCGCACCCGGGTTCCGGCGAGCAGCAGGCCGTAGTTCTTGGCGTGGGCGTCGGTGCCGCCGATCAGCCAGTTGAACGCCAACGCGTCGGCGAATCGCCACACGTCCTCCTCGGCGGCGGCACCGGCGACGCACGAACGCAGCAACTCCGCCACGTGGCCGGGGGTTGGGCCACCGTCGGACTGGTACTTGCGGGCAGGGTGCACGCCGAGCGCCCCGCAGAGATCTTCCTGGTGCACGCGGATCAGCGAACCACCGGAGTGCGTGCGGTCGAACCGCGTGACGACGATGGCGGTTTGATCCTCGAAGGTTTCGATCCTGGTGCGGGCCGCGTGCAGCCCAGCGAGGGCCGCGGCACGCAGGCAGAGGTGCTCGTTGAGTTCGAGGTGGTCGAGTCCCGAGATGCCGGGCTTGAGGATGTGCGTCGTGGGCACCGCCCCCGCCGGAACACCCCAGCGTCCCGACGCGAAGTGCAGCGCGGTCTTCGCCTGCGCGCCGGCGAGGCTGAACCGTCCCGCGAAGTCCGACCCGAGCCAGGAGGTGGCGTCACCGCGCAGGTCTCGCAGCCGCTGGGCCACTTGCGCCTCGGTCTGCGGGGCCACGTCACCCTGGCGCCTCAGCAGGCTCCGGAGTTCGCTCGGCGGGCAGAATTGCACCGCTCCCGGGCAGTCCCGACCCACGGGTGCGGCAAGAAGCGGGAACGGCGACGCCACCGAGACCCCGAACCGGCGCCCCCAGCGCGCCAGGACGTCCGCATTCTCCGGGAGGATCCCCCACAGCCACGGCGTGACGCGGGCATCGCCGTGGTGCGCAACAGCCAACGGCATCGACACCGACAGCGGCGTCCCGGCGGCATCGACTCCATCGTCGTAGCGGAGCCGCAGGTGACCCTGTTGGGCGCGCTCGATCCGGCCGATGGGGCGCCCCTCCAGGGCGACCAGAAGCACGTCAGCCGGCATCAGCCAATCGTGTCCGCCAGCAGAGAATCGAGGTCAACGCCGGCGTCGCCGGGTATCGGTGCTGGAATCAGAGCGACCGCGAGATCCAGCGAACTGAGGACCAGCAGGATGCGACCGATCTCCGCTGTGCGCTTGCCGTTCTCCGTCTCGGACAGCCAGGGACGCCCCACCCCTGCCCGCGCCGCCAACTCCACCTGCGACAGGCCCTTGTCATGTCGCGCGCGGCGGATGGCCATACCGAGGTCCCGACTCGTTTGCAGCGGTCTCATCCCAACCTCCGAGCGGCTTGGAGCCGCAGCTTCCGTCTGTCTTCGTTCAGGGACATTAGTGTAATGTACTGGTACAGCTACAACAGTGCAATGTCGTCGTATAGCTACAGTAGGACAGTGTGCCCGTACAGCGACCGTCTGACGAGGACAGCAGCGGATACGGAAGCTCGCGCGCTGGGGCGCCGGAATCGACTGACCCAGGGCCGAGCGATGTCGCAGGGGCTCGGTACAGTGAGGCGTACCGCACATTGACAAGGGGCTGATCGGTTTCGACGTCGAGACCGGGAACCGTGCTACGCGACCGGAGTTGCTCAGACTCCAAAAACGGGGCACCACAAGACACGGCAATGATGAACCCGTGCTCCTCGCAGCCTGATCACCTGATCGGTCTGTGAGGTAACTGCGACCCCCACGGGGGCACGCGGGGCCTGTCCGCTGCAGCCTGGCAACAGAAGCAGAGGAGGACAGCTGGGAAAGACCGCTGACGGCGAGAAAGACCGCTGACACCGGAGAAAGATCCGGCGGAGCCCGCAAGGGCAGCCGACCCGACGGCACGCAATCCGCAACGCTGTGATCGGGAATGGTCGTACCGGAGCCGGCAACCGCTCGACGGACGGGGGTTCGATTCCCCCCAGCTCCACAACGGCCTGTTGGCGGGTTGGGTCTCGTCATGTTGGCCACTTGGGCCGCAGCGCGCCGGTTCGGCGTAGCGATGGACACTTTGAGCGCCGCTCAGGGCTGGTTCTGGCCCGTGCAGGCGTCGATCAGCACGGCGTGCGTCGGTGCCGCCGGTCCGCGGGCGCGCCGAGGCCGGCGGGGTTGTTCCGCCGGCTGTCTATGGGGGTGGCGCCTGGTGGTTAGGGCGGCGCCCGGCTAGGGAAGGGCCCGGAGTTCGCGCCGGGGGCGTGGCCACGGCCCGCCATCCGCGGGTTCTCGACAGGCACCGGGACGCTGTCCGGCGACTCGGTGGGGGCCAGGGCGAGGTTGTAGGTGACCGCGGCCGCCAGTGCGCAGATGGTGCGGGCGATAACCCCGAGGGCACGGCACGCCCCGGGCTCGAGGGCTCCCTTGTCCCGAAGGCGGGAGTTGGTGTTCTCGACCTGGTTGGGCCGCCGGGAGCTGCGTTGCCACGCGGCCGTGCCGTAGGGGACGTTCTGGTAGTTGTCGAGCTGACCGGCATCGGCGGCGAGGGGTCCCCTACAGCAGTACTCCCGCCCGACACCGGCGATGTACGGCGCGTCGACGCCCGGTCCTCTCGTGGGTTCGCGGGTGTTGGCGTCGGTGGCCACGCGGCCGGCGCATTGCGGGCAGCGGCCGTGTCTGGCGCACCAGGCCTCCCGCGCCGCCGAGGCGGTGTCGTAAATCTGGAGCGTCTCCTGAGCAGGATCGGGTGGAGAACGACTAACGAGGCCCGGGGGCGGGGTGCCGCTAGCGTGCAGGCATGGAACGGCTCTTGGTCGTCCTCGAGGGCGAAGTGGCAGGTGAGATCACCCCCGACGGGGACGGCATGCGGTTCGCGTACGTCGGCGACCGCTCTTCGTCGACGCCGCTGTCGCTGTCGCTGCCGCCGCGGCCCGAGCCGTACCCCGATGACCGTATCCGGGCGTGGGTACGAGGGCTCCTGCCTGACGACGGTGACACGCTGCAGCGCTGGGGGAGAAGGGTCGACCTGGTGGGCGCCGCCACGCCTGAACGAATCCTCGGCACACCTATCGGTTGGGACTGTGCCGGAGCGGTGCAGTTCTGCACGCCAGCGGCGCTGGAGACGATGCTGCAGCGTCCCCGACATGTCGCGCCCGTCGGCGACGGCGAAATCGCTGCCGCGCTGCGAGACGCCATCGCCGACGCCGGTGGCCAGCGGTCCTCAGGCTCGGGATCGGCACCGTGCTACAGCCTCGCTGGCGGCCAGCCGAAGATCGCCTTGGCGCTCACCGCCGCAGGCTGGCAGTCCCCCACCGGCGCGGCACCCTCCACCCACATCCTCAAGCCGCCGCCCAGCGAGGCCGCCGCCGAGCAGCCCGTCAACGAGCACCTCTGCCTGGCCACCGCTCGGCGGCTCGGCCTGAACGCCGCCGTGAGCGCGCTCGCCGTCTTTGACGACATCCCCGTTGTCGTGGTGGAGCGCTACGACCGGGCCCCGGGGCTCGCTGGCCCGGTCCGCGTCCACCAAGAGGACGCCGCCCAAGCCCTTGGCCGGCCCCCGGACACCCGCGCCGAGGCCCTCCAGGGCGTCTCGACGGTGGACATTGCCGACCTGCTGCGCAGCGCCGACGCGCCGCACGAGGACGTGTGGGCCGTCGTCGATCGCCTCGCGTTGGCGTGGGCGCTGGGCCTCATCGACGGCCACGGCAAGAACACCTCTCTGCTGCTCGCCGAGAACCAGGTTCGTCTCGCGCCCCTCTACGACATCGCCACCATGCTGCCCTACACGACCGGGGGCGAGGACATCTACCTCGCGATGCATGTCGGCGACGAGCCGACCCTGGCCCTGATCGGCCGCGACCACTGGGAGACTCACGCCCACCGGCTACAGCTACCTGTAGGCGACGTCCTCCAACGGGTCGCCCGCATCGCCACCGCGACCGCCGACGCCGCAACCGAGGCGGCCGCCGACTGCGCCGAGCATGCCGCCGCGGGCACACTTCCTGCTCGGTTCGCTGACGCTGCTGCGGCTTGGCGGGTGCACTGTCTCGACGCTCTCACCACCGCGCCGTCGGCGCGGCCCCAAGCCCCCGGCCGAGGCCTCGGCATCACCTGCCTGGCCTAACTCTCCGACCCGTTGGTCGCCGGTTACGCGCCGGTTACGGGACCGTAACGATCACAGTGGACCCGACACAGTGCCCCACGGGAGCCCTCCGACGCACCCCTAGTCGCCCTCGGATGGGGTCCAAGCCATTCAATCTCAGGGAGGTGGCGTTGGGCCTCAGTCGAAGGCGCCTACCAGCACAGCGACCTACTCGACCGCCGCCGCCCCGCCATGGACCAATGGGCCGCCTACATCGGAACCTTCACGGCGCAAGGCTGACACAGCTCGATATCTTCCGAGCAGACAACACCAGGAGCGTTGTGAGTAATCCCCGAATCGGCCAATCCTTCGCCGCGAAAGCCCTGGTAAGGGGCTTGTGGGTTCGGCGAAATGGCCATTGCTCACCAGTCTCCCAGCCGCCGCGTTCCACTCCCGCGATCTGCCCGAAGCCGGCGCCGCTCCGGCGGCGGCGCATCTGCCCCCCGGCCGGCGGCCGGGGGTCTTGGCGGTCGGTAGGATCGGGGTGTGGGTCTGGATCTCGCGAACGTGTCTTTGCCACCTCGGGGCCCGAGGACGGTTGTCGAGCCGGTGGACCTGTCGCGCTTCGCCGGCTATCAGGCGACCGTGACGCAACTGCCGGCGTTGATGGCCGGCCGAGCGTCCAGCGACCGGACGCGCACGCTGATCCAGTTTGTGAAGGACTGGAACTACTGGCTCGACTATCGGGTGGCGATGCTGGACGGTCCGCCCCCTGCGGACAGTGATCCGTTTGACCTCGCGTGCATCGCCACCGTCGTCCATGCCCTCACGGCCCGTGACGGCGTGGGTGTGCCCGAGTGGGTGCACCGCTACCGGGCCGATCCGCCTCGGCTGGTTACCGGCCGCCGCGCCGACTCCGGCTACGGGCTCCTGATCGTGGCCGACGCGCCGGCGGTGTGCGCGGACCACCGCGTCTACTTCGAACCGGAGATGCTCGAGCGGGGCACCCCCTGAGCCCGGTGAGTGACGCCGCCGGCGACACTGGCCGCGAGTTCACCAAGGAGGAGATGCTCGCCTTCTTCGCCGCCGCGGTGGCCGAAGCCCTGCGCGCCGACCACGGCCCTCTCGGCACCGACATCTAGCCGCACCTGGCCCCGGCTCGGCCTCGTTGCTGTGCTCAGCGCTCGCTGGACTCCGCGCACCCTGGCCCTGCACCTCGGCTCCTCGCCCGCCGTGATCGACGGCTGGTGTCGCCTTCACCGGCCAAAGTGACCGCTCAGCGGCGCCGCCGCCGACCGTGGTACGAGGACGCCGACTCCCGGGATCGCCGCGCCGGCATCCTGCGGCGTGACCGCGACCGTTGCCGCCGATGTGGATCCCAGGGCGAGCCAGAAGTCGATCACATCGTCCCCATCGCCGACGGCGGCGACCCGTGGGACCCGGAGAACCTGCAGGCCTTGTGCCGCCGCTGCCACCGCGCCAAGACCAGCGCCGAGGCCTCCGGCCGGGCCGCTCGCCGGCGAGCGGCAAATGCCTACAGAGCTGCAGCTGTGATCCTGGTCATGCCCACCCTCGCGGGAAATTCGACTCCCTTCGTGTGGACACGGCATGACCACTCAATCCCCGTCGATGAACGTCCCGCCGTGGAGCCTGCGGTACACGTCCCGGAACGCCGCCTCCCGGTCGGCCGGAGTGTGCTTGAGGAAGATGCGATAGACCTGTTCATCGGTTGGGTGGTACTGAAAGTCCATGTACCGCTCATAGAACTCCCGCATCGCCGATGAGAACGCATCCGCTCCAATCGTATTGAACAAGCTGGTGAGTAGGTACTGGCCCAGGGCGTAGCCGCACGGGTTCTCGAACTCGCCGGACCCCGCAAGCGCCGCGACGTTGGTGGCGCCGTTGTCGACGCACCACTGCCGGCCCGCGAACTCGTTGCCCTCGAACAACTCGACATGGCCCTCCCAGTCCTCCGTGCCGTCCCACGCCTCCCGGTAGGCCCGCACGAAGTCGGCGCCGCCCTCGACCAGCCAGAAGGGCCCCACCTCGAAGGCCAGGTGATAGTGGGCGACCTCGTGGTTCAGCAGGTTGGCGTGGGCGGAGTCCGGCCAGTCGCTGGCGATGGACAGCACCATGGAGTCCCGGAAGTTCGCCCCGCCGAACCCGTAGCCGTGCGTCTCGGCGTTGACCTGGAGCATGATGAGGTCGGTCACGGGAAACGGGCTGGCCATCACCCGCTCGGCCGCCCGGGCGGCGCGCTCGATTGCCCCCAGCACGTCGCCTTCTACCGCGTCGTGGCCGAAGGCCCAGAGGCCGACCTCCCCGCTCAGCGGCAGGTTGACGGACGACGCGAGGGTGTGCCGCTCCTCCAGCAGGTCGGCGTACAGTGCGTCATCATTCGCCACCTTCCCTAGGACGATGACGAACGCCCGCTCCTCCGGCGAGAGGCCGTCTGCGAACCACTCCCGGGCCAGCAGGAGCCGGAGGTTGTCCGGGCTCTGCCACGCCAAGTCGCCCAGGACGCTGAGCACGTGGACGTCGCGGGTCCGCACGGGCGCCTCCGCGCTGTAGGCCAGCATCCACCGCGCCAGGGCGGGATCCCAATCGTACAGGTACCCCAGCCCGTAGACGGCGTTGCTCTCCAGCGGGCCCAGGCCGTCGATGACCCAGGGGGCCTGCGCCAGGTCCCGGCCCAATTCCGGATCGCGCAGCCACACTTCCACGAAGGGCAGGGCGGCCAGGAGGTAGGGCGGATCGTCGTACCACGGGAGTAGCTGCGACAGCGCGGCGCGGGCCGCTTGCTCGGGAGTGCGCGTTGGCGCGGGTGCCGGGGCGGCCGTCGGCGCGGGCATTGGCGTCGGGGCTGGCGCAGGTGTCGGGGCGGCCGTCGGCGCGGGGGTGGACGCCACCGTCGCGGCGGGTGTGAGCGTTGCCGTTGGCATGGGGGGCGGCGTGGCAGTCGGCACAGGCGTGGGCATGGCCGTCGGCGTACTGCTGGGCGCGAGGCCCGGCGTTTCCGGAGCCGTCGGCGTCGGAGGTTCGATGCAGCCCGCCGCCAGGGAGAAGATGATCAGGGCTAACGCCAAGGCCGAGCCGTCGCTCATGCTACCCCGTCGCAATACATGCCTCGTTTCGTCGGAGGGGCCGCGGGCGCCCTCCAGCGCCTACGTCTCCTCCCCGCTCGTCTCCGCCGCCCGCACCCTGGCCACCAGCTCCGTCGGTGAGAAAGGCTTGACGATGTAGTCGGTGGCCCCCTTCTCCAGCACCCTTGCGACCGTCTCGTGCTTGCCGTGGGCCGATAGGAAGATGACCGGGATCCGGGAGACGGCCAGGATGTCCTCCATCAGTTCCACGCCGTCGTGCTCCGGCAGCATCAGGTCCAGCAGGGCCATCAGATGTGGAGCCTGCGCGAGAACGTGGGATCTTGGCTTGCTGGTGTCGGTGTGGCGTTCACGTTATCAGCAGGCCGCGGGCGTCGAAGTTGTGGGGGTTGGTGAATCCGTGGGCTGTGCGGCGTAGGACTTGGAGGAGGTTGTTGATCGTTATCTGGAGGGCTTGGCGGCGTGGTGGTCCTGAAGTGGGGTGGTGCGGTTTCACTCGCACATTCCAGTCGAACTGCAGGTCGCGTGGGCGACGCGACTCGTTGCCCGTCAGATCACTGCTAGAAGGCATGGCCAGTTCCAAAATGTGGCGCGTTCCGAGGGGCCTCCGGTTTCGGCTGGTCAGGACTGGTGGCGAACACCCCACAACGGGCTTTTGGCGAGTTAGGTCTCGTTGAGTTGTCCAGTTATGCGTTCGTGCGGCGGTCCGCCGCCGGCCCGCTCCCGCGCACTGCTGCGGCGATCTGAGAGTCGTAGTCGAGACCGATGCCGCGAGGCGCTGCGGCTGGGTTCGGGAAGGTCGGGGAACTCCCGGGCGGCGGGGCTGTGCAGCGGCGTCTCGGGTTCGACTACCCGAGGGGAGGCGCGGTGCCCCCGTTGCGCAGATGTGGTTCGTCGGGTACCTCTTCCGGGGCGCCGCCCGCGGCGTCGCGGTGAGTCTGGTAGAGGTCATGTTCTGCGATTGCCCGGTACCGCACCTCGCCGTTGGCGAAGCTGAGGTAGCCGCGCCCGGCGTCGAGCACGACGCCCTCATCAAGTAGGCGCCTCCTGTACTTCGAGACATGTACGCCGTCTCGCCCGAGGCGCTGCGCTATGTCCCGCAGTCGAGACGGGCCGGTGTCCGGCGTCATCGCGCACAGGAACCGCTTGTCGTTGTCGGACAGGCGCGCCCATATCGGCATGGTGACATTTCGCGCCACATCCTCTTCCATGCGAGTGACCGCCTCGCCCACGTGAGCAGAAGTCACGGCCCCCGTCGGGCTGCCGCAGAGATCCCAGAGGTGGTAGCCGATTGACTGGATGGCGTAGCCGTAGCCACGCGTGGCCCCGGCAGCTCGCTTGAGTTCCGGGAGCGGGACCGGCGTGTCGTGTGCAGCGAAGGGGACTTCGATGGCGTGCATGGCGTCATGGAGGGAGATGTTGTCGATGCGAAGGCGGTTGCACCGCTGGAAGAACGTGAAGCCGGGGTGCGTCAACAGCGTGTACTCGAGGTGAGGGAGGCCCACACCGAAGAACGCGAGTGGCCGCTGATCGAGTTTCGTCAGGTGCTGGAGCACCGTGGCTATCTCGCTGGCCTCGCTCTCAGAGAGGTTGTGGAACTCGTCCAATGTCAGTAGGACGCCGGCGGATCCTTCGCGTACGACAGCGTCGACCGTGTTCTGCACGAGCTTCTGGAATGACGGCTCGCGTTCGGGTCGATGCTCCCACTGCGCCCCGCCGCCCGCCACCGGGAGCGCTATTCCTGTCAGACGGCCCCGCCGCGGCGGGTCGATGCCGTCGAGGATGTCCCAGCACTGCTCCTCGAAGTGAGGGACCGGCCCAGTTCCCTCCCTGGGGTTGAACAGCGCGGCTGCTTTCACGACATGCCATCCCGCGCTCCGGGCCTCCTCCTCAATTGCGGCGAGTAGGGCGGTCTTGCCCACCCCTCTCGGCCCGAGGAGTAACGAGGTGAACGCGACATGGCGCGGTCCGGATGCAAGAGCGGTCGCTGCGAGGCCGAGGAGGTCGTCGCGGCCCGCGAGGACCGGTGGTGCCTGCCCGAAACCGGGCGTAAACGGGTTCTCTCCCGAATCCATCGCGCCCCCTCACTCAGCGGTACCTGCAGTAGACCGGGCATCGAGCACATTACAGGAACGGTAACTGATCTGCGGCACGATGACCGCGGCACCTACAGTCCGGCACGGACCTCAGCCACGCGTACGCTCCATTGCCCGCCCCACGCACCCATCGAACCAACCACATCCACAACCCGCCACAAGTTGGTTAATTTCCCAGACCAACCTCCGCGCTTACCTCCGCCCTGATGCCGATCAGGCGAATCGGAATGGCGGCGGCGCTAGGCGCTGTGTTCAATCGCTGACTGGAATGCGTGCAACGTCTGTCGGTCGGAGCAGACGAAGCGGATCGTGCTCACCTTGGTGGATGCCGAGCGCACCGCATCCACCGCGAGCGTGGCAGCTGCCTCCAGCGGATAGCCGCGGGCGCCCGTTGCGATTGCCGGGAAGGCCACGGTTTCGGCACCCACTTCGTCTGCGCGTACCAGGGATTCGCGGTAGCACGACTCCAGCAGCACCGGCTCGCCGCGAGTGCCGCCGGTCCACTTCGGCGCCACGGTGTGAATGACCCACCGAGCCGCGAGCCGGAAGCCCGGCGTGACCACGGCCCGCCCGATGTCGCAGGCGCCGAGCGCTCGAGAGTGCCGCAGGAGTTCGGGGCCGGCGGCGCGGTGGATCGCGCCGTTGACGCCGTCTCCGTCCGCCAGGAGCCTGTTGGCTGTATTGACGATGGCGTCGACTTCCTGGCCGGTTATGTCGCCCAGCACTGCTTCGAGCGCGGGTTGGCGCGACACGATCGTCGGCAGCAGCGGAGACATCGGATCGCCGCACACGAGCACGATCAGGTCGGCCAACTCGTCGCGCTCGCTGATCGGGTCGAAGTTCTGCGGGTCGAAGTCTCCCCTCTTGCGGTCGGGATGGCTCTCGATGCGCGCCGAGGTGGCCATGAAGCCCTTCTCCTTGGCCGCGAACGTCACTTCGTAGATGCCGAAACGGGTCCAGCTGCGATGGAGGAACAAGCGGTCGTCCTCCATGAACGCGAGCCACTTGTCGTTCATGTCCATAGGCGCGTACCCCATGGCGATCGCCTGCATGTCTTCTCGCGAGATGAGCATGTTCGGCGGCGGGATCGCCACCGGCTCCCTGATGCGTGAGATATGTCCCACGCAGTCATCGTCGTGCCCGTCGTCCTCGGCGCAAGACGACAACCAGTCGCTTCTGCCGAAGACGTCTTCGGGCGGCCCGTCGGATCCCCACAACGCCGTGCTGAACAGGCTCAGCTCCTTGCCGGCTGAGCCTTCGGCGCTACCGGTGATCTCGCCCGTCTCGTCTGATGGGTCGCCACTCATGTGCACTCCAGTTCTTCGCAATCCCGATTCCTCGGCAATCTCGCCGCACGTCGACGTCAATCCAAGCACGCGACGGGCAGCGTCCCCCCTCTCCTATGTGTCCTCGTTCTCGCCGTCGAACTCGTTATCCCACGTGATGTCGTCTGGGTCGATGTCGGGTTCGTCCTCGTCAAGCTCGAGCGTGTCGTCGACGATCCGTTCGGGCCGCCAAGGCGGCTCATGTTCGTAAGGACGCTGCTCAGGAACGGCAGTCCCCAACTCGTACTCGTCGACGCCCGGCAATCTGAGAACTCCCGCCTCGTCGCAGTTCTCGGTCCCCACCCGGTGCATCCCCGGCGAGAGCGAACCAGCATGGCGGCCGAATCCGAGTTGGCGGTGGGAACAGTTCACTTCCGCTTCAGTTCTTTGGGCAGTGCCTTGCTGTATACGACGACAAGTTGCTGGTTGGCGCGGGTGAGGGCGGTGTAGAGAGAGCCGTGGCGGCCCAGATTCTTCTGGAATTCGGCCGGTTCTACGACTACGACCCCGTCGAACTCCAAGCCCCGGGCGAAAACGGGGCGCGCCAACCGCAGTCGGGCGCGTGAGTGGCTCGGGTGGTGGAGGGCCCACGGGTCGCCTTCGGCTTGTCGCCAGCCGGCCCTGAGACAGAGTCGTCGAAGCTCATCAAGTTGGTCTCTGTCCCATGCGATAACTGCCACTGTTCCGGCAGAGAATTCTTCGGCGAGTTGCTCGGCCTCTTCGTGTACTTTGCGGATCCGTTGTGTCGGGCCGACCTTTTCTTGTCTGGGTTCTGGACCGTCGCGGAGGGCGCTAGGGCTTTGTTGGCCCGGTGGGAGCAGGCCGCTGGCGTACCGGAGGATTTGCCGGGTCGATCGGTAGCCGGTGGCCAAGACTTCGTATCCGAGTTCGGAGCCGTCGGTCCGATCGAGCTCAAGTTCGTCTTGGAGGAGTTGTTCCCAGGTCGGTGATGTGTAGTCGGCGCGGCGTTGGTTCATGTCGCCGAATAGTGACCACCGTCCGCCTCGCTTGAGGAGAGCGCTGAGGATCCACCACTCCGCGGGACGAATGTCCTGCACTTCGTCGACGATCAGATGTTCGTATCTTCCTTTGCTGCCGCAGAGGTCCACGGACATCCCGATGCCGGCGAGGAAGAGTAGGTACGACTTGTCGCGGCGGGCAGCGACGAAGTCACCGGCGTCTGCCAACCACGCTCGGTGTTCCTCATCGTCGAGCCAAGCGGCGACTGAACGATCCGATCGACAGGCGCTGATGATCTTCCCGGCGATGTATCGCACCTGTCGCTGTCCCTGGGGTAAGCGCGAGAGTTGCGGCTTAAGGCGACGAGCTGTCTCGTTGGCGAGTCTTACGTTCTTCGCGTCACTGTGGAAGTAGCGTTCGCCTCTGTGGTGTAGCGGGTGGCTCAGCTTGCCAGAGAGTTCCCGAATGAGCCTCTCCATACTGATGACTTCAACGCCGTGGGCGCCGATGTCGTCGAGTACCTGCTGGACATATGACGCCCAGGCATCGGTGGGTCCGACCAGCCCGACACTGGTCAGGCGAACATGGGTCCTGCTCGGGTTGCGAGCGTGCTCGAGGTGTGTGAGATAGGCGGCCCGGTGGGTGGCAACGATCGTCTTGCCGGTGCCGGGGTGGCCTTGCACCGCGAGATGCTCCGTGGCGGGCCAGGTGACGAGACGGTGCTGGTCGGGCTGGAGTGTGCGTAGAACTGAGCGCAGGCGATCCGAGCGCGGCTTCGAGATCGCCTCCATGACGAGGTCACGCGCCCGCTGGGGCTCGGCGGCGGGAGGAGGCGGGGCCGCGGCAGGCGCTCCCGTTGAGTGTGGCTCGTCGGTTGGCGGTTTGGGCTCGATCGGCTTCTGTGGGGGCTCGGGCACGTCCTCGGTCCGGCGCTGGATCGGCGGTGCTGCGGGCGTCATCGTAGGCTCGTCGGGTCTCGGTGAACTGGCTTGAGGGTTGACCTCCGGGCGACGGATTGCGAGAGTCGGCTCGGTTGTGGTCAACGGTTCGCCGCCCGGGTCGCGGCTCGTGGGGGGTGGGGGAACGTCGAGAGTCCGGGGTCGGCGCGGGAACACGGTCGCCGGATCGACCCCCGGTTCTACGTCATCTTCGAAGTCATCGTCGAAGTCAACAATGACGTCTCCGTCGCGTCGGAACGTTCGCCGGGCCAGTAAGCGACGCGGATCAGGGTCGTGCCAGGACGAGGCACGACCCGCCAAGAACAGCCCTGCCGACTCGGCAACCCAACTGATCACCACGGTGTGATCCAAGTGGGTGTGCCAACTTCCGATGTAGAAGCTTGCGCCGAGATCGGGATCGTCGTAGTCGAGAGCCACGCGTCCGATCAGCGGCTCGATCGGACCAAGAGCCGGTCCCCGGCTCCTGGGAGGTGATGCCACCCAGGGCGCGTTCCTCGGCGCCGACACGCCGCTGGCTCGGTCGACGAAGTTTTTCCGTTGGCGCTTGGCATTGCAAAGGTATTCCTCGTTGACGGCCTGCTCGTCGTTGATTTCGTCGCGCCGCCACTGTGAGGAGGTCACGGTGACACCTCCAGCGCGCAGAGGGCGACGTACTCCAATTCAAGCGATCCGGCTCTCGCCTCTTCAAGTCTGTGTAGGGCTTGACTGCGGCGGTAGTCCTGGGTGCGGCGCTGGCTCTCGAACATGTGGATAGTCGCCGGCTTCCCTTCGGCTCGAAGGGTTCGGATGCGCTTGTCGTTGTCCGCGGCTTTCCGGTCGAAGGACTCCTCAATGCTGATCCGCCGCGCCGAGATCATTCGCTCGTTCTCGGCTCTTCGCCGTTCGTCCTCGGCAGTGTGTCGACTCTCCAATTCGCGGCGGCAGGCCAGCACGTGGCGTTCCTCCCAACCGTTCGTGCGTCGGCGCGAAGGCTCAAGCGCCGCCTCGGCGAGCGCGGCGAGAAGCGCGTCGCCGGGCGCGGGACCGATCGAACGCCCAACAGGGTCGGTGGCCGCGGTCCAGAGTTCAGCCGCGGGGCGGACACCAGTCCAGCGAGCGATCGCGACGAGGACCAGGTACTCACCGGCCTCGATATCGGCTGTCTCGATCCCGAGCGCGCCGAAGCGGGTCTGGCTGCTGGGAGGTGTGCGCAGAGCGGCGCGTACGAGCGGGTGGTTGGCGTTGAGCAGGTCGGCCCCTTGACGCCGAGCGGTCTCTTGGTCGAGGCAGAGCGGAATGTCCATCTCGTTCTGCAGGAGACTGCACAGCGCCGCAATCTCCGACGCCGACCGCTCGCGCTCTGCCTGCACACCGAGCAGATTCTCCGCGAGTTCGGCGTTGCCGCGGAAGTGCAGCCATAAGGGCCTGCCTCCCTCGTCTGTCCGGCGACAGTCCGCCCCGGGCGCGGTCGCCGCCCAGTCCTCCAGGAGCCAGACGAGTTCCGGCTGTCCCACATAGCGTCCGCTGCGGATCACATCATCGGCGAAACCGTCCACCTCGGCGTTGTCGAGCACGTTGAGGGAGTCCGCCGCGTCCTCGACCTCGATCCGGATCCTGGCTTGGTACTCGAACGCCGCGAGGGTCTCCTTGAGCTTCCTGTCGTGTTCGGCAGGCGACAGCTCGAAGTCGAACATCGCGTGGCGGATACGCGGAAGCTCTGACCGGAGGATTGGCTCGAGTTCACCGATCGACTCTGTGAAAACGCCGATGCGGTCGTGGACGCGCTCGATGATGTCGGTCTCGATCGTGCCGGGCGTGTGGAAGTTGAGGACGTAGATCTTCTCGTTCTGTTGACCGAAACGGTCTATCCGGCCGATTCGCTGCTCAACCTCCATGGGGTTCCAGGGAAGGTCGTAGTTCACGACCGCTCCGCAGAACTCAAAGTCGAGGCCTTCGCTGGCCACCCGCGTGGCGAGCATCACATCGAACTCGCCGTCACGGAAACGCGCCATCGTCGTGCGACGTTCCTTCTGCGGCACCCCACCGTGCAACTGACCCGTCCGGTGACAGCCCGCGAGGCGGTCATACAGGTAGGCAATCGTGTGGCGCGAGAACGTGAAGACGAGCACCTGCCTGCCCTGTCCGACGATCTCGTCGACCGCTCCCAGGAACTCCTCGAACTTGGTGTCAACACTCCCAAGGCCCCGGGCGGCGTCAAGCACCTCGGGGGGAGGGTCGTCCCACGCATCCGGGTCAGCACGGTCATCGCCCAGCGGGCTCGCGGCGTCCTCGACCAACAGAGCTGTGTCGTCGACCCGCCCGTCCTCGTCGATGAGCCGCTCGAAAGGCCCTGCGGCATCTCGCGCCAGGACGTGGCTCTTGATCGCCTGCAGGCAAGACCCAGCCAACCGCAGGGCCATCTGGCCAATGAAGTGCACATGCATCTCACGAGCCGCGGCACGTTTGAGCTGCCACGCGTGGACCTCGTCGTAGAGCCGGCGCTCCGCATCGGTCAAACTGACGTGCACAATCATCGGTTCGCGCACCGTCTTGTCCTCGTCGATCTCGACCTTGCGGGTCCGCGTGATCACCGTCGACAGCGTGTTGAGTTCCCCAAGCAGACCCTTGGCCTCGGCGATCTGCGCGTGATCCAGCTGCTCGTGCTCGAAGAGCTCCTCAAGCTGCCGGTACTCCCGCCGAGCCGCCACCACACCGCCATACCGGAGACCGCGGATCTCGCGCAGCCGCTCCTTGCGTTGGGAGTTCGACACGCTGCGATCAAAAAGTGACGCGGAAATACCGTTCAGCACGCCGTTCGGCTCGAGTTGCGTCCTCAAGGCGTAGCGATCATCGAAATCGCTCGGGTTGAGCAGCCGCAACAGGTTGAACAGATCATCGTTCCCGAGGTTCAGAGGCGTGGCAGAAAGGAACAGGTAAGTCTCCGCCCAGTCGCTCAAAAGACTGCCCAGCACGTAGCTGCGCGTGCCTAGGTTCCTCAGAGCGTGCGCCTCGTCCACAACGATCAGGTCGAACCTCGGAGTGAGATCGTTCATCCGCTCAAGACCGTCCCAGACTCGCAAGCGCTCAAGAGAACACACGGCCCGGAATCTCGTCGGCATGCGGTCCGACGCGAGACGCTCCAGAAGCTCATCGAGGTCCGCAGTTTCGAGCCGGTCGGTCTCGAAACCGAACCGCTCGGACATCTCGTCGCGCCACTTCTCCACGAGCCCTGACGGGCAAACCACCAAGACCCGGTCGGCCTCGCGGCGCGCGTCGAACTCTGTCCACACAAGTCCGGCCTCGATCGTCTTACCCAGACCCACTTCATCAGCCAGCAGCAGCCGGCGGCACCCGGTCCGCAGCATCTTGATAACCGGGCGAAATTGATATGCTCGAAAGATAGTTCGAGTCGCTCTAAACGAAAAGACCGTATCCGTGAGATGCTCGGCCAGCTTCTCCCGCGTCAGAGTCGCCGCCACCCCCCGCATATCGCCAGGCGACCGGGAGACCCACTCCAGCGGATCACCCTCAAGCACCACCGGCGCCAGAGAACTCTCCAATAGCTCCCGGATCCTCCCAGCCAACCGAACGGTGTACCGCCACGAGCCGGCGCTGAAACGGCGCGAACGCACGTACGTCTCCCGATTGCCCGGAACAGTCGCCACGTCGGCGTGCGGGACGAACGCCGGCTCCGGGATCGGATCTGCCTCCGCCCAGAGATGATCGAACCAATCGCGGGCACGCTCCAGAGGGCTAGAAGCGTCAGAGGTGCGGTTCCCGCGAACAGAACTCGCCGGGGGATCGCCACCAGTGACGAGCATCACCCCGTCGCCGTCAGCCAGCCGAAACCGGTAATTCCCCCGCGCCAGCGGGACAGACCCATCCGCCTCAGCGTGATAGCGGCACTCGGCCACGGCCTCGAAACCCGCCGGAAGGCCCTCTTCAACATCGAGCGCATTGCCCACGAGAAGGAACCGGACGGCATTCGCCTCGGCCAAGAACGCCGACGCTGCCGACAGCGAAGGGTTGTACTCAAAGTCGTACTGCTGAGGCATCACTCACCTACTCCGAGTTTGGGGAGACTAGACGAACGTCCGCCAATAGGGCTTACCCCGAATCCTCAGCCACTCGACGCGCCCGCTCTTGGGGCGTCCCATCAAGTGGTGGGATTTTGAGTTGAGCCTCGGTGATGGTTGCCGGCTGTGAGTTCGGCGGTGGCGATGGTATCGCGCTCGGGGTAGAGGAGGCTCATGGAGTCCTCTGAGAGGTAGCGGCGGTCGGTGGCCTGCCATTCGTCGTGGAGGTCGGCGAGGATGGCGCCGACGAGTCGGATGGCGGAGGCCTCGTTGGGGAAGATCCCCACGACCCGTGATCGTCGCCATATCTCTTTGTTGATGCGTTCGAGGGGGTTGGTGGACCAGATCTTCTGCCAATGCGCACGCGGAAAGGTCGCGAAGGCGAGGACCTTGGTCTTGGCGGTTTCCATAAGTGGTCCGGTCTTGGGGAACCGGGCGGCGAGCTGGTCGCTGACTTGGTCCCAGGCGTCGGCGACGGCGCCGACGCCGGGCTGGGCGAAGATCGTCCGGAACAGCGCGGCGGCCATGTGCTGGTGCGACTTGGGCACCACAGCGAGCAGGTTGCGGATGAAGTGCACTCGGCAGCGTTGTCGGGCCGCTCCCTGGAACCACCGGTCAGCGGCGGCGGCGATGAGGGACTGGGCTGAACTCCCGGTGGCTCGGACCCGCAGCGAGGGCGTGGAGTTCACCGGCGAGGACGGCCTGTTGACGGGCCTGGTCCGCCAGGTCCTGCAGTGCGGCCCGGAGGTCGAGACCGCCGTGCATCTCGACATTGAGGGCCGCGGGACGCCAAACTCGCGCATCGGCTCGCCGCCCAAGCGAGTCAAGACCGACATGGGCGAGGTCGATCTGCAAGTGCCGCGTGATCGAGCGGGAGCCTTTCGAGCCGGTGACGGTGCCCCGGCATCAGCGCCGCCTCGAGGGCCTGTCGGGGAATGTGAACTCGCTCTACGCCAAGGGCCTCACCACCGGTGAGATCCAGGCGCACCTCGCGGGGAGCAACGACACCGACGTGAGCCGCGAGAAGATCTCGGAGATCACCGACAAACTCTCGGAAAGACGCCACCAGCCCCTCGCGGCCACTCAGAGACAGGA
>Ga0209022_1001189_pt1 | contig 28118 bp, 27 predicted proteins | sample PinacodermPK_FD_187300 | JGI IMG/M metagenome (GOLD analysis project Ga0209022, IMG submission 187300) | Host-associated microbial community of the marine sponge Aplysina aerophoba from Gulf of Piran - sponge pinacoderm, lysed by proteinase... | ecosystem: Host-associated > Porifera > Sponge >...
CCTTCGAGGTTCACGACGCCTCGCTCCGGGATCGGATCGCCCGCTGGGCACGCCGCGAGGCCACCGAGATGCGCCGCCTGGGCGTCGCCGAGATGGCCGATCCCGACACCGTGGCGTCGTGCTACCCACTCCACCCGCTGTCCGCTGCGGTCCTGCCCGAACTGTGCGGTCGCTACGGCCAGCACGAACGCACCTTGTTCGCGTTCCTGACCGGGGCGGATGCGGCGAGCGCGGTGTCGTTCCTGCGCAAGACCACGCTGGCGGAGCGCGGGCCGCTGCCCTCGCTGGGACTCGACGCCGTCTACGACTACTTCGTAGCCGCCGGGGGCAGCAGCGCAGCCGCCGTCGGGCGGTCGAGCCGATGGGCGGAGATCGCCACCCGGCTGCGTGACACCCACGGCCTCACCGAGCGTCAAGAGTGCATGGCCAAGTCGGTCGCCGTCCTGAACCTGGTGTCGGCCACCGGCTCGATACGGGCCTCGGGGGCGATGCTGGCCCGCACCGGGCCCGGCGCCGCCGGAACCCTCGGTGAGTTGGAAGCCGCCGGAGTCCTGATCTACCGCCGGTTCGCCGACGAGTATCGCGTGTGGCAGGGCAGCGACGTGGACATCGAGCGCCTACTCGACGGCGCCGCGAGACAGGTGGCCACCCGATCGCTGACCGGCGTGCTGTCGGGGATCGATCCCCTCCCGGCGCAGGTGGCGGCACGCCACAGCGCCGAGCACGGCACGCTGCGTGTGTTCTCGCGCCGCTACGTCGACGGCACCGAAGCGGTGGAGCCGCCGACCGCGTCGTCGCCGTACGACGGAGAGGTCCTCGTCGTCGTCGGGAAGGACCGGGGCCTGCCCACGACGACGCCGAGCGGGAGTCCGACATCGGGCGCCAAGCCCGTCGTGGCGGCAATCCCCGACGATGTCGGCCCCCTCGACGCGGCGGCCCGAGAGGTCGCCAACGTCACCGCGGCGCTGGAGGATCCGTCGGTCGCCGAGGACTGGGTTGCCCGGCGCGAACTGGGTGAACGGCTGGCGCTGGCGCAGTCCACGCTGGAGAGCGTCCGCAGCACTGCTCTCGGGGCCACGGCGTGCCGGTGGGTGCTGTTGGACGAGGGCGGCGACAGCGAACTCCCCGCCGGGCGCGGCAGCGCGGCACTCTCTGCGGCTGCTGATCTGGCGTACACGTCCACCCCGCCGGTTCGCAACGAGATGCTCAACCGTTCCGCGCTCACGTCGCAGGGGGCCAAGGCGCGGCGCGAGTTGCTGACGGCCATGATCGAGCACGGATCCGACCGCGACCTGGGGTTGTCGGGATTCGGCCCCGAGGTCGCCATGTACCGGGCGTTCCTGGCGCGAACCGGGCTGCACGTCCCCGACTCCCGCGGCGACATGGGCTTCTGCGCACCGTCCGACCCGCAGCTGCGGCCGGCCTGGGACGCCTTCGCGGCACAACTCGACCGGGCCAAGCGGCGACGCGTCAACCTCGACGATGTTGTTGCCGCGTTGAGGTCGCCTCCGATCGGCATGAAGGCCGGCCCGGTGGCGGTCTTCGTCACCGCGGGCCTGCTGGCGCGCGCCGACGATGTCGCACTGTACGAGCATGGAACCTTCAAGCCGCTGCTCACCGCGGAGGTGTCGGAGCGGATGGTCCGCAACCCGGGCCACTTCGATCTCAAGTGTTTCGCGAACACCACCGGCGCCCGTCGTCAGGTCATCGAGAGGCTCGCTACACGACTCGGAGTCAAGCCGCTGCGGGCGCGGCGGCGCGTCGCCAACGTTGTCGCCGTTGTGAGCCATCTCGTGGCCCGCGTCCGGCGCCTCGACAACTTCACGCGCCGCACCGGCAGCCTGGCGGGGACCACCGCGGCTGTGCGCGACGCCCTGCTGGAGGCAACCGAACCGGACGATCTGCTGTTCCACTCCCTGCCGTCGATTCTCGACTGTCCCGAGGTCGCTCCCGACGCCCGCACGTATCCACACGCCGACGCCCTCGCCGAAGCGCTCGGCGACGCGGTCGACGAACTCGAGGCGTGCCTCGGCGGTCTGCTCGCCGACCTGCAACACCTGCTACTCACGTCGAGCGGCGAGACCTCGCGGAAGGCCGTATCCGGGCAGGCTGCCGCGCTCGAAGGCGAGGTGCTCGACAGTGAGGTTCGAGCCTTCGTGGGCGCTCTGGCCAACGACGCCGCCGAAGAGGATGCCGAGTGGATTTCCGCCATCGCCACGGTGGTGGCCCGCAAGGCGCCCGCCGAATGGCGCGACGACGACCGGGAGCGGTTCCGCCAGGAACTCCCGCAACGGCTCGCCGCGTTCGGGCGCCTCGTCGCTCTGCACGCCGAGCGCCGGGCCGACGGGGGCGGCCCCTTCGACGCCCTGCGGGTCACCGTCACCCGAGCCGACGGCGGTGAGTACGTCCGCCTCGTCGGTGTGGAGCAGCGACAGCGAGCCGAACTCGACGCCATGCTCGACGACACGCTCGCCCGGCTGGCCACCCTCACGGGGTCCACGCAGCGGGCCGGCCACACGATGCTCGCGCTCCTCGGCGAGCGGTTCCTGGCAGAAACACCCGTCACGACGTTTTCGGCGGGCGACGCCACTGCCGGCGGTCCGGGCCGATCCACCGGGGTCGGTGCCGTCGCCGCCGGGCCGCCCCGATCCGCCACAAGCCGCGCTCCCACCGACCGCACCCCAAGCACGGAAGCCGCAGTCGCCACGAGACCCAGTGCTGCTAGCGGAGGGGAACGCCGTGACTGACCTCGCGGGTGCCGACGCCCGCCCCGTCCGCCACATCTGCGGCATCTCCGGTGGCAAGGACTCCAGCGCCCTGGCGCTGTACATGCGCAAGCGAGTCCCGGGCATGGAGTACTTCTTCTGCGACACCGGCGCCGAGCTGCCCGAGACCTACGAGTACCTGACCCGGCTCGAGGTGATCCTCGGAAGCCCCATCGTGCGCCTGAACGCCGAGCGGGGCTTCGACCACTGGTTCGAGGTGTTCCGGGGTGCCCTGCCGTCGCCGCAGATGCGCTGGTGCACGAAGAACATGAAGATCAAGCCCATCGAGGCCTGGATCGGCGACGAACCGGCCGTCTCCTACGTGGCGATCCGCGCCGACGAGTCCAACCGCAAGGGCTACATCTCCACGAAGCCGAACATCACCACACGGTTCCCGTTCATCGAGGACGGCATAGACCACGCCGGCGTGCTCCGAATCCTCGACGACGCCGGCGTCGGCCTGCCGGCCTATTACAGTTGGCGTACCCGTTCGGGCTGCTACTTCTGCTTCTACCAGCGCAAGGCCGAGTGGATCGGCCTCTCCGAGCAGCACCCCGAACTGTTCGAGCGGGCCGTGGCCATCGAGCAGAAGGTCCTGCAGGACGCCGGCGTGGACGGCGACGCCGACTTCGGCGACTCCGCCATGCGAGGCCGCCAGTACACCTGGTCGGGCGGCGAGACGCTGTTGCAGCTGCGCGCCCGCCGCGACCAGATCCTCGAACGCCACGAAGCCGCCCTCACCAGAGCGGCCACCACAGCCCGCGCCAACGTCCCCCTAATCGAAGTCCTAGCCGACGCCCTCGACGCCGACGACGACACACCCCCCTGCACGGTGTGTGCGCTGTGAGCACTTCGGCTAGCACGCGTCGCGATCCCGCGCTGAGTGGGTGGGGGATGACAACAACCCAGTATTTCGCTCACCTCCCCGAGGACACCATCCGCGGCCTCATGGAACCGCAATTCCTCTCACTGCTTGACGCTCTCCGCGGCGTCCACAACGGCGGGCGCGTGCCGGCGGGCGAACTGCGACAGGTGGCGCCCTTGGCCTGCGATCTGGGGGAAATGCTGGCCGATCCCGGCCTGCGGCAACGCGTCGTGACACACGTTCCGGAGGTCAAGCACGCCGAGTTGGCAGAGAGGGTCGGCGCACCGTTGGCGGCCGCCGCGAGGTGGACTCCTGCTCAGGTCGGCGAGGCTCGGGACTTCTTCGGTCTGATCACCGAGGTCGCGGCCGAGCCCCCGCCCGCGGCAATCGGCGACATAGAGCCTGCCTACGGCTTGTTCGATCATCAGCGCAGCGCGGTTCAGCGCCTCATGCCCCTGCTCCTGCATGACCTCCGACGCGCCGTGCTGCACCTTCCCACCGGTGTCGGCAAGACCCGTACCGCCATGCATGTGGTGGCCGAGTCGCTGCGAGCCAACGAGCCGTCGGTGGCGGTGTGGCTCGCCTCGGGTCGGGAACTGCTGGATCAGGCCGTTGGCGCGTTCGAGGACGCTTGGCACCACCTCGGCAATCGGCGGGTTCACGTCTGCAGGATGTGGGGCGATCGCACGCCCGACACAGACGAGATCCGCGACGGGTTCTTGGCCGTAGGCCTGTCGAAGGGTTGGTCGGCCATGTCCTCGATCGACCGGGACTGGGCGCTCCGCTTGGCGCGGCACGTCCGGCTGGTGGTCTTCGACGAGGCCCACCAGAGCATCGCCCCGACCTATCGGGAGATAACCGAGAACCTCACTATCGACTATCGCTGCGCTCTGCTGGGGCTGACGGCCACACCTGGACGCACCTGGGCGGATATTGACGCCGACGGCAAGTTGGCAGAGTTCTACGGCTACAACAAGGTCGGGATCGAGGTACCGGCGGAGAACCCAATCGAGTACCTGATCACCCACGGCTACCTTGCCCGCCCCACCTTCAGGACCCTCTTCACCGAGCCTGGCATCCATCCGGACGACACCCGCACACTTGCGGCTACGGGGTCGCTGCCTGAAGAGGTTCTAGCGGGCCTGTCGGAGGACGCGCGATACGTGACAGCGGTCGTGGAAGCCCTGACGGAACTCGAGGACGCGGGGCACAGACGGGTGTTGGTGTTCGCAGCCTCCGTCGCCCAGGCACGAATTCTGACAGCCCTCCTGCTGCTTCGTGGCCTTCGCGCTGCTGCCGTGACAGCCACCACACCCGCTCAGGAACGGAAGCGGAAGATCTCAGACTTCAAGTCCCGAGATCCCGAGCCACGGGTTCTCATCAACTACGGAGTGCTAACGACCGGATTCGACGCGCCGCAGGCAAGTGCCGTGCTGATCGCCCGGCCGACGAAGTCCCTGGTGCTGTACAGCCAGATGGTGGGTCGAGCGATTCGCGGTCCGAAGGCAGGCGGCACCGAGAGCTGCGAAATCGTCACCGTTGTTGACCCGGCGCTCCCCGGATTCGGCGATGTGGCAGAGGCGTTCGAGAACTGGGAGGACGTATGGCACTGACCGATCTGGCTGACACTGAGCAACTCAGCTTCTCGATCTTCAACACGGCGATGGCAGTCCGCTCCATGCGCGACAGTGGCTACAAGTCGACCGCGCACGCTCTCGCCGAATTGATCGACAACTCCATCGAAGCCGGCGCCACAACGATCGAGCTTTTCGGGGTCAGCCGACGCGAACTTGTCAGCGAGCGGGAGACGTCGCGCCTCAAGGAACTCGCCGTCCTAGACGACGGGTGCGGCATGACGCCCGACGAGTTGCGGGGCAGCCTCCGCTACGGGCACGGAACCAGGCTTGCCAGGAGAGGGATCGGACGCTTCGGGGTTGGCCTGCCCAACTCCTCCATGTCGCAGGCGAGGCGGGTGGACGTGTGGTCCTGGCAGGCCGGCGTGACCAACGCCAGCCACGCGCGACTCTGGATCGACGATGTGGAGGCGGGCCAGAGGGAGATCCCCGAACCCAGCCGGAAGCCACTACCCGACATCTACTTGAAGGCTTCTCAGTACGGCTTCAGCGACTCGGGCACACTTGTCGTCTGGACCGACCTAGATCGTGTGCAGTGGACCCGCGCCGCCACCACGTTCAAGAATGCCGAAGCGCTGATCGGACGCATCTATCGACGATTCCTGTTACCGCCCGGCACCCGGCTACATCCCGACGACGATCGAGACGACGAGATCGGAAAGCAGCGAATAATCGTATGCGTGCCGGTGGAACTTGATGGCACAGACACCGCTCCGACCGTTGATGCCGACGACATCCTCTATGTGCGGCCCAATGACCCACTCTACCTTATGTCCGAGACCTCCTGTCCCGAGGACTTCGGGCCCGGCCCGATGTTTGAGGAGTTGGCAGGCAGTCCATTCGATGTGGTGATCCAACACGAAGACATGGAGCACACGGTGCGTATCCGGGCCAGTTATGCGCGACCGCATGTTCGGATGTCGGAGCATCCCGAGGCCACTTGGCCCGATCAGTACGCGGGTAGTGACGCCGGCCATACGCCTTGGGGGAAACACGCTGCCTCGAACGTAGGGGTATCACTGATCCGGGCTCACCGAGAGATCGAGATCGACAAGGGCTGGATCAACCACTATGACCCCGTGGAGCGTTGGTGGAAGGTGGAGGTGGATTTTCCGCCCGCATTGGATGACGTGTTCGGCGTAACCAACAACAAGCAAGGAGCAATGACGTTCCAACGTCTTGCCGACTTCGTGTGGGACCGTGAATCCCTGCCTGGCGAGGGGTCATTCCGTGAGGTGCGTGAGCGAATGTCGCTCGACGGCGACCCGCGAGTTCATCTCTTCGACCTCCGGCACCAAGTGGAAAAGGCGCGTGACGCGGTTCGGAATAAGGCCAAGTTAGCCAAGCAGAAGAGAGGTCCACGTCACGCTCAGGCAGCCGCTGACGATGCCGACCGCATGGCGACCGCCGAGATAAAACGACGCTCGACGCATGGGCAGATCGGCAGTTCCGATCGCGCTGCACTCACCACATCGCGGGAGGATCAGCGACGGATCCAAGTGACGTCGCTCGTGCGGCACGGTATCAGCGAACAAGAAGCCCGACGGCATGTCACTGAGACGCTGGAACGAGGCAACAAAGTGAGGTGGATTCACGCTCAGCAGAACAACGCTGCCTTCTTCGACGTCGAGTCGCAACCCGGCGTGATTCAGGTCACCTTCAATGCCTCACATCCGGTGTTCAACGACTTCTACGAGATCATTAGCCCCGACGTCGAAAGCTTGAATACTGATGATGCAGTTGAGCGCTTAGCCGACGGCGCGGCGGCCTTTCGACTGCTGCTCTATGCGTGGGCGAGACTGGAGGATGAACTTCCCGACGAGCGCAAGAGGGTATTGCGCGATCTCCGAAACGATTGGGGTAGGTACGCAGAGGACTTCTTCATCATCGAAGAGCAGGCAATCGCTCCTACTGATCGAGTCTGATCAATGGACACCGTGTCACCAGGAGACCGGATCCGTGGTCTGATCTCCAGTGCCCGGAGTTCAGTCGAGATCATCGCTCCGTTCATCAAGGTCGGTACCTTGCGCACGATACTGGAGGCAGTGCCGGCCACCGTACCGGTCCGATGTGTCACACGTTGGCTGCCCCAAGAGGTTGCCTCGGGCGTTTCCGACATTGAGACACTAGACCTTCTGGAACAGCGAGGCAATGCTCACCTGAGCCTTGTGGATAATCTGCACGCGAAGCTCTACATTGCGGATTCCGACTGCCTGGCGGGCTCGGCCAACGTGACATACTCTGGATTCGGCGATTCTCCCGATAGCAACATCGAAGTCCTTATTGCGACGACGGCCGAAGACCAAGGCGTCGCCGCCACCCTTGCTGACATAGAACTCCACGAGCGTCCCGCGACCCGTGAACTCGCCGACCAACTGCGGGCCGTGGTGGATTACCTGGGTCAGGCAGCCCATACGACTCGCCTTCGAGCGACCTGGTTCCCGCGCAGTCGCAAGCCGAAGCCAGCATTCCGCCGCTACCAGGAGTTGTATTCGACGAATATCCCTCGTGGTCTCACGACGGCTGAGAGATTGACTGTTGAAGATATCGTGGGTATGAACTTGGCCCCAGGACTCGCCGAGCGGGAATTCGACGCCGCCGTTAGGGACCGCTTGGAGCAGATCGAACCAGCGAGCGCCCTTCTAGCTGGGACGGGCGATGCCCTGTTGACCTTCAAGGACACGTACTCGTTCCTCTCAGAACTCGATATGGATGGCTATTCCGAGCAGGACCTCTGGCGAGCGTTCATCGAGTGGATGGCCCACTTCTATCCAGACCGTGTCATGAAGCAGTCGATTACCGAGATCGCCCTGAGGCGCGCACAACACATTCACTAGACCCGATTGTTCACGGATGTGGGGGTAGTGGGGGTGCGCGCCCGCGGGAATGCCTCTCTGACGTGGGATAATGCGCCTGTTGTTGACGGCGCGATCCTGGAAAGAGAGGCATTGCCGTGGTGAAATCTAATAGTGTGGCGAAGTTGGTGGTGGCGGGGGGCGCTGGGGGGGGTTGGCCCACCGACCGATGGAACTGGCCAACCCGGGACAGATCATTGAGACCGGTAACCGTTTCGCCGGTGCCGGGTGCCCGGTCGTGTTGAAGCACCTCACCGATCCCGATTTGCGTGTGACCGCACTGAGCAAGGTTCTCAAGTTCGCCGGCTCACTGTACGAGAGCGCGCCGCTTCCGTCGAGGACGTAGGGTCCCGCGCCGAGCCTCATCTGAGGTCTTGTCGAAGGCGCCGGGCACGGATCAACGGCTCCCTGACTCAGCGGCGCGAATCGTCTATTGCATCGGGGTGTCAGCCGCGGGCGAGCGTGCTTCGGCTTGGGGTCAGGAGTTGCGAGCCCTTCCCTGCTTCCGGCTGGCGCGAACTTGGCGTTCCAGGGTGTTGTCGACGAGGCCGGACTCTTGGAGTGTCAGTTCGGCTGCTGCGACTGATGTGCGGACGCGGCGGGCCATGGTTAGGCAGTCTGGATCTTGGAGGACCGACCGCTCCTTCATCAGATGGGCGTCGATGTAGTCGGCGAGCTTGAGGACGCGTGACAGGAGGTCTGCTGTGTACGCCTCGTCGGCTCGATCCCACAGAGTCGGGTGCCCGTCGCCCTGCTGCGACGCCTCGTGCCAGCTTCCGAGATCGTCCCACATGGTGGGGTGACGTTCGCCCTGGTTCCGCGGGTCGGGGAACATCGCCCGCACGATCCTCTCGATCTCCGGCCTAGCGGTGGCCGGCAGGGAGCCGAGCAGGGCCGCCACGGAATGCGTGCGGGGGTACGAGCCCCGGAGACAATCCACGAGCGCCTTGAGCAGGTGCTCGGCGAGGCGGGTCGCGTGGCCGCAGATCCGGATGAACCTCTGACGCTTCCGGTACTCGTACTCCTCGACGTTGCCGGAGCCGACCGCGTCGATCTCCCAGCGGCACGGCGACAGGCGCATCTCGAGTTCGATGGCGTCCTCATTGGCCACGCGTAGAGCTTCGCCGATCATGGCTTCACGCGTCGCCGCGAGGCCGATGGGCTTGTCCCAGCCGACCGGCCCGGTCGGCTCGTCCTCGAACAGCAGCGTGGCGTCGCTGCGGATCAGGCTCTGGCGGGTCGAGGCGAGCAACTCTGTGCGGACGTACCACTCGTAGCGGTCCGTGACGAACAGCTCCTGGCTCCTGAATCCGCACGCCGTCTCCACCGCCTCCCGCAGTGCCGCCGCAGTCTCATCACGGGTCGAGTAGTCCAGATCGTCGAAGATCACCGCCAGGCCCAGATCGCCGTCCCGCGGCTCGGGGCCACCTGCTGACTCTCCGAACACGTACGCCGCCCGCACATCCGCGGTGCGCAACACCGCAACCGCCTCCCGCCACGGCGCCGAGTCGGCCGTGATCCCGCCATCAACGGCAGGGTGGGTCAGGAGAACCACAAGGCGAGCATACCGTGGGCACTACCGGCAAGGTCAAGGGTGAATCTCCCGGCTGCGGGCCGCCACGCCATCGGGCCCGTACCGTGCCGTCTTGCCGTTCGGCTGCGTCCGGCCGAATCCCCGGCCGCCGGGCTATGCCGTCGGGCCGGTCGCGTGCCGCCTCGGGATGCCGGCGGCAATCGACTGCTGGCAGGGCCGTATCTCCCAGTGCTGGCCGTTGTGGGTTAGGGCTACTTCATGGGTTGTGCCGAAGCGGCCGGGGTTGGGGCCGAACCAGTCATGGAGTAGGTGGGTCAGGGCGTTGCCGGGCTGGCCGGGGGTGGCCGCGTGGCGCAGTGCTCGGTCGCCGAAGATGCCGGTGAGGGGCGTGCCGCCCACCCTGAACTCGGTGTGCCCGGCTGGGAGTTGGGGACACCGCGCCCGATCCAGGAGTACGACGGGAGCGCCGTCGTCCAGACCGACCTGCAGCACCATCTCGGCCACGGCGCTGCGGTCGCGCAGGTAGATCTGCAGGCGCCACTCGACGATCTCCTCCACCAGCACCGAGAGCGTCTCGATGTGCTCGTCGGGAACTGCGAACCGAGGCTCCAGGCGCCCGTCGGTCAACCGGAACAGGCTGCCCGACTTGTTCGTGAGGTACTTCAGTGGGTTCTTCTTCCAGTGGGCCAGCCACTGGTCAGCGGTCACCGTGTCGAGATCGGAGACCGCTCGTGGCTGCTGGGTGTCGGTCCGGAGACGGGGATCACGGCGGGTCAGTACCAGAGATACTGACGCCACCTCGCTGACCGGGGCGCCCTTGTGCAGGGCATCCAACTCCAGCAGCGCGGCAAGCGTCACCAGCTTGTAGGCCTTGGTGACAGCCTCGCGTTCGAGCCCGCGTAACACGTCGCCCAGCGCCGCGACCGTTGCTCGTTCCGCTGGCGCCAACAGCCCGAGGCCGTCGAGGTATCGATGCCAGCCGCCGACCTTGCGCACAGGTTCGCTCGATGCGCGGCAGCCAACCGACGAGAACGCCTGGGCGGCCGTGGGCCGGAAGCCGTTCTCCGACTCGTAGTTTCGGCAGAACTCCTCGAGCCTCTCCGCTTCACTCATCAAAGGCGACGCCAAGAGGCTCAGAACCTCGATCGCTTCCAGGTCGAAGTCCACCGAGCATCCCGGTGGCAACTCGAAATCGCCCGATCGCAGCGCCTCTGCGACCTCGGCGTTGGTGGGTGTACGGATGCCGAGCGACAGGAGCGTGCGGGGCTTGCTCAGGAAGCTGTGGTGGTTGCCGACGAAATCGATGACCCGCAGGGCCGCCTTGCCCTTCGTCTTCCGCAGGCCCCGGCCGAGTTGCTGCAGGAAGATCACCGGAGAGTCGGTCGGGCGCAGCATCAGCACCGTCTCGATCTCGGGGATGTCCACACCCTCGTTGAAGACATCCACCGCGAACAGCACCTCGACCGCTCCCGACTGCAGATCCTCAACCGACCGGTGTCGGGGATCGGACCCATCGCCGCTGTGCACGGCCGCCGAGGGCACACCCTCGGAGGCGAAGAACTCCTTCATGAACCTGGCGTGCGAGATCGACGAGCAGAACGCCAGCGTCGGCCCTCGACCCTTGTCCCGCCACTCTTCGAGCGACCTGGAAGCCCGTTGGCGGGTCTCGACGGCGCCGGCCAGCGCCTCGAGATCGAAGCGACCGCCGCGCCAGGGGATCGGAGCGTAGTCAGTGACGTCGGCGACGCCCCAGTAGCGGAACGGCGAGAGTTCCCCCCGGCGGATGCCTTCGGCCAGACCGCAGTCGAATACCAGGTTGTCGCCGCAGAGCGCCAGCAGGTCGGCGCCGTCGCGCCGATCGGGCGTGGCCGTCAGCCCCAGCAGGAAGGCCGGTCGGAAGTGCCGCAAGACCCGCCGGTACGTCGGTGCGGTGGCGTGGTGGAACTCGTCGATCACGAGGTAGTCGAACTCGGCCGGATCGAACGCTGCCAAGTGCCCTTCCAGTGTCTGCACGCTGGCGAATACCGCCTCGGCGTCGCCCGCTTTCTCGTCGCCGAAGAAGAGGCCCAGGTCGGCAGCAGGTCGCACCTGGCGGAACACGTCCCGGCTCTGTCGGAGGATCTCCTCCCGGTGCGCCACGAACAGCACGCGCCGGAACTCCGGGCGGGCGCTGTCGAACGCCGCCAGCCAAGTCTTGCCCAAGCCTGTTGCCATCACCACGAAGGCCCGGTCGAAGCCGTCCCCTCTCGTCCGCTCCAAGGCGGCGAGAGCCTCGGCCTGGATCGACCACGGAGTGACCGGCTGCGCCGGCGGCTCGTCGGGCGCGCCGAGCAGACGACGAACATTGTCGCCCGACTCGGCGGGAGGTTGCGGGACGGGCGGATCGTCGGTCGTACCGGGCGGCGGGGTGGCCGCGCCGCCGGAGACCTTGTGCCACGACTCGCGATAGCGACGCAGCATCTCCCGATCCAGAGGCTTGGAACGCTCGTCGGTCCACAGCGACTCGAAGCGCACCACCAGCTCCTCCACCTGATCGGTGCCCAGGTTCCACTCCACCCCCCCGTCGATGCCCGAGGCGCTGAGGTTCGAACTCCCCACGTAGCCGGCGGCCGTCCCGCCGGCACTCGACCAGAAGATGTACGCCTTGGGGTGGAACGCAACCGACCCGCCGCTGAACAGGCGCACCTCCAATCGCCGGTCGGGGTCCTCGGCCAGGTCCGCCAGTAGCGTCAGTGCGTCGGGATCGGTGATCGCCAGGTAGTCCGTCGTGAGGACGCGGACGTGCGCGCCCCGATCCAGCGCGTCCTCCAAGGGCCCCAGGATGCGGGCAAGGCCGCTCTTCATGACGAACGACACCGCCATGTCGACGCGGTCGAGGGCCCTGTCGCTCAGCCGGTCGAGCAACTGCGGCAGCAGCCGGCCATCCCCCGAACCGTCGTAGAGCACCGGCGCGCCGCCACCCCGAACCGGACGATCCGCCTGCACGGAGCCGCCGGCACGCGTGCTCTCCTCGCCCGGGGACGGTTCAGCCGCCGACACAGTCTCGGACTCTACGTCGCCTCGATCCCCTGATTCTCCGGAACAGCCCGCCTGCGCACGAGGTTGGCGGCGGCTGTGTCGACCTGGGCGCAGCGGGCTTGCCCGATCGTTCCGAGTAAGACTTCCAGGACCTCAAGAGGCAGTTGCTCGTGGACGAAGCCTGCAACCAAGCGGTTACAGGCGGTAGGGCCAGGCGGCGGAGAGCTCGGTAGGCCCTGGGTCGTCGCGGGCTGGTGAGGTTCCGGCAGCGAAGGGGAAGTGGACGCCTCGTCCTAGTAGGGAAGCGACCCCATCGGCAGGACCGGCCGAGGCGCGTCGTCCGAGAATCGCTCGCCGCTAACCTCATCGACCGCTCGCCGCGCCGCGCTCCGAGTGCGCGTCGCGCGCACCACGAAAGCGGAGTCGTGGCCCAAAAAGACTTTCCTCAGCATGAACGGACAGTGAGAACGCGATGCGTGTAGGCGTTTACGTTGATGGCTTCAATCTGTACTACGGCGGACGTGCCGTGGTGGCCGAAGGCCGGCGCAACCAGCCCGGGTGGCGATGGCTGGATCTGCGCAAGCTGAGTCAGAGACTCATCGACCGCCGACGGGAGTGGCATGCCGACGGCGCCGTACTTGATCGAGTCATCTACTGCACCGCCTTCATCGACGGGAGGACGAACCCTGAGGGCCGACGGGATCAAGACAGGTACGTTGCCGCACTTCGCGCGCATGGATCCTTCGATGCCCTCATCGAGGGCAGATTCATAAGCCAAGTCAGGAAGGCACCTCTGGCCATCGCGGGCTCCGACGGTAAGCCAGTCGTTACGACATCGCGGTGGCCCGTGAAGATACGAGACTCGTCATGGGGTGACGTCCCGAATGCCGTGTTCATCGTCTCCCACCAACGTTCCGAGGAGAAGGGCACGGACGTGAACGTGGCATCGCGGCTCCTGCTGGACGTACTCGGCGAGCAAGTGGACGCCGCAATCGTCATCTCGAACGACAGCGACCTCCGGCTCCCGATCCGAGAGAGTCGCCTACGCGTGCCTGTCGGAACAGTCAACCCTGGACAAGGTCGGCTTGCAGGCGACCTCGCGGGCAAACGCGACGACGGAGTCGGCATGCACTGGTGGTACAAACTGGACGCGGAAGACTACACGGGCTGCCAGCTACCGGACCCAGTCAAGCAATTCGCGAAGCCCGCCGACTGGTAAAAGAAGACCCGGCCCCTGAAGGGCCGGGTGAGTGTGAACAGGACTGTAGCGCTGGGCGCTTCGCCGCGCAACGATCCGATCTCGCCACGGCGCATCAGGCGATCCCGTCACCCGCGGCAGCGTCCCACAAGGTCTCATCGTCCAGGGACGGTTCAGCCGTAGACGCAGTTTCGGACTCTACGTCGCCTTGGTCCCCTGATTCTCCGGAACAGCCCGACTGTGCAAGCGTCGATCTCGGCCTTGCGGTTTGATGACATCGGCCCACCGGCGGACCTCGCCGCCGGGATTGCCGGCGGAGAGCAGGCCCACCGACGGAACGGGCCCGTCCGGTGCCACAGGATTCCGGCTCTACGCAGTTGATGGGGCGGGTGCGAGGGCATCTGAGAGTCTGCGGAATCGTCCGCTTCTGCAAGGTTCGCGCGGATGAACGTCGCGAGCCGGCTTTCGGCGCCGGGAATCACGATCCGCGCCGTTGCGAGCGTTCCGCCGTGAACGCTAGGGTTGGGCCAGCGCGATGGCGTCCGAGGCAGCCCCGTCGCGCGGCACGCAGGTGATGTGTCCCCGTCGGGCGCCGCTCGCCAGGATCCGGTCGACCTGACGACGGAGAGGAGCAAGTGAATGTCCGGTGAGCGCGATACCTACAAATACCAGTTCGTTGGCCCCAACAAGCGAATAAAGCACAGCGGCATTACGAACGACTTGGACCGTCGTGAGAAAGAACTGCGCCGCGAGTACGGGGACGGGAGTATCCGTCAGGTCGGGCGCAGGACTACGCGCGAAGCCGCTAAGCAGTGGGAGCAGAGTCGGCCCACCGCTGGGCGAGCGGGTCCGTGACAGAGAGGATTCCTCCCGGTTTCAGGACCCAGAACCAAGAGCAGGACTCACTCCCCGACGCCACGGGCAGCGAACAGTGGTACGTGTGGGAGGTTCGCCTTGTTGATCCAGATGGAGAGGATCACGTCTGGGTGCTGCCGTCGCAGTTCATTGAAGACGACGGCATAAGGAACCACCTCCTCGCCACCGACCCAGACTTCCGGGAGATCGTCGGCCAGTTCCGCCGGATGGGCCCGGATCAGGACATTGGGTTCAGGCGCTACCCCTTCGACAAGCCGTATCAGTCCGAAGGGTTCAGAGATTTCGAACTCGCGTTCGCCGTTGCGTTCACTCGTGCTTCCCAGCATTGGGAAGACGGTCTCATCTGTCACGGGCCCTCGCTCTGACACCGATCCGTGTCCCCTTGGGGCGGCGCGGCCGTGCCTCCCAGTACCGGCCGTCGTGGGTGAGGACCACCTCGTGGGTGTGGCCGAAGCGGCCGGGGTTGGGGCCGAACCAGTCGTGGAGTAGTCCGGTGAGCGCGTTGCCGGGTTGGCCGGGAGTGGCGGCGAAGCGCAGCTGATCGCGCCCGAACGTCCCGGTGAACGTCAGGCCGCCGGCGCGGAGTTGCTGGAGGAAGACCACCGGGGAGTCGGTCGGGCGCAGCATCAGCACCGTCTCGATCTCCGGGATGTCCACACCTTCGTTGAACACGTCGACCGCGAAGAGGACCTCTATCGCTCCCGCTTGCAGATCAGCGATCGATGCGTGCCGGGGGTCGGAGTCTTCACGGCTGTACACGGCTGCCGAACGGACACCCTCGGAGGCAAAGCACTCCTTCATGAACTTGGCGTGCGAGATCGACGAGCAGAACGCCAGCGTCGGCCCTCGACCCTTGTCCCGCCACTCTTCGAGTGCCCTGGAAGCCCGTTGGCGGGTCTCGACGGCGCCGGCCAGCGCCTCGGGATCGAAGCGACCGCTGCGCCAGGGGATCGGGGCGTAGTCGGCGACGTCGGCGATGCCCCAATAGCGGAACGGCGAGAGTTCCCCCCGGCGGATGCCTTCGGCCAGACCGCAGTCGAATACCAGGTTGTCGCCGCACAACGCCAGCAGGTCGGCGCCGTCGCGCCGATCGGGCGTGGCCGTCAGCCCCAGCAGGAAGGCCGGTTGGAAGTGCCGCAGGACCCGCCGGTACGTCGACGCGGTGGCGTGGTGGAACTCGTCGATCACGAGGTAGTCGAACTCAGCCGGATCGAAGGCGGCCAAGTGGCGATGCAGCGTCTGCACGCTGGCGAATACTGCCTCGGCGTCGCCCGTCTTCTCATCGCCGAAGAAGAGGCCCAGGTCGGCAGCAGGTCGCACCCGGCGGAACACGTCCCGGCTCTGTCGGAGGATCTCCTCCCGGTGGGCCACGAACAGCACGCGCCGGAACTCCGGTCGGGCGCTGTCGAACGCCGCCAGCCATGTCTTGCCCAAACCTGTTGCCATCACCACGAAGGCGCGGTCGAAACCGTCGCCTCTCGTCCGCTCCAAGGCGGCGAGAGCCTCGGCCTGAATCGACCACGGAGTGACCGGCTGCATCGGCGGCTCGTCGGGCGCGCCGAACAGACGACGAACATTGTCGTTCGACTCGGCGGGAGGTTGCGGGACGGACGGATCGTCGGTCGTACCGGGGGGCGGGGTGGCCGCGCCGGCGGAGACTTTGTGCCACGACTCGCGATAGCGACGCAGCATCTCCCGATCCAGAGGCTTGGAACGCTCGTCGGTCCACAGCGACTCGAACCCCGCCACCAGTTGTTCCACCCGGTCGGTGCCCAGGTTCCACTCCACTCCCCCGTCGATGCCCGAGGCGCTGAGGTTCGAACTCCCCACGTAGCCGGCGGCCGTCTCGCCGGCGCTCGACCAGAAGATGTACGCCTTGGGGTGGAACGCAACCGATCCGCCGCTGAACAGGCGCACCTCCAATCGCCGGTCGGGACCGGTGGCCAGGTCCGCCAGTTGCGTCAGTGCGTCGGGATCGGTGATCGCCAGGTAGTCCGTCGTGAGGACGCGGACGTGCGCGCCCCGATCCAGCGCGTCCTCCAAGGGCCGCACGATGCGGGCAAGGCCGCTCTTCATGACGAACGACACCGCCACGTCGATGCGGTCGAGTGCCCTGTCGCTCAGCCGGCCGAGCAACTGCGGCAACAGCCGGCCATCCTCCGAACCGTCGTAGAGCACCGGCACGCCGTCACCCCGAACCGAACGATCCGCCTGCACAGGGCCTCCGGAATGCGTGCTCTCCTCGACCGGGGATGGTTCAGCGGTCAACACGGTTTCGGACTCTACGCCGCCTCGGTCCCCTGATTCTCCGGACCAGCCCGCCTGTGCAAGAGGTTGGCGGCGGTGACGGCAAGCCTGCACCGAGCGTCGGGCCGGCCGAGACGGTGCCGGTCGGGCGCAGCGGCCGGGACTGTCACACCCCCCTCGTAGCTTCTGGGGCAACCGCATCGGCTCGCGACCCACCGAGGAGTGTCATGTCCAAGCCCAGCTGCCCGCTTCACGGCACCGCACACGTCGTTCCTGTGCCGTCCGGCTCGCGATACCCGCGGCACAGGGGAGCCGCCCCGAGCAGCGAGCCATGTGCAGCCATCCCCGTAAGGTCGGCTTTCAGGCGATTCGAGGGGAACTCGAAACCCGAACAACCGGGGGGTGATCTGCGAGTAGTTATACTTTGTTGCAAGAAAGTATAACTCCGGAGGCGGCAGTGACGTTCCAATTCCTCGGTCCGGACCCGTTGGAACAGCAGATCGAGCAGGTGCTCGCGCAGCTGTCCCGGGGCGAACCACCGCACCTGATCGAGACCACGCAGGTGGACGTGAAGGAGGAACCGGGGCGACGACAGGGCGGTCGTCGGATCCTCCCGGGAGGCACCACGAATGACGAGGCCGCCCATCATCTAGCCGGTGAGATGGCGTGCATGGCCAACACTCCCGGCGGTGGCGCGCTCATCCTCGGAATCGCCGACGATGGCACCCGCATCGGCACCCGGCTTGACACCGAGTGGCTCCGCCATCGCATCTGGCAGTTGACCCAGCAGAAGCTCACCGTCTCGGTTCGCGCCGGGGAACTCGACGGATGCCGGCTGCTCGTAGTGACCACGGCCGAGGCGATGGAGCCGATCCGCTACAACGGACGGCTGCGATGGCGCGTCGGGGACAGCTGCGTCGACATCGATCCGACCACGTGGCACACGGGGCGCCTTCACCGGACAGGTGTCGACTGGTCGGCGCAACCCTCCGGCCATACGATCGAGGACGTCAGCCCGGTAGCGACGCGGATCGCCCGTCGCTACTTGTCCGAGGCCGACGAGGGTGCCAATCGGGACTTGGCCGTTGCTCCCGAAGCCGACCTTCCCCGCCGCCTGAATCTCACCGGCGGCGACGGCCGACTCACCAACGCCGGATCGCTGCTACTCGTCGAGACCCCGTGGGTGGGAATCGACTACATCCGCCGCACCGTGCCGGGCGGCGACAGCACCAATCGCACACGGAGTGCCGCTCCACTGCTGGAGCAGGTCGCCGAGGTGGAGCGCGCCGCCGCGGCGGCGAACCGCCTGGTCCACGTCTCCGCGGGCTTTGCCCACCGCCAACTTCGGGCCATCCCGCCCCGGGCTCTGCGCGAGGCGGTCGTCAACGGAATCGTCCACCGGGACTGGCACTCGCCGCACCCGACCACAGTCGAGCACATCGGCGACACCCTGTCGGTCACCTCGCCGGGCGGATTCGTCGGCGGCGTCAACCCCGGCAACATCATCACGCATCCGGCCGTACCCCGCCATCGCAGCCTCGCCGAGACCATGGCGGCGCTGAACCTGGCCGAGCGGGAGGGAATCGGCGTGGACCGCATGGTCGTCGACATGATCTCCCAGGGGCGGCCACCGCCGGACATCACCGAGATCGATGGACCGTACGTGCGTGTCGTACTCGCCGGGGGCGACCCCGACGAGGAGATCACTGGCCTCATCGCCGACATCGAGCCAGCCGCCATGAGAGTCGACATCGACGCGCTCCTCGTTCTGGAGCATCTGAGCCGCCACGGTTGGATCGATGCGCCGACGGCCGCTCCTGTTCTGCACCGTTCGCTGCCGGAGACCGAGGCCGCATTCGAACGGATCGCCCGGGCCACGGTTCGAGGGCACTTCCTGTTGACCCGGGTCGAGGGAGGACCGAACGAACTCCCCGTTGCGTACCGCTTGGCCGATCCCCCTCGAGCGCGGCTGACGCACCGCCTCGACCGGTCCGGCACCGTCGAGGGCCACAGGAGCCGCATCCTCAGCTTCGCCGAAGCCCGAGATCGGATCTCCTCAACCGAAGCGGCAGACCTACTCGGGCTCTCCGTGCCCTACACCGGCAAGCTCCTTGCGGCACTGTCCGACGAGGGACTGCTAGCACCGAGCCGCCCCAACAGGGCCGGGCGCAGCTTTCACTACGTTCCCGCGCGTTCCGACGAGTAGCGCCGGCAAGAACGGTCGCCGGAGGCGCTGAGAGGCGCGCAAGCTCGCCGAGCACGGCGTGTCCATCGTCTCGGGGCTGGCCCGCGGGATCGACACTGCTGCGCACAGGGCGGCGCTCGATGCCGGTGGTCGAACGCTCGCCGTGTTCGGCACGGGGATCACCCGGGTGTACCCCGCAGAGAACACCGACCTCGTCGGGGAGATCATCGACACGGGTGGGGTGGTCGTTTCCCAGTTCTTCCCGACGGCGAAGCCCACCGCATGGTCGTTCCCCAAGCGCAACGAGGTCTCCTCGGGCATCTCGCAGGGAACCGTCGTGATCAAGGCCTCGCAGCGCTCCGGCGCACGGATGCAGGCTCGGCCGGCCTACGAGCACGGCAAGCAGGTCTTCCTCGTCGAATCCCTGGCCACCGCCCAGGAGTGGGCCAGGAAGATGCTCGAGCGTGGCCGAGCCTCCTCGGTCGGGCACTTCGACGACCTCGCCCGTCAACTCGTGGACGCCGAACGGCTGCTGGCGGCCAGCAAGGAACTGCACCTCGAACCGTTCGCCCTCTAGCCCACGTCGATGGCGAAGCCGCTCGACCGGTCCGACTTCCCAGACTGCCCGTGCTGCCCGTACGCGCAGCACGGCCCTTGGCACGTCTGTGTGGCCTGCACCGGCGAGACCCTGCTGTCGATCCAGTCGCCCTGCCCGAGGAGACGGCTCAGTCAGCCGGCCAGAACTTCGACGTGAAGAGAGGTGCGGCGGCCGAGCACGCCTCCGCCCTCCGGCTACAGCATTCCGAACGCATCGCCGGGAAGCGCATCATCCTCTACGACGACATCTGCACGACCGGCCTCCAACTCAACGCCGTCGCCAGACGCCTCTGCGAGGACTGGGGCGCGATCTCGGTCGTAGGTGTGGTCCTGGCGCGACAGCCGTGGGGCTACTGAACGGTGCCTCCGTGGGGGTGCCGGTCGGGGGCCGCGGCCGGGAGTGTGTCACACCCCCTTCGTAGGTTCTTGGGCAACCGGACCTGCCCGCAAGCTACGGAGGAGTGTCATGTCCGCACGCAGCTGCGATATCCACGGAACAGAACACGTCATCCGCGACCCGCAACGCGCGCACTATCGCTGTGCAGCGGCCACCGGAGGCGGCACGACATGTGGACGCATCGCCCTTCCTTCGCCGCCACGCGTTCCGCCGCCGCGCCTGCCGTGGCACATCCGCATCTACGACAGGCTCCCGGAGCGGGCCACCGTCGAATGCATCATGTACACCCTCGTCATCGGGTTCTGGATCAGCGCACTCATCTGGGTCCGGTTCCTCTTCTGACCGGCACCTCGGACCCTGACACCGTGGGCGGACGCGAAACCGCTCGGCGGTCTCCCCGCGGCTAGGGCAATCCGCCGACCGCCGGCCAGAGTTCAGAGCGCCAAGTGGATCCGGAGCGCCTCGTCGAGTGACAGCATGAGCGCGCTCGGCACGATGCCGACCTGCGGACCAATCCTCTCCGTCGCCACTGAACGCACCAGTTCGGCCTGCGCCTTCGAGTCAAACCGTCCCACATCGTGGGGTGACGTTCGCCCTGGTTCCGCGGGTCGGGGAACGTCGCCCGCACGGTCCTCTCGATCACCGGCCGAGCGCTGCCCGGCAGGGAGCCGAGCAGGGCCGCCACCGAATGCGTGCGGGGGTGTGAGCCCCGGAGACAATCCACGAGCGCCTTGAGAAGGTGCTCGGCGAGACGGGTCGCGTGGCCGCAAATCCGGATGAACCTCTACAGCGAGTTCTATCGCGGGGCGAAGGTCCGAGTCGTTGTCGCTCGCGAAGCCCGCCGACTGGTAAGAGAAGACCCGGCCCCTGAAGGGCCGGGTGGGTGTGAACAGGACTGTAGCGCTGAGCGTTTCGCCGCGCAACGATCCGATCTCGCCACGGTGACCGCGGCGAGCCGAGCTTCAGGGTCCCTTGGAGTGGCGTGGTCGTGTCGTGTTGAGTTGTGATAGCCGCTAACTCGACAAGTCGCCACGGGAGACGACAGATCCCAGATTCGTCGATCATTGGATACATGCCCTGCTCAGAACACTGGCGTCGACCTCTCTGGCCACTGCCGAAGGCTCGCTACGAAACGACCTGTCACTAGCTTGTCGCTGTTGATTTAGTCTCTCTCAAAGTCGACAAGATCGCCGGCCCTGGGGTTACGCTTGCCTGTGATGGGGACGAGACCGGAATCGCCGACGTCGCCACGCCGCGGGAGGCCCCGCCGGGAGGAGATCTACCACCGCGTGCGCGTCCAGGTTGGCGAGTTGGAGAACCGTCTCGGTGGCCTGCCCAGTCCGGTGGAGGCGGCCGGCCTGTGGCGCGACATCTGGTACGAGGAGGCCCACCACTCGACCGCCATCGAGGGCAACACACTCGTGCTCAAACAGGTGGAGCGCCTGCTCAACGACGGCAAAGCCGTCGGCAACAAGGAACTGAGCGAGTACCTCGAGGTCCGCGGGTACGCCAACGCCGCCGAGTGGGTGTACGAGCAGGCCGTCAGCCCGACAGGATTGACGACCCCGGGGACGATCCTCACCATCTCCGAGGTGCGCCATGTTCACCACGCCGCCATGGCGCCGGTCTGGGAGATTGCGCCCCACCCCGATGCCCGGCCCTCCGAGGCGCCCGGAAGCTTCCGGGAACACGAGATACGACCCTTTCCCGGCGGGATGACGCCCGTCTCCTGGCCGCTGATCCCTGCGGAGATGACCGGCTGGATCGACCTCGTCAACTCGCTCGGCGCCGACGCCCCCACGCTGTGCGACGACCTCGCCGTCGCGCACTGCCGCTTCGAGCAGATCCACCCGTTCCTCGACGGCAACGGCCGCACCGGGCGTCTCCTGCTGAACCTCATCCTGGTTCGCCTCGGCTTCCCGCCCGTCGTGATCTACAAGCGGGACAGGGACCGCTACCTGCGGGCGCTGCGATCCGCCGACGCCGGCGAGCCCGGACCGCTCGGCGAGGTCATCGCCCGAGCCATCCTCGGCAGCCTCTACCGGTTCGTGCTACCCGCCGTCGCCGGACCCGCACGACTCGTGCCCCTGCGCGCCCTCGCCTCAGCGGACCTCTCGGTCACGGCGCTACAGGCCGCCGCGCAGCGCGGCCGCCTCCAGGCCCACAGAGGCGCCGACGGTCAGTGGCGCAGTTCCCGCATCTGGGTCGATGACTACCGGGCCTCCCGCGGCCGGCGCCGCACTGACTGAGCAAAACCGCAACGCCGATCCGAGCAGCCAACCGCCGGCCCGCACCCCGCCGACCAAGGCGCACCTCCAATCGCCGGTCGGGATCGCTGGCCAGGTCCGCCAGTTGCGCCAAGGCGTCGAGATCGGTGATCGCCAGGTAGTCGGTCGTGAGGATGCGGACGTGTGCTCCCCGGTCCAGCGCGTCCTCCAAGGGCCCCAGGATGCGGGCAAGGCCGCTCTTCATGACGAACGACACCGCCATGTCGATGCGGTCGAGAGCCCTGTCGCTCAGCCGGTCGAGCAGCTGCGGCAGCAGCCCCATCCTCCGGACCGTCGAAGAGCACCGGCGCGCCGCCACCCCGAACCGGACGAACCGCCTGTACCGACTCTCCGGCACGCGTGCTCTCCTCGCCCCGGGACGGTTCAGCCGCCGACACGGCTTCGGACTCTACGTCGCCTTGGGCGCCGTGGACTTGCTCGATCGTGGCACTTAGCCGAGGGGTGCGATCTTGCCGGGGGGCTCCAAGCGTTTGGCTCGCTCCCATGCGTCCCGTAGCTCCGCCTGATGCAGCGAAGCCCATTCGATCACGAGCCCTTGTGCGCGAGCGGGAAGACGCCCCTGCAGCACGGCAAGATTCTCGATCCCGACCAGAGCCTCATCATCGCCGTACAGGGCATGGAAGTGTGCCGGTACATGATCGTCGAAATACATCCGGATGATGATCCCGTAGAACCGGCAGATCTCAGGCATCGACCTCTTCAGGCACGATGCGCCGGTGCCAGTTCCGCGAGAGACCTGCCGGTGAGTCGCATGTAGAGGGCGTCCGGGCACAATTCGACGTCCTCGTCCCAGGCGATCGATCCGGCCGGACCGATATGCACGGTCTCGAAACGGCCGGTCTCGTTCCACACCTTGAAGACGCCGCGCCCCGCCAGATACGACAGATCAAGCTCTCCGGCCGTGCCGTCGGAGTACCGGAGCCAGATCCGGTAGCCGTCTCGGGGTTCAACTCGGGTGGGACGAACCATGCCACCTCCAGGCTTCTCCCGACAATCCTAGGAGCCTGCCTGGCAGTCCACCCGCAGCGCAGGCCGGTCGGCGACCCTCAGGCCTGCACAGCCAGCCGCGGCCGACTCAGATCGGGCCGAAGGTTCCCTGCCGAACCGCGAAGTCGATCCGGACGAGGTAGTCCATCCCGACGATGACGTCGCACCCGAACGGTCGCCAGTCGACGACGATGACTGTTGCCTCCTCGGATGCGCTGTGACGATGGGGCGAGGGATGCGGCCGGCTCTTGGCCGGTGGATCATGCCTGGGCCAGGGATCTGGCGAGTATCGACCCGATCCGCACGGGGGGGGTCACCGATGGGGTGCGTCGAGAATCCTCCCATGTCGCCCACCGTACGAGCACGAGTGGGTCAAGGTGGCGATATTTCGGTGCCCAGGTTCCACTCCACACCCCCGTCGATGCCCGAGGCGCTGAGATTCGAACTCCCCACGTAGCCGGCGGCCGTCCCGCCGGCGCTCGACCAGAAGATGTACGCCTTCGGGTGGAACGCAACCGACCCGCCGCTGAACAGGCGCACCTCCAATCGCCGGTCGGGACCCGAGGCCACGTCCGCCAGTTGCGTCAGGGCGTCGGGATCGGTGATCGCCAGGTAGTCGGTCGTGAGGATGCGGACGTGCGCTCCCCGGTCCAGCGCGTCCTCCAAGGGCCCCAGGACGCGGGCAAGGCCGCTCTTCATGACGAACGACACCGCCATGTCGATGCGGTCGAGCGCCCTGTCGCTCAGCCGGTCGAGCAACTGCGGCAGCAGCCGGCCATCGGGCGAACCGTCGAACAGGACGGGGATCACGTCACTCCGAACCGGACGATCCGCCTGCACCGGGCCTCCGGCAGGCGTGCTCTCCTCGCCCGGGGACGGTTCAGCCGTCAACACCGTTTCGGACTCTACGTCGCCTCGGTCCCCTGATTCTCCGGGGCAGCCCGACTGCGCAAGACGCTGGCAGCAACGGCGAGCCTGCACCGAGCGTCGGGCTGGCTGAGAGGACGCCGGTGAGGCGCTGCGGCCGGGACTGTCGCACCCCCTTCGTAGGTTCTTGGACAACCGCAGAGGCCCGCAACCGATGAAGGATCGTCATGCCCGCAGTCAATTGCTATTCCCCCCGCGGAGTCAGTTGCTCCGTCCACGGCCCCGAACGCGTCGCTTGGGATTCGGTCGCTCCCGGCACCCTCGCTTATCGCTGTACCGTCGAGACCGGTGATGGCACGAGGTGTGGACCCATCACCCTCCCCCCGCCGCCACGCCTACCTTGGCGTGTTCGCGTCTACGACATGCTCCCGGAGCGGGCCACCGTCGAATGCATCATGTGCACCCTCGTTATCGGATTCTGGATCTCCGCCCTCTTCTGGGTCCCGTTCCTCTTCGACCGGCACCTCGGACCCTGACACCGTGGGCGGTCGCGACACCGCTCGGCGGCTGGCGACCTCGCCACGACAGGGCACCGGCCGCGGCCGACTCAGATCGGTCCGAAGGTTCCCTGCCGGACGGCGAAGTCGATCCGGACGAGGTAGTCCATCCCGACGATGACGTCGCATCCGGACGGTCGCCAGTCGACGACCACCACCGTTACCTCCTCGGAGCCGAACGGGGGCACACCGATGCGCATCTGCGCTGTCGGAACGACCTGCTCGACCCCATCAACCCCGGTGAGAGTGCCCCTCCCCGACGGGATCAGACCGAACCGATCAAGAACCGGACGCCATATCAGCGATCCCTCAGCACCGGTATCGACAAGCGCCTCGAACTCCTGTGAAGGCTCCGCCGGGCCGCGGAACGTTCCCGAGAGTTGCGCTGTGACGATGGGGCGAAGGATGCGGCCGGCTCTTGGCCGGTGGATCATGCCTCAGCGAGGGATCTGCCGAGTATCGACCCGATCCGCACGGGGGGGTGACCGATGGGGTGCGTCGAGAAGCCCCCCATCCCGAACCGCGCATAACCGGCGTGCGTCGCCGACGACGTGTCGTCGAATACCTCAACGAGTTCCCCGTCGCTCATGAGGGCGACCCGCCCATGATCGGTTTCGAGCAGTCTCTGCTCGTGCTCCTCCTCGAAGACCGCCTGATTGGCCCACACGGGGCCGGCGGTTGCCGATGGCGTGTCCTGCATCGGGCTCTCCTATGGTTGGCCTATTGTCGGCGTAGCACGACGCGCGGCCCGCAGAGCAGGTCAGCGGGCCAAGGTCGGCGACTCATGTCCCCACCGTACGAGCACGAGTGGGTCAAGGTGCTGATGGCAATCCTTCACCGAGCGTCGGGGCGGCTGAGATGGTGCCGATTGGACGCCAGCGCTCGGGACTGTCTCACGCTGCGAATATGCTCAGGGCATAACATCCTGAGCGCTTCGCCGCTCAGGACCCGGGGCCCCTCCGCGGAGGGTCCCGGGGTCATTTCCACAGCGCCGGTCGGCGCAACGTGCGAGACGACCCCGGGACCCGGATCTCGTCGGGCATCTGGCACTGCGCCAAGAGCTCGGCGCGAATCGGCTTCGCCCACGACGCGACCCTCTCCAAGTCACGCGAGACCGTCCTCATCGGGCTGAACACACCGCCGTGATGCCCGTCTCCGACAGCGACTTCTCTCGCGGGGCGAAGGTCCGAGTCGTTCGACACGACGAGCGCGCAGTCACAAGCACCGCGGTAGAAGTTTCGCCGCGCAACGATCCGATCTCGCCACGGCGCATCAGGTGATCCCGTCACCCGCGGCTGCATTCCACAGGCTCTCATCGCCCGAGTCGCTCCACTCCTGCCAGGTCTCCTCGTAGGCCGTCGTCAGGTCCGAAGGATGCGGGCAAGGCTGCTCTTCATGACGAACGACACCGCCATGTCGATGCGGTCGAGGGCCCTGTCGCTCAGCCGGTCGAGCAACTGCGGGAGCAGCCGGCCATCGGGCGAACCGTCGGAGAGCACCGGCGCGCTGCCACCCCGAACCGGACGATCCGCCCGCACCGGGCCTCCGGCAGGCGTGCTCTTCCCGCCCGGGGCTGGTTCAGCCGTCAACACCGTTTCGGACTCTACGTCGCTTCGATCCCCTGATTCTCCGGGGCAGCCCGCCTGTCCAAGTGGTTGGCGGCGGCAACGGCAAGCCTGCACCAAGCGTCGGGCCGGTCGAGAGGGTGCCGGTTCGGCGCCGCGGTGTGGCTTCAGTTCTTCCTGTAGCCGGCAGGCTCACACTGATCCCCGGACAAGGATCGAGACCGGCGGCCCGCCACGAGCAAGCCGGCCCGAATCGCCCGGGGCTCTCAGTTCCTGCGGAGCTCCGGACTGTCCAGCCGCTGGCCGAACTCCGAGCGCATGTCGTGCAATTCTTCCGGTGATTCTCCGAACAGCGTCGGCGCCCCTCACCGACCTCTCGGTCGGCGGCGCGCAACCCGGTGATCCGGAGCCCCTGCGGAGGGGCGGTTGAAGCTCGTTGACGCCAATCCGCCACCTACATCGCCTCCTCGCTACGAGACCTCGATCTCGAGGCGGCAGTGGTCGCTGGGACCCCAGTCCTCGGGCTCGTTGATTGCACGCACCTGCACCGAATCGGCCATGTCCCGCGAGGCGAACACATAGTCCAACTGGCGCGTCGCCGTCACCGGGCCACGCATGGGCGGGTGGTACGTCGGCACGTTGCGGCTGCCCTCCGGCAACTCGTCGGGCCACGGGTCGGCCTGCCGACCGTTGGGTTCCTGGGGGCCGACGAACGGCAGCCCCAGCGCCTCCATCCGGGAGAAAACCGTCTCGTAGCGCGCCGCCCAGTACTCGCTGCCGCCCTCGCCGTACCCGCGGAGCACGCTCAGATCCCCGGCGACGACGATGCGGTGACCCCGCTCCTGGCCGATCAGGGCGGACAAGTCGGAGAGCAGCCGGTGGGCCGAGGCATCGGAGACCATCCAACTGCTGCAGGTGGAGGGGTGCGGCTGCGTCCAGACGGACCACATCGACACGACGACGAAACGCTCCACGCCCGGCACGGTCACCGACGCTGCAGCGAGCGTGCCAGGGCAGCTGACGGCGAGTTCCCAGGGGGCCGCCCTCTCGAGCGATTCCGCCCCGATCCACTCCAGCTCGACCCGATCCGACAGTCCGACGACCGCCGCCCGCCACAGCATCATGAAGTCCCTCCCGGGGGTGCGCCACGGTTCGGCGTCCACCTCGATCCGCCCCGCCACTTCCGCCGGCGGCCGGCAGGCCTCCTGCAACAGAGCGATGTCCGCGTCCATGCCGGGCAACTCCTGCCACGGCTCCAGCGAATGGTTCATGTTCCAGGAGACGATCTTCACAGCCACCGGCGACCCCTCGGGAGCGGCATCCGGCAGCAGTGCCGGCAGGCCTTCATCCGGATCAACAGTCCAATGTGCTACAGTGTAGAACATCTCGACGGTCGGAATCCGAGCCCTGAAACAGAACGCCTCGGCGGTCGTCGCCGATGTCGCAGCGGGGCAATCCATCACGATCACCGACCGGGGGCGGCCGGTGGCGCGGATGACGGCGATCCCGGCGTCGCGACTCGAAGGGATGCTGGAGGCAGGACGCGCACGGCCGGCGCTTCGCCGCATCGCCGACCTGCCGGCACCGGAGGACGGACCCAGCGTGTCGGCCACCCTCGCTGCCATGCGTGACGACGAGCGCTACTGACGTTGGCCCACTACCTCGACACGTCGGCCCTCCTGA
>Ga0209022_1001197_pt1 | contig 27924 bp, 25 predicted proteins | sample PinacodermPK_FD_187300 | JGI IMG/M metagenome (GOLD analysis project Ga0209022, IMG submission 187300) | Host-associated microbial community of the marine sponge Aplysina aerophoba from Gulf of Piran - sponge pinacoderm, lysed by proteinase... | ecosystem: Host-associated > Porifera > Sponge >...
TGGAGCAGTGATGATTGGAGGGTGGATTCAAATCTGATCACACTCTGAATGAGGGTCAAAACAACCTTAATTTGAGGATCAGGGTCAAGCCTTCTCATTAGCTAAAATTGAATACTTTCATAGTCTCATTTCCCAACGTGTCCCGCGGCGACCAACGGTCGGGAGGTTAAGGATGATACCGCACGACAGGACAATCTTGTCCGCAGCATCGGCGGCTCCTTCATGGGTGGTGCCCGGACTTATCCACGTGATGATACCCTCCCTAGCGTCAATCATCACCCGTTTGCCCAGCTTGCTCCAGTCAAAATCCCAGTTGATGGCCTGTCGCATCGCTGGTGGTACCTTGATACGATGGAAAGTAGAGCCCAGCGGCCCGATAATATGATCATGCTCCAAGGTTGAGATCATGTTTTTTTCTCATCCATGAATTGTTACTGTTTTCACTATATCATATGGGAGCAGGTTCGTGAATAACAATCTCATTCCCCTAATCAGCGACCTAAATCAAATAATTAGTGGCCGCCAGAAGATACCTCATTTTTCATCGGCTTACTAAAATAATTGATGACTCGAAAACCTCTTGTTCAATATTTTCTAGAATTTGAGCTCAGTTTTTTCCAAAAAATAACCGTTTTAATCACTTTTCTCACACCATTTATGACGTTTTAAAAATCAGGACACGCCTCGCCTGCCCGTTCTGTGTGAACGGGCCCTCAGTCTCTCGGTTTTAGAGAGTGTGATATACCGAACCGGGTCTGGACCTTGTCAATCTGAGCACTCAAGGTGGCTGGACCACTCGTGTTGCCCGCAAACAACCGCTACCGGGCAGCCTTGTGTCGTACGCAAGAGATCAAAGACAAGTTGCCACTTTTTTCCTTTCTTCTTATCCCGGTTGTCTCCACATTGTGCTAGGGCAATGGCGACATTCTAGATCGGTACTTGAGACGTCATACAGCAGCAGGGTCGCAGAATGAAGGTTCTGTCGGGCAAGATTATTCAATCCGAGGTTGGTTCTCAAGCAGTCTATCAAGGGTTACGAGCATTTCATTCCCGGAGATGGTTTCAAGTTGGCGGCAAGAGTGAGGGAGCGTTGGCGGACCGGGGTTCGGGGGAGTATTTTTTTTCAGTCCCAGTTTCCGCGTGGTCAATAGGGCGGCCTTGACATGTCCATAGGGGAGAGAGCGTTGAAGCCTGACGTGGTTGTGGATATGATTGACGAGGGTTCCTCCTTTAAAGATGGCTCGGAAGCCATTGATAATTTTGGGTGAGCATTGGGAGAGGTTAGCGATGGTTGTTTTACGAATTCGTTTGCCGTCGCGTTTGGTGTTTCGGAGGAGGATTGTTGTGGAACAGAATTGGCTATAGATGGTTTCGATGTTGTCGGCCATGCTATTATCCTATTATGGGAACGAAATCATATTTTTAGGGGTCAAAAGTGGGAGTCGAGCCCTTTCTGGCAGGACTTTAAGGAGTATTGGGTGTGTGAAGTTCAGTTTAAAAACAAATTCGTAGAAGTTAATAATGAAATAATAGTAGGCACTATGGTAATCTGTAGTAGATAAAGCTGGTAGGAATTTAGGAAAAATGAAAAAGCTAAATGGGGGTCAAGGTGGCGAACTCATGAGAACAGGATTTATTTGAGGGTAAAAGCAATATTTCAAATAATAACCATTGAAATAAATTCCTCTAGGTGACATTTCTACTTCTGTTGCCTCCATAGCTCAGCTGGTAGAGCATCTGATTTGTAATCAGGAGGTCGGGAGTTCGAGTCTCTCTGGGGGCACCAACCAAATTCCTAATTTATACTCACTGTGTTTAAATTAGTTTCAAAGGCAGTGAAGAAAATAATATTTCTTTTCTGTCAGGTTTTATTCAACCATTTGGCAGTTATACCCCTAACTTTATTAGTCGCAACTATAACTCAATCCTGAGTGAGACAGGTGGCAACCTTGGCGTCCGTGCTGAAACAACAAGGCTTTCACTATTGGGTGAAATATTAATCCAAAATGCTGATATTCCCCCCTTAAGTGTCATAGAGGAGGGGCCAATAATCTCTCCTGGCTGCGTTTCAATAGTGAGAGGGTCATCAAAATAGGGGAGAACGTTGCCGACTTGGTCAAGTGCTTTAACTTCAACTCGAACCTGCTCAATACCACTAAAATTTGTAGGTTTCCAATTGGTACCAATTTCTAGTTTAGTTGCTATGGGGTCAGCAACCATTTTGAGTGATATGACTTCCGCATCGTTAAGAAAACCAGTAAATTTAACATTCGTCCAGTATAAGCCCCATTTCCCGAGCTCATCGGGTTCAAATAGGGTATGATCAAAGATAACTGGTGGATAATCTAAAAAGGGATATTTACTTGTGTTCGGATAGGCTGATTTTTTAATAGAGTTTCCAAATTCCATTGTGACTTTTTCACAATTGGTCAAAATGTAAAGAGGCAGAACACCGCCAATATTTCGTTCTCCTCTGGACCAGTATGTTACTGGCTTAAGGATAATTTCATCCTCTGGATTTTTTTGACTTGAGTAAACGTAGGAGGCGAATTTAGGTGTACGAAATATATCCAGTACACCATGATGGCAAATATGATCGCCTGAGCCAAAGTCCTTGTGAGTATTGTAATCTGCAAAACACCACCCAATGCAACCGGAAATGTTTTGGTCCCCGTTAGCCCTGTTGATGACGTCAAGGTAACGAATAACATGCTCCAATTGCCTCTGCTCATGGTCAGTTCTTTTTGTCGGAAACATATGTCCATTGAACTCAGTTACTAAGTAGGGTACGTTCTCGCTTAGACCGGTGATATCGGCCTGGTAATTAAGAGAAATTCGTGAATGATTTGTGCCGGGAAGCTCTTCACTCCCTTGAACAAAATCATTCATCGTATAAACATCTTCAAGAAGTTCGCTATTTTGAATACATCTGACGCCACCAGTTTGCCGAGTAGGGTCAAGTTTTCTGGCTAAGGCATTGGTTTTAACATAAAAATCATGGTCATCGGCGGATTCGTTGATACGAACTCCCCACAAGATATTTGAAGGACGGTTCCAATTGCGCTTGATCATGCTATCAACATTCTTGAGAGTTTGCTCTTTCCAATTTTTCCCTCCAATATGTTGCCAACCAGGAATCTCCTCAAAAACAAGCAAGCCAATGCGGTCACAATGATCATGAAACCATGGCGACTGGGGATAATGGGAGGTTCGTACAAGATTACATCCTAAGTCATATTTCAGATGCTCGGCATCCTGCTCCTGAGCAATCCGGCCCATGGCATAACCAACATATGGAAATGATTGATGGCGATTAAGTCCTCTTATTTTGAATAGGCGACCATTCAGAAAAAAACCGTTGGGTTTAAACTCAGCACTTCTGAACCCAAACGAAGTTTTAATTGTGTCTGAGAATTCTTGGCATTGAACAGTGGTCTTGAGCTTGTAAAGTTTGGGGGAATCTAAATCCCAAAGCTTGATGTCAGTCAAATTATTAATTTCAAGTCGAACTTCATTATCATTGCAAACCCCATTTGCTATTCCCAGCAATTGTTCGCCAACGTCAGGATCAAGTATTTCTGATGTAACAAAAATAGGATAGGAGTTTGATTTAAAACTTCGTACCTGACACAAAATTGATACCGATTTATGGTCTTTCAGAATATTCTGTGGTTCAATTTTAATGAGGTCAATTGCCACAGGGTCGCAAATCTTGAGCCAAGCGTCCCTGTAAATGCCAGCATAAGTAAGATAATCGATCGGCCCACCAAACGGTGGAATATCTGGGTTTTCGGTTCCATTAATGAAAACTGAAAGTAAATTCTGTTTCTGGTCAGGGTGCATAGGAAGTTTACACTCAAAGGGTGTATAGCCATCTCGGTGAGAATCAATCAGCTGACCATTAAAATAAATTTGGGTATCAGCCATAACACCATCTAAAATGAGCCAGATCTCTTTTCCGAGATATTCTGGCTTCCACTCAATAATTTTTTGATAGCAAAAATTTTTTTGCCATGCAGTTTCGTCAAAATAATTCAACGGAATATCAACCGCATTATGCGGTAACGAAACCAACTTTCCGATACTTTGCTCGTTAATCAATTCGGGTGCACCCGAATCAAAAAATTGCCAGTGATCATTAATTGATTTAAGAATGGGCATGGTGAATTTTCTTGTCGGATGTAATCACTCTATTGCAATCACTCGGAGATATTGCTGAAATCCTTAGAGTTTGATTGAGTCCACTGAGGGAGCCAATCTTGATGAGCAGTGAGTAAATCGTCAACCATATTCCATATTTGGTCAAGGTCAAGTATTGAACTCGTGTGAGGGTCCATAATGGCGGCCTGATAAATATACTGTCTATTCCTTTTTACGAGGGACTCGACTGTGAGCTCTTGAACGTTGATGTTGGTTCGCATTAATGCAGCTAATTGGATAGGTATAGCTCCCATACGAATGGGCTGTATACCATTTTTGTCGACAAGGCAGGGAACCTCAACGACACATTGATGAGGAAGGTTACTAATCAACCCGTAGTTTGGAACATTGCCATAAATAACAGAAGGTTTCCCTGTCCAGACTGAGTGAATAATATCCGATGCATATTCATGACTCGGTGATAACTCAAGAGGATTGTTTGCTTCGAGTTCAATTGACTGTTCTTGCCACTGTGTAATTTGCTCCTCACAGCGGACAAGATATTCATCAATCGGAATTTTGAATTTCGCGATTAAGTCGGGGCGGTCCTTTTTAATATACCAAGGAACATACTCAGCGAAATGTTCAGAACTTTCGGTGACAAAATAACCCAGCTTCTGCATGATATCGTAGCGAATTATGTTTGGGCAGCGGGGATTGTGGCGATTGCTTTTTGGAATTATTCCTTGTTGGTATTTGTGAAGTAATTCAGGATATAAATTCTTGGTTTTGCCATTATCGAGGATTTGTTCAAGCTTAAGAAAAAAAGCCATGTGGTTGATGCCTGCACAGGTGAATTGGATTTGATGTGAATCCAAATTTAAATCTTCAGCGAGTTCGTTAACAGTGTATGGCACGGAATGGCATAATCCAACGACCTTTATTTTGGGATATAATTTCTCAAGGGCCCAACAATTGATCGCCATGGGATTGACATACTGTAGCATAATCGCATCAGGACATAACTGTGTCATATCTTCACAAAGTTTTAATAAATATGGAACTGTTCTTAAACCTCTCATGATTCCACCGATACCAAGGGTATCTCCTATGGTTTGTTCCAATCCATATTGCTTAGGAATTGCAAAATCATTAACCGTACAGGGCTTGTAGCCTCCTATTTGAAAGGCGACAATGACAAAATCTGAACCGCTCAAAGACTCTTCTTGGCTGAGGTGTTTAGAGACCGTTGCCGGTATTTTGAGAGTAGTAATTATTTTATTGGTGATTTGATGAGCTTCTTCCAATCGATTCTTGTCAATATCCATGAGGGATATGTGAGCATTTTGAAGCTCTTCACGCATTAAAATATCACCCATTATGTTCTTTAGGAAGATGGTAGAACCTGCCCCTATAAAGGTGATTTTTGGGATTTTATTCATTGATTATAGCCAAATAAATTACTAATAATTTTACCAAGGTACCGTGGGCAGGTTGATTAAAATTATCAAGGAATAATTGGAAATATTAGTGACCTACACAGACGCCAGGGTGGCTATTTCACGGCACCAAGTGTTAACCCTGCAATAAATTGTTTTTGCATCAGAAAGAACATGGCAATGGGCGGAATTGCTGCGACAATTGATCCCGCTGAAACAAGGTGCCAAGCCGCAATCCATTGCCCATTAAGTGAATATAATCCAGCCGTAATAGGCTGTGAGTCCACACCCTGTGTGAGAACTGTTGCCCAGAAGTAATCGTTCCAAATAAAAGTAAAAATCAAAACGCTGAGCGCTGCAATCGCTGGTTTCATCAAAGGGAGAACAACGTACCAAAAAATTCGTATTTCTGAAACTCCCTCGCACCGCGCAGCTTCAATTAATTCCCGCGGCAGTGCTTTAATAAAATTGCGCATGAACAAAGTGCAAAATCCTGTTTGGAACGCAATGTGAAATAAAGCAAGCCCTGTGGTGGTGTTGTAAACGCCCAATTTCAATGTCAAATCTCGAACCGGAACCATCAAAATCTGGAAAGGAACAAAATTGCCGGCAATGAACATGAAGAATACAAATAAGTTGAGACGAAAATTGTAAACGGCCAAAGCAAAGCCTGTCATACAACTTAGGGCCACAGCGCCAATAACCGTGGGTATGGTTACTCTAAAACTGTTCCATAGGTATTTGCCTAGCGGAGTATTCTCAAAAATGGCTGTATAATTTCCAATTAAGTTAATTGAAGTTGGCCAACCCCAATAATTTCCCGACGTTATATCAGCAGCAGACCGAATGGAAGTCAACATGACAGCGATGAGTGGTAGTAACCATAAAAGCAAGGCGACAGGTAGCGCTATTTTATAGAAGCGTTGGACGGCTATATGGCTTTGCTCAATCGGGGTTGGAAACATTAGTAACCCTTTTCATCCCGATACATTTTGTAAAGAAAATAGCTGATATAAACAATCATAATCAGAAACAGAACTACGGCGATTGCAGCTCCATAGCCCATCCGGAAGCCATATTCTGAGAAGGACTGTTCATACATATAATAACCAAGCACTCGGCTTGAGCCCCAAGGTCCTCCTTTGGTCATGATTGATACAAGGTCAAATGAGCGTAAGGCCCCGATGACGGTAACGACAACCGCAATAAAAGTTGCCGGCTTGAGTTGGGGAAGCACAACATACCATAACATTTTCCAGCCTTTAGCATTATCAAGGCGGCCTGCTTCAATTTGTTCGGGATCAACTGAATTTAATCCTGTCAGGTACAAAATCATGCAATAGGCAGTCTGGGGCCATAATCCAGCAGCGATTATTCCATAAGTTACGAATCTTTCATCGGCTAATACGGGGATGGCATCAAATCCCAAACCAACGAGTATTATGTTCATCAAACCATTACGGGGGTCATAGAACCAGCTGAAGACTAATCCGACAACCACCTGACTGATAACAAAGGGAAAAAAGAACAAAGATTTATAAAGTCTTATCCCCCAAATTGTCTGATTAAGAAACAAGGCAATGAACAATCCCGCTGGAATAGCGAGTAAGTAAAGGACGAGCCATATAACATTGTTTTTTAAGGATGTATAAAAGGCCTCATCATCAATAAGTTCAATGTAGTTTCCCAACGCAATATAAGTTTTCTGTCCAAGTCCATCCCAATCGTAGAAAGAAATACTTATGGACTGAAAAATGGGGATTATGACATAAACCAAAAAGACAAATACTCCCGGGGCTAAGAAAAGCCAGGGAGCAATCGTCCTTTGTGAAATACCGGCTATGCGCATCAATGAACCTTAATTGCTACGGAACACTTCAGCCGAAGCTGAAGTGTTCCGTTTGCATTACTGGTAAATCCTTTGACGCGCTTTTTCCAAGCGGTCAAGGATAGCATCAAGCCTATCGGGTTTTACCATGAATTCTTGAAAACCTTGCATTCCAGCCTGTGCCATTTCAGCTGGTGCGTCCCGGTCAAAGAACTGAGCGATCCCACCATCAGCTGCGGATAACATAGAAAATCCGGCTTCCAAAAACTTATCGGAGGTAATTGACGAACCTGAATTGATTGGCAATTGACCCAAAGTTTGGTTAATTTGGGTTTGGACATCTGCACGGGCGATATAAGCGAGAAACTTTTTAGCATTTTCTTTGTTCTTCGCATTCGCTGGAATGTGAACCGTGTCAGTGGGGGCTTCTTCAGCAATAGAAATTTCCGAATTAATAATTGGAAATTGGAAGAAACCCAATTGGTCATCAGACAATCCTGCCTCTCGTAACGGTGCGACAGCGAAGTTCCCCATGACATACATGGCAGCTTCGCCATTAACCATCGGTGCTAAAGCCTCTTGCCAAGTAAAAGCGGCATGATTCTCTAGGAAAAACCCAGCGTCGACAATGCTTTTCCAATTGTCCATTGTCTGGCGTACTCGGTCATCAGTCCAAGGAACTTCACCCAATGTTAATGCCATGTGAAAGTCATAACCATTGGTTCTTAAATTGATGTAATCAAATACACCCGCTGCCGTCCATAGATATTTGGTTCCGATCGTGATAGGTGTAATACCATTCTCAAGAAGCGTGTTTCCAGCTTGGACAAATTCGTCCCAGTTGGTCGGAACTTTGATGTTAAGATCCTCAAAGATATCTTGCCGGTAATACACACCCCACTGATAATAAGTGTAGGGAACTCCCCAGATTTGATCGTTAAGGGTCATAGATGGTAGTGCTGATCTCAGCGATTCTTTAAGCCCTTCGGCCTCCCAAACATCATCAACAGGTTCAAACAATCCGGCATCCACATAGGGTAGCATACGATTTCCGGCATACCAATTCGCAATATCGGGCGCATCAGCAGTCAAAAAGTTACGAATGGATGTTTTGTATCCCTCATGGTCAAAGAGATTCCAGGTTACTTCAATGTCTGGATTCTCAGCTTCAAACCCTGCAATCAAATCCTCAAAAGCCTTCTTTGGAGCTGGATCCGATGTATCAGTATTGATAATTAACTCGCTTGCAAATCCTACACTTCCTAGAAGAGTGAAGGCAAGACCCACAATGAGTTGATGAAAATAGAACTTCATTTTTCCTCCCAAAATAAAATTATAAATGAATTTAGAATAACTACATATAAGTTTCACAAATTACAATAAAAAGCGGTATAAATACATGCGCGGACATTCAGATGTTTTTTTTGTTTAAACATGAGGTATGTTGAACTAACTGAAAAAGCGAATTAGCATAGTCTGTTAGGATTGATTAAAGTGAACTGATTGTGGGTATTTATTAAAAGCAAAATTACTTTAGGAAGGGTTTTATGTCGGGAGTAGCACTAAAGTCCATTTATAAAAATTATGGTGATGTTGAGGTCATACACGGGGTTGATTTAGAAATTGACCCCGGTGAGCTGTGTGTATTTGTTGGCCCGTCAGGGTGTGGCAAGTCAACCCTCTTGCGAATGATAGCAGGCCTTGAACAGGTCACACAAGGGAGTGTTCATATTGGTCAGAGAGATGTCACTCATGTTGATGCTGCTGACCGCGGGATCGCAATGGTTTTTCAAACGTACGCCTTATATCCGCATATGACTGTCGCACAAAACCTTGGATTTGGGCTCAAAATGAATAAAGTGCCAAAGCCGGAAATTGATACCAAAGTCAAGGAAGCCGCCGAAATTCTTAAGCTGACTGACTATATGGCTCGGAAACCCAAGGCTTTATCAGGCGGCCAAAGACAAAGAGTTGCCATAGGGCGGGCAATCGTCCGAGGCCCGGAGGTTTTCCTCTTTGATGAGCCGTTATCAAATCTTGATGCGGAACTCAGAGTTGAAATGCGTGTCGAAATTGCCCGTTTGCATAAAGAAATGGAAGTAACCATGGTCTATGTTACCCATGATCAAGTTGAAGCCATGACCCTTGCCGATAAAATTGTTGTCCTAAAGGATGGCGTTGTAGAACAGGTTGGTACACCTATGGACTTGTATAACAACCCTTCAAACAAGTTTGTCGCGGGATTTATTGGTTCTCCAGGCATGAATTTTCTTGAGGGAATAGTCACAGACAATGGTCTACAAGTCAATGCATTGGGCCACAAAATCTTGCAGCCCAACATTAATCTTCCAAAGGTTGGGACTCTTGTAACTGTTGGCTTGCGTCCGCAAGATTTGGCAATTCAACCTGCCGATTCAGATATCCTCACTGAACTATCAGAAAAACTAGGCGGAGTTACATACGACTATCTTGAGACTCCAACAGGCGAAAGGATTGTTGTTGAAACCAAAGGTGAGGGGCAAACTAGCCCCCAAACCCCCGTTGAAGTTAATTTTGATGAACAGTCAATATACCTTTTTGATAAGCAAACAGAAAATAGAATTTTGTGAAGAAATATCGGTTAAGTCCTTCTGGCAAAGAGGATTAAACCTGCCCTCCCGCAATAGGTATGACCTGTCCATTAATACTTTCTGAACCTGGACAACATAACCATGCAACACATTGGGCGATTTCGTACGGTTCAATGATTTTTTTGTGTCGATTAAGGTTTAGTAACTTAGCTGCCGCCGCCTCAAGAGAAAGCCCTCTTTCTCCTGACTTCGACACTTTATCACTTAAAACACCGATTCTATGGGGGTACCCCCTAAAAACTACCCCATCTTTAACATGAAGTGGTCAAAAGCCAATAGAAACGGGGGTGTAAAAATCCAAGGGACACTACGAAGTCGCACTTCCGGCACTTGAGCACCTCAATCATGTTCTGAATGTCGTGCGGGTTTTATCCCGCCTTGTAGCGCATCAATGCCCAGTCAAACGACTGACTTTCGGACATTCCTCGGCGGGAGTGATAGTCCCATGTCTTGATCGATCTTGGTTTGGATTTCATCCGGTGTCGCCGTCGTGCGAATATGGATGGTCGTGATATCCGGGCCGGCACAACTGGTCGTTGTCAGCGGCAAGGTCATTTGTTTGACCTGTGGACCATGTCGTTGGTTCTTGACCAGTTGATAGGTGATCAGATGTGAACCGTCTTTGGTGGTTCCTATTTTTGTAGCTCGAATAAACATGTGGGAGATTGAGTGTGGGCATGGAGTGGTTTAAAGGCCCCAAAAATGAGGCGCGTGGCACCACTTGAGAGAAATGAGCGGAATCGCAGAAACGAAACTGGCGTTCAAATCACAATATTTGTAAAATGAGGGTAGGAAAAATGTTAAAGATGGGCCAAGGAACCATTCACACGATGATACAGTCGTTCGCCCGCCGCTTCGAACCGGTGTATGCCCATTTGGGAGACCTTGTGAAGCATGAGCCGGTCACCCATTGTGATGAAACCGGTATGCGGGTCACAGGGTCGCTCAACTGGGTGCATGTAGCGGGTACCGCAACCTACTGCTATTACTGGCTCGGTCGCAGCCGAGGGGATGTGATGACGGATGCCACCGGCATTGCGGTGCATGACCATTGGCCGTCATATCGGTGTCATCAATCCGAGGTGCATCATGCGTTTTGTTTGGCACATCTTGTACGCGCATGTCAGGGGTTGGCCGAAAGTGGTGAAACATGGGCTCTGAAGATGGCTGACCATCTCTATCGAATCTTCCGTTTGGACCAACGGGGTTTGCCGTTACCGGCCACGCTCATCGCGATGGTTGAAAAACGCTATAACCGCCTTGTGGAACAGGGTCTTCGCGACCACCTCCAACTGGCCCCTTACCCCAAAAGAGACTGTGAAAGTATTACCAATAGGAATTAATTAAATAGAAAACTTTATTAAAACCGATGAAATAATTCTTTTATTTTAAATTTTTAAGAATACAATACGAGAAGTTTTTTGAAAGTTGCAACTTCCTCAAATACATTCACAGTCTCAAAAGGGTCGGGGCGACCACCCCGCCGTCCCGGTCATAACTTGGTTCTCCGCTTTAAACATCATCGTGATGATACTCTGCGGTGTCTCCATAACCCGCTGGTCCCGGCCACCAACAATCTGGCTGAGCGCGACCTCCGCCCGTTGAAAGTGAAGCAGAAGATCTCGGTGAGTTTTCGGACCAAAGCCGGCGCACAAGACTTCGCCGTTCTCCGCAGTGTGCTAGAGACCGCTCGCAAATGCCGGTTGAACGCCCTAGATGTCTTGGGAATCAATCCGGTTGAACGGATGAGACGGTTTGCTTACGCGGCACCTGCTCCTGAGACTTGAAACACCAGTCCTCCACAAGATCCTTGTTCAGCCGATGCGGCTATACTCATCTCTCACTGAGACTACCTGAGTAGTTACCTTTAGCTACTTATTAGAACAAAAGTTTCTGCAATCCAAGGCAACACTAATAAGAATACTATAGCGCCGCCAATCGTATACACCCACTTAAAGTTGCTCTTGATTTGGGTAACATCATCGGCCAATTCTGTAACTTTTGTATCCATTTTGTCAAAGCGTACATCTATTTTGTCGAAGCGTTCATCCATATCGTTGATTTTTGTTTGGATGGTAGCGAAATTGTTATTTGTTTCAATTTTAAATTCAGATAAATTGCTATTTGTTTCAATTTTAAATTCAGATAAATTGTTATTTGTTTCAATTTTAAATTCAGATAAATTGCTATTTGTCTCGGCTATTGACTTGCTGAGTTCACTTTCAAGTTTGACAATATCAGCTTTCGTTGCAATATCCCCTTCTAACCCGTCCTTAATGACCATCGTAATCGCTTCGGCTTGGTTTTCAGAAAACCCGTTGTCTTTAAGACGCTTGGTGGATGTCAGTGAATCAAAGGCTACTTGTGTCATTGGTTATCTCTCTTTCAATCTAATCCTAAAATATAAAGTTATAAATGTCAAACATTCATTTGCTCAATTGAAACATATTTGGCCGAGTTTTGAAACAACCGTATCCCCACAAGCAAGTAAGTTATAGTTAGTGATGTATGTCAAGAAATTCAAGGAGTGAAAAATTTCCCTGACCGGCATAAACTTCTGACTTCGACACTTTGCCCCTAATTTCGAAGTCAGGAGAAAATAGAATTTTGTGAAGAAATATCGGTTAAGTCCTTCTGGCAAAGAGGATTAAACCTGCCCTCCCGCAATAGGTATGACCTGTCCATTAATACTTTCTGAACCTGGACAACATAACCATGCAACACATTGAGCGATTTCGTACGGTTCAATGATTTTTTTGTGTCGATTAAGGTTCAGTAACTTAGCTGCCGCCGCCTCAAGAGAAAGCCCTCTTTCTTGGGCGATAATTGCGACATTGCGATCAAAAATTGGGGTGTGAACATAACCGGGGCATATGGCATTAGCAGTAATACCTGAGCCACAATATTCTTCTGCCACTGCTCGAATCAACCCGACTAAACCATGTTTGGATGCGGTATATGCTGGTGCTCCTTTAAGTCCTCTTATTCCAGCAACAGATGCAATGGCGATGATTCGACCCCAATTACGGTTTTGCATTGATTCAAGAGACCGCTTGATTGATAAAAATGCACCATCCAAGTTAGTAACAATTGTTTTTTGCCAATCTTCTAAGGAAGTCTTCAGGAGTGGTTTCCCCTCGGCTATGCCAGCATTTGCAATATGTATTCCAATTGAACCATATCTTGCTACCGCTTGGTCAATCGCTGATTGAACACTTATATCTGACGTGACATCCATTTGAATTGGAAGCAAACGAGTTCCTGTCGCAATTGATTCAAGGCGATCCATGTTGCGTCCACAAATTGTGACATTCGCCCCTTGCCTGTCAAGTTCCTTGGCGATTGCCAGTCCAATTCCAGTTCCACCGCCAGTGACAAGACCATGAAGGTCTCTAAGAGGTAAGTTATTCATTTCGATTAACTCCTAATTCTTACAAAAATGTAAAATATCGTTTGTGTGTTTAATCAATTGATTCAGAAATATAAAAAATCTTGTTGCCATAACTATTCTTTACATCAAATAATGGTACAAACACTTTCAGCCTATAAATTGCCGTGTTGGTACAAAAAAGGAAACGTCTCGCGTGAAAATTGGAACACCTATTGAGTTAACTGCTGGTGAATCAAGGGTCGCAATAACCCCAGATTCGGCCAAGCGACTAATCAAGCTTGGATATGAAGTGATTGTCGAATCCCAAGCGGGTCACAAAGCCGGTTTTGATGATAACTTATATACTCTGGAAGGAGTTAATATAGTTCATAGTGCCCAAGATGTATGGCATCAAGCTGATATTATCGCCAAAGTAAATCCCCCTTCGCACGAAGAAATTAACTTATTAGGCTCAAGCAAGACCTTGATTTCTTTCGTTTACCCTTCCGAGAGAAAGGACATTCTTGACTTCGGTCAAACACACAATCTCACAATTCTTGCCATGGATATGGTGCCCCGAATTTCAAGGGCTCAAAAAATGGATGCTCTCTCCTCAATGGCCAATATCGCAGGATACAGAGCCGTCATTGAAGCCGGGAATTCCTTTGGTCGATTCTTTACCGGACAGGTCACAGCCGCGGGTAAATCACCACCGGCCCGGGTCTTGGTTATCGGAGCAGGGGTGGCCGGCTTATCAGCGATTGGTACCGCGGTATCACTTGGTGCTATTGTTGAGGCTTTTGATGTACGTCCAGAGGTTGCTGAACAAATTGAATCAATGGGAGCGAGCTTCTTATTTCTGGATTTTGAAGAAGATGCGAGTGGTACTGGCGGGTATGCAAAGCCATCCTCACCTGAATTTAGAGAAAAGCAACTTGAACTGTTCGGCGGGGCAGCAAAAGATGTTGATATAGTCATTACAACTGCTTTGATCCCTAATGTTGGTGCCCCCAAACTGTGGATGGCTGATATGGTTCAGTCAATGAAGCCCGGTTCTGTTATTGTTGACCTTGCAGCCGAGAAGGGTGGCAATTGTGAATTAACTCAACCTGATCAGAAAATAGTCACTCCTAATGGTGTTACAATTATTGGATACACCAATTTTCCATCCCGAATGGCAACACAATCATCCCTTCTGTATGCAACAAATATATTTCATTTGCTGAATGACTTAACTCCCGAAAAGAACGGTATTCCAGAAATTAATCTAGAGGATGATGTCATTCGAGGTGCAACAGTGACTCATGATGGCACAATCACCTACCCACCACCCCCGCCAAAAATCCAAGCCATCGCTCAAAAGCCAGCCACAAGAAAACCAACGATGACCCCTGAAGAAATGAGAGAGACGGAGCGAATTGCTTTTCGAAAACATACTCGTCAGCAAATCATCATTTTAGCTTTGGGTGGAGGAGTAACATTCCTGATTGGCTTGTGGGCACCCGAAAGTTTTCTACAACATTTCGTCGTGTTTGTTCTGAGTTGCTTTATTGGTTACCAAGTGATCTGGAACGTGAGTCATTCACTTCATACTCCCTTGATGGCGATTACAAATGCGATTTCTGGAATAATCATTATTGGCGCTTTGCTTCAGATTGGTAGTTTGAATGTCTCAGTCCTGATTCTTGCGGTTATTTCAGTTTTTATTGCCACAATCAACATTGTCGGTGGTTTTTATGTCACCCGTAGAATGTTGGCAATGTTTCAACGAAGCTAAGGAAATTATTTATGTTTGATGGGTTGTTGACCGCGTCCTATATTGCTGCTTCAGTCTTGTTTATTCTCGCTTTGGGCGGGCTTTCTAACCAAGAAAAAGCGAAACGGGCCATTTGGTATGGCATTGTCGGAATGGGGCTAGCTGTTGTCGCTACAATCGGTGGAATTTCCTTCACCCATGTTAACGAGTTTCTAGGCATCCGAAATGCCGAATTACTTGGCTTGGCCATGCTCCTCGGTGCACTCGTTGGAATCATTGTCGCCCGCCGAGTTGAAATGACAGGTATGCCGCAACTCGTCGCCGCTCTGCATTCATTTGTTGGGCTGGCTGCAGTCTTTATTGGAATTAATGCTCAGATTGCCCTTGAGGAAGTTCAGCTTCTCACTGAAGCGGGAGATTTGGCTGGTTTTGCACAAAAGTTATATGCCAAAGATATCGTTGAAATCAATATTCTAAAAATTGAAATTCTTCTCGGTATTTTTATTGGTGCAATAACATTTACAGGTTCTGTCATTGCGTTTGGTAAGCTTGCAGGTCGGTTAACAAGCAAACCAGTTAAATTACCCGGTGGGCACCTATGGAACATAGGTTTGCTCATGGCTTGCATCGTTTTAGGCTTTATATATTACTCTGGAGATAGCGGTGTTGGTTATCTGATTATCATTTCAATTTTAGCAGGAATAATTGGCATACTCCTCATCATGGGTATTGGTGGAGCGGATATGCCTGTCGTCGTGTCTATGCTCAATTCTTACTCAGGTTGGGCAGCAGCAGCGATTGGGTTTACCTTGGAAAATGATCTTCTGATTGTAACCGGTGCACTTGTCGGTTCTTCAGGTGCCATTTTGTCTTACATCATGTGTCGTGCGATGAACCGCAATTTCGTAAGCGTGATATTGGGAGGGTTTGGGGGAAGTGGTGAAGCATCTCAGGAAATTAGTGGTGATCAAATTGCTATTGACCCCGAAAGCACTGCTCACTTGATTGAAGATTCTGATAGCATTATTATTGTTCCTGGATATGGAATGGCAGTCGCCCAAGCGCAAGGAGCAATTAGCGAACTGACCCAGAGGCTGCGCACCCAAGGAAAAACCGTTCGGTTTGCTATTCATCCCGTAGCTGGACGCCTGCCGGGGCATATGAATGTTTTGTTGGCAGAAGCAAAAGTACCTTACGATATTGTCCTCGAAATGGATGAAATTAATGCTGATTTTCCGCAAACTGATTTGGTGATTGTGATTGGGTCAAATGATATCGTCAATCCAGCGGCTCAAGAAGACCCAAACTCACCCATTGCCGGTATGCCTGTTCTTGAAGTGTGGAAGGCCAAACAAGTCATCGTTTCTAAACGCGGACAAGGAACTGGATACTCCGGAATTGAAAACGCTTTGTTTTTCCGTGAAAATACACGCATGTTTTTTGGTGATGCCAAAGATTCGGTCAACAAGCTCTTGGCTTTAATGAGTTGATGTCGTCATTAAGGTTGACGAGCGGTTTGCAAACTCGCTCAAATTAACGATTTATAAAATAAAAGTTTCTAGCTGTCTGACCAAAGACTACATCATGGAATTCACTGGTCACGCATAGTTCGTAACAATTTACTAATTCAGTATAAGTTGTGTACAAGCTGTCAACCGGGAAGTTTGACCCAAACATGCAGCGCTCAACATCAAAGGCACTTAAACATGTTTCAATAATTGGAGCGTATGCTTGCGTTTGGGGCTGGTGGAAAAACATTGGTAATCCTGAAATTTTGCAATGTGCTACAGGCAGCGAAGCAAAAAGATTGATTCCCTGTCGCCACTTTTCAAAATCGGGCCCCTCATATCTGAACGGAGACCCAGCATGACAAAGGGCTATTTTAAGCTTCGGGAATGCCGCAAAAAATTCTGAAACGATACCAAATAAATGGGGAGTGATCTGGAGATCAAATGAAAAACCCATCTTCTCTACAAGAGCCATTCCCTCTTTGAATTTCGGGTTGGCGATAAGGGCGTTTGTACCCGACTGTCGGTCTTCTTCATGGGAACGTCCTACGATTTGGCGAATACCAACTACGGTGCTTAATTGTTGCAGTCGGGTTAATTGAAATTCTACATCTTCAGAGGCTAAATCACAAAAGGCAACTTGAACTAATGGCCAATTAGGATTCGTATCAGCGATTGCCTGAACCCACAGTGCTTCCTGATAACCGTCATAAGCACCAACCTGGATATGGACGGAACTTTGAATCGATGACTCTCGTGCTGATTTCAAATAGTCATTGAGTAAGTAATTTTGTTGAATTGGGGTGGGATCTCCGAAGAACCGCTTTTCTCCTTTTTCCATTAACCAAGGATAGAAGACTTCTTTTAGGTTCCAGAGGTGATGGTGGGAATCAATACGCATACTTTTATAATCTGGAATTATGGATGTCTAAAGGTTGTAAATTTGGGGCGTTCAGGCAAATTTAATTGAACTTCTGATTTATCGCGTTGGGCAACGATTTTACCGCTTGAAACAACGAGAAGCCGATTGGCTCTCAGTCGGATTGCTTCGTGAGGATTGGCGGCATCCAAGACCACTAAAGATGCTGTTGACCCTTTCTTAAGGCCGTAGTTTTCTAAACCTATTATCTGGGCATTAGAGTGGGTAATCATCTTAAAACATTTATTGATGTCTTCTTCGCTTGTCATGTGGGCGACATGCAATCCCATATGAGCGACATCAAGCATATCCGCAGAGCCAAACGAATACCAAGGATCCAGGACACAATCCTGACCCCAACCAACACGAATTCCATGGTTGAGCATTTCGGGCACTTGAGTTAAACCACGCCGTTTTGGATAGGTATCATGGCGTCCTTGAATAGTAATATTAATGAGAGGATTGGCTATAACCGAAACGTCTGCTTCACACATCAACGGCAACAATTTTGAGACGTAGTAATTGTCCATTGAATGCATTGAAGTCAGATGAGAACCCGTTGCTCGCCCCTGCAATCCAAAGAGGATTGTATCTTTTACTAACTGTTCAATGTGTCGGGAATTGGGATCGTCTGTTTCATCGCAGTGGAGGTCAATGGGCAAGCCATATTGAGAGGCTAACTGGCATAAGTGGGTGACCGAACGATTTCCATCCTCATAGGTGCGCTCAAAATGAGGAATTCCTCCAACCACATCGGCACCCAGATTTATAGCTCTCTCGATCTGTTTGATACCATTGTTGGTGCGTAATAATCCATTTTGTGGAAAAGCAACCAGCTGCAGGGTAAGGTAGGGTTTAACGCAATGCTTAACGTCATTGAGAACTTGGAGAGCGAGAAGTCTTTCATCACCTATATCAACATGTGTTCTAATCGCAAGTATTCCTTGGGCTACGGCCCAGTCGCAATACTTTAAAGCTCTTTCCTTGACCGCCTCGGGAGTTAATTTTTGCCTGAGCTCACCCCATAACGAGATGCCTTCAAGCAATGTCCCAGAAACATTACTCCTGGGATTACCTAGAGACAAAGTGGCATCCATATGAAAATGGGGGTCAACAAATGGGGGTGAAACTAAACAATCGTTGGCATCATACACAATTTCGGCTGGAGCATTAATCTGGGATGCAACTTCAACAATGCGATCACCCTTAATCCCGACGTCATTAGATTCGCCATTCGCGAAAGTTCCATTGGTTATCAGTAAATCAAGGGCCATGAGAAAGGCTAATAATCCGATTCAGGTTCAACTTCAACGTTAGCAATGATAAAATTATTATTGGTAATCTCAATGAGTCGACGAGTTACCCGCTCCAATACATCTTCTTGCACCTTTACAATACTCTCCCTTAATGGCGCCAGTGAACAACCACCAAAACGAAGACCCGAATAGTTATCAAGGTTATCAGTCTGGAAGATATTGTTTCGTATTCTTTGCGTGGCTTGATGCAGGATGGGTGAAAAGTGCCAAAGAGTTGACGAAATTTGTAGAGTTGGAAATTCCTCATAATGGTCAAAAAGGTTACCGATAAAATTAATATTTTGTGCCGCAACAAATTTTTCTGAGCCGACATTTTCGCAATAGATTAAATCCACTCCCTCGCTCGTCTGAAATTCTATTTTTTGGTTGATCAGACCTGGAGTGGCTTCGGTGTCCAATAAATCCACGATGACTCTGACATCCGGGTCGACTTCCTTGGCTCCCTGAATAAAGGCGTTGATGTTGCGATTTGAAGAAGGAGAAAATAATGACCCAATAAAACCGAGAGTTTTTGACTGGCTGACACCAATAGCAAGGATTCCTGACAAATAAGAGGATTCATAAACATACTGGTTGAATGTTGCTGTTCGTGCATGATTTTCCAATGGCTGCTTGGTACTTCTGAGTAAATAGGCGTTACTTGGGAAGTCGGGCAGGGTGTTAACTACAATATCAAATTGTTCATCAGAATCAGTGATGATTAAGTCAAAGTTTTTTTCGGAGACATTTCTCAAAATGGACTCATACTCCTCAGCAGGGACCTGATCATAATATTCGTAATGAATATCCCCACGAAGAGCCATTCGTATTGTGTCTTGATGGATGATTTGGTAGCTACGAGTGGACGGAAAAATAGCAGCAACATTGAGACTATACGGATTGGCAATCTGCGATTTTAATATTGTAGGTGTGCAAAACACCGTTGCCGTTGTTCCCGTCAATAATTCTCTTCTGCTAATTTTCTGGTGGGTCAACTTAAAGGTCTCATTTCCTAATGGAATGGGCAATTGGGCAAGTCATTAGCCAACAAATTTTAATTGTAGTTGGATTGCAAGCTGATTAAAGTTATTGCTAGAAGTTAGTTTTAATATTTCTTTTTTCTATAACATTCACTGCATTTGTTCACGCAATGTTCAAACAAGTTGCAAGAGTTTTGGCTTAAATCCTATAAGCAATGTATTATAGGCAATTCGTTTCTAACACTTTTTATTCTATTCTACTTTATTGATATGGCAATTCGCAATCGACTATCAGAACTTCAAAATGAAATTAGTGAGTGGCGCAAGGATATACATGCCCACCCTGAATTACTTTACGATACATTCAGAACATCAGAACTTGTCAGGGCTAAGCTTGAAGAGTTTGGCTGTAATGAGGTGACCACTGGTATCGGACGAACTGGTGTAGTGGGTATTATTGAAGGGCGTCGAAATGATTCTGGAATGACCATTGGCTTAAGAGCTGATATGGATGCTCTACCCATCCACGAAGATTCGAAGGTTCCACATTCTTCACGTAACCCGGGAGTTATGCATGCGTGTGGTCATGATGGACATACAGCAATGCTCTTGGGAGCAGCAAAATATTTGTGTCAACATCGTAACTTCAATGGGCGTATTGCAGTAATTTTTCAACCCGCGGAGGAGGGCGGCGCTGGCGGCGAAGCAATGGTTAAAGATGGTATGATGGAACAGTTTTCTATCGCTGAAGTGTATGGAATGCATAATATGCCCGGCTTACCAACAGGACATTTTGCAATCAAGCCTGGTCCTTTTTTTGCGGCTGCGGATACTTTTACCATTGAAGCAGTGGGCAGGGGAGGTCATGCAGCCAAACCAAATGATGGTGTGGATCCGGTCCTCATGGCAAGTCATATTGTTACTGCCATGCAATCCATCGTGTCTCGAAATAATGACCCAATGGATGAGCTTGTGGTATCGATTACTTCGTTTGAAACAAGTTCAACCACCTTTAATGTTATCCCCCAAAAAGCAACGCTAAAGGGGACGGTAAGGGCAATGAAAGAAACAACCAAAAAAATGGCAGAGAAAAAAATCAGAATGATCAGTGAAGGGATTGCCAATTCATTTGGAGGGTCGGCTAAGGTCAACTATCGGGAGGGCTATCCGGTCATGATCAACGCCGAAACCGAAACCCAATACGCTATTGAGGCGGCAAAAAGGGTAACCGATAATGTGAATGGTAACGCTTCAGCGTTAATGGGAGCAGAAGACTTTGCCTACATGTTGAATGCTAGACCCGGGGCGTATATTTTGGTCGGCAACGGCGATACAGCACCGGTTCATCACCCCGAGTATGATTTTAATGACGAGGTGATACCAGCGGGTTGCTCATGGTGGATTGAGCTCGCTGAACAAAGATTACCCCTTGGGTAATAAAGGCAAAGCAGTCCCGATTAGATATAATGTGCTGTGAGTTGCATGGAATTGTATGAGATAGTCAATTTATATGGGCGAGTTCTCACCCGTATTCTTGCGATATGTCGATTCTTTGCAATCATCGCAATCAGTGCCATGGTGGTTTGCATTTTAATCCAAGTATTTTGCCGATATGTATTGAACAACGCTCTCCCTTGGCCTGAGGAAGCTGCCCGCTTTTTTATGCTTTGGATGACTGGACTTGTCGCTCCCTCAGCATTTCGATGGGGTGGTTTCGTTTCAATTGATTTAATCAAAGATGCTTTGGGCAATTTTCTAGGAAGTGTTTTAAATTTACTCATCTTAATTTTATCCTTGGCTATCCTGATTGTAACTCTTTCCTTTGCAATAAGGCACATAAACAGTGGTTGGCTCTTTGATTCAAGCTCTTTAAGGATTCCCTTATCGCTAATAGGACTGGAGACAATAAAACTCAAACTTGCTTGGGTCTACATGTCACTCCCTCTGGGATTTTTATTGATGTTCTTTGTTGGAATAGAGTTGATAATTCAACAAGTTCATACTCTCATTAATCCTCGTGTCGTTTACCACGACCCCGAAGATAAAATCGAGTCCGCTGCGGAATAAAATATGCTGATATTATTCTTACCGCTCTTTCTTATTTTTCTGTTTTTGGGTGTTCCCGTATTTTTTGCTATGCTAGCGGGACCCGGCATTGTCCTTTGGGGAATCGGGCAGGAAAGCGATATCGCTTTCTTATATCGTAATATTTACAATGGGATTGACTCATTCCCATTGATGGCGATTCCGTTTTTCATGTTGGCCGGTGAGCTGATGAATAGAGGGGGTATCACTCGCCGGCTTGTTGATTTTTCCCAGGTCATGATGGGACATTTTAGAGGCGGTTTAGCCCATGTAAATATACTGTCTTCAATGCTTTTTGCCGGCTTATCAGGTTCAGCAGTTGCTGACACCTCCGCATTAGGTTCAATGCTTATTCCAGCAATGGAAAAGAATGGCTATTCCCGCCGCTTCGCGGCAGCAATCACAGCCGCTTCATCAGTCATCGGCCCAATTATCCCGCCATCAGGTATAATGATAATTTATGCCTATGTTGTCGGTGAATCAGTTGCGGCTCTATTCCTAGGTGGAGTGATACCAGGATTATTGATGGGTGGTAGCTTAATGCTCATGACTAAGTACTTGGCCCATAAATACGACTTTCCAGTGGCTTCCAAAAAAGCTTCAACCAAGGAACGGGTTCATTCCGCAGGTCGAGCCTTTCTACCGCTTATGACTCCAGTCATTATTCTCGGAGGAATACTTGGCGGAGTGTTTACTCCAACTGAAGCAGCAGCAGTAGCTGTCGCCTATGCCTTAGTGATTAGCATTTATATCCTGAAGTCATTGAGTTACAGTGAACTTCCACAAGTTCTTGCGCGAGCGTCTTTATCGTCAACAGTTGTTTTGTTGTTGGTTGGTTCAGCAATGGCATTCAAGGCAATTGTTGGTCTCAGTCACTTACCCGAAATCCTTGCTGACTGGGTTCTTGGTCTATCGTCCAATCCTCTGATATTATTATTTTTGATCAACATTTTGTTGTTTGTCATCGGTATGTTTCTTGATGCCGGCCCGGCAATAATCATACTCGGTCCAATTCTCGCTCCCTTATTTATTGAATTGGGAGTGCATCCTGTTCACTTTGCAATCATTATGTCGGTTAATTTAACTGTTGGATTGATTACCCCGCCAATGGGATTAGTCCTTTTCGTTGCGTCAAGTATATCAGGAGTTAAAGTGGAAGCACTTGCTAAAACAATACTCCCTTTCCTCGCGGTTGAAGTGATTGTTATCTTTATGATCACCTTTATCCCGCAAATTTCATTGTTTATCCCTGACTTATTTGGGTTTATTCGCTGAAAAGGGCTTCAAAAGGGAGGAGATAATTAATTGTCCCGTTGATTACACCCAACTCTGGTGGAGATTGGGTTACTCGGATGACCCTACCAAGAATTAATTTAATCAGCAACGGAACGGTTCCTGTTTAATCAAGGCGGTGGAAGTGTATGTGTCAGTATTGCTACGGGGAACAATTGTGGTAGGCACGATAAAGTGCGGAATTGGACAGTAAAAAGGGAGGGATAAACTTTTAAATTCCGTAAATCGGATAGGTATTAATAAAATAAAGACCTTAAATTTCTTTGATTTAGGAAATAAATTGGATTTGACTTGCATTAGTGTATTGGATAAGATAACAAGCATTACACATTGAGTAATAATAATTAATCGCTGGAGGCGTTTGAGTATCTCATTCTGCTAGTCCTAACCCCTTTGGTTAGGTGTCGCCCAGCATTTCATTTTGGAGGAAACTTTTTTCTTATGCGTGAATTATGTAAAGTGATTTTGGTGGCTTTGGCAGGGCTTTTTATGCTTGCATCGTCACCGATTGTGGCAGCTGATTATAACTTAAGAGTTGTTTTAAATTCAGATATAAATGATGAAGACTATGACGGCGTCGTAGTGTTTAAAGACTATGTTGAATCTCGTTCAAATGGATTGATATCGGTTGAAATTTTTGTGGGTACTACCCTTTGTGCCAATGGTGCTGAATGTCTTCAGGGCGTCTCGTCAGGCAACATTGACGTGTATATTTCAACTTCAGGTGGAGCTGCAAATATTTTCCCATATGTGCAAATATTTGATCTTCCCTACTTATTGAGCGATGACCGCGTTGCCGAGATGGTTCTTACGGGTGATTTTGTTGACGTAATCCGAAGAAAGGCTTTGGAAGACTCCAATGGAACCATTCGCTTGATGACCATTGGTAATACTGGTGGTTGGCGAAATTTTGCTAATACCGTGAAGGTCGTTAAAACACCCGCCGATTTAGAAGGTTTAAAAATTCGAACAATTAATGCGGAATTACCCCAGGTTTTGGTTAAGTCCTTGGGAGCCAGTGCCACGCCTATTGCATGGCCAGAATTGTTCACATCACTTCAGACTGGCGTTGTCAACGGGTCAAAAAACGGAATAACAGATATTATGGGAATGAAGTTCCCAGACGCTGGTTTAAGATTTGTAACCCTTGATGGGCATGCTTATATGGGTGCGCTCTGGTGGATGAGCAATGATAAATTTATGGCTATGCCAGAAGATCTGAGGGTTGTTGTTGCCAATGGATTCAATGAACTTCAACAGGCCACTTTTGCCTCACCCAAACGGAAATCAATTCAAGCCTATAGTGAGTTTGTAGAAATTGGTGGTTCGATCTATGTACCAACACCGGAAGAAAAGCAAATGTTTAAAGATGCTGCGGCGCCGGTATATGATTGGTTCAAGGAGAATGTTCAGGGTGGCGAAGAGGTATTTAACGCCATCGTGTCATCTGCTGAAGCTGCCCAAGCAGAAATTGACCGTTTGAATGCAGCGGCTATCAACTAGCCGATTTAATCATTGTAAGAGCCGGTAAAATCCGGCTCTTACATTTGAGGGTATAACTCCGAGCAACTTAAACTTCCAAGTTTACATTGCCATTGATGAAGATACACCCCTTGCTTATCCTATATAAATTACTTGAAGAGCCGGCTAGTGAAGAGATAAGGGCGGTAGAAATTTGATTTGGGTCAGGCCGTTAGTTTCTTCATCATTAACCAACAAACTTTCCGATACTTTAGACACGGGCAGTCACTAAAGCACCAGAACAAATGTCGTCAATTATATTTGATAAGCCATGGGTCCCATTGAGCGTACCCATCGGCAACGCAGATGCAAAAGCTATTGTCAGGTTATCGTTTTTATCATTTCGTTATCCTGACCTGAAGCATATTCGTTCTGACCCGAACATTAATCCTTTACCAAATGAAACAAGTGGATTAAAAAACAAACAGGTTTTTCAACAATGTGGTGCACTACTAACGAAGAGGATACATCCAAGGTCGATAGTCTTGAACCATAATCTTACCCTGTTTAATTTGTTCAGATGTCATTTGGGGAACAAGGGACTCCAAGCTCAGTTCGGCATCTGGGTCGCCACCCATTGCCGAAAGAGTATACCAAAGATAAGCCCTTATAAGGTCTGGTGATGTTAATCCCCTACCAGATTCATAATACCAACCGACCCCGGACTGAGCACCTGGATGCCCCTTCATTGCCGAGCGTAGGTACCATTCAAAAGCTCTATGGTCGTCTTTTTCGACACCTAAACCCAGAGCATACATGACACCAATAAGTTCTTCCGCGTCAGCGTTTCCTGACTTGGCATATGGGAGGAGTTCTTGCATAGCCTCCTTAAAATTGTTGCTTTCCATCAAATCTTTAGCGTATTCTATATTCGCTTTAGCACCAGTCAAACTCAAAAATGCAATCGTAAAGATTGCAATAAATAATTTTCTCATCCATTTTTCCTTAAGTTTATGTTTAAATTCAAATTGAGAATCACCGCACTTTATTTAGTGCTTATTTTAATACCAAGCCTTGGTAGTTCCCAAAATGAATCATATGCAGTAAATCCCCAATTGATTCAAAATCTGTTACTTGACGAAAGAGATTTTCATACTTTTGATGAAAACCAAGCTCGGCTTGGGCAATTGTTGTTTTACGACCCCATTTTATCAGGAAATCGAAATATATCGTGTGGAACCTGTCATCATCATAATTTAAATAGTTCTGATGGACTATCATTAGGATTAGGTCAGGGCGGGGCAGGAATTGGAATGGAACGAAAAGCCCAAGCTAAAGGAACAACTATTCGCCGAAGAATGCCAAGAAATTCTCCTGCTTTATTTAATCTGGGGGCTAAAGAAATTCGGCTATTGTTCCATGATGGACGGGTGAGTCTTGATGACTATTTTGACCGAGGATTTAATACACCCGCCGAAGAGTTTTTACCAGAGGGCTTGAACTCACTCCTCGCTGCTCAGTCACTCTTTCCATTGGTCGGTGGAGTTGAAATGGCCGGTAATCTTGCTGACAATGAAGTTGCAACGGCATTTGAACAGAGGATTGATTATGGATGGCCGGTAATCATTGATAGAATTAGAAACGTTCCAGAATATGAAGAATTTTTTGTTTCAGCGTTTAACGATGTTGATTCATTCCAAGATGTTTCAATTGTTCATGTTGCGAATGCAATAGGAGCATTTGTTGGTTCAGAATGGCAGAGTTTTGATAGTCCTTTTGATGACTTTATTGCCGGAAATGAAATGGCACTCTCGGATGAAGCTAAAAAGGGAATGGGGATATTTTTTGGTAAGGGCAACTGTAGTTCTTGTCACAGCGGGAAATTATTTACTGACCAGAATTTCCATGCCCTCGCTATCCCACCCTTTGGGCCTGGGCGAACGCGACCTTTTGATCTGATTGCTCGCGATGTTGGTCGCATGGGAGAAACGGATTTACTACAAGATGCCTACCGGTTTCGAACTCCATCACTCAGAAATGTTGCACTATCCGCACCCTATGGACATAATGGGGCTTTTAGGGATTTGAAAGGAATTATCAAGCATCACCTAAATCCGCTAGAAAGCTTGGAAAACTGGTCTCAAGAAACACCGATACTTCCAGATCTAAATGGAGCCCAAGACGTAGATTTTATCGTTTGGGAAGACCGTTTTGAGATAGAAAGGTTAAAGAGAAATATCGATATCTTGCCCGTTCAGCTTGCTGACCAAGAAATCACTTATTTGGTCGCTTTCTTAGAGTCACTTACAGGAAAGGAAAGCATATCTGGACGACTCGGTCGACCTGACAATGTCCCAAGTGGATTGACCATTGACTGACAAAGTAACTTGATTGATTATAAGTTTCCTGAAAATAACAAAGCTAGAATTTTGTTTAAAAAGAAAAGATAGCTAGATAGAGCTCACTGTCCTCATTTTGGTCCTTCAATGTTCAATGCAATGTTAAACAAACCCATCGTGTAGAGATTAAAAAAGCCTTTATTGTCAGTTAAAACCGGAAAGTTAATCCACAAGTCCAATGTGATTACCAATCTTGGGCACTCGCGGTATTTTACCCAACATACTTCACGGGAGTTTCCGGTATGGAACTTTATAGAGAACTGGAAATCACTCATAATTTTGCTTGTTTGTTTGCAAGCAAATTGAGGAAAGCGTATGGGACCAACGAATTAAAAGGAATCTTTTAAGTTGATGAAGTTTATATTGGTGGGAAGGAAAGTAAAAAACACCAGTCCTAAAAATTTAATGCCGGTATGGGAGCAGTAGGAAAAACCTCTGTAGTTTGTGGGAAGGAAAGAGGTGGCAATAAAATTGTCGCTATACACCAAAGCGGCTGCCGACACTAAGAAAGAATATTTACAAGGACTGATTAAGGAAAACATCGAGAAAGGAACTGAATTCTATTCCGATGAAAACGTAACTACTCAGGTAGTTTAAATATCCCTTGATTATTTTTTTTCTAGTTTTTCGTTGACAATATGGCGGTATCTTTCTAAATTCTATGACCAATCGGCAATCCATGTCGAGCAGTCTGATAATATCAATAATTCATGTCCCGTCTCTCCTACACATCTTTGCTGTCCGAAGTTTCCAAGTTAAAGGCACTAGTTGTTGACCTGACGGAAAAGTGGAATCTGGTCGTCGCCAAGTACAACCAGTTA
>Ga0209022_1001210_pt1 | contig 27769 bp, 26 predicted proteins | sample PinacodermPK_FD_187300 | JGI IMG/M metagenome (GOLD analysis project Ga0209022, IMG submission 187300) | Host-associated microbial community of the marine sponge Aplysina aerophoba from Gulf of Piran - sponge pinacoderm, lysed by proteinase... | ecosystem: Host-associated > Porifera > Sponge >...
CACCGTCGGGCGGGCAACCGCGCAAGAAGGCTGGGCTACTGCCGCCGTCGGGCGGGCGACGGCGCAAGAAGGATTCGCCACTGCCGCCGCTGGACCTGCCGGCGTTGGAGGCGCTGGCCGCGGCCGGTGCGTTCGACTCGCTGGGCCTGGACCGGCGCGAGGCTCTGTGGGCAGCCGGTGCGGCGGTCCAGTCGGGCGCCGACCGCCTTCCAGGGGCGGTCACCGGGGCGGAGGTGCCGAGGCTGCGGCCCATGTCGCCCCAGGAACAGTCGGCCGCGGACCTGTGGACCACCGGTGTGGCCCCCGACGGGCACCCGACCCGCTTCCACCGGGACGCGCTGGCCGCCGCAGGGGTGGTGCCCGCCGCCGACTTGCTGACCCACCCGGTCGGGCGGGTGAAGGTGGCCGGCACGGTGTCGCACCGCCAGCGACCGGCCACCGCCGGGGGCACCATGTTCATCAACCTCGAGGACGAGACCGGCCTGATCAACGTGATCGTGTCCAAGGGCTGCCAAGCCCGGTTCCGCAGGGTCGCCCTCACCTCGCGTGCGCTGACAATCCGGGGCCGCCTGGAGCGCCACGAGGGCGCGGTCAACGTCATAGCCGAGCACCTGGCCCCGCTGTCCCTTCCAGCCACCCTCCCCAGCCGAGACTTCCGCTAGCCCGGAGCGGGATAGGCGCGCTCCTTCTACCAAGCCCTGTAAGGCGCTGACCGGCACCGCCGCTGCCAGCATTGTCGCGCCCTTCACTACCGCAATCACCGCAGCTCCGCCACCGCCGACCCGATCCGGGCCTCGTCGAGCCATGGCTTGCCGTCCGGGCCCCGATTGATCTTCTCCAACGCCGAACCGAGCCGCCGCTCCAGGAGCACATCCCGATCCGACGACCGGAAGTCAGCACCCTCCGACTGCCTCCGAGACCAGACGAGCGTCTCCCATCCCAGCGAGAACAGATGCTCCAGCAGCGGCCGCTCAACCTGCTGCCACTCCGGCCCGGCACTCACGCGGCCGCCGTTCCGCTTCGACCCGGCGCCGCCCAGACGTGGACGCGGGCGCAACAAGGGTATGCCGCCCAGCGGCCCGAGGCTCGGGCCGCTCGGGTGATCACAGCCGAGATCTGCACCGGCCGGAATGGCCCGACGGCAGAACGCAGTGCGCCCTGGCGCGGGGCATCCATTTGCGGCAGGACGCGCCTGCGGCGTCGGTGTTGGAGGCCGACGCCGGGACGCGGCGAGCGCTGCCGGACGCGTAGTAGCCGAACTCCTCGGGAGCTTCCTGGCGTATGACCCCAGCGGGAACCAGATCGGTGAGGCCGGCCGCCCCGTCGGGCCCTTGGGCCAGATAGCCCGCCAGCACCAGGCGCCGCCGGATGTTCGCTGCCTGCCTGGCCGACAGACCGGCGCGTTCGGCGACACTGCGGGCAAGGTCGCTCGGCGGTGTGTGGCCGGCGGCGGCGACCGCTGCAAGGTACGACTGGGCCGAATCGGACAGCTCGTGCCATGCCGGAGCGCAGATGCTGCGGGCCACCGCCGCCTCGACGACGGGCCGCGACTGTTCGACGGCTGGCGCGTCGACCGGGCGTTCCGGGGCACCTGCCATCCGCCACATCGTGTGCCCGAGGACCTGAAGCTTGTAGGGGCCGTGCCCCGATTCGCCGACGATGCCCGCTGCGGTCCGCAGCGCTTCAGATGTGATGTAGCCGCCGGCGTCGCCGATTGGAAGACGCAGGCCGACCGCCGCGTCGGCTTCGTTCAAGGGATGCATCTCGTAGCGCTCGCAGCGCTGCATGAACGTGATCTTGGTGTCGGCGAGCAGCTAGCGCACAAAACAGGCGCACAACGCACAAGATGATGCACAAACTGCCCGCCCCCATCTTCGGCTGAGCTATGCGGGGGCGAGCCGCCGCTCGGTTCTCCCCCACAGCGAGGAGCCCTCGGCATCGCCGCGTCGAGGCCGACGGAGTACCGGACGGGTAAAGCCCGCCCCCTCGAGGAATTGGCAGCGGTCAGGCCCCTATTGGGCGTAGTCGGCTGCCAGTTCAGTCGGCTACCGCTGGTCGAAGGCGACCTTGACCGGCCAGCTGGCCACGCCCGCTGGGGTTAGGCGCAGAGGTCCATGGCCACTGCGGCGTAGACCTTGGCCGCGGCCACCAGGTCGTCCAGCTCGAAGTGGCCGGTGCCCTGCACTGCGGCCGAGCCCCGGGGAGGGCCGAAGGTCAGCGACGGGATCCCCACCGCGTTGAAGATGTTGGTGTCGCGCCACATCGACGTGTGGGCCACCTGGGGGGGCGGCGTGGCTCCCCCGACGATCTGGCCGTAGGCCTGCTCGACCGCGTCCCGCAGGGGCTCCACGCCGGTTCCGACCCGGCCCGCCTTGGCCGTGTAGCACTCCACCTCTGCGCCAGGATCCACCGACCGGGCCACGGCCCGCACCTCGTCGATGACCGCGTCCTGGTCGGCCCCGGGCGGGGTGCGCACGTCCATGTAGAGCTTGCAGACCGGCGACGACCGGTTCGGCCGGTACGGCACACCGCCCCGTATCGCCCCGATCTGGGCCTTGGGCCGGACCTCGCCCAGCTCCGACATGTAGGAGTTGCGTTCCTCGTAGTCGATCCCCCACGCCTCCAGCACCGTGGCCACGACCGCTCCCTTGACGATGGCGTTGGGGTGGTCGGGAAGGTCCGGCTCGCGGATCAGCCGGGGCGTGTACATGTTGCGGCCCCGCAGCGTGATCTTCAGGTACACGGCGCCGCACTCGATCCACGACTGCGACCAGGCGGTGGTCTCGGCCACCAGCGCGTAGTCGGCCCGCACACCGTGGTCCACGAGATGGCGGGTGCCGAAGCCCTTGCCCTCGTAGTTGAGGCCCTGGTACTCGTCCACCGGCGCCATGCCGGTCTCGCCCGCCACCGACGTCAGGATCACGTCGCCGCCCAGGTGGGCGCCTGCTCCCTGCAGCGCCTTGGCCATCACCATGAACACCGACATGCAGCCACGGTCGTTGAGCACGGTGTGCCCGAAGATGCGGTCACCCTCCCGCCAGGCCCCCACCAGGTTGGGGTCGCTCGACTCCATGAGGTTGGCGTGGTCGGGGCCGCTGATCTCGGTGTCGAGGTGGGCGTTGAAGATGAGGCTCTTGGCTCCCGGCCTCGACCCGGCCAGGGTGGCCACGACGTTGGCGCGGTCACCCAGGATCTGCTGCTGGCGGGCCGCGATGCCGTGACGCTCGTACCAGGCGCTGACGGCGTCGGCCACCGGCTGCTCGTGCCCGCAGGGCGCGTAGGTGTTGCCCAGCTCCAGGCATGTCTCGGCCAGCAGCTCCCGGTCTGCGTCGATCGACTCGAAGACCGCGTCCCGCATCGTGGTGTCTGCTCCTGTCATGGCTGCTCCCTCCCGGCTGGCCCGCTCGCCTCATGTTGACTGTGCAGCCCATCGGCGCGGCGCGCCAACACAGACGCCGGAGCCGGCCGGCGACAGCCGGGAGGCCGGGTGTGTCCACTGGTTCGGACGGAACGTGAGCGCAGCGAGGGTGAGCCGCTACCGTGCAGCCCCTATGGCGGGGCCGCTGGAAGGGATCCGGGTTGTCGAGCTCGGCGTCTGGGTGGCCGGGCCGGCGGCAGGCGGGATTCTGGCCGACTGGGGCGCCGATGTGGTGAAGGTGGAGCCGCTCGGCGGTGATCCGTGCCGCCTGTTCCAGTACATCCTCGGCGGCGACATGCCCACCAACCCGGTGTTCGACATGGACAACCGGGGCAAGCGCAGCATCGCGCTGGACCTCACCACCGACGACGGGCACGCCGTGATCGACGAACTGCTGGCCGAGGCCGACGTGTTCGTCACCAATGTCCGCCTCGGCGGGCTGGACCGTCTCGGCCTGGACCACTCATCGGTCACTGCCCGCCACCGCAGACTCGTCTACGCCGCCGTCACCGGCTACGGGCTGGAGGGCGACGAGGCCGGCAGCGGCGCCTTCGACGTGGCCGGCTTCTGGGCCCGCTCGGGCATAGCCCACCTGCTGACTCCCGACGGCGGCGATCCACCGTTCCAGCGGGGCGGCATGGGCGACCACAGCACCGGGCTGGCCACCGCAGCCGGAGTCTGCGCCGCGCTGCTGGCCAGGGAGCGCACCGGCGAGGGCCAGGTGGTCAGCACCTCGCTGCTGAGGCAGGGCGCCTACACGATCAGCTTCGACCTGTCGGTGACGCTGGGATGGGGTCTGACGCTGCAGATCGGCCGCCGCGACAACATGGGCAACCCGGCCATGAACAACTACACCGCGGGCGACGGCCGACGGTTCTGGCTGGTCGGCCTCGAGCCGGAGCGTCACTGGGCGCCGCTGACCCGTGCGGTGGGGCGACCCGACTGGCTCCAGGACGAACGCTACGCAACGGCCCGAGGGCGCCGCCACAACGCCGCCGGCCTGGTCATCGAACTCGACGAGATCTTCGCCGCCAGGCCTCTTGATGAGTGGGCCGAGATCTTCGCCACCGAGCCTGAACTGTTCTGGGCGCCCATCCAGTCGCCCGACGACCTGCTGGCTGATCCGCAGTTCGCCGCCGCGGGAGGTCTGGTGGAGGTGCCTGACGGGACGAGCACGTCGACTTTGGTCGCCACGCCGGTCGACTTCTCGGACACGGCCTGGGCACCGAAGGGCATGGCCCCCCGCCTGGGTGAGCACAGCGACGACATCCTGCGCTCTTTGGGTCGCAGCGACGCCGAGATCGAGGCGCTTGCCGCTGCGGGCGTCGTCGGCCGCGACACCCAACCGCTGACCGGCGCCGTCAGCCGGTGATGCCGGCCACCCGGCGGGCCCGCAGGGTGCACAGCGAACCACGCACCCGAATCGCACCGTCGGTGATCACCACCGCCACGCCGGGGAACTCCCCGGCGGCGATCGCGTCGAGGGCGGTGTCGCACACGGATCCAAGGGAGGCGTCCATCACTACGAGGTCGGCCACCGCGCCCACCTCGACGGTGTTGCCGTCGGAGCCGAACGCGGCCGCTGCGTGGCCCGAGGCGATGGCCCAGGCGGTCTCGGGAGCCACCCCGCCGAGCGAGCAGACGTCGCCGATGGTCTTGAGGATGCCCAGAGACGTCACGCCGTAGCCGGTGGGCGTGTCGGTGCCGATCAGCAGCCGGTCGAGCCGGTCGCGCTCGGCCAGGCCCTCCACTACCCGCAGCATCGAACGGGTGCCGCCGGCCTGCACGACCTCGACGTACGGCGGGCCGCCGTCCTCACAGAGCATGTCGATGTCGGCGTCTGAGAGCGAGGCGAAGGTGTTGGCGTGCGACGCGATGGACGGTCGGGCCTCCATCACGTCCTCGGCCGAGAAGTACGGGTGCTCGTCGCCTCCGGGGCCCCGGTCGGATGTGCAGCCGCAGTGCATGTGCACGGTCATGCCCAGCTCCCGGGCGTACAACGACAGCTCGCCGGCCCGGACCGGGTCCTTGAGCGAGCCCACGCCTATCTCGCCGATGATCCGCATTCCCGCCGCGTAGGCCCGGTCGATGTGGGACGTGTCGGTGTCCTTCTCCAGCAGCATCGCGCCGCCGTGGACCTTCATGCCCGAGGGCCGGTGCCGGTCGAAGGAGTGGAACGCTCCGAGGGCGATTCCCAGGGCCGACTCGGCACCGGAGCGGCCCGGCGCGTGGACCTCGCCCGCGGAGATGGCCCGGGTGACCGCTCCATGCATCATGCGCTCGAGATAACCCGACGACTGCTGCTTGGGCGCATAGTCGCCGAGGGTGGGGTGCACATGGGTGTCGACGAGACCGGGCGCCACCGTCATCTGCTTGCAGTCGACCACGACGTCGGCGGTGGTGGCCGCGCCGGCGTCCAGTGAGACGATGCGACCGCCGTCGACGACGATGGTGTCGGTGTCCAGCATCGGCGCGTCGAGCACGCCGGTGAGCACCTGGTCGATGTTGTGCAGTACGAGTTGCATTTGTTGCTTCCGGGGTCGTGGTGCGGCCTTCGCCGACCTGGGCCGGCTCGACTGTGCACTGAAGGCCCGCGTCCTCAGACGTTGGCCATGATCTTGTCGGCGAACAGGTCGATCTGACCGGGATCGTCGGTCAGAGGGTTGATGATGAGATGGTCGATCCCGGCCGCGGCCAGGGCCCTGATGCGGGCCGTCATCTCGTCGATGGTCCCGAATAGGTAGGCGTTCTGGAGGTCGGTGTCGGAGCGCTTGACGTCCATCACCGTGCGGTAGGCGGCGAGCTGCTCGGCAATCACCCGCTCCCGGTCGGTCGAGTCGACGATGTGGAGCCACTGGGCGTGCGACATGGCGAAGCCGCTCATGTCCCGCCTGGCTCCCAGATAGTTGCGCACCGAGGCGATGTCGTCGGCGACGATCTCAGGACTTGTGCCGCTCGAGCGGCAGATCCAGCCGTCATGGCGGCCGATGCGGGCCAGCACCGCGGGGGCCATGTCGGGCGTGTCGACGTTGTCGACCACATGCACCTGCGAGCCGCCGCCGATCCAGATGGGGATGGGCTGTTCGGGTCGGGGGTACAGGGTCGTCCCGTCGTCCACGCTGTAGTACCGGCCCCGGTAGCTGACGTCGTCGGTGCTGAGCAGCAGCCGTATCAGCTCGAGGGACTCGTCGGTTCGCCGGCCACGCTCGCGCCGGGGCACCCCCACCGACGCGAACTCCATGTCGTCGTGGCCGGTCCCGACGCCGAGGATCACCCGGCCCCCGCCCGAGAGGCTGTCGAGGCTGGCGACCTCCTTGGCGATGATGGTGGGGTGGCGGAACGGCGCGCACAGGATGGCGGTCCCCAGGCGGATGCGCTCGGTGGCGCCCGCGGCGACGGACAGCGTGATCATGGGGTCCTGCCAGGCCACCGAGTACACGTTGGGCGCCACCAGCAGGTGGTCGATGACCCACAGTCCGGTGAAGCCCGCCTCCTCCACCCTCGCGAAGTACGGCACCAGCGTCCTGGCCGACGCCGCGGTGGTGAGCGGCCCGGCATAGGACGGCACCCGCCAGCCGAAGTCCATCAGTCCGCTGCTCCGGAGCGCGGCGCCCGCGGTGTCACACCGAGACGCCGGCGGCCCGCATCTCGGCGCCGACCGAGCCGTAAAGCCGCCGCATCACCAAGCGGTACACGAGCCCGTGGATCTTGTCGAGGACCAGGCCGAGCACCGTCAGCTGCACGAAGGCCACGAACATCAGCTCGGTGTCGAGCGTTCCCTGCGACACGATTATCAACGCGCCGAGGCCCTTGTTGGCCCCCACATACTCGGCCACCACCGCACCCACCAGCGCCAGCATGAGCGCAACCCGCAGCCCGCTGAACACCGCGGGCACGGCGTGCAGGGCCTTGCACTTGGTGAGGGTCGTCCAGCGGGATGCTCGCAGCGCCCTGAACAGCTCCATCATCTCCGCCGGCGCGGTGGTGAGGCCGAGGTAGGTGTTCTCCAGCAGCGGGAAGAAGGCGATGAGGGCCGCGATGATCACCTTGGGGGTCATGCCGAAGCCGAACCAGATCACCAGGATCGGTGCCAGCGCGAACTTGGGCAGGGCCTGGGTGATGATTACGTAGGGCATGATCACCCGCCGGGCGATCCCGAACTCGGAGGCCAGGGTGCCCAGACCGATGCCGGCGACACCGCCCAGCGCGAAGCCCAGCACGATCTCCTGCACGGTGATCCAGATGTGGGGGGTGGCCCGACCCGAGGTCACATAGTCGATCAGCCGGCTGAGGACCGGGCCCGGCTCGGGCAGGATCAGCGGCGAGTTGGTCTTGGCCCACAGGTGCCAGACCACGATCAACACCACGGCCGACACCAGCACCAGGGCGCGGCCGATCCATGCCTCCGAGCGGGCCGCTCTCAGCAGCCGCCTCATGTCGCGCCCCCGGCCTCCAGGCCGGTTCATTCCAGCTGCTCCCGGATCCGCTGGCGGAGGGACCAGAACCGTTCGTCCCCCTCGACCTGCTCGAAGGTGCGGGGCCGCTCGAGATCGACGTCGATGACGTCCTGGACCCCGCCGGGGCGCGCCGACATGACCATCACCCTGTCGGACAGGAACAACGCCTCGCCGATGTCGTGGGTCACGAACACCACCGTGGTCTGGGACTCATGCCAGATCCGCAGCAGCTCGAGGTTCATCTGGTCGCGGGTCTGCGCGTCGAGCGCGCCGAAGGGCTCGTCCATCAGCAGGATGGAGGGCTCCACGGCCAGCGCCCGGGCCACCGACACCCGCTGCTGCATGCCTCCCGACAGCTCACCCGGCCGGTGTTGCAGGTACTCGGACAGGCCGACCATCTCCAGCACCTCGCGGGCCTTGCGCCTGTCGTCGTCGGTGGGGCGGCCCATGATCTCGAAGGGCAGCATCACGTTGTCGAGCACCCTGCGCCACGGGAGGAGCACAGCCTTCTGGAAGACGTAGCCGATGCGGCGGTCGGGGGCGTCCACCACCTCGCCACCGATGCGAACCTCCCCTTCGGACGGCGCTATGAGACCGCCCACGCAGCGCAGCAGCGTGCTCTTGCCGCAACCGCTGGGGCCGACGATGCCGACGAACTCGCGGGACGCAATGTCGAAGTCGATCCCTTCCAAGGCCGTGATGTCGCCCGCGTCGGACGGAAAGGTCTTGGTGAGGCCGTCGATCTCGATGTGGCCGCGCCCCGTGAGTTCTCCGGTCGTGTCGTTCACGTTCTGCCCCTGACCCCCGGCGGGTCGGCTCGCCCGCCGGGGTCAGGCTAGTTGTCGCTCTAGTTGATGAACCGGTTGGAGATCACCGCGGCGGCGTCTGCCGAGTCCGACAGGATGCCGAGATCGGTGGCCTGGTCGGCGACGTCCTGGATGGTGGCCACATCGCACCAGCCCATGCCGTTCTCGCTGACGCCGGGGCCGTTGGTCTGCATCTGGATGCGGTAGTCGATCACCGCGAGGTTCCGGTCCATGTTGTCGGCGCCCACCGCGTAGCGGGAACCGATCTCGGCCGCAGCCTCAGGGTTGTCCGCGATCCACAGCTTGGCCTGCTCGAGGGCGTCGATGAACCGCTGGACACCGTCGGTGTTCTCGTCCACCCAGTCCCGGTTGGCGAAGTACACGTCGTTGGGGCCGGGCACCTGGTCGTACTGCCAGATCTCGTAGTCGTCGATCTGGTCCTCGGGGATGCCGCCGGCCTCGAGCAGGGCCCAGTTGATCGAGCCCCACGTCGACGCGGCCTGCGCCTGCCCGCCCAGCAGGGCCTCGCCGAAGGCGATCCCGGTGGCCGCGAAGGTCACGTCCTCCTCGGTGATGCCGTTGTCGGCGAGCAGCAGGGCGGCGTACCACTTGCTGGTGGAGGCCTGCGAGGTCACTGCGACCGTCTTGCCCCGCAGGTCCTCGGGAGACTCGATGCCGGCTCCGGTGTTGACCAGCATGGTCATCCAGTTCTGCGTGTACGGGCAGTAGATGCCTTCGAGGTCCGCTCCCGCGATGGTCGCGAAGAAGCCCGACAGCGCGTCGGCCATGGCGATGTCGGCGTTGCCGGCCACGAGCTGGCGAACCGCGTCGCCGGCCCCCGCGCCCGGAAGCTGCTCGAGGGTCACGCCGGCGTCGGCGAAGTAGCCGTTCTCCTCGGCCACATACAGGTCGATGAAGTCGATGAACTTGCCTCCGCCCCAGGTCACCAAGCGGATGTCGATCGGCTCGGGCGGGGCCGCGGGCTCGGGCTCGGGCTCAGGCTCTGGGGCAGGCTCCGGCTCGGGCTCATCAGCGGGCTCGAGCTCTACTGCGGGCTCGGGGTCTACTGCGGGCTCGGGGTCTGGGGCCGGCTCGGGGTCTGGGGCCGGTTCCGGGTCGGGCTCCACGGCGGGCGCCGGGGCCGGGGCGGCCGGCTCGTCGTCGTCGCCTCCGCAGGCGGTGAACAGCAGGGCCGCAGCCAGCGGAACCGCCAGCCAGCGCAGCCACCCTGGACGTCCGATGCGATTACTGGTCTCGCTCATATCGATCTCCCTCCGATCTAGAGACCTTCGAACTCTATAGGAAATCATCAATCAGATGTCAACTCAGCTCGCCTGTGGCATGCTGGAGAGCCGTGAGTTCGTTCGAGAGGCCCATGACCGCGCAGGAGGCGGTGCTCGCTGAGATCCGCCGCCAGCTCCTCGACGGCCGGCTCGCGCCCGGCGTATCGGTCCGCCCCGACGCCCTGGGCGAGCAGCTCGGCGTGTCGGCGGTCCCCGTGCGCGAGGCGCTCAGGATCCTCGAAGGCGAGGGCCACGTCCAGTACCGGCCCCACCGGGGATACGTGGTCGCGGCCCTCGATGTGGAGGATCTCATCGAGATCTACCGGATCCGGGAACTCCTCGAGACCGAGGCGGTCCGCCGGGCCATCCCGCTGCTGAAGACCGACACCGTGACCCGACTGCGCGAGATCGTCCACGAGATGGAGCAGGTCCACGACGACGTCCTGTCGCTGACATCGGTGAACCGGCGGTTCCACTTCACCCTGTTCGAGGCGGCCGAGATGCCCCAGCTGGTGAGAGTCCTGAGAATCCTGTGGGACTCCTCGGACCGCTACCGCCTGCGCTACCTGATGTCCCCCGAGAACCGCCGACTCGTGCACGACCAGCATCGAAGGATGATGCAGGCGGTCGCCGACGGGGATGTCGAGTCGTTCGTCGACGAGAGCCACAGGCATCGCACCCACGCCATAGCCGCGCTGGCCGAGGCGCTCGCCCTGGCTGGAGCCGAGGCCGCTCAGAAGACCGCCTGAGCCGCCAGAGGCCGAGCGAATGGGCGGGACCACGCGGCCCATACGGCGCGAGGCCGTGGCCCGAGCGGCCCGTGAGCGCAGCGAACAAGAGCGGGAAAGACACCGCTGCGACCCGACAGGCTCTCGCCTACCCACGGATGTCGTCGGGCTCGGCCCTCGGCCGCCCGACCTCTCAGCGATGGGGCTGGTCGAGGTCGCGGTCGCCGATGCGGGGGAAGGGCCGGCTGCGGCTGGCGCCCGCTACGGCCACGACCACCTCGTCGGCCCGGGGGGCGTCGGCGATGGAAGTCTGGGCGGTGTGGTAGTGGGTGCGCTCCAACATCTCGCGCTTGTGGACCATGGGCACGACGATCGGCGCGCCCGGGCCGCCCCGGGTGTTGGCGAACACCAGGGTGCTGGCCCCGTCCACCTGAGCGCGGATGGGATCCCCGAACATGAGCGTGTGCACCATCGCGTTGGCGTGCTCGATCTCGCCGTCGACTCCCACGACGGAGGACTTCCCGTACGCCTCGACGGCATCGGATGAGCCGAACTCGTCGACGAGGCGGCCGGCCAGGAGCGCGCCGAGGTCGTGGGCGAACCCCAGGATCTCGGGGTGCAGGTCCTCCACGAAGGGGCGGCCCGCCCATGGATTCTGCATGACCGCGGCCACGATCACGGTGATCAACGGCGGCTCGACCGGACGCCCGGCCTCCAGGCGGATCTCCTCGGTCGCGACGTGGATCTTGCGGATCCCTCTCATGTGGCCTCCTGGTCGGCAGTGAGCTTCAACGGTCGGGCGAGCCTGCGGCGGGCGCCTCCCACGGCGCACGGCCGCTAGCGGCCCATCAGGTCGATCTTGCGTTGCTCGATCTTGGTGCGCAGGGGCGGGAACACCTCTTCGGGATCGATGGCGACCTCGAGCAGTGCCGGCTCTCCCCGCGACAGGGCCCACTCGAAGGCTGAGTCGACTTCGCGGTGGTCGGCGACGGATCGGGCCTCGATGCCGAAGGCCCGGGCCACCGCTGCGAAGTCGATGGGCCCGAGGCGCACGAAATGGTCCTCGGAGTACATCGCCTCGGCCTGGTGGCGCAGGATGCCGAGAGCGCCGTCCACGAACACCACAGCCACCACCGGCAGGCTCAGATCCCGAGCCACCGCCAACTCGCCCATGGTGTGAACGAATCCGCCGTCTCCGGCGATCGCCACCGCAGGGACCCCCTCCAGGGCGACGGCCGCGCCGATGGCGGCCGGGAGGCTGAATCCCATGGCGTCGAATTCGCAGGACTGGAGCAGGCCCTCGGGCCTGGTGACGTCGAGCTGCTCGCAGACCCACAGCCGGTGATTGCCGATGTCGGCCGACACCACCATGCCGTCCGGCCCGCGGCGGTTGAGGGCGTCGATCACGGTGGCCGCGCTCAGGCCCCGGGCAGGGTCGTTCTGCGGCTCGGTGCGCACCGGCCTCCGAGTGAACCAAGGCTCGCGCCACCCCACGCGACATCCGATGGCGTCGAGCACCGCAGCCGCGCTCCCGACGATCCCCTGGTCCACCCGGTAGACCCGGTTGATCTGCGACGGGTCGGCGTCGATCTGCACGATCTGGGCGCCGCCGGCGAACAGGTCGGACCGCCAGCCGAAGGTCGTCTGCTCCCCCAGCGCGCAACCGGCGACCACCACGAGGTCGGCCGAGCCGACTGCCTCGCGGGCCGTGTCGGTCCCGTAGAAGCCGAGCATGCCGGCGCTGCGCGGATGGGTCGTGGCGATGCTGCCGACCCCGGAACGGCTGGTCGCGACGGGCGCTCCGAGCCGCTCGGCGAGAGCCGCTAGGGCGCCGCTGCCGCCGCTGCGGATCACGCCGTGGCCGGCCAGCACTGCCGGCCGCTCCGAACGGCCGAGCCTGTCGAGGACCTCATCGATGTCCGCTACCGCCGGTGAGGCGCTCTTCCCGGCCGCGGGCGGGAGCGGCCCGGCCGCGGTCGAGGTCTCGGCCTGGAGGTTCTGGGGCAGCGCGACGTGCACCGGGCCGGGGCGGCCCGAGGCGGCCAGTTGCAGCCCGGTGGCGATGAGGTTCGGCACCTCGTCGAGGGAGGCCGCCTGCACCGACCGCTTGCAGAACGGCGCGAACAGCCCGACGTTGTCGCAGTGCTGGAGGATGTTGCGGTGGACGTAGCGCCGGTCGACCTGGGCGCTCAGAACCAGCAGCGGGATGGAGTCCGCCTGCGCGTTGGCCACCGCGGTGACGAGGTTGGTGGCGCCCGGGCCGGGCGCGCCCGACAGGACGACCCCGGGCCTTCCCGTGGCGAGCGCATAGCCCGACGCCATGTAGCCCGCGCCCTGCTCGTGGCGGGCGGCGACGATCCGGGGCGAGCCCAGCCGGCCCAGTTCGTGGTAGGTGGGCAGGAAGTGTCCCCCGGCCACAGTGAAGACAGCGTCGGCTCCGGTGTGGTGCAGGGCCTCCGCGATCACACGGCGACCGAGCCTCTGGCGGCTGGCTTCAGGCATCGGGTTCTCCGTTCCGCAGGCCGGGCAGCATCATATAGTCGATCAAATACAAGAAGCGTTGTGGCCTTCATTCCACCGTCAAGAGCGAGGCCGTGAGCGGTACGGCGCGAGGGGTTCCGGTCGTTACACTCTCGTCCCATGACGCCTCCACCTCCTGCATCGTCGAATTCGAGCTCTCCGACTGTGGCTGTGACCATGGACGGGGTCATCGCGAACTGGGTCAAGGGCCTGCGAGCCCACGTCGCCGCACGCCACGCGGTCGCCGACCGGCAGTTGGCCCTCAACGTGTCCTGGGACCTGTCGGAATGGGGTGTCGCCGATCCGGCCGCGGCCATCCGCGAGTTCCTGCTGTCTCCTATGTCGGGCCGGCTCAAGCTCGTCGACGGCGCAGAGGCCGGGATCGCCAGGCTGCAGTCGGCCGGCTTCAGGGTCTTGGCCGTCACCAGGCGGGACCGCATGGTGGGCGACAACCCCGACGACCAGGAACAGACCCGCGCCATTGCCCTCCAGTGGTTCGCGGGACAGCCGCAACTGGGCATCGGAGACGACGACGTCGTGTTCACTGACGACCCCGTTTCGATCGGCGCCGACGTCTGGGTGGAGGACGCCCCCCGCCGGATACGGCGGCTGGCCGAGGCCGACAAGCCGGTGTGGCTGCTGCCGCAGCCCTGGAACCGCTCAGTCATGCAGCATGCGGGCGTGAGCCTGCTGTTCGACGGCTGGGACTCGGTCGACGACCTGATCGCAGCACATTCGGCCTGATGTCACACCCCTGGCCCATTATCTTCGACGAGCGCTGATCGCTCTCCTCGCAGCCCGGGACGACGGGCCGCCTCAAGCCCCCGAGGCGAAAGGCCCCGTCCCGTGCACAGCAATCACCGACTCCCCCCGTTCTTCTCCAGACTCGACGACGGCCGCGTCGTAGAGCGTGAGCGCCCCCTGAGCTCGGCGCTGATGGCGGGCAGCGCGCAGGCGCACCCCGCCGGCGGCGACCCGCTGCTGCTGGAGCTCGCCTCACAGGCGCTCGACCGGCCGCCGGGAAGCGCCGTGGTGGCCGATTCCGGCGGGGCGACGATCACCCTCGAAGCGCCCCCAGGCAACGGGCTCGCCCTGATAGGCCTGCGGTGCCCGCCCGCAACGGCTGCGGTGGCGTCCAGTGTGCGATGCCAGACGCTGTGGCCCGACGACCAGCGGCGCCCCGGGGTGCTCGCATGGTCGGTGGACCGGGACGGAGGCTCGCTGGCGCTGTTTCGCGACGAGGCCTCCTCGAGGGCGCAATCCCTGTCCGCCGTGGCCGGCACCCTGCTCGACGCCGCCCTCCGGTCCCTGGGCCGACCCACGCCGCAGTGCCCCTCACCCGCGGTGTGGTTCCCCGACGGCGTGTTCCTCCACCGGGTGTCGGCGATGCTGGCGCGCCGGGGCGGGCCGTGTGGCCGTCGCCGCCTCAGCTGGGACAGCCTGTCGGTGCTCTACCCCCTCAACGACACCGGCGCGCCGACCGCACCCTCGTTCACGCGCCGGCTGCGACAGCGCTTCCAGGCCTCCAACACCTGGTCATCGCTGCGGCACGGCGCGGCCGCGCTGCCGGCCGGGGCTCCGGCGATCCTGCCCGGCCTCACACCACCGGTTGCCGGATGGCTCGACGACGGCGCCTTCGCCCGCTGGGTGCTCAGCCGCGTGCCGGACGCTCCCAGCGCGCTCGATTGGCTGTGCCGCTCCCTCGGCGGGCCCGTAGCGGACCGTCTGGCCCTCGCCCTCGGTGATGTTCACGACCCCTCCACGGAGCCGCGGTGAGGGCCCGGCGAGCGCACGCCCGGCTCGCGGGCCGGCAGAGGGACCGCCGTTATGCTGACCGGCCGTGAACGGGCCGAGACCGACCTTCGGATCCATAGCCCGGCGCCGCCTGTTGCTCGCGCTCGGTTTCGGAGTCACCAACGTGGCCGTGCTCCGCCGGTTCGGCAGGGGCGCCGATTCGAGCACCGACCCCGATGCCGGTCCGCAGACCGGGCCCGGCGATCCTGTGACCGGCCCGGCATCGCCCGGCACGGGCTCCGCGCCGCCGGCGGTCGTCTCCGAGCCGGCGCCGCCTGATCACCCGCCGGAGATTCCGGTGCTCGACGAGTGGGCGGCCCGCGGCCCGGATCACGTCTTCGACCTGGCCATCGTCGGGGGCCGGGTGATCGATCCCGCTTCGGGATTCGACTACGTGGCCGGCATCGGCGTCAGCGGCTCGACGGTCTCCGCCATCGCGGCCGGACCCGAGGCCGAGCCGTTGCAGGCGTCCGAGACCATCGACGCCACCGGTCTGGTGGTGTCGCCGGGGTTCATCGACATCCTGTCGTACAGCCCCAACGGTTACGGCGAGTGGTTCAAACTGGCTGACGGCGTGACCGCGAACCTGGGGATGCACGGCCTCGACGGCCGGGCCGACCGCTGGTTCGAGTCCCATCCCGACGGGAGTTCGCCCGTCCACTTCGGTGGGGCCTACGACAACGCCTTCGTCCGCCAGGCCTACGGACTCGAGCCCTACGACGCTACGGCCACAGGCACGATGAACGCCATCATCGAGGACGCCCGCGCCGACCTCCGCAACGGCTTCGTCGGGCTGCACATGCAGCCCGAGTACACCCCGGGCACCACCGCCGAGGACTTGCTGGCCCACGCCGCGCTGGCCGCGGAGTCCGGGGTGCCGTTGTGCGTCCACGCGCGCTACTCCGACAACCTCGCGCCGGGCACCAACCTGCAGGCCGTCGGCGAGCTCGTGCAAGCGGCCCGCGAGACCGGAGCCCACGTCCACGTCGAGCACATCAACTCCACCGGCGGCACCGGGGTGATGGCCGAGGCGCTCGGACGCATCAACGACGCCATCGCCGAGGGCCTGTCCATGACGGCGTGCGTCTACCCCTACGAGTTCTGGGCCACGTACCTCAGGTCGGCCCGCTACCAGGACTGGCAGGAGAAGTACGGCATCAGCTACGGCGACCTTCAGGTGGCGGGAACCTCGCAGCGGCTGACCGAGCAGACCTTCGACGCGGCCTACGCCAACAACAGCCTCACCGCAGCGTTCGCCATGTCGCCCGAGGATGTGGAACTCCCTCTGCAGACCGACTTCGTGATGGTCGGAAGCGACGCCATCCTCGACCGCTCCCACAACAACCACCCCCGCTCCACCGGGTGCTTCAGCCGGGTGCTGGGCCGCTACGTGCGCGAGCGCGGCGTGATCGACCTGCCCACGGCACTGTCGAAGATGACGATCCAGCCCGCCCGCCTGCTGGAGCGCCGATGCCCCGGCCTCCGGCGCAAGGGCCGCCTGGGAATCGGGGCCGACGCCGACATAACCGTGTTCGACCCGGCCACGGTCGCCGACCGCTCGACCATCGAGAACCCGGCCCAGGAATCTGCGGGCATCCAATGGGTCGTCGTCGAGGGCCGGGTGGCCCGATCACCCGACGGCGCTCGGGGTGAGGTCCCCAACGGCAGGGGTCTCCGGTCCGACATCGGTCCTGTCTGAGGCCGGCTGAAGCGGTATGAGAACGCAGTCCCGGCTGGAACAGGGCGTGGCCTTCGCGCTGTTCCTGCTGCTCGTGGCGGGCGCGGCGGCGTCGTTCGCCTTCGACCGCGACGCCCCGGAGCCGGCCCCCGTCACGACGGAGGGCGAACCGCCGGTCACCGACGACGACACGCCCGACGACGAGCCCGAGGAAGGGGCTGCCGCCCCAGCCGGGGAGTCCGGTCCCAGGACCTTCACCATCGCCGCCACCGGCGACCTGCTCATCCACGAGTCGGTGGCCGACGCGGCCCGGACCGCGGACGGGTGGGACTTCTCGCCGATGTTCGCGCGCGTGGCGCCGATCCTGAGAGCCGCCGACCTGGCCGTCTGCCATGTGGAGACGCCGATGTCGCCCAACAACGCCCGCCTGTCGTACTTCCCGGCGTTCATCGTGCCACGAGAGCTGGGCTCGGCCATCGCCTACGCCGGCTACGACACCTGCTCGCTGGCCTCCAACCACGCCACCGACGCGGGTCAGGAGGGCATCGTGGGCACGATCTCCGCTCTCGACCGGGCCCAGGTGGCCCACGCCGGCATGGCCCTGTCGCAGGAGGACCGCGACCGGGTCACGCTGGTCGAGGCGGGCGACGCCACCGTCGCGCACCTCTCATACAGCTACGGCTTCACAAACAGGGAACTGCCCGCCGACGAGGCGTACCTCTCCAACCTGATCGACGAGGCGACCATCCTCGACGAGGCGAGGCGGGCCCGCACCGAGGGAGCCGACTTCGTGGTGCTGTCGATGCACTGGGGAGCGAACTACGAGGCGACACCCGACGAGCAGCAAGCAACGTTGGGTCCCCGGATCCTGGCCTCCGACGACGTCGACCTGATCCTCGGCCACCACGCCCACGTCGTGCAGCCCGTGGCCCGCATCGGCGACGAGTTCCTGGTGTACGGGCTGGGCAACTTCCTGTCGAACCAGTCACCCGAGAGCTGCGACGTGTGCCCGGTCTCCACCACCGACGGCGTGATCGTGCACCTGACCGTGACCGAGGACGAAGCGAGCGGCCGGTGGCGGGTGAGCGACATCTCCCACACGCCGACCTGGGTGGACCGCACCAACTATGAGATCGTCGATGTGCTGCGGGGCTCCGGGCGCGACCCCGCGCTGATGGCGGAGTCGGCCCAGCGCACCGCCTCCGCGCTCGAGGCTCTGGGCATCGCGGTCGCACCCCGGTAGCGAGCAGGGATCCGCTCGCGGACCTGTGGCGGGGCATCGGGCCGCGCCGGAACGATCGCCCGCGGCTGTAGAATCGGAAGTGTGAGCTTCAAGGTGGGTGATCGGGTCGTCTACCCCCACCACGGAGCCGCCGAGATAGTCCGACTGGAGAAGCGCACCGCCTTCGGTGAGGAGCAGGACTACCTGGTCCTGCGCATGACCCACGGCGAGATGACCGTGGCCGTGCCCGCCGACAAGGCCGAGGACGTCGGCATGCGATGGCCCATCAGCACCGAGGACGTGGACGACCTCTTCGAGGTCCTGGCCCGCCGGGACGTCCGCGAGCCGGCCAACTGGTCCCGCCGCTACAAGAACCATCAGGAGAAGCTGAAGTCGGGCGACGTGTACCAGGTGGCCGAGGTGGTGCGCAACCTGGCGCTGCGCGACCGGGCCAAGGGCCTGTCCGCCGGCGAGAAGACGCTCTACAACACGGCTCGCAGCGTGCTGGTGTCAGAGCTGTCGTTCGCGCTCGACGTGAGCGAGGACGAGGCCTCCCTCAAGGTCGACGGCGCCCTGACCTAGAGGCCCGCCGAAGGCGGGAGCCTCTCAGCGGACCAGTCCGCCCCCGTCGACGATCACTGACTGGCCATTGACCATGCTGGCCGCGTCGGAGGCCAGCCAGACGGCCACCTCCGCGACCTCGTCGGCGGTGAGCATCCGGCCGCCGATGTTGGTCGAGGCGATCAGCTTGGCGATCTCGGGGTTGTCGCCGATGAAGCGCCGGATCATGGGCGTGTCGGTGGAGCCGGGCAGCACCGCGTTGACCCTGATGCCGCGCCGTGCGTACTCCTGCGCAGCCGCCTTGGTCAGGCCCACCACGCCGTGCTTGGCCGCGGTGTAGTGCGGCTGGCCCGGAGCGGCCACGACGCCGGCGCCTGAGGACGTGTTGACGATGGTCCCGCCCCCGGCGGCGGCCATGTGGCGCAGCTCGTGCTTCATGCACAGGAACACGCTGGTCAGGTTGACGGCGATCATGCGGTCCCAGCGAGCCAGGTCCAGATCGTGGAACTCCGCCATCTGGTCGGAGATTCCGGCGTTGTTGAATGCGCTGTCGAGGCGACCGTGCCGCGAGACGACTCCGTCCAGAAGTGTCGAGACCGCGGCCTCGTCGGTCACATCCACCCGGAAGGCCGAGGCCAGCGGCCCGGACGCGGCCGAGTTGATCTCGTCCGCGGTGGCGGCCGCGCCGTCGCCGTCGATGTCGACGACGACCACGTGAGCCGCGCCCTGGGCCGCGAACTGCCGGGCCGCGGCCTGCCCGATCCCGCCCGCGGCGCCGGTCACGACCACCACCTTCTGCCGGGCCAGCCCGCTCACCGCGCCACCGCGCTCGGCCTGCGGCTCACAGGCGCTCGATGATGGTGACGTTGGCCTGGCCGCCGCCCTCGCACATGGTCTGCAGGCCCCAGCGTCCGCCGGTCCGCTCCAGCTCGTGTAGCAGCGTGGTCATCAGCTTGGCTCCGGTGCAGCCCAGCGGATGCCCCAGCGCGATGGCCCCGCCGTTGACGTTGACCTTGCCGTGGGGGATGTTGTGCTCGTGCATCCAGGCCATCGGCACCGGCGCGAAGGCCTCGTTGCACTCGAACAGGTCGAAGTCGTCGATGGCCATGCCGGTGCGCTCCAGCGCGTAGGCCGTGGCCGGTATGGGCCCGGTGAGCATGTAGATGGGGTCGTCGCCCCGCACCGACATGTGATGGATGCGGGCCCGGGGCTCCAGCCCGTGCTCGTCGACAGCCCGCTCCGATGCCACCAGCAGGGCGGCCGCCCCGTCGCTGATCTGGCTGGAGACGGCCGCGGTCAGCCGGCCGCCCTCGGTGAGCGGCGGCAGGGACTGCATCCGCTCCAGCGAGGTGTCCCGGCGGGGGCCCTCGTCGGTGGCGACCCCGTTGACGGGCTCGATCTCGGCGGTGAAGCGACCCTCGTCGATGGCCTGGACCGCCCGCCGGTGGCTCTCCAGCGCGTAGGCCTCCATGTCGGCCCGGCTGATGTCCCACTTCTCGGCGATCATCTCCGCGCCCCGGAACTGGGTGACCTCCTGGGTGCCGTAGCGCTGCACCCAGCCCTCCGAGCCGGTGAACGGGTCGCTGTGACCCAGGGGCTCGGCCGCGGCCAGGGCGGTGCCGATGGGGACCATCGACATGTTCTGCACACCGCCGGCCACCATCACGTCGTTGACCCCGGCCTTGACGGCCATGGCCGCGAAGCTGACCGCCTGCTGGCCCGAACCGCACTGGCGGTCGATGGTCACGCCCGGCACAGCCTCGGGCAGCCCGGCCGCCAGCCAGCAGGTGCGGGCGATGTCGCCCGCGTTGGGGCCGACGTTGTCGAGGTTGCCGAAGATCACGTCCTCCACAGCCATGGGATCGATGTCGGTGCGGCGCAGCAGCGCCTTGATGGCCGCCGCTCCGAGGTCGGCGGGATGCACGTCCGAGAGCCCGCCGCCCCGCCGGCCCGTCGGCGTGCGCACCGCGTCGACGATGTATGCCTCACTCATCACGGGGTCCCCCTTCGGGTATGTCTGAGTCGATTATGCCCTCTCCGGCGTTCATGCGAACTCCGGGATCACCTGCGAGCCCATGAGCTCGATGGTCTGCATCACCTTGTCGTGGGGCACCTTGTACGGGTTGAACAGGCAGAACACCAGGTCGCAGCCGGTCTCCTCGTACGCCCTGAACATCTCGACGGCCCGCGCCGGGTCGCCGCACACGCAGGCGTTGGCCTCCATCAGGTAGTCCATGGTGAGGTGCTCGATCGAGCCGTCCTCCACATGGTCGGCGGTCCTGGCCAGGTAGTCGTAGGTTCCCAGCTCGTCCTCCATCTCGCGCAGCCATTGGGCCACCGAGCCGATCAGGCGCGCCCCCTTCTTGGGATACCACTCGAAGGACTCGGCCGCCACCTCGATCGACTCGACCATCGTCGGCGCCACGTTGACCATCGTGAACGTGGCGGCCTGGTCGTTCACGAACCGGCCGATGGGCTCGGTGCACGCCGCGATGCCGTCGCGGTAGATGCCGATGCGGCGGGCCAGCTCCTCGGGGGGCGTGCCCACCGAGAACGACAGCAGCCCCAGGCCGGCCTCGCCGATCATGCGGTGCCCGCCGTCGGAGCTGGTCGCGGCCCACAGCGGCGGATGCGGCCGCTGGATGGGCTTGGGCAGCACCCGCCGGCGCGGCATCTGCCAGTAGTGGCCGTCCCAGGAGATCTCGTCGTCGGTCATGGCGGCCACCGCCATCTCCAGCGCCTCGCGCCACATGGCCCTGGTCTCGCCGGGATGGATGCCGAATCCCTCCAGCTCGGCCCGGGTGGCCGACCGGCCGGTGCCCAACTCGACCCGCCCGTTCGAGAGCAGGTCGAGCACGGCCACCGACTCTGCGGTCCGCACCGGATGGTTGTAGGGCTTGGGCATGAGCCGCACGCCGTACCCGAGGCGCAGGTTCTCGGTGACCGCGGCCAGGTGGCCGTAGAGGACCTCGGGGTTGGAGCAGTGCGAGAACTCCTCCAGGAAATGGTGCTCCACCGTCCACACCGAGTGGAACCCGACCCTGTCACCGAGCCGGACCTGCTCGACCACCTCCTCGTAGGCCTGCTGCTCGCTGCGGTCCGACCAGGGCCGGGCCACCGGGATCTCGTAGAACATGGCGAACTTCACGGCGGCTCTCTCTCTATGTGGTGGTGGGCTTGCGCCCGATGGTGGCTATCGACGTGGGGCCGAGCAGGCGGAAGGTGCCCGGATCGAGCGTCTTGGCAAGCATCGACAGTCGAACGCGCTCGATGTCAACCTCGTCGTCAGTGACGCCGTAGCGTTCAACTGTCTCGGGCACGCCCGCAGATGGTAGCGGTCATCGCCCGAACGCCCTGAGAGGACAGCCTTGATCAGCCGCGAACCCGACCAAGATCCCGGACGCCATGTCGGCGAGACCGCGGAACAAGCCGAGTTCCGGTCCCGGGTGCGGGCCTGGCACGACCGGCATGCCACTCGGCGGTCGGGCGACGACCTGTGGAGCGTGCCGCTGTACGTGGACACCGAACGGGCCGAGGAGTACTTCAACCGCGGCAGAGCCTGGCAGCGCACCCTCTTCGAGCACGGCTGGGCCGGGTTGACGTGGCCCCAGGCCTACGGCGGGGGCGGGGGCGAGCCGTGGCAGGCCCGGATCTTCTCGGAGGTCGCCGCGGGTTACGAGGAGGCGCCGGGCTTCGTCGGAGCCACCATCGCCATGCTCGGCCCGACGCTGCTGCGCCACGGAACCGAGGAGCAGAAGCGCCGGTACGTGCCCGGCCTGCTGTCGGGGGAGCTGTCCTTCTGCCAGCTGTTCAGCGAGCCCGGCGCGGGCAGCGACCTGGCCGGCCTGGCCACGCGGGCCGACCGCGACGGCGACCAGTTCGTCGTGAACGGCCAGAAGGTGTGGAACTCCCAGGCCCAGTTCTGCGACTGGGGATTCCTGCTGGTCCGCACCGATCCCGGCGCGCCCAAGCATCGGGGCATCACCTTCCTGCTGGTGGACATGGCCACGCCCGGTATCGAGGCCCGCCCGCTCGTGCAGATGAACGGGGCGGCGCACTTCAACGAGGTGTTCCTGACCGATGTGCGCATCCCGGTCGCGAACGTCGTGGGCGATATCGACGGCGGATGGGGCCCGGCCCGAACGGTGCTCCTCAACGAGTCGGCCTTCATCGGGGACCGCAAGGGCACCAGCGTGATGTCGCCGCTGTCGGAGCTGGCCCGCCGTCACGGCCGTCTCGACGACCCGACGGTCCGGCAGCGGCTGGCCGACGCCTGGGCCCGGGAGCGGATGCAGCGCTGGATGGGCGAGACCATCCAGAACGCTGTGCGCCGGGGCGAGCCGCCGCCTATCGACCCCGCGCTCATCAAGCTGTTCGCGGCAGAGTCGAAGCGTCGCAGCGGGGAGCTGGGGACCGCCCTGGGCGGTCTGGCCGTGGTGGCCGACACCGGCGAGCCGGCCCGCTGGGCCCGCCACGAGCTGATGGGGCGCTTCGCGGTGTCGATCGGGGGCGGGACCAACGAGGTGATGCGCAACAACCTGGCCGAGCGGTCCCTGGGCCTGCCCCGCGAACCCAGCGTCGACCGCAACCTGCCCTGGCGGGACATCCCGAGGTGACTGGTCCCCCGGGGGGCGTCGTCGATCCGGCCTCCGGGAAGCCTCAGGAGGGTGGCGGCGACCGGTGGGGGGGGAAGATGCCCGGCATGACGGCGAAGCCGTCGATGCTGCGGAACCGGTCGGTCCAGCGGCGTATGGCCGGGTAGTCCTCGCGGGAGACGCCGCCCTCCTCCGACAGGGCTGCATCGGGGAAGAGCGCCACATCCGCGATGGTGGGATGCGGGCTCGACGTCACCCAGTCGAGGCCCTCGCGCTCACGGAACCAGAGGTGCTCGTCGAGCACCCCGAACAGCCGGTGGGCGCCGGCTCGGACCGCGTCGATGTCGAAGTCGTAGCCGAGGTTCACGTACAGCCGGGCGGCGGAAGCGGTGTTGGTGGTCCCCTCCGCGAACAGCAGCCACGAGGCGGTCTCGCCCAGCGCCTTGGGATCGTCGACCGGGTACCAGCGGCGGGTCGGGTCGTACCGTACGGCCAGGTAGACGAGGATGGCGTGGGCGTCGCGCAGCACGTAGCCGTCGTCGTCGATGACCGGGATGTGACCCAGCGGGTTGATCTTGGCGAACTCCGCTGACTTGTGCTCCCAGCCCGGATAGAAGTCCACCGGCACCGGGCTGTGATCCAGGCCGAGGATGCTCATCAGCAGCCGGACCTTGTAGCAGTTGGCCGACAGCTCCCAGTCGTACAGCGTGATCATCGCGGTCCCCCAGTTGCCGAAAGGCCGTCTCGGCCGGTACCAACGAGTAACAAAATAGCCATTCTGACGTATGGTTTTGCAAGACCGAGGTCACAACCCGTACCTGTGAATAACCCCCGATAACGGATCGTCCGTTAGAAGTCCCGGCCTGTGATGACGCTCCAATGCCAGCGCGCCGTTTGCCCGAGACTAGGGCAGCGGCGTCATGCGAAGTCGGATCCAGTCCGTGAGATCATCCACTGAGAGGTTGCCCGAGGCAACCTGGACGACCGTCTTGTACGCCTCCTCAACCGGCGACAGGTCCAGGTCGTAGCCGTTTACGTTCAAGAACTGGAGCGTGGCCAACACGGCGACTCGCTTGTTGCCGTCAATGAACGCGTGGTTGCGCGCAAGCCCGAACAGCAACGAAGCCGCCTTGGCCTCCACAGAGATAGATCACTTCAGCCGTCCGCGAGCATGCTCAGCAACTCCTCGTGGCGCCGAAGGTTGCGCTTCAGCATCGTCTGGAACTCCGGATCACGACGTCGACGCTCCACGTGCTCGGCCAAAGCGTCTCTAATGACGTCGCTCACCGTGGTGTCCTCAACCTCCGCGATCGTCCGCACCCTCTCAGCGAGGGCCTCATCGATGCGCAATGTCATGCTCTTGGTGTCTCCCTGCGGTGTCATCTGGTCCTCCTCTGGCGGTGTCCCGATCACAAGAATACGCCTTGGTGGAGAGGATGCAAGATATTTCGATACCTAGCCCCCAGGCGCGCATCCAATTTGGAGGAGCCGAGCGGGCGCGAACGGATCTCGCGGCCCTACCGGTGGCAGTCGCCTCGCGCAGCACAGCCAGGAACTCGTACCCAGAGACGAACACCAGGTCGCCGCTGCCAGCAGTTCGGTCCCGTGCGGTCTTCGCTGCGGATTGGACTCCCGACCTTCGGGTTCCCGGCATGATGCTTGATAGGTCCCCGAGCCGTCAGATGTCGAGGACCAGCCGGTCGCTGCGGGCCCGCGACACGCACACCATCATCTCGCCGCCCTGCTGCTTCTCGGTGTCGTTGAGGTACACGTCGTTGTGGACGAGGTCACCGTCGAGGACCGCCACCCGGCAGGTGCCGCAGGCGCCGGTCTCGCACGACGACGCCACCTCCACGCCGTTGGCTCGCAGCACCTCCATGACGGTGGCGCCCGCGGGCACCTCCAGGCTCAGCGCGGAGCGGGCCAGCTCCACCGTGAACGCGCTGGAGTCGTCGATGTCGGTCGGGTTGGCGAAGTACTCGAAGTGGACGGTGTCGTCGCTGCGGCCCGCGGCCGCGGCGATGCGGCGGGTCGCGTCGAGCATCGGACCCGGGCCGCACACATAGACGTGCTCGTGGGGCCCCGGTTCGGCCAGCAGCGACTCCAGCGCGGCCCCGGTCTCATCGGGGGACAGCCCGATGTGCCGGGTGACGGCCTCGCCCAGGCCGTCGAGGAGCTCCGCGAAGGCGATGTGGTCGTCGCTGCGGGCGAAGACGTGCAACTCGAAGTCGAGTCCCTGGTGGCGCAGCGCCTGCGACATGGCCAGCAGCGGGGTGATGCCGATGCCGCCGGCGACCAGGATGGTGCGCACCGCGTCGCGCCGCAGCGGGAAGTTGTTGCGGGGCTCCGAGACGGCCAGCACGTCGCCGACCCGCACGCTGTCGTGCAGGGCCCGCGAACCGCCGCCCCCGTCGGGCTCGAGCTTCACGCCGATGCGGTAGCGGTCGAGCTCGCCGGGGGCGTTGGTCAGCGAGTACTGGCGGATCAGCCCGCCGGCCAGGTGCACGTCGATGTGGGCGCCGGGCTGGAACGTGGGGAGCTGGCCCGCGATGGACACCAGGTCGAAACCGGCCACGTCAACGGCGGCCTGCCACTTGCGGGCGACCTGGACGCGCAGTGCGGCCCGCCGCCCCTTCTGCGCCGGCTCCGGAACCTGCGACAGGTGGATCGGCACCTGCTCGATGGCAGCCACCATGGGCTCGGGAGGCGGCCGGCGCCGGGCCTCGGCCTCGACGGCGTCACGCAGTTGCGACAGGGCCGAGTTGTGGTGGCGCCACACCGGGATGCGGCTGCCCGGCTCGGGCTCGGCGGCCAGCACGCCGCGGACGAGGGTGCGGTCGGCGTCGGCGGGCTGAGCGAAGAAGACGGCAGTGCTGGCCGCTTCGCCGTCGGGGGACTCGGCCCGGAGCACCACGTGGTAGTCGCCCCGACCGGTGACGGTCATCCGCGGGCCGGCGCCGGCGCCGTTGCCGTCGCCGGGAACGCCGATGCGCGCCGTGGGGGAGAAGCGGTGCCGGCTCAGCGCGTCGATGACCAGGCCGGCTGGAGCGCGCACGGCGACGCCGCGCAGAGCGAGGGTCTGGCCCGACTCCAACTCGTCGAACGTCGGCGGCTCGCCGTCGGGGTCGGCGCCCGACCAGACCAGGCCGTAGCGCTCGAGGGACGGGAATGTCCGGTTGCAGATGGTGCGGGCCGGCGCGTCGGCGGGATGGGCCGGGATGTAGGTGCATCCCGCGGTGCGGCTGGCGTAACGCCAGCCGTGGTAGCGGCAGATGAGCTCCCGCCCGTCGTTGGTGCCGACGCTGAGCCTCACCCCCCGGTGCAGGCAGCGGTTCTCCCACACGTTCACGAAGCCGTCGTCGGCCCGCCACACGGCCAGCTCCCGGCCCAGCAGCCTCCCCCAGAACACGTGGCGGGGCACCAGGTCGTGCAGGGACGCCAGCGGGTGCCACAGCCGCTCGGCGGTGCTCATGTCCGCGCCCCCTCGGCGCCGGTGCTCATGTCCGCACCCCCTCAACTGCGGGAATCACGCCGTAGGTCACCCCCAGACGGCTCAGCCAGCGCCGGTAGACGATGGCCGAGCGGTCGGCCCGGATCGGTGTCTCCGCTCGGGGATCCAACGGCAGGAGCTTGGGGTGCTGGTTCTCGAGGATGGGCTTGTCCTCGGCCATCACGCCCTGCTGGAACCGGCGGATCTCCCGGTCGGCGCTCACGTCGTCGAGCACGCTGATGAACAGGTGGGCGCGGATGCGGGTCTCGGTGAGGGGATGGATGAAGATGCCGATGGCGTCCATCCTGTCGACGTCGCTCGGCGACGACTTGTAGAGCATGGCGCTGTAGGGATGCGGCACCCGGTAGACGTAGGAGGCCAGCACCGCCTGCGAGGAGGCCGCCGAGGCCCGCGGCTGGTAGAAGAGGCAGTCGAAGGCCCACAGCTCGCCGTCGCGCTCCTCGACCCGGTACTCGGCCACCTCGGTGTGGGGCTCCTCGCCGAGCACGCCCGCATGCACGTACGGGAAATGGGCCATGTCCAGGAAGTTCTCCACCGCCCGCGGCGCCGACACCTCGATGCCGACGGTGAGTGCGTTGAGAGTCCTGCGGTCGTGCTCGCGGGTCTCGGGAACGTCGAACACGCCGCCGGAGGGCTCGCCCAGGGTTGTCCACAGATACCCGTAGTCGGTGCGGACCTCGAGCTCCCGGTCGGATCCGGTCACGGCCCGGGCCGTGCCGCCGGCATCGATCCAGCAGCGCAAACGCTCGCCGAGCAGCAGGGTGCGGAGCTCGCCGCGGCGGATCTCGTCCAGATCGGCGACCGCGTGCCACTCGTTGAGGATCACCGGGTCGCAACATGCGCCGGTCTCAGTCCCCGCCATCGTCATGAGTCTCTCCGTTAGTCTCTCCCGGCAACCACAGTAGGCCATCACCGGTCGGCGGAAGCGACCCGGCCGGCCGCGCTCAGCCCGTCAGCTCCCAACGTCCTTCAGATCTCAGGCGCAGGGCTCACCAGCCGCCACGTCGCAGCCGGCCAACAATCCGCGCAGCCGGCAACCCGCTCGCACTGGATGCGCCGCGACGATCTACTATCCACTCTGATCATGCAGGCCGAGAGTGAGTCGCAATTGTGAAGCCTGTCTCCGTTTCTGTCGCTCTCGCCGTCCTGATCGCTCTGATCGGCCCTGCGTCGACCGCCACCGCGTCTACCCCCCC
>Ga0209022_1001224_pt1 | contig 27605 bp, 21 predicted proteins | sample PinacodermPK_FD_187300 | JGI IMG/M metagenome (GOLD analysis project Ga0209022, IMG submission 187300) | Host-associated microbial community of the marine sponge Aplysina aerophoba from Gulf of Piran - sponge pinacoderm, lysed by proteinase... | ecosystem: Host-associated > Porifera > Sponge >...
GCGCGACGCTCCGAGATCGTAGGCCGCCTCCTCCACCGCCGAATCGTAGCCATAGGCCTGGATCGCGATCACCAGTGTCACGATCGGCACGATCCAGACGAGCTGGGCGAACACCGTCGACTGCCAGGACATCTGGATGCCGATGGAGTTGAACCAGAGCTGCAGCGCGAGCCCCAATACCGCCTGGGGGAAAAAGATCGGGATCAGCAGCACCTGCTGGAAGAGCCTGCGCCCGCGCCAGTCGTAGCGGGCGTAGGCGAGCGCACCGAAGAAGGCCAGGATCACCGAGATCAGCGCCACGCATACGGCGATCGTCAACGACGTGAGAAAGCTCTCGTGCACCTGCAGCGAATCCCACGTCATCTCGTACCACTTCGACGAGGTTCGCTTCATGGGGAAGAGGAAGAAGCGCGACTTGGAGATCGACGCCAACCCGACGATCACCATCGGGATGTACATGATCACCAGGATGACGGCGATGTAAGCGGCCAGAAGTCGGCGGGTGAGCAGTCTGTCGATCGTGCCCACGGCCTAGCGTTTTCCCAGCATGCGGTCGAGGTTCACCCGCCGCATCGCGAGCCACACGGCGGACCCCGCCAGCACGATCATCAGCACCGACAGCGCCGAGCCGCGCGGCCAGTTCTGCCCGAAGGTGAAGGCGGACTCGATGTCCTGCGCGACGGTGACGATGACGCCCTTGCCGAGGAACTTGGCCTCGTTGAAGGCGCCGAGCGAGATCACGAAGCAGAGCAGCGAGCCGATCAGGATTCCCGGCATCGCCAGCGGCAGCTCGATGTCCCGAAAGACCCGCCAGCGCGACCCACCCAGGTCGTAGGCCGCCTCGCGCGCCTCCCTGGGCACGTTGCCAAGCCCCAGCAGGATCGGGAAGAGCATGAAGGGCAGGTAGATGTAGCAAATGCCGAAGACGATGGCCGGCACGTTGTTGACCAGGCTCCCGGTCTCCAGACCCGTCACCACCTTGAGCGCACCGTCGAGGAAGCCGCTCTTGTCGAAGAAGAGCACCCACCCCTGAAGCCGGATGTTCTCGGCGACGAAGAGCGGCGCCACGATCAGCAGGGTCAGCAGGTGGGCCCGGCGCCCCTTGATCCGCCTCAGCGCGACCGCCAGCGGATAGCAGACGACGAGCAGGATCACGACGCTGATGAACGCGAGGAAGAGCGACCAGGCGAAGGAGATGTAGAAGTCCTGCTCGACAATATCGATGTAGTTCTCGAGCGAAGGCGGACCCGGTATGGAGAAGCTGCCGCGCTCCAGGAAGCTGTAGATCAGCACCAGTGCCATCGGTCCGATGAAGCCGATAAACAGAAGGATAATGATCGGCAGTGCCGCGACGAAACCTTCGGAAACCTTCCACGACAGAATCCTGCGCCGCGGGCGCTCAGGCTCTTCCGTCAGGGACTCGATCGCCGCCTCGGTCATTCCGGGAAGACCATCGAATCGCCCGGCTGCCACGAGAGCGTCACCTCCGCGCCCGGCACGCGGGCGACGGCATCGGCGCGCAACTCCTCGATGAGGAACACCATCGCGCCGCTTCTCACCTGGTATTGGATGCGGGAGCCGAGCAGATACTCGTTGAAGAGCTCGCCCCGGACCAGGTTTCCGCCGCCAGCCGCTGGGGCAGCGTCGGAGATCGCGACGTTCTCCGGCCGGACGATCAGGACGCCACGGCTAAAACCTGGCGGCATTCCGGCGGGCGGATCGAAGCTGGCTTCGAGCGCCTCGCAGTGGAGTTTCCCGTCATCGGCGAGACGCACGGGGAGCGAGTTCACCTCGCCCATGAACTCGGTGACGAAGCGGTTCTCGGGCCTTGTGTAAATCGTCGCGGGGCTTCCAACCTGGGAGAGCTTGCCCTCGCGCATCACGCCGATGCGGTCGGACATCACCATCGCCTCCTCGAGGCTGTGGGTGATGTAGACGAAGGTCTTGCCGGTCTCGCGCTGGATGTCCTTGAGCTCCTTCTCCAGCGTCTTGCGGAGGCGGTAATCGATGGCGGAGAGCGGTTCGTCGAAGAACAGGATCTCGGGATTGAAGGCCAATGCTCTGGCCAACGCCACGCGCTGGCGCTCGCCGCCCGAGCACTGCGTGACCGCCTTGTCGTAGTAGCTCTGGGGCAGGTGGGAGAGCTTCAGGCACTCGGCGGCACGCTGCCGTCGCTCCTTCTTTCCGATGCCCTTGCACTTGGCCGAATACTCGACGTTCTCGCCGACGCTCATATGGGGGAAGAGCGCCAGAGACTGGAACACCATGCAGGTCGGGCGCTTGTTGGCGGGCACGTCGTTGATCCGCTTGCCCCTGAGCATGATGTCGCCGGAGGTCGGCTTGTCCATGCCGACCAACAAGCGGATGAGCGTCGTCTTGCCCGAGCCCGAGGGGCCCACGATGGTGAAGAGCTCGCCCTCCTCGATGTCGAGGCTGACGCCGTCGACTGCGTTCAGGGTGCCGAAGCTCTTGACGATGTTCCTGAGTTGCAAGATGGGCGTGGCTGCGGCCATCGCGCACTAAGCTCCCGATGTATGCACGGGCGACGGTGCGGGCGGCGGACCGCCCGCACCGTCAGGTGACGATCAGGCGCCGCGCGCGCGCTTCGCCTGGGTGTAGAGGTCGTGCATCGCGTCGTAATCGGGGTTGATGTCGAAGTCGATGCAGCGATCGACCAGCGAGGCCAGCCAGCTGCCCTCCTCGCCCCAATGCACGGCTTCGAGCTCGTCCTGGGAGAACTGGCTCAACACCTCCGGAGCGCCCATCTGCACCACCGGATTCAGTGTGCCCGGTGCCTTGGCAGCCACCTTGTAGGCGGCCTCGGGCGTGTGACAGTAAATCAGGAACGCCTCGGCCAGCGGCGTCGGGTTGGGATTGTTGACGAGCGATGTGATCTCGATCCACACGATCCCACCCTGGCCATTCGGCCGCTCGGCGGTCTTGGTTTCCTCCGGGCCTTCCGCCGGCACGACGTTCACGAGCTGGGTCTCGCCTTCGAGCCTGGCGGCAGAGACGGTGTAGACCGAGCCGGGGTAGGTCCCGATGATCTCGCCGGTGATCATGTCGCGGGCGAGCGCCGCTTGGTCGTCCGAGACCTTCTTGGCGTTCTCGAAGAGCTTGAAGATGTTCTCCTCGAAGGCCGCCATCTCATCGGCGGTGTGCTCGCGGAAGGGGATAAAGCCCGACGCGATGCAGGTGTGCATGATCACCCAGTTCTCGTAATCGAGGATGCCGTATTGGCCCTTGGCGCCCTCGATCATCTCCATGTAGCCGCCGCTTTCCATCGTCTGCGGATCAACGGCGTCGGTGTTGACCGCCAAACCAGCGGGGCCATAGCGCTGGAGCATGCCGAGCAGGTGTTCGCCGCTCTCGTCGAGCGCCCAGTGATAGGGCCACTCAAACCCCCCCACGTTCATGTCGTAGAGAGGCGCGAATTTATCCTTGTCGAGCGGCGTAATCAGTCCCTCGGGGAAGAGCTGATTGCGCTGCCAGGAGTTGTTGAGGTTGATCACGTCCCAGGTGGAGGTGCCGCCGCCGCGCAGGTTGTTCACGGCCGCAGGATCCGAGATCAGCATTTGCGGGTTGACGTTGGCCCCGGTCTGGCGGCTGAAGGGGTCGAGCACCGGCTCTTCGGTATAGCCCTCCCACGAGTGCAGGTTGAGGTCCATGCGGATATCGCTCATGCCCGCGAGCTCGGCCTTGGTCTTTTCCCAGAGCTCGTCCGCATAGGCCGCACCCGCCGCCGCGTTGGCGCTGCCCGCGCCTGCGCTAAGGGCCGCCGGCGCCACGCCGACCGCCGCAGCCAGCGCCGCCGACTGCTTAAGAAACTGCCGACGCGAGGAACTGAAGTTTCTGAAAATGTTTCCGCCGTTCATGTCTTCCTCCCAGTTTGCCATTCTGTTTCACGCAGCGTAATCAGCCTCAAATGCTAGTTGATGCTTGGGCCTGTCTCCAGTGCATTCGAGGATGAACTGCGTGTCACGGCAGTCCGCTTCTCAATTGCCAGTTGGTGGACCGCTTTCCGCGTCGGAATTGCCCGGTTGGCAGGCGCCCACCGGAGTCGCGATCCCGACAATTTGGTGCGGATTCGCAGTAGTGGCGACGGTCCGCGCCACGATAGCTTGATCCGGCCGCGGGAGCGGCCGCAGGCAGATGTGGAGAATACAGCCATGACGAACCACTGGTGGGAGAGCAGCGCGGGTGTGCGCTCCACCCTCGCCAATGTGATGCGCCCCATCGAAGAATGGGCGAGCGGGTTGCCGAACGAGGCCTATACATCCGACGACTTCGCCGAGTGGGAACAGGATGTGCTCTTGGCCAGCACCTGGGCCTGCATCGGCACTGGCAGGCGCGTGCCGGAGGCGGGCAATGCCATGCCCCTCGAGTTCGCCGGCCTGCCGCTCATCATGGTGCGCGGGCAAGATGGCGAAGTTCGCGTCTTCCACAACGTGTGCAGCCATCGGGGCATGGTGCTGATGGATAAGCCCACGCGCACGCACGGCACGATCCGCTGCCCCTACCATTCCTGGACCTACAACCTGGACGGCTCGCTTCGCTCCACGCCGATGATCGGCGGCACCGACAAAAATACTTGCCCAGGCTTTGAGGGAGCGAAGCATGGGTTGAAGCCGGTGCGGACCGCCTCGTGGTTCGACGCCGTGTTCGTCAACCTGAGCGGCGACGCGCCGCCCTTCGAGTCGTTTATCGAGCCGGTGGCCAAGCGCTGGAAGGATTTTGACGGCGCCGACCTGCGATACGAGGAAAGCGACTCCTCCTTCACCCTGGACGTCGCCTGCAACTGGAAGCTCGCGGTGGAGAACTTCTGCGAGGCCTATCATCTGCCCTGGATCCACCCCAGCCTCAACAGTTACTCGCGGCTCGAGGACCACTACCAGATCGCGGAGGAGGAGGACGGCTACGCCGGCCAGGGTAGCACCGCCTACCGGCCGCAGCTCGCCGAGAACGGCAACGGCTTTCCGACCATGCCGGGCCTGCCGGAGCGCTGGCATGGGACGGCAGAATATGTCGCGCTCTTCCCGACCGCGTTGTTCGGCGTCCACGCCGACCATTGCTTCGTCGGCACGCTGATGCCGGCGGGCACCGGGCGCACCATCGAGCATCTCGACATCTACTACTTCGCCGACGAGGCCGTGGGCGAGGGCTGCGCCGAGCTCAGGGAGGCCAACACACAACTGTGGCGCGGTATCTTCCAGGAAGACCGCTTCGTCGTCGAAGGGATGCAGCGCGGCCGGACATCACCGGCCTACAAGGGCGGCGTGCTCTCGCCGGCGCTGGAGCGCACCACCCACTGCTTCTACCGCTGGGTCGCGCAGAAGATGCTGGAGGCAGCGGAGACCAACGGCGCCGCGTGAGCGGCAGTGCTCTCGGTCAGATTTCGCAGGCGTCGCCGTTGCAGCCCTGCTTGCTCTTGCCGAACAGGGCACGGATCGGCGGAAGGTAGAGGGCGAGTCCGTAGAGGAAGTAGATCGGGACCTGCAGGCACACCTTGCGGATCGCATAGACGCCGGTAAACGCCCTGGCGCTCTCCCTCTCGACCACGACGATCTCACCGACCGGGACTTCGCCCAGCGGCGAATCATCCGTCCTGAGCTCGACCCGGCCCAGCCAGTCCATGCGCGCCGTCAGCTTGGCTTGACGCACGCAGTCGGGGCAACGCGCGTTGTAGAAGAGGGACACGGTCATCTCGCGGCCTTACGCCTCGGCAACGACGGGGTCGGTTCGACCGTAGAAGCCCAAGCGCTCCCTATCGCTGAAGATCACGTCCGGCGTCTCGTAGTAGGAAAACACGGCGATGATCCTGTCGCGCTCGCCTTCAACCGGTGTCACCCGGTGCGCCGTGTTCTTGCCCTTGAAGACGTTGAGCGTGCCGGGCGCGAGCGGCAGGGTCTTCACATGATCGTCGTCGCCGGCGAGCAGGCGGGCGACGCCTTTGTAGTTGGGGTCCGCCTCGCTCCTCAGCCCGCTACGGTACTGAAAGTCCCCGCCCCTGAGCGGCGCCTGCAAGAGCACGGTGATGGTGAACTCGGCCCGGTCGAAATGCCAGTTGAGGCGTTCGCCCGCGCGATAATTCATGACGTTGAGCCGGCCGAGGGGATCGGCCATCGGGTAGAGTCGGGTCTTCTCCATCGCCGCCGCCAGAAAGTCGATGAGCGGCTGCCATTCGTATATTCGCCCAATCCTGCTGGCCGGTATCTGGTCGCCGCAAATCGTACGATTGACGGTCCTGAGTCGGCTCAGTGCTGGGTGGTCCGCCTCCAGGCCCTCGATCTCGTCGTCGAAGTAGATGTTGTGCTCGCGGGCGTGGGTGAAGGACGCCGTGTCGAAGAGCGGCTCGACCTCCGCGACGCAAGCCTGGAGTGCCTCGGACCGGATCAGCCCTTCGAGGCTGAACATGCCTGTCTCACGCAACTCATCCCGGCAACGGGAGACCAGGGCACGACCGCGCGCGCTATCCAGCACAGTCACGGGCCAACGATCGAGGTCGAGGATCGACTTCATGCGAATGCTCACTCCGGTCGGACTGCTGCCTGCGCCGCTACAGCCAGTCCTCTTCCAACGGGTAGGACGAGAGCTGCTCATGGCCGTCCGCCGTGATCAGCACCTGCTCCTCCAGCTTGACCGCCTCGCTCCCGCCGGCAGGTGCGGCGAGGCCTTCGACGCAGATCACCATCCCCTCCTCCAGCACGCCCTCGTCTCCGGGCTCGTAGTCCTGCGGGTAGGGGATGGCCGGATACTCGTCGCAGAGCCCCACCCCGTGCATCGACACGGAATAGCGGCCATCGACGAATTCGTCGCTGAACGGGCGCGAGCCCTCGGTGAGTTCACGGAATGTCACGCCCGGCTTCAGCAACGCCTTGTTCTCCTGGATCTGCGCGTGGGCGTCGGCGTAGATGCGCCGCTGCTCGTCGCTCGGGCGCGCATCGCACACCCAGGTGCGCGAAATGTCGCAACAGTAGCCGTAAGGGCCCACAAGGTCGGTGTCGAAGGCCACGATGTCGCCGCGCTCGATGACCCGCATCGAGGCTTCTCGGAACCACGGGTTGGTGCGCGGCCCGGAGGCCAGCAGGCGGCACTCGATCCACTCGCCGCCGCCCGCGACGTTGCCGCGGTGGAGCTCGGCCCAGAGCGCGTTCTCGGTGATGCCGGGCGTGAGCGCCTCGCGCATCCCTTGAATGGCCCCCTCGCAGACGGCGATGGCGTGGCGCATCAGGGTGATCTCGCCCGCAGACTTGATGGTCCGCGCGTTCTCCATCACCTCGAAGCCGTCGTGTATCTCGTAGCCGAGGCGCTGCATCTCCACGATGCCCACCGGCCCGACGCGGTCGATGGCGATGCGCCGGTTGCCGCCGCCCCGCTCGCGGATCACCGAATCCAGCTCGGCCGCCCAGGCCCGCGCGTTGTCCGCCTGCCGACCGCCGGCGATGAAGTAGAGCACGAAGGTCGCGGCGCGCACCTCATCGATTGTCGGGAGTCCCGAAGTGAGCAGGTCGCTGCCGCCGCCGAATTCGAAGAGGGTGACCGGGCCTTCGGCCGGCACGTAGAGGTAGCGCGCCTCGTTGTGGGCGCACCAGACCTGCATGTTCGACGAATCGGTCGCGTAGCGGATGTTCACCGGGTCGTAGAGGATGATGCCGGCGAGGTCCCGCGCCGCCAGCGCCTCGCGCACGCGCCCAAGGCGATAGCCGCGAACCTCGTCGAGGTCGCAGGGCGGGGTGCTGTGCTCCATCGCACCGTGTTGGCGCGAAACGTTGGCATGGCCGCCAGATGGGCGCTTTATAGCCTTGCCGCTTCTGTCCATAGACCTTCCCTTCCCACGGATTGCAACCATGCCTCGAATTGCGAACGGTACTCTTGCCAGGGCTCGGAGAGAATGGGTCGAGGATCCTGGCTCATCGCGTAAGCCATTCCCTCCTTGAACCATTCGGGACTGCGCCATTGCGCGAAAACACCGAGCCGCTCCGCCTGCAGATGGTGAATCATCTCGTGGCGCATGTAGTGGCGCTTCCATCCCCGAGGACCCACGACGATGCCTGACACGCCCACTGTATGCGCTGCCGCCCGGTCGAACCCAAAGGACTCGAAGCAGCCTTGTGTGGAGCAGAAGATGGCACGCGGCGGTTCCTCGATTGCTCCCACCGCCGCGTTCACGAACGCGAAGCCCTCCTCGTAGAGGATCGACGCCGCCTCGTAGCGCGCCGCATCTTCCATGCAGATCGCATCGGTGACGCACGTCACGCCGTTGAGTTCGGGCGCAAGGACACGGACCGGCTTGTAGAAAGCCCAGCTTGCTCCGGGGATGAAGAGCAGGACGATCAGCGGAACCAGGACGCAGAGACGCTTCACGGCAACTGAACCTCTCGTGCCGCCCGGTGCCCCCTTCCTCATCGACCGCCTCGCACGCTTTGTTTCATTCCGGTCGCGAGCAATGCAAGATTGACCCAATTTTTTCAGTCTAGCAATGCGGCGTTTCCCGCGTCTTCGATTTATGACAGCAGGGGATGTACGTGCGCTTCAACGTGATCGACCACTGGTCTGCAAGCCATGGTATTCCCTCATAACAGGACACGGGTTTCGATCCTCTGATACCAATTAATAATCTCTTTCCTGTAGCAAGGTTCGGGAGCAACTTCATCTGCGAAAATTCACCAAGCTGGAAAGACATTTGAGGCTGAATTCCGATCACTCTAATCGACTCTGACATTCCGCAGCACTATTGGATCGAGTATTTTCTCAACGCTTCTCCCCCCTCTCAACGGCCTCCGCCTGCCAACTCTTGCTCTACTCCAAATGCTTCTGCGCCGCGTGCTTCGAACCCCCATCGCGTCCACTGGTGATCGGCGAAGTCCAGCCGGTTGGTTTCGCGAGCGAACAGTTCGATCTTGCGCAGGAGCGGAAACATTTTCTCGATGCGGAGCCGGACCTCGTCCGGCTTTTGCGAGTGAGTCCCGCGCTTTGCGGTGACGAGCTGGCGAACGTTCCTTGCGCCGCGCGGGGACGGGATCTTTCCCCTCTTGAACACGAGGCACAACTCGCACTGGCTCATGGTGTAGAAGCCCGGATTAACCCTTACCTTATCCCACACGAACGCAACAGTCGCCCATGCAAAGCCCCACGCCTTTCCCAGGTCAATGGCCTGGTCCAGATGCGGGTTGGTTGCCCACATGAAGAGCAGGCAATCTTGCGCACAGGTGCCGGGGACATCCAACGTCTTGAGGTCGTCCAGGGTCACCGTCGGATAGTGCCTGATCGCACCGCCCGTATCCTGGCTTCCCTCGCCGGCGTGCTGGAGCTGCCCGCGATAGTCCCACGGAGGGTCGACGTAGATGATGTCGAAGGGGCCAGGCGGAAGCGGCGGAAAGAGCGTCCCCATCCTCACACCTCGCGGCCGAGCAACCTTTCGTCGAAAGGGAACGTGCTCATCAGTTCGAAACCTGTCTCGGTAACCAGAACCTGTTGCTCCAGCTTTACCCCTTCGCCCCCCTCCTCGTGACCGATGAAGCTTTCGATGCAGAGGGTCATATTGGGCTCGACGACGCCGTCGTAGTCCTGCCCGGCGTCGTAATCGGCTTCGTACACGATGTAAGGATACTCGCCGGTCATCCCGATTCCGTGAATCATGAGGTAATACCGTCTTGCGTAATATGGCGCTGGCATTTTCCAGGCCGCTTCCGTGATCTCCCGAATCGTTCGCCCCGGTTTGATCAGCGCCATATTGTGCTGGATCTGGTCGTGGGCGAGACGATAGAGCGTTCGCTGCTCCGGCGTCGGCCGGCCTTCGCCGCAAAGGAAGGTGCGTGAGAAATCTGCGTAGTAGCCGTGCGGTCCGATCACGTCGGTATCGTGGGCCACCAGTTCGCCGGCACGGATTACGCTTGGGCCGGTCTCCTGAAACCAGGGATTGGTTCTCTCGCCCGAGCTGAGCAAGCGCGTCTCCACGTAGTCCCCATCGTTCGCGATCACGTGGCGATGGAACTCCGCCCACAGCGCGTTCTCGGTGATTCCGGGCCTGATGGCCTGCTCCAGCGCTCTCTCTGCCGCCATGACGCACGCCATGGAGCGCTTGGAGCAGGCAACCTCCTCCGGCGTCTTGATGGAGCGTGCCCTCTCCGCCGGAGCTTGAGCATCGAGAATCGCAAATCCCATCTCCGCCAGATAGCCCACGGCACGCGCATCGATGCGCTCCAACCCGATCCGTTCTTCGCCGGGGCAGTGCCGGCGCATCAGCGCCGCGATCTCTCCGGCCCAGACCCTGGCCGTCTCGTCGAGCAGCGGCCCCCGCGCCACGTAGGAGACCGTTGTGGAAACCCGAATATCGTCGATCGCCGGATTGTCGCGTTCCAGGTGCTCGCAGCCCGCGAACTCGAACAAGACAACCGGCCCCTCCAGGGGCACGAACACGTAGCGCGCCGGGTTGCGCAGCACGAAGGGCATCATGTTTCGGGCGCCGGTCGCGTAGCGCACGTTGTGCGGATCGGTCAGCACCAGCGCAGCGTAATCGAGACGCGCCATCTCGGCGCGGAGCCGCGCCAGCCGGCCGAGCCGAAGCGCCGTCTCGTCGGGCGCGGGCGGCGTCTCGCTCATGGTCTTAGGGCGTGGCGTGGACTTCGTCGCGATCGGGAATGGAGATCACGGGCTCGACTTCGCGCAGCTCCTCGAGCGGGATATGGCACGCGATCACGTGGCGGTCGGCATTGACCTGCAGCGGCGGCGGATCGGTCTCGCAGATTTCGCCGAGCTTGCGCGGGCATCGGGTCGAGAAGGGGCACCCCTTGGGCGGGTCGAGCGGGCTCGGGAGGCTGCCTTCCAGGACGATGCGGCGCCTCTCCACCTCGGGGTCGGCGATCGGCACTGCGGAGAGCAGTGCCTCGGTATAGGGATGATAGGGCGGCGCGAAGATCTGCTCCGTGGAGCCGCGCTCCATGATTTGCCCGAGATACATCACCACGACGCGGTCGGAGAGATAGCGGACCGCCGAGAGATCGTGGCTGATGAAGAGCAGCGTCGTCCGGTGCTTGCGCTGAATATCCATCAGCAGCTCGGTCACTGCCGCGGCGACCGAGACGTCCAGCGCCGAGATCGGCTCGTCCGCAATTACGGTCTTCGGGTTACCGGCGAAGGCGCGGGCAATGCCCACCCGCTGCTTCTGCCCGCCCGAGAGCTGGCGCGGCTTCCGCGTCATGAACTCGCGCGGCAGCTTCACCGTATCCAGCAGCTCGTACACCAGCTCCCGCCGCTTGAACGAATCGCGCTCGATGCCGAAGCGCTTGATGACGCGCCCGATCTGATAGCCGACCGAGTGGGACGGGTTGAGCGTGTCGTTCGGGTTCTGGAACACCATCTGCAGAGAGGAGAGCTGCGCCGCCGTACGCTTGTTGACCGGAATGCTGCCGAGGTCGGTTCCGTCCAGCACGACCTCGCCGTCGGTCGCGGTCTCGAGCCCCATCAGCACCTTGGCGAAGGTGGACTTGCCGCAGCCGGACTCACCCACGATGGCGACGGTTTCCCCCTCGCCCGCGCGGAAGCTGATGCTCTCGTTCGCCTTGACCTCGCGCACCGCACCGCCGGAGACGAGCGCCGTCAACGAGCGATCCCGCACCTTGTAGTACTTGCGCATGTCGGCGACCTCGAGGACAGTCTCGCCGACCGCGATTGGCTCACGGACTTCGTCGGGGCGCACCACTTCCGTGACGTCGATCCCCTCCCAGCGCGTACAGCGCACCCGGTGCGCCGGGTCGTCGTCAGTGTGGACTCCCTCCATCGGAATCAGGCCCTTGTCGCACCGTTCCGCCTCGAAGAAGCGGCAGCGTGGCCCGAAATTGCAGCCCTCCGGCCGCTCGTGCGGGAGCGGAAGCTGGCCCTTGATTGAGACCAGGGGGCGCGCGTTCTTGTCGGCATGGGGAAGCGGGATGCAGCCGAAGAGACCCTGGGTATAGGGATGCTTGGGCCAGGAGAAGATGGAATCGATCGTCCCCTCCTCCACCACCTCGCCGGAATACATCACGCAGATCCGGTCGCAAACCTCCAGCATCAGGCCGAGATTGTGGGAGATGTAGAGCAGCGACGAGCCGGTCTGACGGCTGAGCTCGGCGATCAGCTCGACGATCCCGGCCTCCACCGTCACGTCCAGCGCCGTCGTGGGCTCGTCCAGCAGCAGCAGCGCCGGCTTTGAGAGCAGCGCCATGGCGATCACCACGCGCTGCTGCTGCCCGCCGGAAACCTGGTGCGGATAGGAAATCATCAGGCGCTTGGGGTCCGGGATGTGCACCGACGCCAGCATGTCGTAGGCGCGCTGAAAAGCCTCATTCCCGCTCACGCCCTCATGGGTCATCGGCACTTCCATGAGCTGCTGGCCGATGGTCAGGCTCGGATTGAGCGAGGCCATGGGCTCCTGGTAGATCATGGCGATGTCCTTGCCGCGCACGCGGCGGATTTCCTCCTCGGACATCTCGGCCATGTCACGGCCCTTGAACTTGATGGTGCCGCCGACGATGTCGCCGTTGTGCCCCATGTAGCGCATGACGCCGTTGGCCACAGTGGACTTGCCGCAGCCGGATTCGCCCACGAGTCCGACCGATTCCCCCTTCGCCACGGTGAGGTCGAAGTCGTAGACGGCGGGAACCTCGCCGGCCCGCGTGTAGTAGCTGAGGCAGAGGCCGGTGATCTCGAGGACCGGCGGTTCGGAAGAGTGATCTGACATTCCGCCTCCTAGTCCCTGAGCGACACTTCGCGCAGGCCGTCGGCCAGCAAATTGAAGCCGAGCACCAGCAGCGATACCGCGCAGGCGGGCAGGATCGCCATGTGGGGGAAGCCGCCGGACACAAAGGCGCGGGTCTCGGTGATCATGCCGCCCCAGTCCGGGTCCGGCGGCGGCAGGCCGAGGCCGAGGAAGCCCAGCGCGCCGATGGTGATGGTCGTGTAGCCCATGCGCAGGCAGAAATCGACGATCAGCGGCCCGCGCGCATTGGGCAGAATCTCCATCAGCATGATGTACCAGGGGCCTTCGCCGCGGGTCTGTGCTGCCGCGATGTAGTCGCGGGTCGCGATGTCCATCGTCACGCCGCGCACGATACGCATGATGCCGGGCGACGACGCGAAGACGACGGCGAAGATGATGTTGATCCCCGATGCGCCGACCTTCGCGATGATCAGCACGTAGAGCACCATGATGGGGAACGAGAGAATGACGTTCGCGACGAAGGAAAGAATCTCGTCGAGATAGCCGCGGAAGTAGCCCGCGGCCAGGCCCATGAGGATGCCCACAACGTAAGCGCAGACCGTGGCCACCGTGGCGTAGAAGAGCACCCGCTGGCCGCCGAAGATGATCCTCGACAGGATGTCGCGCCCAAGATGGTCGGTGCCGAGCAGGAAGATGCCCCCGTCCGGCGCCTCCGCACCGGGGAAGGAGAAGGGCACCATCGTCGCATTGGGACCAAATGGCGCGATGAACTCCGCGAAAACCGCAAGAATCACGAAACCGAGGACGATTCCTCCCCCGATCATGCCGACCGGGCTCTCCCTCAGCAGAAGGACAGGCCTGAGCGACGCCGCGAAGCTCGCGCCGAGCCTGGAGAGCGGCGTGCTGGCGGCGCTCGTGCGCGGCACGTCGCTCACTTGAACCTGATCCTCGGGTTCAGATAGGTGTAGCCGAGATCGCCTACGGTCTGGGTGAAGACCGCGACGAAGACCGCCGCGACGCCGCAGGCCTCGATGACGAAGATGTCGCGGCGTAACGCCGCCTCCAGAAGAAGCGCGCCGAACCCCTTGTAACCGAAGGCAAACTCGGTCACGACCACGCCGGACAGCAGCCAGTTGATCTGCAGCATGATCACGGTGAAGGGCGCGATCAGTGCGTTTCTCAGGGCGTGTCTGAGGATGATGTGCCGGTAGGGTAGCCCCTTGAGCACCGCGGTGCGGATGTAGGGCGTGGTCATCACCTCGGCCATGGAGGCGCGCGTCATCCGCGCGATATAGCCGAAGCCGTAGAGCGTCAGCACCAGCACCGGCAGGATCATCTGGACCGGGTCGAACCCCGATGTCATCGACGAGGTCCCCGGCAGAATGCCCAACCAAAAAACGAAGATGCCGACCAGGAAAACGGCGCTTGCATATTCCGGGATCGAGGTGGTGATGATCGAAAACACCGAGATCACCCGGTCCTGCAGTGAGCCTTCCTTCATGCCCGCCAGCACACCGAGGGTCAGCGCGATCAACACCATGATGACGAAGGTGACGCCGGCGAGGATGCCGGTGTTGCCGAGGCGGTCCCAGAAGATCTCGCTCACCGGCCGCTTGTAGATGACAGACTCACCCAGATCGCCCGCAAATATTCGGCCGATCCATTCGAAGTAGCGAACGACGACCGAGCGGTCGTAGCCGTTCTCGATGACCCAGGCGTTGAGCTGCTCAGGTTGGGCGTAAGGGCCGAGAACGCTGCGCGCGATAAGCGTGGGGTCGCCCTCGTTGATGAGGAAGAGCAGCAGCGCGACGACCAGCATGATGAGAATCATCATGCCAATCCGCCGGATGATCAGCTGGACCATGCTGGACTCCGGCGCCTACTAGCGATCTTGCTCCATAGGCACCCGCTCAAGCGGAAAACACGGTGCGGGAGACTTGCGCCTCCCGCACCGCTCTTTCGTTTAACCGTCCAGCCACACGTTGTGGAACTGGTGGTACAGCGTCGGGTGGGTCTGGTGCCCCTTCACCCGCTTGTTCGCTGCCTTGTAGACCGAGCGCCAGAAGGGCTGCGGGATGATCGCGTCGTCCTGCAGAAGTTTCTGGCAGACCTCCATCTTCTTCCTGCGCTCGTCGACGTCGAGGGTGCCCTCGGCGTCGTCGAGTGCCGCGTCGAAGGCCGGGTTGTCGTAGGCGACCTCGTTCCACGGCACGCCCTTGCGGTAGGCGAGCCCCAGCACCATGGTGCCGAGCGGGCGGTGGGTCCACGCCGTGTAACCCCACGGCGCCTTGTCCCAGACCTCCCAGTATTGGTTCGCCGGCATCTTGTTGATGTCGATGTTGATGCCAGCCGGCGCCGCCTGATTCTTGAAGATGGCGCAGGCGTCGGTCATCCACGGGCCCTCGGTATCGCCGTTGGCGATTTCAAGCGTGATCCCATCGGGATAACCGGCCTCCGCCAGCAGCGCCTTGGCCTTCTCGATATCCCGCTTCAGCGGCGGCAGCGCTGCGTACTCGGGATGGATCGGGCAGACGTGGTGGTTCTCGGCGATCTGTCCGCGACCCTGGAACGCCTTGTCCAGAATCTCCTGGTGGTCCATGCACGCCGCCACCGCCTGACGGAGCTTCGGATTGTCGAAGGGCTCGTGCGTGATGCGGAAGCGCATGACCGCCGTCTGCGCCGTCGTGACCGGGTGAATATCCACGAAGGGCAAAGCCTCCGCCGCATCGATGAGATTGTTGGGCAGGCGGAAGACCATGTCCACCTGCTGCGACGCGAGCGCCGCGACCCAGGCGTTGGTGTCCTCGCCATGGTCGAAATAGTGGATCTCATCGAGATAGAATGGGCCGGCCCACCAGTCCCGCGCCCTGCGCATGATGGCTCTCTCGCCCAGCGCGTACTCGGCCATCTCAAAGGGGCCGGTGCCGATGGGATTTGCCGAGAGATCGGCCTCGTAATCCACGCCGAAGCCCCGATGCACGATGGCTGTCGGGTAGTTGTAGAAGTTCTCCGGCATGGCCAGAGCGGGCTGCTTCAGGTTGAACTGGATGGTGTGGTCGTCGATCACCTCGACCGCGCCTGGGATGCCCCGCGGCTGGCCGTCCTCACCCTCCTCGACCATGGCGCCGAAGAGCCCGAGGTTCGACGAGCCCACCGCCGGATCGAGCCAGCGACCGACCGTGTGCGCCACGTCGGCAGAGGTGAAGGCATCGCCGTTCGACCAGGTGATGCCCTCGTTCAGGTGGAACACCCAGGTCGTGAGATCGTCGGAGGCCTCCCAGCCGCTAGCGAGATAGGGCTCCGTGACGTTGTCGGATCTTGTCCTGGTCAGATACTCCACCATGAGGCGCGAGACGTTCGACCTCTCCGTCCAGGGGAAGGTCGCCGGGTCGGTCATCTCCTGCACGCGCATGGAGACCTTGAGCGTGCCGCCCGCCTTGGGCATCTCGTCGGCCATCGCCGATCCGATGATGCCGCCACGGCCGGTGAGCTGGTCGGCCATGGCGTAGACCGTGCCGGTCGCCACGCCGAGCAGCGCCGCCTGACGCAGGAAATCGCGTCGGTTGATCTTGCCTGTCTGCAACTGATCGCAGAGCTCGGGCATATAGGAGTGCGTCTCGGCGCCCAACGCGCGCTCCGACGGCAGAGTGTAACGCCGTGGGTCACGGCTTAGCACTTTTCGGTCTTTCATCTGCTTATCCTCCGAGTGTTGCTCTGTGCCGGAACCGCTGTACCGCTCTTGGAAGAGATACGCGGCTCCATTCTCCCCGCCCGAAACAAACTGGCCCACCAAGCCTAGCCCATAGCGGAAGCCCTGTCGCCCCTCGCACGATTGGGGGAGAGCGCCTTGCCGCGCCGAAGCCTCGTGAGCGGTGTTCAAAGATGGTCATTGAGACAAGTTAGCCTCGCATTCTCCCACCATTGGGATCGTAGAGCGGCGTGGTCTGCACGCGCGCGGGGAACATCTCTCCCAAAATCTCCACGTCGAAGCGTTCGTCGGTCGCCGCCGTCTCCGTCGGCACATATCCCATCGCCATGGATTGCCCGACATGATGCGCGTAGCCGCCCGAGCTCACGTATCCGACGGCCGTACCCTCTCGCAGGATTGCCTCGTCGTTCGATACGTCGATGGGTTCGCCGTCGATTGCCGGGGAGTCGATAACCAGCGGCACCAGGCGCCTGGCGGGCCCGGTGTCCCGCTCGGCTTCCGCCGCGGCCTTGCCGACGAACTCCTTGTCCCACTGGATGAAGGCGTCGAGCCCGCTCTCGGCCGCTGTGAAGTCCGGGCGGTAGTCGAGTGTCCAGACTCCCCAGGCCTTCTCCAGCCGGAGTGACATCAGCGCCCGCGCCCCGTACCAGCGCAGCCCCAAATCGGCGCCGGCGTCCTCGATCGCCTCCGCCAGCGCGATCTGGTACTGCGGCGCGACAAAGATCTCGTAGCCGAGCTCGCCCGAGAAGCTGAGCCGCGAGACGATCGCGGGCACCCCGCCGACGAAGGTCTGGCGGATGTCGCGAAAGCGGAACGCCTCCGCCGAGACATCGTCGCGGGAGATGCGTGCGAGCAGGTCGCGGGCGCGGGGGCCCGAGAGCGCGATACCGTGCAGCGCATCCGAGAGGTTCTGGTAGTCGACACCCGTGCCGAGGCGCTGCTCGAACCAGCGGCGATGCGCCTCCTGCATGGCCCCTGAGCCGACCAGCATGAAGCGATCCTCCGCCAGGCACGCGACCGTCAGGTCGCCGTAGAGCTTGCCCTTCTCCGTCAGCATCGGCGTCAGCGCGATGCGGCCGGGCTTCGGTACGCGGCCAGCCAGCACGCGGTCCAGGAAGGCGCGGGCGCCGGGGCCTTCGAATCCGTGCTTGGAATAGTTGGCGATCTCGATGCAGCCCACCGCCTCGCGCACCGCCTTCACTTCGCGCGCCACATAGTCGTGCGCGCGGGAGCGGCGGAAGGACGGGTCCTCGTGGGCATCCTCCGGCCCGTCGGCGAACCAGAGCGCGTGCTCCAGCCCGAAACCCTGGTCCATCACCGCGCCCCTGGCGAGAAGCCGGTCGAAGAGCGCGGTGGTCTTCTGGCGCCGGCCCTTGGGCAGGGTCTCGTTGGGGAAGGTCATCACGAAACGGCGCTCGTAGTTCTCCGCCGACTTGACCGTGCCCCACTCCGGTGTCGCGAACTCGCCGAAGCGAGCGATGTCCATGGCCCACACGTCGATCGATGGCTCGCCGTCGATCATCCACTCGGCCATGCTGCGGCCGACCCCGCCGCCCTGGCAGAAGCCGGCCATGACGCCCACTGCCACCCAGTAGTTCCGCACCCCCGGCACCGGGCCGATCATGGGGTTGCCGTCGGGGCCGAAGGTGAAGGGGCCGCAAATGATGTCCTTGAGTCCCGCCTCGCCGAGCGCCGGAATACGCTCGAACGACATCTCCAGCCGATCGGTGATGCGGTCGAGGTCGGGCGGCAAGAGCTCCTGACCGAAGTCGAGCGGCGTGCCGGAAACGTTCCACGGCGTCGACTTGGGCTCGTAGGTGCCGAGCAGAACACCGTGCCGCTCCTGCCGGAAGTAGATGTTGGCCTCGTAGTCGATGCCCCCCGGCAAGTGGCCGGCGCCGCCTTCCCCCATCCTCTCCGCGATCATGGGGATCGTGTCGGTGATGAGGTAGTGGTGCTCCATCGGCTGGACCGGAAGCGCGACGCCCGCCAACTGGCCCACTTCGCGCGCCCAGAGCCCGCCGCAGTTCACGATGTGCTCGGCGTTGACCGTGCCGCGCGGCGTGACCACGTCCCACGAGCCGTCCGGCCCTTGATTGGTCTCCACCACCGGAGTCCGGGTGAAGTACTGCGCACCGTGGACGCGCGCGGACTTGGCGAAGGCGTAGGTCGCGCCGGAGGGGTCGACGTCGCCGTCGAGCTCGTCCCAGAGTGCGGCGTAGTAGTGCTTGGGGTCGATCAGAGGATGGCGCTCCGCGACCTCCTTCGGCGAGATGAACTCCTGGTCGAGCCCCATGTAGCGCGCCTTGGAGCGCTCGCGCTTGAGGTAGTCGTACCAGTCCCTGGTGGAGGCGAGATAGAAGCCGCCAGTGTTGTGCATGCCGACGGACTGGCCCGAGGTCTCCTCGATCTCCTTGTAGAGATTGATCGTGTAGCCCTGCAGGCGGGAAATGTTGGGGTCCGACGAAAGCGTGTGAATCATCCCGGCCGCGTGCCACGACGATCCGGCGGTGAGCTCTTCCCGCTCCAGCAGGATCACGTCCTTCCAGCCGAACTTGGCGAGATGGAAGAGGATCGAACAGCCCACCACGCCGCCGCCGATGACGACGACCCTGGCGTGGCTTGGGAGCGGCTTGTTGGCGCTCGCGCCGCCTTCGTCCCTCATGATCTCAGGCATGGCGGAACTCTCCCGGCTTCGAGAGAGACGGCGCGGGTACCCCTAAAGGGCCACCCTACCTCCCCTCCTCACCGGTCATACCATCAGAGGGCTCGCGCATATCGGCCTCGATGCGACGCGGATGTTTCGGATTCCGACAGGGTCAGCCGGGCAACACGTCCGCACCGGCGCGCCAATAGGGCTCGGTGGCAGAGAATTCGTGCCAATCCTCGGTGAGCCGGCTGCGGGTCTCCTCGCGTGCTCGCGCGTGCCAGCCGATCACCTGCCCTGCGCCCACACCAAGCGCAGCGAAATGGCTGCTTGCCCGCTGGGTGTCGAGGAGGGTCTTCAAGCAGCTCTCGGCGACGGCGGCGTCGTTGAGCTGGCCGAGGTCGTCCTGCAGCCGACGCAACGCCCTGATGTAGGGACGCGGCTTGCCGTCGGGGAACTGGGCCGCGAAGAACTCGCCCGCGTAACGCAGCTTTTTCAGCGAGATTCTGAGCCGGTGCCGGTCGGCGTCCGACAGCCGCTCGAACTCACGGCCGCGCTTCAGTACGCGCTCGTGGCGCTTGTCGAGCAGGCGTTTCCCGAGATTCGCAAGCGGCTGATCGAGCACGGCACGGTTCGCCTCTTCGCGCCAGCCCGCCGTCTCTATCCACCGGCCGAAGCGAAGCAGAAATTCCGTGTAGTCGGGCGCGCGCAGCGCCTCAGCCTGCTCGTAGGCCCGGGCGCGCTCTGTCTCGGCGGCTTCGGCAAGACGCTCTAACGTTTCGTCGCCCGGCCTGGCAGCGCGAACGGTCGCCAGAGTCTCGGTAATGAACACGTCCCAATCGCGGGCCGGGCCGAGCACGTCGATGAGGCGGCTCGCTTCCCGCTCCAGCCAGACAGTGTGCTCGCGCAGAAGAACCGTCTTGAAGACCACGAGAGCCGAACGCATCCGGCGCAACGCAACGCGAAACTGGTGCACGCCTTCCGGATCGCTGCGGTCCAGCACCGCATCGTGATTCGCAGCGCACTGATTGGCACACGCGCGAAAGATCTTGCCCAGAGTCTCGTCTACGGAGATCCCCCGCGCGAACGCGAGCGCCGGCGCCTTGTAGCCGGCGTAGCCCTCCCCGCCGGCAAGGACGTAGCCGCGCTTGGCCTTGCTCGCCGTCTGAATGCGGAGCGGCGCCGAGGCATGCAGCGTCATGGCGAGCTCGTAGAGCGCACTCGCTGGCCCCTCGATCAGCTCCAGCTCCAGCTCGGAGACGGTGTCGCACTTGTCGCGCGCCTTGATCTCTCCGCTGTCGAGAGCGAGCTCGATCAGCGCCATTCCCTCATCCGGCGCGGTAATCTCGACCATGGCGGTCCGCCGCATGACATCGGTGGAAAAGGTCGGCGACAACTCCGCCGGCCCTATGGGTCCCACCGCGTCGCGAACCGCCGGATCGGGCGCAACCGGCAGGCTTGGCACAGGCTTATTGACCGTGCGGGTCCACTCGTTGCGCTTGAGCACGGCAGCGGCCGAGGACGGCCCATCCGACTTCAGTGTCTGGACCAGCCCTTCGCCATCCTCACGGATGCGCAGCGTGAAACCGCGCCGGCGCAGGCGGAAATCCCCCGTGTCGAAATAGGTGCTCCTCAAGCGCTGCGCGCTTCCGCCCCCTTGCGCAGGAACCGCCGCGCGCCAACCGCGATCGAGAGCAGCGGGGTCGCCGCCAAGCGTCAGCTCGACCTCAAGCGAGGGACCGCTCTCGGCGGCAAGCGAGCCCGCGCTTCCGTCTCCCTTGTCCATCAATTTCCGTTCCCGGTGATGGATGCTGTCACCGCATTCTTCTGCGCGATCGGAAGGGATATTCACGAGACTTTCGCAAACACGTCAAGGCAGACTAACACACTCATTCGCCCCCCGCGCCTTCGGGCATGTGCGGTTTCGCTGTTTTGAGTTGATGGGCGCGCGTGCATCCCCTATTCAGGGAAGCAAGGCGATTCCATGTTGGCAGCACATCCGAACACGGCTCACGAGGAGGATTCAATCGATGGCCGACCACGGAACGACTTGGCCGAAAGCGCCGCTCTCCCGGCGGTCTTTCCTCAAAGGCACGGCAGCAGGCGCAGCCGCGCTGACCGCAGCAGGCTCGGGCGCGTTTGCATCGCGCGCGCAGGCGTCGGACTGGTCCGGCGAGACCCTGCGCTTCATGATCATCAACCCGCATGCCGGCTCCATCAAGCCGCTCTCCGAGGGCTTCACCGAGTTGACCGGCGCCACGGTTGAAGGGGTGAAGGTCCCCTACGATCAGATCACCGCGCAGTCGACGCTCGACGTCATGTCCGGCACCAACGAGATCGACGTCTTCCAGTACTGGTACGTCGACAAGGAGGCGCTGGTGCGGGACGGTGTGCTCGCCGACATCACCGATCGCATTGCGGCGGAGGAAGCCGACATCGACCCCGCCGACTTCCTGGGCGCGCTCTACGACACCTATACCCTGGTGGACGACCGCCGCTACGGCCTGCCCTATGACGGCGACACGCACGTCCTCTTCTACAACAAGGAGATTCTCGACCGGAACGGGCTGCAGCCGCCGGCGACGTGGGACGAGTACAACGCCGTCGCCAAGGCTGTGACGGATGCGGAGTCCGCCAACGGCGTCTACGGCGCGCTCCTCATGTGCAAGCAGTTCCCGATCATCCTCTGTTCGACCTACGCGAACCGGCTGGGCGGCTACGGCGGTGACTTCCTCGACGCCAACGGGGCGCCGGCGCTGACCAGCGATGCCGCGATCGGCGCCGCACGGACGATGCTCGAGGCTGGCCCCTCCGCGGTGCCGACCCCCCTCGAGACCGAGTTCGGCAACTCGATCCCGGTGTTCCTGAGCGGGGGCGCCGCCATGATCGAGTTCTGGACCGATCTCGGGACCTGGGCGCAGGACGCCAACCAGAGCCAGATCGTCGACAAATGGGGCGTCGTGCCCATGCCCGTCGCGGGCAGCAACACGGTCAACCGGCCGGCGATGAACGCGGGCTGGTCCTTCGGCGTCTCGTCGGGCTCGCATAACCCCGAGATGGCATGGGAGTTCGTGCGCATGTCCTCGAGCAAGGACTTCCACGTGCGCGTGCTCACCGACAACACGACCGGCGTGGACCCGACCCGGCGCTCGGCGATGCCCGCCTACCGCGACTTCGCACCGCTGCAGGCGGACGCCGTGGAGCAGGCCATCGACGACGCCTTCCCGTGGCCGACGAAGCCGGAATCACCCAAGCTCATGCAGTCGCTCACCGACGAGCTTGGCTCGATGATGGCCGGCGACAAGACCGTCGAGCAGGCCATGGGCGACGCCCAGGCCAGCTGGGAGGACATTCTCGGCTAGCATAGCCATGGACGGGGCGGCCGCGCGCACAGGGGCGACCCTGGCTGCGGCCGCCCCACCCTCCCGTTATGGCTGAGCTGGACACCACGCCGCGAAGCACGCGCGTGACGCCCCAAGCAGGCGGGCGCTGGGCCCGTGCGCTCACACTCGACCGGCGGAAGATGATCGGCTGGGCGGTGGTCATGCCGCTGATCGGCGGCCTGATCGTCTTCGCCGTCTATCCCTTCATCTATCTGATCTTCCTCTCCTTCTCCGATTCCAACCTCGGCACGCTCTTCCGGGGATGGGTCGGCGGCGAGCATTACACGGACGCCATCGGCCAGGCGAAGTTCACCTCTTCCCTGCTCCGCTCCGCCATATTCGCGCTGATGACGACTCTGGCGTCGGTCATCCTCGGCGTTTGCGTGGCCCTTCTCATCGACCGCGCCGTGAAGGGCCGGCAGATCCTGCGCACGCTCATTCTTTTGCCGCTGATGACACCGCCGATCACCGTTGCCGTCATGTGGCAATTGCTGCTGATGCCGAAGGGCGGCTGGCTCAACAGCTTCCTCATGGACATGGCGCTCTTCAGCCAGCCGGTGAGTTTCCTGGGCTCGCCCACCATGGCGTTCCCCTTCGTGTGTCTCGCGGACGTGTGGCAGTGGACGCCCTTCATCGCGCTGATGACCTACGCCGCGCTGCAGACCCTGCCGGAAGACATCTACGAGGCGGCGAAGCTGGACGGCGCGTCGGGCCCTGCAATGTTCTGGTCCATCACGCTGCCGATGCTGGCACCAGCGCTGCTTGCCATCGCGGTGCTCAAGCTGGTGATCGCCTTCAAGGTCTTCGATCTCGTCTTCGTGCTGACCGGCGGCGGACCGGGCCAGGCGACGACCGTCTCGAGCTTCTACATCTACCGGGTCGCGATCCAGCAATTCGACATCGGCGCAGCGGCGGCGCAGACGCTCATGTTCGCGGTGGTGGTGGGCCTCGTCACCATCCCCTTCACCACCGCGCACGACATCGCCGAGAAGAGGCTCTCGTGACAGCCGCCCGCGTCAGAAAATTCGATGGCGGCACCTGGCTCTCGGAGGCGCCGGTCGATCTCTGGACCCTCGCCCGCTGGACCGGGACCGCAGCGGTCGTGCTCTTCTTCATCTTCCCCATGATCTTCATGTTCATGGTCTCGTTTAAGACGCAGCCGGATATTGCGAACGGCGGCTTCATTCCGGAGCAGTGGTTCTGGCAGAACTACCCGGACGCGTGGGACTCCGTCGCCGTCGGCACCTACCTGCGCAACTCGATCGTCGCAGCTTCGCTGGGCGCGTTGGTGACGCTGGTCATCGCGGTGCCGGCAACGCACGCCATCGTGCGCTACCGCGTCGGCGGCAAGTTTCTGCCAGCGTTCATTCTCGCGACCTATGTGGCGCCGCCCATCGTCGCGCTCTTCCCCCTCTTCTTCCTGCTCCGTTCGATCGGGCTGGTGAACTCGCTTTTCGGCCTGGCCCTGGTCTACGGCGTGATGAACCTGCCGGTCGCGTTCTGGCTGCTTTCGAGCTTCGTCCGCCGCCTGCCGGAGGAGCTGGAGGATGCCGCGCGAATCGACGGCGCGGGCTACGGCTCGGTGCTCTTCCGCATCACGATTCCCTTGCTCATGCCGGGCATCATCAGCACCGGGATCATTTGCCTGATCCTGGCCTACAACGAGTTTCTCCTTGCCTCCTTCCTGACGCGGAGCGAGAGCACGCAAACGTTGCCTGTGGGCCTCTCGCTCTATCAGGGGGACCGGCAGCTTCGCTACGGGCAGATGTCGGTGGCGTCTCTGATCGGCATCGTGCCGGTTTATCTGCTGGCGATGTTCTTCCAGCGCTGGCTCATCCGCGGCTTGACGGCAGGGAGCTCGAGGTAGCGATGGCGACCGAGCCCGCTGAAATCGCAGCCACGCTGAAAGCGCTGGTCGACGTGCTGCTGCCGGGGGACGAGCGCTTCCCGGCCGCGAGCGATGCCGGCACCCACGGCGTGGTGGCGGATCGACTGGTGGCGCAAATAGGCGAGGCCGCGCTGGACGATCTTGCGCAAACAATCGAGGCCTGCGGCGGGCCGCTTGGGCCACTAGGTGTCACAGAACGGCAGGACGTCGTGCGGCGTTTCGAGGCGGCTCACCCGGAGCAGTTCGAGACGCTGCGCATGATCGCCTACCTCGCCTATTACGAGAGCCCCGCTGTGGTGCGCGCCGTCCGCTCACTCGGCCATGTCTACAACGACGCGCCGCAGCCCGCGGGCTACGTCATGGCGCCCTTCGACGAGAGCGATCCCCGCCAGGTGCCCCAGCACCGGCGCGGGGGCTATGTGCGGACGGAGGACGTGACGCGCCTTGATCTCACGCCCCTGCCGTCCGAACCGCTGGCGCCGGAGACGATCACCCGGGACGACGCCGTGGCGAGTGGCCGTGGCGCGATCGCCAGGGGCGCAGGCGGCAAGCCGGCCGGACGGGCGAACGCCGCCCCGGCAGACGGCCGGACATAGAGGCGAACCATGGCCAACGTCGGGATCAGCAACATCTACAAATCCTTTGGCCCAGTTGAAGTGATCCACGGCATCGACGTCGAGATCGCGGACAAGGAGCTGGTCGTGCTGGTGGGACCCTCGGGATGCGGCAAGTCGACCCTGCTCCGCATGATCGCAGGCCTCGAAGACATCACCGCCGGCGAGATTTCGATCGACGACAAGGTGGTCAACCGCGTCGCCGCCAAGGACCGGAACATCGCCATGGTGTTTCAGTCCTACGCGCTCTATCCGCACATGACCGTCTATCGGAACATGTCGTTCGGCCTGCGGATGCGGAAGATCCAGAAGGACGAGCAGGACCGGCGCATCAGGTGGGCGGCGGAGGTGCTGGAGCTCACCGACTACCTGAAGCGCTATCCCCGTCAGCTCTCGGGCGGGCAGAGGCAGCGCGTCGCCATGGGCCGCGCGCTGGTGCGGGAGCCCATCGTCTTCCTCTTCGACGAGCCGCTCTCCAACCTCGACGCCCAGCTCCGCGTCCAGATGCGGACCGAAATCCGCGAGCTGCACCAGCGGCTGCAGACCACCATGATCTACGTCACGCACGATCAAGTGGAGGCGATGACGCTCGCCGACCGTATCGTCGTCATGCGCGACGGTTACATCGAGCAGATCGGCGCACCCGAACGCGTGTACGACCGGCCGGCCAATATCTTCGTCGCGGGCTTCATCGGCTCGCCCCAGATGAACATGCTGCCGGGCACGCTCGGGCTGGACGGCACCATCGCCCTGGAAGGCGGAGTCACGGTGCGGCACGACCAGGATCTGGCAGCACAGACCGGCCATAGCGTCCTCTATGGCGTTCGGCCGGAGGACCTGCAGATAGTCGACGAAGGCGAGGGCTTCGCCCTCGGTGTCGACGTGGTCGAGACGACCGGGCGGGAAATCGAGCTCTTCGGCAGCCTCGGGTCACGGCGGATCTGTGTGCTGCTGCAGGCGCGCGCGTCCGTCCGGCCGGGCGATACCGTGTGGATCAGCCCGGCCCCCGAGCGCGCCCACGTCTTCGATGCGGAGACCGGCATCCGCCTCGACCCTGCCGCCCAGGGCTGAGGCAATCGCCATGGCCGAGCGCACGACCCACGATCACGCCGACGTCGTCATCGTCGGCTCCGGCCCCGGCGGCGTCATCCCCGCCACCGTGCTGGCCAGGAAAGGCATCAAGGTGGTCTGCCTGGAGCAGGGCCCGTGGTTCACGCCAGACGAGCGCCCGCACTTCGGCCGGGACTGGGAATGGCGGCGCGCCACCGACTGGTCGATCTCCGTCAACGTGCGCGCGCACCCGCACGACTACCCGGTGGACAGCACCGACGAGACGACGCTGATGTGGAACGGCGTCGGCGGCTCCACCGGCATCTACACCGCCACCTGGCCGCGCTACCGCCCATCCGATTTCCGCAAGGGCACCGAGCACGGGCTCGCGCCGGACTGGCCCATCTCCTACGAGGACCTCGCTCCCTACTTCGAGATGGCGGACGAAGCCTGCGGCGTCTCCGGCTGGCCGGGCGATCCGGCGATGCCGCCGCGCGGCCCCTTCCAGACCCGGCCCGGCCCGCGCGGCGCCATGGGCGAGGTCATGGCGCGCGGCTTCGACAAGTTGGGCTGGCACTGGTGGCCGATGCCCTGCGCCATTCTGGCGGAGGGGTACGACGGCCGCCTCGCCTGCAACAACTGCGGCGCCTGCCAGAGCGGCTGCCCGCGCGGCTCGCTCAACGACATGGCCGTGACCCACTGGCCGAAGGCTCTCGCGGCGGGAGTCGAGCTGCGCACAGACAGCCGGGTCGAGCGCATCGAGACCGACGCGTCGGGCCGCGCCACGGGCGTCGTCTACGTCGAGCGCAACACGGGCGTGCGCCACATCCAGACGGCGGACATCGTGATCCTCGCCGCCAACGGAGTCGGCACGCCGCGCCTTCTCCTGCTCTCGGAAAGCGCGGCGCATCCGAAGGGGCTCGCCAACCGCTCCGATCAGGTGGGCCGCAACCTGATGCACCACACGCTCGGCATGGTGGAGTGCTGGGTCGACGCACCGACCGAAGCGCACAAGGGCCTTATCTCCGCCATCGCGATCTGCGAGGAGTTTGCCGAGAGCGACACGTCGCGCGGCTTCGTCAACGGCTTCACGCTCCACATCGTGCGCCAGAACGGCGCGGGCTATCAGGCGCTGGGCTCGCACTCGGGCAACCTGGCGCCGTGGGGCGAGGCGCATCACGACTGGTTCGCCCGGCACTTCGGGCACGGCATCGGCATCCTCATCGTGGGCGACGACCTGCCGCGGCCCGGCAACCGGGTCACCCTCTCCGATAGTACGGTCGATTCGTCGGGGCTGCCGGCGCCGCGCATCGCCTACGGCATGTGCGAGAACGACGCGCGGCTCGCGCGCTTCGGCATCGACCGGGCCGTCGAGCTCGCGGGCGCGATGGACGCCTGGGACATCAAGGTCAATCCCTTCCGCGACGGGAAGGGCGTCTATGCGCCGCCCGCCTGGCACCTGCTCGGCACGGCGCGCATGGGGGCCGACCCCGAGGCCTCCGTCGTCACCAGGTGGCACCAGAGCTGGGACTGCCCCAACCTCTACATCACCGACGGCAGCGTCATGGCGACCGGCGCGGCGATCAACCCGACGAGCACGATCTCGGCCCTCGCCTA